>Ga0101942_100143_pt1 | contig 44719 bp, 63 predicted proteins | sample DewCreD2012metaG_4_FD_75243 | JGI IMG/M metagenome (GOLD analysis project Ga0101942, IMG submission 75243) | Hot spring sediment bacterial and archeal communities from British Columbia, Canada, to study Microbial Dark Matter (Phase II) - Dewar... ...
ATATAGCAAATCAACCTGAAATTTATAAAGAAATAGAATTATCAATTAGGAAAAATGCAAGACAATTATCTGCTTATATCAATAAAAAAAGGATTATTGAATATCAAAAAATTAGATATAAATATTTAAAAGAATATATTGAAAAAATAGCTAATTTCGCAGCCATTTTAGCTAATGAAGATCTTAAAAAAATTAAAAGTAACATTTTAAAGTTGGTCGAGATAAATGATGTCAGTTAACGATAAGCTAACGATATTAGGTAAAGAAATATTGGACCAAATAAAGAGAGATAGCTTTCCATCAATAACTTTTCCTTTACGTTCTGTAAGCAATATAATATATGATGAAGAGACAGGCATAGTAAAACTTGGAAACAAAAAGGTTACGAGAAGAGCAAATAACGTTAAACAAGCTAAAGTTTTTTCTCAATTACTTTGGATCGCTTTTTTTGCTAAGAAGGAGTTATTAGAAAAAAATAGATCATGCAGCTTAAGAGATCTTTATTACAATTCTTTCAACGATGTAAAAATAAAGTTTGAGGATCAAGATGAATCTGATAAGCTTGTTGTAGAGCTTGAAACGATACTTGAAGTAGCGAGAGAACATTTTAACATAATTCCTGAAGAAAAAAGTTCGATATTCGGGGACCTCGTAATCGAATATACTATGCCTCCAACTCATAGAGGCCAAAGAGTTAGTCTTACTACAGATCCTGATGGGAAAAACATTGGTTTGTCATTGGCAACAGCAAAGTTTATCGATGTAAATGCTTCAATGGTAATAGTAATAGAAAAAGGTGCTATATTTAGAAGATTTATTGAAGAACAAGTATACAAAAAATTAAATGCGATTTTGATCGACAGCGGCGGCCAAGCTCCTAGATTTACTAGAATGTTGATAAGAAGACTTAACAAAGAATTAGGTTTACCTGTATATGTGCTAACAGATGCAGATCCTTGGGGCATGCATATTGCTAGAGTAATAATATCAGGTTCAGCCATTTCAGCTCATATTCCTGAGCTTGCAACACCTGATGCAAAATGGTTGGGGATTTATGCATCTGATATAAAAAAATATAATCTACCTTCAATCCCTTTAACTCAGCTTGATATTCATAGATTGGAAACTATGAAAAGAGATCCTAGATACAGTAAAGGAATATGGAAGGATCAGTTAGAAGAATTTTTAAAAATTAAAGTCAAGGCTGAACTTGAAGCTTTTAGTAAGTATGGGTTGACAGCGATCATCGATAAGTATTTAATGAAGAAGATGAAAGAAGTCAAATAAATTCAATCTTTTTATTGTTCTATTATCTAATTTTTTTATACAATGTCATTTTACGACGTGATAATAATCGGAGCCGGCCCAGCAGGGGCTGCTGCAGCTAAATCAGCAGCTAAAAATGGAGCTAAAGTTTTGTTGATAGAAAAACATCCTACAATACAAGCAAATAAACCTTGTGGAGAAGCTGTAAGTTCGAGGACGTTTGAAACTGCAGGTATACCTATAAGAGATGAGTTCATTGTAAATGTTGCCTATGCTCAGGTTTATTCTCCTTCATTGAAAAGAATAGATATCAAAGAAAAAGGTTTCTTAATAAATAAATCTAGATTTATACAAGAGTTGGTTGTTCATGCAGTAGAAAACGGTGCTGAGGTAAAGGTTAGAGAAGAAGTCAAGGAGGCTGGCTTCGATATTAATGATAAGCTAGTTAAAGTGAAAACAGTTCATGGAGAGTATAAGTGTAAAGTGCTAATAGGTGCGGATGGTTATGCTTCAGTCGTTGCTAGAAGTTTTGGAATAAATGAAAAATCTGAACCTATACCTACAGTTCAATATATAATGGTAGGTAAGAAATTTAGGGATATCGATGCAGTTCGCTTTTACGTAGCTAATAAATGGGCTCCAAAAGGTTATGCATGGATATTTCCAAAAAATGAAAAAATGGCTGAAGTAGGTGTGGGAGTAAGAGGAGGGCCCGCAAAATTATTCTTAGATAAATTTATTCAAGATTTTAAAGAAGAACTTGGAGGAGCTCAAATTATAGATTATAGAGGTGCTCCTGTGCCTATAGGAGGTATGATAAATAATGATGTTTCTGACGGTTTCATTCTTATAGGCGATGCAGCAGGTACAGTAATGCCTTTAACAGGAGGTGGAATTCATACATGTGTAGCTTCAGGAATGATAGCTGGCGAAGTAGCAGCAAAAGCTGCTTTAGAAGGTAATAATAGCAAAGAAAGGTTGATGGAATATCGTAGGAGATATGATGAGTATTGGGGTGAGAGAATTAAGAAAAGCCTCAAAGCAATGCGCGTTCTTGAAAGATTGAGCGATGAAGAATTGGATGAGCTCGCAGATATTCTCGTTGATAGTGATATCTTAGATTTAGCGAACGGCTTAGATATAAAAAGAGTAGCACTTAAACTTTTATCTCATCCAAGACTTGCTATAAGCGTGGCGAAAGCATTGTTGAGTTGAAGAGAAGAACATTAGATGAATTAGATTTAAAGATTCTCAAGGCAATTGTAGAAAACGGCAGATTATCTGCTAGAAAGCTATCTGAAATGTTAAATGTTTCTGTAGGAACGATTATAAAAAGAATAGAAAAACTAGAGCAGGACGGTATCATAGTAGGTTATACAGCTATTATCAATCATGAGAAATTAGGTTATGATTTGGTTTCTATAATTGAGGTTAGAGTTTCTCAAGGTAAATTGCTTGAAGTTGAGAACCAGATAGCAAAATTACCTAATGTTTATGGTGTTTATGACATAACAGGGGATTATGATGCATTGATAATTGCAAGATTTAAAAGCAGAAAAGAACTGGATAGCTTCATAAAGTCTCTATTAGCAATGCCCTATGTTGAAAGAACTAGGACGCATTTTGTTTTAAATGTAGTAAAAGAAGATAATAGGTTCATATGAGTGAAAGAGGAGCGATTTGTCTAGTAAGCGGTGGTGTAGATAGCGTTACATGTTTATACTACGTAAAACATCTAGTAAAACCTAGAGATTTAAAAATAATATTTTGCAACTACGGTCAAAGAACATTTGAAGAAGAAGAATATTGTATTAAGAAAATAGCTAACTTATTGAATGCAGAGCTTAAAATAATAGATTTGAGATGGCTAGGCGAAATAAGCACTTCTCTGCTAACTAAAAAAGATATAGAAATACCTGAAACAAAAATAGAAGAACTTTTTGATCAAGAAAAAGCAAGATCTAGAATTTTGAGATGGTGGGACCCTTGTAGAAATGCGATACTTATATTAGTAGCATTAGCACATGCAGAAAGTCTTGACATAAAGTATGGTATCAAGTATGATGTATATATTGGTATTAGACGTGAAACTCCTGTAGCTATGAAAGATAATACTCCCGAATTTATAGAAATCATGAATAAACTTGTAGAACATGCAACGCATTATGGCGGTTATAAAATTCATGCACCTCTAATAACTTTAGATAAAGATAAAGTAGTAAAGTTAGGAGAAGAGCTTAAAGTTCCTTGGAAATATACATATAGCTGTTATAGAGGCGGTTTAGGTTTTGCTGAAGTAGAAGGCGAGAAAATACCAATTCATTGTGGATGGTGTAGTAATTGCAGAAGAAGGATGCTAGCTTTCAAGGAAGCCAACATTAAAGATCCATCATACTATTTTAAAAATTCTATTAAATAATTAATTATCTAATTTTTAAAGATATTAACAATTTTTATCCTCGTTTTTACTTATTATAAAATTATGATAGATAGTTTCCAGTTTAGGGAGATCATGTCTCATTTCGCTACAGGGGTTACGATAGTTGCAGTGAAAGTTGATGGAAAGCCTTATGGGCTTACTGTTAATTCCTTTACTTCAGTGTCTTTAGAACCTCCTCTAATATTGATTTGTATTCAGAAAGAAAAGAAAGCTCATTACATGATCTCTAAAGCGAAATTTTTCAGCATAAATATATTAACTATCGAGCAAGAGTATTTATCAGTTAGATTTGCAGATCCTAAAATTGAAGACATTAGATTTGAAGGAGTAGATTATGACGTGGATGAATATGATTGTCCTCTTATTAAGAACTGTCTAGCCTATATAGTATGCAGAAAATATGAAGAGTATGAAGGAGGAGATCATACAATTTTTTTAGGTGAAGTTGTTAAAATGTTGAAAGGTCAAGAAAAGCTTCCTTTGATCTTCTACAAAAGGAAATATTATACAATTAAAATCTAATTTGTGGAGTTGCTGGGTCTAAATACATTATTAAGAATAACAATGCGAGATAAGGCGTTGAGAATTTAAATAAGATCCATGTATTCCTTTTCGTTGGGTTATATAATATTTTCGCTATGATAATGAAGAAGATAGCATTCAATATACTACTACATATTATATAAATCAAACTAAAACTGCCTACATAGCTTATCAGCAATGATATTATTGGCAAAGGTATAGAGGATATAGCTATGTATTTCGCTGCTTTCTTTTCATCAGGTATCGCAGTGAGCATTTTTATATTTGCTCTAATATAATCATCGTTCCTTTTCAATGCTAAAGCCCAGATATGTGGATTTGTCCAAAAGTATATTAACATGCCCAATAAGAAAGCAAAGAAATTGAAGCTACCTGTTGCTGCAGCCCATCCTCCCCATGCAGTACAGTTACCAGCAAATCCTCCTATTATTACATTAAGAGACGTCCTTTTTTTCAAAAAAGTATAGAGCATATAAATGACAGTTGCCAAGAATATGAAGAAGGAAGTCAGAGCGTTAACAAATATATAAGCAAGAATAATTCCTGAAATAATGAGAATAATTCCTGAATAAAAGGCAAAAAATGGGCTTATAGTTCCTCTTACTAAAGGTCTTTTCTTTGTCCTATCCATTACTCTATCGCTGTCAACTTCCAAATACTCATTCAAAGCTCCATTACCCATTATTGCAAAGGTTCCTGAAATTATCATCAATAAAAATTTTTGCAGATCGAATTCATATCCAGCTTTTATAGCTAGCAAATATGAAAGTATTGCAGTGAATATTAACAATGTCCATACGCGAAACTTATACAACACTATTAGGTCCTTAATCTTTTCCACCTTTGTTTTCTTAAGCTATCTAGTTTAATAATCTAACTATATCATGTTATATAATTGTATAATGCAAAGGATTTTAGCTGCAGTAGCAGTAATAGTTAGTAGAAATAACGAGGTATTATTTGTAAAAAGGAAAAAAAGAGAAGGGGATCCTTGGTCTGGCGATGTAGCTCTACCTGGAGGAATGCATAAAGAAGAAGATTCAGAATTGATAAATACTGCAATTAGAGAAGTCAAAGAGGAAGTGGGTATTGATCTTTCGAAGCATGAATATCTTGGCTCCCTTCCATTAGTTTCAAGTATTGTGAGGAAAGAGCTCAAAGTGAAAACCTTCGTATTCGTTTTAAAAAGTGAAGAGTTTCCTATAAAGAATGAGGAAATTGATGAATTTTACTGGATTCCATTAAAAAAACTTAAGAGGAAGTTTGTGTATATTGAGAAGATCAAAAGAAAAAGAATAGCTTATGTTTACGAAAATATAACGATATGGGGTTTGACTTATAGAATACTTACTTTGCTGAAGAAACTATATCCTCAATTTTTTTAGCTAAGATAAAATCAAGTTCTGTAATTCCTCCTTCATCATGTGTAGTTAATTTTATTGTTAACTTATTGTAATCCTTTAATTCTATATCCGGATGATGTTCAAGCTCCTCAGATATTGGAACAATTTTATTTATGAAATTCACAGCACTTACGAAATCATCGAATTGCAAGTTCCTCACAAGATAATTATCTTCTTTTCTCCAATTCTTTAGCTCCTTTAGTCTTTCGTTAATCTCTGTTTCTGATAATTTAACCATAATATATAAGCTAGAAATAAAGTATTAAATCTGCTTCGCTGATAAGTGATGTTATTTCAAACAAAGTAGCTAGCTCAAATATTTCATTTAACAATTCTGAATCTCCAATTCTTCTAGATAGACCTGTTGTAATAGTAGAGGTATTGCAAACTTTTATCTTAATTCTAAATTTTCTCTTAAGCATTTCTAAGAATTCTAGATGATTTTTCGTATAGCTCAAATCTAATCCTGTTTGGGCTTGTATAGCTTGCCTAATGTTCTCTTTCAATTCAATGAAAAAATTCTTCCTTGCCAAATTTACTGCTTCATCAATAATTATTAAATAAACTTCATGCGAACGAGAGAAGAAAGCTAAATATGAAAGCGGAATAAAAACTTTATCGTCTTTATATGATTTGCTTAGAATTAAGCAAACCTTCAACCTTCTGCCTCAATTTCAATTATTCTGTCTTCGCCAGATTTGAAAGCTTTATCATATATATGTATAATCGCAGCCATAACGAATAAAAGGATTGCAACGAATATACCAGCATTTCTCTGTTGTTCATAGCTTAGGAAAGGATATTGAAGATAAATTAGAATGACTAGTATTATTTGCAATATTAGTAAGCCAATAATTATGTAGCTTGCACTCTTCTTATCCATCTTACTCACCTACTAGCTTTGTATAATAACGTTATGAAAAATAGCGTTAAAAATGCAACTAAGAAACCTAAGAATACGCCATTCGTTAAAGTTAAAATATTTATTCCTCTTGCAATCATACTCCTTATTAAGTTTACTAACTGGTATGTTGAAATTATGTATATCAACATCGTGATGCTGAGTAAAAATAACATCTTACTCATATCCATTTCTTCATCTTATATATACTATAAGTCACACCGAACATCAAAGCAGCTACTAATATGCTAAGTCCTGTAACCAATGTGAAGTCTGTAGATGTTTCAAAGCTCCAACCAAAAGCTCCTTGTGTATCTAGATATAGTTTGAATAAGAATATTATCATTGTATACAATACAGCTTCGGCAACGATAATGTTACCTAGTACAACGAATTTAAATCTTTTTGAAATGTGTACTTCCTTTCTTCTATCTATGAAAGGTAAAAGGAGTATGTATATCCCTACAATCATTAATATTGCTAAAGTAGTGAATGAAGCAACGTCTTGTACTCCTAAACTTCTCATAAAAGATACGTAAGAATCTGGAAATCTCAATCTTATTAAAGTGTATACGAAATAGAAATACCATTCTGGCAGAGGTATCTCAGCTAATGGTGCTCTAGGATCATATACTTCTCCTAATTTTGCTGGAATCAAAGAAGCGAAAAGTATAACGATACCAGTATGTATTAAAGCCCACTTACTAACAAATACAACTCCCTTTGGGAACCATAAGTAATGTTTAATTTTTTTCGGATTCCTCTTATCTCTTAGAGGATCAAAAGCGCCATGATTTTCGAACATGTATAGCTTAATCGCAAGTAGCAAAACAATACTTCCAGGCAATATGAAAACATGTAGTATGAAGAATCTTTGAACAATATCTTGATTTCCAATACCTTCCATTATGAAAGCTATGAAATTTCCTAAAAATGGAACTTGCAAAGCGAAGTTATATCCTACTTGCGTAGCGTAAACAGATTGAGCAGTATATGGCAAAAGATAACCAGTAAAAGCCTGTGCTAGTACAACGAATCCTAATATTAAGCTAATTATCCACATGAGCTCTCTAGGTCTTTTGTATGCTCCTGTAATCAATTGCCTGAAGAAATGTAATGCTGCTGTTATAAGCATGCCGTATGCTGAATATAAATGTAAAGTTCTCAGCGTTAAACCAAAAGGAATATTTTCATCTACAAACTTAACGCTAGAATAAGCTTTCGGTAAGCCATCTGGTCCTATTGCTGAAGTTGGTACGAAATAGAATACTAGCAATACACCTGTTATAACAAGGATGACAAAGAATGTTAAAACCATTGCGCCTATCCAATGAGAAATCTCTAACGAATATGCAGGTATAGGTCTAAGAAAGGTATTTGATATTCCTATTCTCTTATCAAACCAATCAAGTATTTTTTTAATTTTCTCGCTCATATCAACTTTGCTCTCCGCATGTTCTAGCAGTGGTATCATTAACTACTTCTCCACCTAAGAAGCCCGGTCTTAAATTATTTGGCAGATTTGTCCCCTCTAAACCTGAAGGTCCTTTTCCAAGTATTACAGGGCCTTCCATTCCTACGGCATAGATATCTCCTGTAGCTTCATCGTATTCCAATATTATCCTAGGGACTCTTCTCGGTGCAGGTCCTGCAAGGACTCTTGCATTACGAGTTACATCAAATACTGAAAGATGGCATAAACAAACCATAACTTTTTGATATTTGTTATAAAATGGTTCAGTATTTGGGTAATATTGATCTATAATACAGCCAAGATGTTGGCATATTGCGCTGAATGCAACTATATCTTGATCAGGACCTACACCGTTTTCAACTTTTTCTCCGACTTTTATTAATAAATTGACTTCGCTGGTTAATGGATAACAAAAACGTATGAAGCTACCATTCTTTAACTCTTTAATGTTTGCTATTTTAACTCTAGGATATTTTTGCACAACCTGCGTTGCAGAAGGATTCAAATAATTCGCTACCGAACCCACCCCGAGAATAGTTGTAATTATTGAAGCACCTATAATTCCTTTTATAAGCGTCCTCCTCTTTTCATCTACATTTTCTTTATTCTCAGTCATATAGGGAAAATTACGTAGTTCAAAATAAATCTTCTTATATATTACTATATATTTTTATATACCAAATCTGCAATTTTTTCTGCTATCTTGGAAACAAACCATTCATCTCCTTTATTAAATGCACCAATCGTGTAGCTATCTATATCAATTTCTCCTATAATTTCACCATTTTTATAAACAGGCACTACGAGTTCAGATTTTGTTTCAGCGAAACACTGTAAATAAAAAGGATTGTTTGTTACATCGTATACGTTGACTATTCTTTTTTCTCTTACAGCCATTCCACACAATCCTTTATCTATGGGTATAACTTTATGTTCTGTCTCCTTATCGCCGCTATATACAAGTAATTCTAACTTTTCATTTCTTAATACATATATTCCTATCCAATTGTATTTACTGAATTCTTTTCGTAACCCATCAAGTATTGCCTTTAACTTTTTTAAATCTTCACCTTTTATTTCATCGATATGCTGGAGAAAGCTCAAATATTTTCTTTTAATCGCCATAGTTTATTTATATGAATAATCGATAAAAGTTTATGGAAGTCTATAAGATACATTATGCGAACGTCTTCGATCTAATTCTGCACGTAATATCTCTGATGCCATTATCTCCTTTCTACACTTTAAATAGATACAAGGATTTCGTATATTTCTATGAAGCTATGTCAGATAGCATAACCTTGCATTATACAAAAGCAAACATCGAGCCTGCTATTTATGTTTTTGACACTTCGAAATTGGAATTGAGAAAACAAAATGCTCTTCCTAAGTTCGTTGAACATGGGTGCTACATAGTGATTTTCAAAAAGATAGAAGAAGATAGTTTGCTTTCTGAGACTTTAGAAGAATCTTAAATAACAGCTGTAAGTATTATTAGTATGGGAAGACTAAAGGAATTGAATTTAGAAGAAGATTTTGTTTTCGGTTTTGACGATTTCATATTATTACCTTCTTATATAAATATCGAACCTTCTGAAATTTCTTTGAATACGAAGTTCTCATTGAATAATGAATTAAAAGTACCCTTTGTATCTTCACCAATGGACACAGTCACTGAAGCTGAAATGGCTATAACATTAGCAAGGAATGGAGGAATTGGTGTTATTCATAGAAATTGTACTATAGAGGAGCAAGTAGCTCAAGTTAAGAAGGTTAAGAGAGCTGAATCTTTTATAATCAAAGATGTAATAACTATAAACCCTGAGGCTACAGTTGGAGAAGCAGCTCGATTAATGGAAGAACATGGCATTTCTGGCTTGCCTGTCGTTGATGAAAATAACAAGTTAGTAGGAATAATAACTGGCAGGGATGTGAGATTCACTTCTTACAATATAAAGGTAAAAGAAGCTATGACTAAAGACGTAATCGTAGCTGATGAAAAGATAACACCAGAAGAATCGATTGAATTGATGAGGAAATACAGAATAGAAAAACTACCTGTCATAGATAAAGAAGGTAGGCTCATAGGTTTAATAACTTATAAAGATGTAAGCCATAGGGGATTATATAAGGACGCCGTAAGAGATGAACAAGGGAGATTAAAAGTTGCAGCCGCAATATCTCCTTTTGATCTAGAAAGAGCAAAAGCTTTAGAAAAATATGTTGATGCTCTAGTAATTGATGTAGCTCACTTTCATAACGAAAACGTAATAAGAGCTACTAAAAAAATAATGGAGAATGTTAACTGCGATGTAATAATTGGAAATCTCGGTTCAAAAGAAGGCGTTTTAGATTCATTGTCTAAGCTGGATAAAGTTGCTGGCTTAAGAGTAGGTATAGGAAGCGGATCTGTTTGCACAACTACACAAATAACCCGTGCAGGGTCTCCAACTATATATGCGGTAGCTGTAGCTAGGGAGTGCCTAGAAGAATTAGGCATGGATATACCTATAATTGCTGATGGGGGGATAAGAAATGCAGGCGATATAGCTATTGCTATTGCATTCGGTGCATCATGTGCAATGATGGGTTACATGTTTGCAGCATGTAAAGAAAGTCCTGCACCTTTGATGATGATTGGTGGAAGATATTATAAGTTACATAGAGGGATGGGAAGCTTAAGCGCAAGACAAAAAAGGCTTACCATTGATAGATATGCAAAGTTGCCTAAAGAAATCCCAGAAGGAACGGAAGCATGGATACCTTATAAAGGTGAGGCATCTGAAGTGATAAGAGAATTGACTGCAGCATTAAAAGCAGCAATGGGTTATGCAGGTGCTAGAAATATAAAAGAGCTCCAAACAAAAGCAAAGGTTAAACGTGTATCGCCTTATGCCTTTTCTAGGGCTTCAGATTTACTCTTCCCTGGCGAAACTAGATAAATCAGTTTCTTCGTCTATTCTTTTGTTCAAAACTTCCAAAATTTTCTTTGCCTTTACTCCCCCTACTATTTTAATCAATTCCTTTTCACTAGCATTGAAAATACTCTTTAGATTTTTGAAATGTTCTAATAATTTCTCAGCAGTCTTAACACCTACTCCAGGTAAGCTTTGAAGAATATACAATTGCCAATCTTTAATGGTTTCTAATTTATGGGGTTTTCCTTTAACCAAAGGATAGTATCCATGACCGTATTTCTTTTGTTCTTGTTTAGCTATCAAAGAAATGAATTCAGCAGTTTCTTCTTTATTTTCAGCATGGAATATTTTGATATCAAAATCTAATATTAAAGAAACCAATGCACCTCTTAATACGTTTAAATTATCTAGTATTAATGGTAGCTCTGAATAATCTCCTTCTATTATGATGATTGGAACTTCATATGCTTCGCTCAGTCTAGAACTTTGGTCGAATAATCTTCCATCATAAATCGACTTGACAAAATCTTTTAGGCTCTTTCTTTCTATAGCTATCTTGTCTGATATCAAATAATCGCCAACTGGCAATTGTCTAAATTTTATACTCACTCCTTTTTTTACGAGCAATTCAGGTATTTCAGAAGCTCTTTCTCTTTCATCGACTATTACAAGAGGTTTTTCGCTCATGCAAGGGTTATGAAATTTAGTAAGATTTTTAATCCAAATTGAGAATGTTCTACTTCAGGATGGAATAAAACGCCATAAATTTTTTTCTTAATATGTTTTGCGGCTTCAATATGACCTTTTTCAGCATATGCTAATACTTTGAATTCTTTAGGCAGCTCGCTAACAGTATCATTATGGCTTTCCCATACTAAAAAAACTTCTGGTATCCCTTCAAATAATTCATTTTTTTCTTTAACGATGATCTTTTGCGGTCCGAATGCAGGTTGAGTTCTAGTTAATTTACCACCATATGCTAAAGAAATAGCTTGGAAGCCTAAACATATGCCCAATACTGGTTTATCTTCGTTAAGCAATAACTCTTTAACTACCTTTAATTCCTCACTATTATTTTCAAGCCTTGCAGGGCCTCCACCTATTATTATCGAATCATATTCTTCAATTTTATCTAGTGTTTTCTTAACCAAAGGCATCAATTCTGCATGATAACCTAGTTCTTTGATTCTTCTGAAAATTAAATGATTATATTGACCACCTGGTCCTAGGATTGCAATTTTTTTATTCATATTCTATTGTAGCAGGTGGTTTAGGCGTTATATCATAGTAAACTTGTGTTATTCTTTTGTCTTTCATTACTTCATCAACGATGTTCTGCAATAATTTAATATCTACATAAGGCACGCTTGCTGTCATGAAATCACTCGTCTTAACAGCTCTTATAGCTATAGCATATTTTCCGGCAGGTCTAGGTTCTGAGACCATAATAGCTATTCTTGTATGTTTTTTCAATATTTTTGGAAAAACCTTGACTATCTCGTCTTTAGCTCGTAGCAATAAATCTACCTCCTTATAATATATTCCCAGCATTTTGGAATATACTCTACTATCACCTTTAATTCCTGTAACTCTTTCATAAAACTCGAATGTTTTAAATCCTCTGCCTCCAATTCCTGTGATATTCTTTACTTCTTTGATGAAATCACTTATTTCTTTAGATGTTGTCATTCTAGGTTTTTTAAATATAGCTAAGAAACTTTGTGAAGCATCTATTTTCATTAATAAATCTTCGCAGAGAACTGTCATGTTCTTTAAAGCTTTTAATTTTTCCAATTCGAATTCTCCTACACATCTAACTAGCAATCCTGGACCAGGAAAAGGTTGTCTTTCTCTAATTTCTTCAGGAATCTTAAGATACTTTGCTAGCATTCTAACCTGATCTTTATATAAGTTTGCAAGAGGTTCTATTAAATTAAAGCCGTACTTCAATTCAGGCTTTATTCCTATTTGTGTTAATACATTATGCTGCGTTTTTATACCTCCTGTTGTTTCAATCCAGTCAGGAGCAATAGTTCCTTGAACTAAAAAATCCGCGTTTTCTTCTTTCACCAATTTGGCTAACGTTTCATAGAATAATTCCCTAAATATTTTCCTTTTCTCTTCAGCATCACTTTTTCCTATCAAAGAATTATAAAACAATTCACTTGCGTCATAAATATTAACTTGCAATCCCATGCTTTCAAGCAATGATTTCACTTTTTCTATTTCTCCTTCTCTCATGAAACCTGTATCGATGATATAAGCTTTGACTCTATCTCCCACAGCAAGCCATGTTAAGTATGTAGCAACAGTGCTATCTACACCCCCAGAGACTGCAGCTAAAACGTATTTATCTCCGATGATTTTCCTGAGTGAGTTTATTAACTCATCAACAAACTCTTCTATGTTTTTATCGTAAATTTTCATCATTTTATTTAATTTGTTTTTAAATATTTTTGTTATTTAAAAGAGCTTTGTAAAACATTTATATTGTCGTAACTATTACCTCGTTCTCTGTTATGATTATTGTATGTTCTTCTTGTGCTACAATTCCTTTATTCTCTTCAACCAAAACATTGTATCCTATAATCTCCCCCCTTTCTACTTTCTCTATAATAGCATCTTTTATTTTTTTCAAATCATATTCAGGATACCATCTTAAAGAGAAAGGCAAGTTATATCTTTGCTTCCAAATCTTATTAAAAAATTCTTCAATCGTTTTATCTTTGTGCTTTATCGCTTTCTTTAAAGAAAATATCCTAATGTTATCTGAATCATATACGTATCCTTTTCCTATAGTTAAGAAAGGCTCTATTGCATATACTTCACCAGCTTTCATTACTGTTTCAATCCCATTATCGTAATTCGGTATACTTTTTCCTGCATGAAGCAAATACCTTTTAATCATATGTCCTGAGAGATTTTTAATTGTTTGAAAACCGTATAATTTTGCGGTATTTTCTACAATCCTACCTATTTTATTAATTGTAATTCCTGGCTTAATGTTTTGAATTGCATTCATAAGAGCTTTTTTAGTCGCATCTACAAGTCTTTGCATTCTATCGTTTAAAGCGATTGTCGTTGCTGCATCTGCTATGTAGCCTTCAATATGAACGCCTACATCTATTTTGACGATTGCATTCTTAGGTATTACGCGTTTATCATAGGGCTCAGCAGTATCATGGGCTGCAATCTCATTTATTGAAATATTACAAGGAAAAGCGAGCTGGCCTCCGTTTGATAATATGAAATTTTCGATTATATTACATAATTCAAGAATGGGCATATCTTCATGTATTTTATTCTTTGCGAACTCAAGCGCTTTAGAAGCGATTTTTCCAGCTTCTAAATAGTATTTTATTTCTTCCTTCACAACGATAATGTTTTTAAATCGCTATTAATAATTTGTTATTCACATGGAAGTTGAGATATTAAAGAAAGATGATATAACGCTGGAAATTAAAGTTAGTGGTACCTCGCCTCAATTCATGAATTTGTTAAGACGTTGTTTGATTGCAAGGGTTCCAACTATAGCGATTGATGATGTGATAATACTTGAAAATTCTTCAATCATGTATGATGAAATGTTAGCTCATCGTTTGGGATTGATACCTTTAAAGGCGGATATATTATCTTTGAAAGATGATACTGTTGCATATTTTAGATGCGAAGTTGCTGCAGAAGAAGGTGATAGAATGGTGTATTCAAGAGATTTAGTTCCTTCAGATCCAAATATCGTTCCTGCATACGATACGATACCGATTGTAAAATTGGCTAAAGGACAAAAGGTATCATTTGAAGCGATTGCAAGGGTTAAAAAAGGATATCAACATGCAAGATTTCAGCCTGTTTCAGCCTGTGCATATAAACAACTAGATGATGGCAACACGTTCATTTTCAGATTCGATTCAAATGGAATAAGTGAACCAGAAAAAATATTGCTAAGAGGCATAGAAGTCATATTGGAAACTTACGAAGATATGTTGAAATCCTTAGATAAATTGAGAAATGGTTAAAAGAACGGGACCCACAAATCCATTGTTGAGAAAAGAAATTAGATTCCTTTATGAAAGTTATAAGACACATGGTGCACCTATTTGGAAGGCTGTTGCAGAAAAGTTAAGCATTAGAAAGCGTGCAAGAATAGCTGTCAATGTTATCAAATTAAATAAGCTTACGAGTAATAATGATCTAGTCGTCGTTCCAGGAAAAGTATTAGGCTTCGGTTTTATAGATCATCCTATAATTATCGCCGCTTATAGTTTTTCTAAAAGCGCAAAAGAAAAAATAGAAAAAGCAGGTGGTAAATGTTTAACATATAGCGAGATGATAAAGTTAAATCCTAAAGGAACTAATATCAAGTTCATAACATGAGCATCGCAACTGAAGTTTTATATGTTGATGCAAGCGACCAAGTTTTAGGTAGATTAGCTTCTCATGTTGCTAAGTTGCTTTTAAACGGCTATAAGGTTGTTGTTTTTAATGCTGAAAAAGTTGCTATTTCTGGCGATAAGGCAAGGATCGTTGAGAAATTTAGAGAAAGATACGCTAGAAGGACTTTGAAAAATCCTGAAAAATTAGGTCATAGAGAACCTAAAACTCCGCATGGTATTGTTAGAAGAGCTATAAGGGGTATGTTACCTCATAAAAAACCTAGAGGAAGAGAAGCTTTCAAAAGATTACTCGTATATTCAGGAACTCCTTCCTTACCTGCAAATGCTAAGATAATCAAATTTGAAGATGCGAATGTTTCAAAATTAGGTAGAGGTTATGTTTATTTAGGAGAAATAGCTAAAATATTCGGCTGGAAAGGTTAATGTCGCAAATTGTAATAGCTACAGGTAAAAGGAAAACCGCTGTAGCTAGGGCATATTTGAAATATCCTGGAAGAGGAAGGATATTGATAAACAAAAAACCTTTAGAGCTAATAGAGCCTTGGTTAATTAGGAACACGATAGAAGAACCTTTATTATTTATAAACGATCAATTGAGATCTTCCATAGATATTTTCGTCAATGTTAAAGGAGGAGGAATAATGGGTCAAGCTCAAGCTACTAGAATGGCTATAGCAAATGCTTTAGTTCAATTCGCCAAATCAGAAGAACTTAGAAAGACTTATTTAGCATATAATCCTGCTATTCTTAAGGGAGATCCTAGACAAGTTGAGCCTAAAAAGCCAAGAGGTAAAAAAGCAAGAGCTAAAAGGCAGAAATCTTATAGATAAAATATGCTAGTACCTATTAGATGTTTTACATGCGGTTATCCTATTGCAAGGTTCTGGGATGAATATAAAAGAAGAGTAAGTAATGGAGAAGAGCCAGGAAATGTTTTAGATAGTCTTGGAATTAAAAGATATTGTTGTAGAAGGATGTTCATCTCAACACATGAATACATGGATGAATTTTTAATCTATTTTAGACCTCAAGAAGTAAAGGAAACTGGTATTAGACAATTTTATAAAGAAACTGAAACGAAGAGAACTAGAAGAAGAGAAAGTTGACTGAGATCAGAGATATAAATTTAAGAATAATTTTTGATAGTCGAGGAGATAAAACTGTAGAAGCTGAAGTAATTACAAGAGAAGCAAGAGGAATAGCTTCTTGTCCTTCAGGCGCTAGCAAAAGTAGTTATGAGGTTGAAACTATACCAAAAAAAGGTTTAGAAAATGCAATTAGAGATTTCATGATAAACGTTAAACCAAAACTTTTAGGATTAGATTCGAGTAAGCAAGAGGAAATCGATAAAATTTTGCTTGAAAGCGACGGTACAAAAAGATTAGAAAATTATGGTGCTTCTATAATTTTATCAGTATCAATCGCTAATCTAAAAGCAGCTTCCATTGCGATTAATAAGAAAATCTTTGAAAAACTGAATGAAAAAGATCAATATTATTTACCTTTGCCTTTAGGTAACGTCATTGGTGGAGGAAAGCATGCAAAAAATCGATCAATAGACATCCAAGAAATACTAGTTTTTTGCAACAATTCAATCAACATAATTGAAGCTATCGAAGCCAACATTATAATGCATAGAAAACTTTTCAAACTATTATCTAGCCATGATCCTTATTTTGCAGGCGGAAAGAATGATGAAGGAGCCCTTGTAACTAGAATGCCTCTTAAAAAGATTTTAAGTTTAGTAAATCAAGCTAGAAAAGAAATTCATGAAGAAAAGGGATATGAAATCTTGATAGGTTTAGATGTTGCAGCTTCTTCTTTATGGAATGGTGAAAGATATGAGTATCCATTAGAGAAACTTTCTTTAAATGATGAAGAACAATTAAATTTCATACTCGAATTGGTAAACGAATTCGACATATTTTATATCGAAGATCCTTTTCATGAAGATTCGTTTGAATATTTTTCTGAACTGTCTTCTAGAAATCCTGATATTCTAGTTGTGGGAGATGATTTATACGCATCAAATGAAGATAGATTAAAAATAGGTATTGCTAAAAAAGCAAGCAATGGAGTTATAATAAAACCGAATCAAGTCGGTTGTGTTTCTAAAGTGTTACGTACTATAAATTTAGCTGTTAATAGCGGAATTAAACCTATTGTTTCGCATAGGTCTGGAGAAACAGAAGATGTATTCATTTCCCATTTAGCTGTAGCTTTTGATTCACCCTTAATAAAAACTGGTACTATTGGAGGTGAAAGAATATCTAAACTGAATGAATTGATTAGGATAGCAGAATTTTTGAAAGATAGAGCAAAATTGAATAAACTTAAATAAATGAATAAAAAAATAAATCTTCAATGTCTGATTTAGGCTCAGAGTTTAAAAAAGAAGAACAGTTAATATTGGCACCTACAGAGTTATATATCGAAGCAACTTTACCTTTAGGTACAAAATTCAAATCCAAATACATGAAGAATTTCATATATAGAACTAGACCTGAAGGTATTCATATAATAGATGTTAGGAGTATTGATGAAAGGATAAGAATTGCGGCGAAGTTCATCTCTTATTATGAAAGTGATAAAATATTAGTTGTTGCTTCAAGACCCTTTGCAATAAAACCTGCTTCTATGTTCGCAAAGTTGATAGGTGCTAAGGCGATAACTGAAAGATTTTTACCTGGTACACTTACAAATCCAAGTTTGGGTACATATGGAGAAATCGAATTATTATTTTTAAACGATCCTTATCAAGATTCGCAAGCTCTAGATGAGGCTACAAAAATAGGAATTCCAATCCTTGCACTTTGTGATACAGAACATTCTTGTGAAAATGTAGATTTAGTAATACCGTGTAACAATAAAGGAAGAAGAGCGTTAGCTACAGTTTATTGGCTCTTGACAAGACAGGTCTTAAGAGAAAAGAAAATAATACAAAGTCCTGAACAATTCACATATTCAATAGAAGATTTCGAAACAGAATTAGTAGAAGCTTAAAAAAATTTAACTTAATTCTTTTTCAGTTAGTCTTCTTTTTACTGCTTTATCGAATATAATCCAATTGTTATACCATTCTTCGCTTTCTTTTTTCAATAAAGTCAAAGCATTTTTCATCAATTCTTTCGAAGTAATTTTCTCCGTCTTATTTTCGAGCAATCTTCCAATAACGATGAACGTAATCCTTCTTGCAACTTCTAAACTAGCTCCTGTTTTTAGAATGCTAACTATTAATTTTTCTGGTATGAAATCTTCTTCGCTTCCATCTCTTTTTATTACTTTTATGTTAAATGAATACATCATTTTATTATGAATTAAAAATTTTTAAATATGATGATAAGAAAACCTGCTGTCGCTGGATATTTTTATGAAAAAGACAAAGAATCTTTGATAAGACAAATTGAAGATTGTTTTAAGCATTCTTTCGGGCCTGGCGAAATAAAATATTTTTCCAATTCAAAGGAACTGATAATTCCTGCATTCATTGTTCCGCATGCTGGCTATATGTACAGCGGTCCTGTAGCAGCTCATGCATATAAACTACTAGCAGAAACTGAAAAGCCAGATACGGTAATAATACTAGGTCCAAATCATACAGGCTATGGCGAATTGGTTTCTATAATGAATGAAGGAGAATGGGAAACTCCATTAGGTAGAGTGAAGATAAATCAAGAAATAGCCAATAAAATTCTAGCATTGTATAAACTAGCTAGGGCTGATGCATATGCTCATCTATACGAGCATTCTATAGAGGTTCAACTACCCTTTCTACAATACGTACTCAAGGATTTCGATTTTGTTCCAATATGCATCATGCTCCAAACAGCCGAAGTAGCAAGAGAAATGGCTAAAGTCTTGCACCATGTATTAAAAGATTATAATGCAATTGTTTTGGCTTCTACTGATTTGAATCATTACGAGAACAATGAGATCACATATAGAAAAGATGCTTATGTAATAGAATATGTTCAAAAACTAGATGGCGATGGTCTTTTTAAGATCATTGAAGAAAAAGACATTTCCATGTGTGGTCCTTGTCCGACTGCAACCGTTTTGAATTATTGTAAGATGAGGAACATTGAAGTTGTTAAGATTTTAAAGCATGCAACATCAGGAGATATCGAAGGTAGAAAGTCAAGCGTTGTAGGTTATCTTTCTGTTGCTTTTGGAGCTAAAAAGCTTTAACGCCTTCTTCTACAATGCTTGTTTCGAATATCATTTTTGCTTTTTTGCTCATTGCTTCTTTAACTGGTTCTAAACAATACTTATCTACTAACGCATACATAACTCCTCCTTTGCCTGCACCTGTTAATTTGGCTCCATAGGCGCCTTTTTTTCTTGCAATGTTTACTAGTAAATCGATTTTGAAGGTAGATAATCCTAATGCTGAAAGTAACTCATGATTTATGTTGATCAATCTTCCTGCGTTTAGCAAATCCTCATTTTTAAAATAATCGACTAGTTTCAACGTTAATGCTCCTGCAGATGTATATAGCGGATTGATGATTTCTGGATATGTTCTTTTGAGATTCAATACCTCTTCAACTATTTTCCCAGTAGGCATTCTTTTTCCTGTATAGGCTAGTAAAAAAATAGCTTTATCACTTTTCTTTAGCAGCATTGGTTTTTCTCCTTTTTTATAAAGTATCATTCCTCCGAATGTGCTAATCGTGATATCTATTCCTGATGGATTTTTATGAACAATTCTTTCAGCTTCAAATGCAGCTTTCCATACTAATTCTTTATTTATTTCGAAGCCTAATGCTTTCATTACTGCAGCAGCTGTAGCTACTGAAACCGCTGCAGATGAACCTAAGCCTGCAGAAGGAGGTATCTTAGATTCAATATATATTTCCATACCAGTGTTTGCATTTACGAAATCCATCATCTTCCTAGCAACTCTCAATATAGGTCTAAGCATTTTTTTCGTTTTCTCCTTTCCTGTATAATCAATTATTCTCTCATTCAACGTGCTTTTAATTACATGCCTTCTATTATCCAAATCGATGCTCTCTATTCTTATTGCATTTTCATAACTTTCTTCAGCGACGACTTCTGCATATAAATTAATTGCTGCAGCTATCGCAGGTTCTCCTTCTACTACGAAATGTTCTCCAGCTATTATGATTTTAGATGGTGCAATTGCTTTAGCCACGTTTTAAAAATACAATAAAAGATTAAATCATTGACTACTTTTTCTCATGTGGAGAGCATCGTAATAAAATTGGGCGGATCGGTCATAACTTATAAAGATAAACCTTTAACTGCTAGGATTAACGATATAAACAGACTTTCAAGAGAAATTGCGGAAGTGCTAAATGATGTTAGGCTGTGCATTGTTCATGGAGGAGGAAGTTTCGGACATTATGTTGCAAAAAAATATTCGATATATTCTGGAATTCCTATCATTAAATTAGGTCTATCAATACTTGAACTTGAAATGCGAAGATTAAATTTGCTCATTGCAGAATCTATGATAAATCATGGAATACCTGTATTGCCTTTTTCTCCTTCAAATATTATCTTAACTAAAGAAAGAACCATATTTCAATTCTTTAAAGATTCGATCTTGAAAGCTATTGAATGGGGCTATGTACCTTTGATCTATGGAGATTACGTATTCGATGAAGCTTATTCTTGTATAATCTATTCTGGTGATCAGTTAAGTTTAGAATTATGCAAATTAATGAAAGCTAAGAAAATAATTTTTTGTTTAGATGTTGCAGGAATCTACGATAAAGATCCGAAGAAATATAATGATGCAAAATTGTTAAAAGAAATCAATCATGAAGATATTCCTAAACTTTTAAGAAATTTGAGCAAAGGAGAAGATGTTACAGGAGGTATATATAATAAAATAAGCGTAGCTTATGAAGCAGCAAAATTAGGAATAAAATCGATTTTCATCAACGGTCTTTCACATAATTTATTGCAAAGGGCAATTTTAGGGAAGGATTTTGTTGGAACAATAGTATATTAATTTAAAGCTCATTTTTGAATAGAATAGGATGAAAGATTTAAAAGATTACGCAGAGAAAATTACGAAATTTTTAGTTGACTATTTATCAGAATTGCAACCTGAAATTTTGAGGAATTCATCATCTCACATAATAGTTTCAGGAGGTAAAAGATTGAGACCTTATCTTTTGTTAAAAGTCGCAGAAAGCTATGGTTGCAATATCGATGAAATCATGTATGCTGCAATTTCTGTAGAATTGATACATAATTTCAGTTTAGTTCATGACGACATAATGGATAACGATCAATTCAGACATGGTAAACCAACAGTACATGTAGCTTATGGTTTACCTTTCGCTATTCTTGCAGGCGATACTTTGTTCTCTTTAGCTTTCAACGCAATTAAGAGATTAAATATACCAAAAGAAAAAAAGCTTCGATTATATGATGAGCTATCATTAGCTACAATTAAACTATCTATAGGACAAGCTTATGATATGTATCTGTCTTCTTCAAAAATCTTGAGCGAAAGACTTTATTATGAAACCGTCAAGAACAAAACTGCTGCGCTCTTTGAATGTAGTGCAGTAATGGGTGCTATAGTAGGTGGTGCTAAAAAGAAAGAAATAGAGAATTTGAGAAGAACTATTCGATATGCAGGCATTGCTTTTCAAATCAAAGATGACATTCTAGGAGTATTCGGAGATCCTCAAAAAACTGGAAAACCTGTAGGTAGCGATATAAAGGAAGGAAAGAAAACTTTAATTGTTATTTATGCTAACAAAAAGATGAAAAATAAACTATTCAATTTCTTAGGTAATAGGGATGTCAAAGAAGAAGATTTAAAAAATTTCATAAATGAACTTAAAGAAATAGGTGCTTATGAATATTCATTGAATAAGGCTAAAGAATTTGAAGATATGGCTTTCTATTATTCAAAACGTCTAAATCCAAAATTAAACAATTTCTTAGATTCTTTCATATCTTTCTTAGTTGAAAGGGAGTTTTAATGGAAGAGGAATTAAAAGATTTAATATTTAGAAAGACTTTATCGAATGCTTATAAACACGATGGAAAAGCTAGCAAAGATGCTGTAATAAGAAAAATTATATTCTTAAAGCCTGAGCTCAGACAAAGGATTAAAGAAATCATTCCTTTAATAGAAAAAATCGTAGCAGAAGTAAATACTCTTTCTTTAGAAGAACAATACAATTATCTTTTAGCGAAATATCCTGAAGAATTGAAAGAAGAGAAAATAGAAGCTAAGCGCTTTGAATTGCCTGCACTAGAAGGTGCTGAGACAGGGAAAGTTGTTACTCGTTTTGCTCCTAATCCTGATGGTCCTTTGCATATTGGTAACATAAGAGCTATGCTATTATCTCATGAATATGCAAGGATTTATAAAGGCAAATTCATTTTAAGGCTTGAAGATACCGATCCTAGAACTAAAAGACCTTTGCTTCATATTTTCAAAGACGAAAAGAAAGATTATGAATATATATTGAGAGACTTAGAATGGTTTGAAGCCTATCCTGATGAAATTTATATTCAATCTGACCGTTTAAAGATCTACTATAACATCGCTGAAGAGATGTTAAAAAAAGGAGTTCTTTATGTTTGTTTTTGTAGTAAAGAAGAAATAGCTAAGAATAGAGCATTAGGTAAGGCATGTGTTCATAGAGATCGAGAAATAGAGAAAAATTTGAGCGATTTCGATAAAATTATCGAAGGAGCATATCTAAATGAAAATGCAGTCGTGAGGATTAAAACTGATCTCTCCCATCCAGATCCTAGCGTTAGGGATTGGATAGCCTTCAGGATAATAAATCCTAAAGATTATCCTCATCCTAGATTAGATTCAATAGTAGCATATTTGGGACATTTACCTTATTTATGGCCTACATATAACTTTGCATCAACAATAGATGATCATTTGATGGGCGTGTCTCATATTTTCAGAGCTAAAGAACATATGGGAAATACGATAAAGCAATCTTATATTTACAAAGCTATGGACTGGAAGCAACCATATACAATACATTATGGAAGGATAAAATTCGAAGGTGTTGTTTTATCTAAGAGTAAAATAATTGATGGAATGAAGAAAGGGATTTATGAAGGATTTCATGACGTTGACTTAGCAACGATAATATCTTTTAGAGAAAGAGGTTTTCTTCCTAAATCGATTAAACAACTCATATTGGAAATGGGTATAAAGCCTGTTGAAGCTAAAATTAGCTTCGAAAACTTGCATGCAATAAATAGGAAGATAATCGATCCTATAGCTGATAGATATTTTTTCGTCAAAGATCCTGTATTAGTAAAAATAAAATTAGGATCGTCTCAAAAGATTAAAAGACAACTACATCCTTCAAGGCAAGATTTTTTTGAGTTTGAAATAATTCCAGAAAATGGTTATGCTAATATTTTCTTGGATGAAAATGATTTGAAAGAAGATTTCGAAGTTAGGTTGATTGAGTTAGGAAATTTCAGAATAGTTAAAAGAGATTCATCTTATGAAGGAATTCCTTTAGAAGATCAATCATTAGAATATGCAAGAGAAAAGAAATTGAAACTGATTCAATGGGTATACCAAGGATATTCTTTAGACTGCATAATAAAAGTGCCTTCGTATATTTTCGGTAAAAAAATTATAACAGGTAAAGTAGAAGCTCAAATTGAAAAAATAAAACCTAATACTTTTGTTCAGTTCGTGAGATATTTCTTCGCTAAGTTACATAACATTCATGACAAAGTTGCTCTATTTTATTATCTGCATGATTAAAAAATAAGGCTTAAATACCCTGTATTATGTTTAAATTATTACTGATCTAAGCATGTCTAGCAAAAAACCTATGTATGTGAGATTTGAAGTGAGTCCAGATTTATACAGCAAAATATATGACTTTGTGAGGCAGTGTAGAGAATCTGGTAAAATAAAGAAAGGAGTAAATGAAACTACGAAATCTGTTGAAAGAGGCTTGGCAAAATTTGTGATAATAGCTGAGAATGTCGATCCTCCTGAAATCGTTGCACACTTGCCTTTAATTTGTGAAGAGAAAGGAATTCCATATTTATACGTAGAGGATAAAAAGAAACTCGGAGAAGCTGCAGGAATTAATGTAGCAGCTTCTTCTGTTGCTATTTTAGATGTGGGTAATGCAAAGAGTTTATATGATGAGCTCTTAAGTAAGTATTCAGAGTTCAGAGCTAAAGCTGTACCTCAAGAAGCTAAGGTAGCTAAGAAGTAATGAGTGAAAAACAAGACGCGACACCTGCAGAAGTAATAGAAATATTAGGTAGAACAGGAGTAGGAGGAGAAGTAACGCAAGTAAGAGCTAGAATACTTGAAGGAAAGGATAAGGGCAGAGTGTTAACTAGGAATGTAATGGGTCCAGTAAGAATCGGTGATATATTAATGCTAAGAGAAACTGAAAGAGAAGCTAGGAAATTAACTACGAAGTAAATGGTAACAGAATACATTTGTAGCTTTTGCGGCTCAAAATTTGATAAATCAAAAGGTATTACTTACGTGAAAAAAGATGGAACTATACTTAGATTTTGTTCAAGTAAATGCAGAAAAAATAAAATGCTTAACAGAAATCCTGCAAAACTTAAGTGGACAGCTTTTTATCCAAGGTCTTCTAAATAAAATTTAATTATTTTTGAATTCATGAGAATAAGACAGCCTGTATTAGTAGTATTAGGGCATGTAGATGCAGGAAAAACTTCATTGTTAGATAAAATTAGGGGTACTGCTGTTCAATTGAAAGAAGCAGGTGGCATAACACAACATATTGGAGCTTCTTTTTTACCCATTCAAGTTATAGAAAAAATAGCCCATGAGCTGATTCAAAAATACAAAATAAAATTATCCATACCTGGAATTTTGATAATTGATACGCCAGGTCATGAGATATTCTCGAACTTGAGAAAAAGAGGAGGATCTGTTGCTGATATGGCTATATTAGTTGTTGATATTCAAAAAGGATTTGAAAAACAAACATATGAAAGCGTTGAAATCCTTAAGCATAGGAAAGTTCCTTTTGTTGTAGCCTTGAATAAGCTTGACAGATTTGAGGGATATAAAGCAGAAAAAGAATTTTCTTTCCTAAGTTCTCTTTCAAAACAAACTGAATGGGTAAAAGAAAAATTAGATGAAAGGATATATGAGATGGTAAGCATTCTAGCAAAACTAGGATTTGAAGCTGAAAGATTTGACAGAGTTAGAGATTTTTCGAAACAAGTAGCGATAGTTCCGACAAGTGCTATTTATGGAATCGGTATTGCTGAATTATTACTCGTAGTTAGCGGTGTTTGTCAAAACTATCTCAAGTCTAATCTTGCTTACACTGAAGGGCCTGCACAAGGAGTCGTTCTAGAAGTTAAAGAAGAACATGGATTGGGCACGACTATAGATGCAATAATTTATAATGGAATACTTAGAAAGAATGATACAATTGTTCTAGCTTCTCTTAATGGCATAATCACAACAAAAGTGAAAGCCTTGTTAATACCTAAGCCATTAGATGAGATGCGTGCTCCCGAAGATAAATTCAAAAATATAGATGAAGTTGTAGCTGCAGCAGGAGTAAAAATTGTAGCAAGCGATTTAAGCGATGTAATTGCAGGTTCTCCAGTATATGTGGCTACGCAAGAAAATTATGAAAAGATAAAGAGATTGGTAGAAGAAGAAGTCGAAAGTTTAAGAATTAAATCAGATATAACAGGCTTAGTAATAAAAACAGATACATTAGGAAGTTTAGAAGCTTTAACTAGTTATTTGAAATCAATGGGCATAGCTATTAGAAGCGCTGATATAGGGCCAGTAACGAAAAAAGACGTCTTCGAAGCTTACCTATCAAAGGAAACAAATCCTATTTATGGTGTGATATTAGCTTTTAACGTTAAGGTTCTTCCAGAAGCAGAAGAAGAGATAAACGCTAAGAAAATTAAGCTGATCAGAGAAAGCGTAATCTATAAATTAGTTGAAGAATATCTTGATTGGTCTAAGAAAATTAAAGAAGAAGAAAAAAATGAATTGAAGAAGAAATTGCCTACTCCTGCTATTATAAAAGTCCTTCCTGGCTATGTATTTAGGAGAAGCGATCCTGCAATAGTAGGTGTTGAAGTTGAACTGGGCAAAATAAAGCCTGGTTTAGTTCTTATGAATAAAAATAAAAAAATTTTAGGTTCAATTTTGCAAATTCAAGATCAAGGTAAGCCTATACCTGAGGCTTTTAAAGGCATGCAAGTTGCTATCTCAATAAAAGGAGAAGCTTTTGTAGGTAGGAATTTATTTGAAGGAGATGAGCTCTTCTCTGTCATACAAAGGGATGAAGCTAAAATCTGGCTTGAAAAGTTAAAAGATGAATTAAATGAAGAGGAAATAAAATACTTAGAAAGATGCATTAGAGAAGGCTAAAATTTTTAAATGGAAGCTAAGAATAAAGTTTATGCCTGAATTCAAGGTTGTCGTTTCAAATCCTAAAGATGGTACTTCAAAAACTATTGAAGTAAAAGATCAACAGGCAAGAGCATTGTTAGGTCTAAAAATTGGAGATGTTTTTGACGGGATGATAATTGGCTTGAAAGGTGTAAAGTTGAAGATAACAGGCGGTTCAGATAGATCTGGTTTTCCTATGATTCCAGGAATTCCTGGCGCTGTTAAGAAAAGCGTAATTTTAAGCAGGGGAATAGGTATGAAATCTAAAAAATATACAAGAAAGAGGAAAACAGTAAGAGGAAATACGATTAGCGAAGATACTGCTCTGATAAATACTGTAATCGTTGAATAGTTCATAGCTTTTCTTATAATTATTTAACGTGTAGCAATCAGGCAAAATTTAAAGTTAAAATGAGTAAAGAAATTAGAATAAATCTTGCTTCGACAATTTCTTAGAAAGTTTAGTTTATTTTTAAATCCTTGTTAATTAGATTAAGAAGTGTGTTTGAAGAACTAGGTCAACCTAGAATTAATATTGGAACATTAGGTCATGTAGATCATGGAAAAACTACATTAGTTCATTCTTTAACAGGTATTTGGACATCGAAATATTCTGAAGAAATAAGAAGAGGCATGACAATAAAACTAGGTTATGCAACTGCTGTTATAATGAAGTGCCCTCGCTGCTTACCTCCAGATAATTATCAAACTTTTGCTTTATCTAATAACGGTAAATGTATCCATTGTGGTTCTGATTTGATACCTATAAGGAAGGTTTCATTCGTTGATTGTCCAGGCCATGATATGTTAATTGCTACAATGTTATCCGGTGCTGCTGTAATGGATGCAGGAGTGCTCGTCATCGATGCTACTGTTCCATGTCCACAACCTCAAACTAGAGAACATTTGAAAGCTATGGAAATAGTCGGTCTTAAAAACATAATAATTGTTCAAAATAAGCTCGATGTTGTAACTAAACAAAGGGCAATGGAGAATTATAAAGAAATAAAAGATATGATTGCTTCTACATTTCTTGCGGATATTAATCCTCCTGTTATACCTGTTTCTGCTCTTCATAAAGCAAATTTGGATTTATTGGTTGAAGGCTTTGAAACTTATTTCCCCACACCAGTTAAGGATGAAACTTCGAATCCTTTAGTATATGTAGTGAGATCCTTTGATGTAAACAAACCTGGAACTAAATATAATGAAATAAGAGGAGGTGTAATAGGAGGTTCGATAATAAAAGGAAAATTGAGAATAGGTGATGAGATCGAAATAAAGCCTGGATTCAAAGTAAAAAAGGAAGGTAAAATTAGCTACATTCCTCTAACAACTAAAGTAGTGAATCTCAAAAGTGATGATTTGAATTTAAAAGAAGCAGTTGCTGGGGGTTTAATAGGGATTGAAACAGAACTTGATCCATCGATTACAAAAGGAGATCAATTGGTAGGTAATGTTGTAGGATTAGTAGGAAGGACTCCTCCAGTATGGAATTCCTTAAGAATAAACTACACGCTTTTCGATGTCGTTGTTGGCATTAAAGAACCTATAAAAGTAGAGCCTATAAAACCTAAAGAAGAACTAGTATTAAACGTAGGACCTGCAAGGACATTAGGTATTGTTACCGCTGTTAAAAGCGATTCTTTAATGATTAATTTATCTATACCAGTATGTGCTGAATTGAAAACTAAAGTAGCAATTAGCAGAAAAATAGGTGGTAAATGGAGATTGGTTGGTTTCGGTGAAATCATATGAGATATTTTTTCTTAGATACGAGTTTCATATTATCTTTAATTGAAAAAGGAAAAGATTTGGTGAATTTGAGTCAAGAATATTTAAATGAATTATTGATCCCTGCTACTTCAATTTCTGTGATAAAAGAATTGGAAAATTTATCTAAAAATAAAAGTTATGAAAGAAAAGTGAATTTGGCTAGACAAATAATTTCAAAATATAAAATATTCGAAGATAATTCCCAAAATACTGATGATAGCTTATTAGAACTTTGCAAAAAATATAATGGAATCCTTGCTACTGCAGATGTCGAACTTCTAAACAAAGCAATGAAAAAAGGCATAGCTGTGATGTTTTTAAAACAAGGAAGAAAACTTGTTTATTTTGAGAGTTAATTATTTAAACAAATATTTTCTAAATATTAACTCACTAAACTGAAGTGAGTTAAGTTGTTCAGGATAGTTAATGCAAGGGCTACTATAGCCATACCTACAAGTTCGCTAAGACCTAAAGTAGATCTAGATAAATTGCTTTTAGATTTGGCTAGAGAGGAATATGAAGATCGATATCTCGATGGCGTTGGTTATATAATTGCAGTCACATCAGCTAAACCTCCTAGATTTGCTTCAATATTTCCCAGATCTGGTAATTTATATACTGAGGCAGAAATGGAAATGCTAGTATGGTATCCATTTCTTAAAGAAGTGATTTATGCAAAAGTAGCAGATGTCAGAGAATTCGGTGTCTTTTTACAAATAGGTCCTATCGAAGGATTGGTACATATTTCACAAGTATTAGATGATTTCGTTAGCTATGATAAAAGAGGATCTAGAATATTGGCTAAGAAAACTAAGAGAATTTTGAATAAGTTCGATGATGTAAGAGCTAGAATAATATCTGTAAGTTCAGGTCAATCTGAATCTTTTAAGCTTGCCTTTACAATGAGACAACCTTTCTTAGGTAAACTTGAATGGATAAAAGAAGATTTAGAAAAAATAACTAAAAAGAAGTGACATGGTAAGGAAAGCAAGCCATGGATATAAAGCATGCATTTCTTGTAAGATGCTAGTAGAAAAAAAAGAAAAAATTTGCCCTAATTGCGGAAGTAAAGAATTCTCAGATGAATGGAGCGGTATGATAATAGTATTAAACGTTAAAGATTCTCAACTCGCTTCAATTTTAAATATTAAGAAAGAAGGCAAGTATGCAATTAAAGTCAGATAAATTGTTAGTTTTAAAAAAAGCTAAAAAAGAAAGACTTTTTTATTTAAGATCTAATGCTAATTTTAAGTCCTTAAGAAAAAAATTGAAAAAACCTCTGGGTATGTTAATACCTTTAGAACATCCTTATTCTACAGATTATTTGAAAGAACTAATTTCTTTTCTCAAACCTACTCAAATAATAACTGTAGGCGATAAGATAACTCTCGCAGCTATCGAAAGAGGAATAAAGCCTGATCTCGCGATTATTGACAAAAAAGCTGAAAGAAAGGATTTCATTTTCGAAGCTAGAAAATATTTTAAAACAACTATTGAAGCAGAAAATCCTCCAGGAATGATAACTAATGAAGCTCATGAAAAGATAAAAGTTGCGATAAAAGATACTGGAAATTTATTAGAAGTCAAAGGTGAAGAAGATTTACTAACCTTGTTAGCTATAAAGGAAAGCAAAATAAATGCTTTTGTAATATATGGAATTCCTAATTTAGGCATTTCAGTCGTTTATTGCACAAAATATAAAAAGGATTACGTGGATAAGATATTCTTAAGAGGAAGATAAAATGTCAATAAGCAACATGAATATACTATTCCAATTTCAGAATCCCTATTTAAATAGAACAGAATATTATCTTGAATTAAATCTTTCAGAGAAGAAGATTCTGCAGAGAAATGAATTGAGAAACATTTTATCAAAACAATTCAACAAACCTCCTGAATTGATTATAATTCGAAGAATTAGATACGAATATGGTGGATTACGTGCATACGCAGATGTTAGGATCTATGAAGATAAAGAGAGTTTGAATATAGAACCTAAGCACATAATCCTAAGGCATTTAAGTAAAGAAGAGAGATCAAAGATAATAGAAGATATGAAGAAAAAGAGACTAGAAGCTAAAAAAGCTAAAGAGGTATCTAAGAAATGAATTCAATACATAAACTTTACGAAGTAGATTATTCTACAGGTAAAGTAAAGAGGAGAAATAAAAAATGTCCAAGATGCAATGTATTCATGGCGAGACATAATAATCCTCCTAGATGGGCTTGTGGAAAGTGTGGTTATACTGAATTCATTCCAGTTAAAAAATAATGAATATTTTAGGAATAGAGAGCACTGCACATACAATTGGAGCTTCGGTTGTAAATGAAGAAGGAATAAAATCTAATATAAATTCTGTTTATATACCTCCTAAAGGTAAGGGAATACATCCTAGAGAAGCAGCTATCCATCATAGCGAAGAAGGTCCAAGGGTAATTAAGGAAGCTTTAGAAAAAGCAAGCATTAAGATTAATGATATCGATGCTATAGCAATTAGCCTAGGACCAGGCTTAGGTCCTTGTTTAAGGACAGGTGCAACTTTAGCTCGTTTCTTATCTCTAAAATTTAATAAAGATCTTATTCCTGTAAATCATGCAATCGCCCATATAGAAATAGCGAGATATTTGTGTAAAAAAGAAGATCCTTTAGTAGTTTATATTGCAGGAGGGAATACAATAATTTCAACATATGTAGAAGGTAGATATAGAATATTTGGAGAAACCCAAGATATTGCACTGGGTAACGCTATCGATTATTTTGGAAGAATTATCGGTGTTGAATATCCTGAGCTAATAAATGTTGAAAAGCTAGCTATGAAAGGAGAGAAAATTCTAGAACTTCCATTACCTGTTAAAGGTCAAGATGTATCATATTCTGGCTTATTGACTGCTGCTTTGAAATTAATAAAAGAAGGATACAAAATTGAAGATGTCTGTTTAAGCTTTATAGAACATGCATATGCTGCACTTTGTGAATCTGTAGAAAGAGCATTAGCATATACAGGTAAAAAATCTCTTGTTTTAACAGGAGGGACAGCAAGATCTTTGATATTGAAAGAAAAATTAAATCTCGTAGCAAGTGAGCATAATGCAGATTTTTCAGTCGTTCCTCCAGAATATGCAGGAGATAATGGAGCAATGATAGCTTATACAGGCTATTTAGCATATAAAGCAGGAGTTAAAATTAAAGTCGAAGAGAGTTTTGTGAAACCTTTTTGGAGAATAGATGAAGTTGATATACCTTGGCGTTCAAGCTAGAATATTTAATAAAGAAAGGAGCAGAAGCAGAAATTTGGAAAGGTAAATGGTTCAACGTCGATGCAGTTTATAAAATTAGAAAGAGCAAACCTTGGAGACATCCTTTTCTTGATAAATTAATTCTAGAGAAAAGGACGATAAAAGAAGCGAGGATAATGTATAATGCTTTCGAAAACAACATAAATGTTCCCTACATTTATGATGTAGATATATCAAGAAATACAATAGTTATGGAATTCGTTGAAGGAATAATTTTAAAAGAATTAATGGAAGCAAAAGATTCAAGAGTTTTTTTATTATGCGAAAATTTAGGCAAACTCATTGCAAATCTTCATAATGCTTCAATAGTTCATGGTGATTTAACACCTTCTAACGTTATATTAAGGAAAGAAGGTGATCTTTGCATACTAGACTTCGGCCTTGCAAATTTTAGCAATAGAATTGAAGATATGGGAATAGATTTGCATTTATTTCTTCGCTCATTAGAAAGCAGCTTTAGTTCTTTAGCTAATGAATGTTTCCAAAATTTTATGAAAGGTTATAGTCATTTTAAGCATCGAAATGAAGTATTAGAAAAAGTAAAAGAAATTAGAAGAAGAGGCAGATATGTTCTAGAAAGAAGGATTTCGAAGAAGATTTGAATACCATTCTGCAAACTTGTGCACTGCCATGCTTCTATGTGAAATTTCATTTTTTTCTTCTGTACTCATTTCTCCATATGTCTTGAAATGATTTCTTGGTATGAATATTGGATCAAAGCCCCATCCTAGGCCTTTAATGGTTTCTGAAATTTCCCCTTTTACTTCTCCTATAAATATCTTTTCAATGTTTTGATCTTTATAAGCAATTACCGTTTTAAACATCGCACTTCTATTCTTTTGATCTTTCATCAATTTAATTATTCCTTCATTTCCTATTGTTTTATAGGCATATGAAGTATAAGGACCTGGGAATCCATTCAAAGCTTCGATGAATAATCCTGAATCTTCAATTATAATTGGTTTTTTTAAAATTTGAAAAGCTTGTTTTGCGCAATACAATGCGATTTCTTCTAGATTATCTGCTTGGATTTCATAGATATCTAAATCAAAGGCTTCAAGCTCAATTCCATATTTTTTAAGTATTAAGTAAATCTCTCTGATTTTGTTTTCATTTCCTGAAATTAGCGTGATTCTTTTCATAAGTTTATTAATAAGACCATAACTATTTCAACTATGCGAAGAGGTAGAGAAAAAGGTAAATCTCATTCAACAAGACCTTTGTCTAGAGATGAAGCTTTAATTGTTGAATTGGATATCGAACATATTAAAAACAGAATTATAGAGTTAGCAAAGAAAGGTGTTCCGCCTTCAAAAATAGGGATCATTTTAAGAGATGAAGAAGGAATTCCTTTAGTAAAGCATGTTTTCGGTAAAAAATTAGTTCAGCTTCTAAAGGAATGGGGTCTTGCACCTCAAATACCTGAAGATTTGCAAAATTTGATCAATAGAGCTAATAACGTAATTGAGCATTTAAAAGAACATCCAAAAGATTATAGGGCTAAAAGAGGTCTTGAAGAAATAATATCGAAGATTAATAGGCTTGCTAAGTATTATAAAAGAGAAGGAATATTGCCTGCGAATTGGGAATATGGTTTGAAAATACCTAAAACGTAATGTTAAATGAGATAAATGCAAAATTTGAAAATATAGCGAATTTCTTCGAAGAAGATTTTCTTCCATTTCTTATAATAGCACATTACGATGCAGATGGTTTAATATCTTCTTCTATTCTAGCTAAATTATTATTCAACGAAAAAATTCCCTTTGTTTTGAGAATATCTGAAAATATAAAACCTAATGAATTGCTTGAATCCGCATTTTCTAAAATAATTATTCTAGACTTTCAGTTTAAAGAAGATTTAGCAAAGATAGGCGAGGAGAAGAGAATTTTAGTAATAGATCATCATCCAATTAAAGGTGATAGAGAAAAAGTAAACTTAATCCATCCTTCAATTTTTGGATACGAGAATGAATTCGATGCTTGCAGCTCTACGCTCTCTTATTTATTAGCAAAACATTTCGATGATTCATTCATCGATTTAGCACCTCTTGTAATTTGTGGAATGCTTGAAGATAGACATGATAGAGAAGAAAAAAGGAGCTTTAGAGGATTGAACAAAATAGTTTTAGATGAGGCAGAAGAAGCTGGATTAGTTAACAAAAAAGAAGGATTGATAAGCTATTGTGAATTCAATGAACCTTTATACAAAGTAGTTTCTTTAATGTTCGATCCTTTTATACCCAATATATTTTCATCTAAAGAAAATACAATAAAGTTTTTGAAAGCTTGTGGAATAAGCGAATCTCTTATTAATAAAAATTTCGAAGAATTAAATGAAAATGAGCATGCTGAAATATCTCAAAAAATTGCTATTAAACTCTTAAGCGAAGGATTTAATCCTGCTAAAGTTGAGAGAATTTTCGGTATGAATTATGAACTATTAGTATATAGCAAATCGAAGAACCTACGCTTAATAGGTAAAGCAATAGATTATCTAGCAAGATCTTTGAATTTTGAAGGTTTTATTGAAGCTTTATTTAATGACAAGTTGTATCGATTCAACTTCAATCAATACTTTGATGAATGCATATCCTTTATTTCTAGGATATTTTTACCTTTATATCAAGAAAAAAGAATAAAAGAATACAAAAAATTTATTCTTCTCAAATTTGAAGGAAAAATCGATAGATTTGTTGGGCTATTCGCAAATTTGATATCCGCTTCAAATATTACAAAGCAAGTAATTGCTGTTTCTTCTGAATTTAGCAAAGACGAATATAAAATATCTTTCAGGGCTGAAGAAGACTCTAGATATGATTTGGGTTCCATTGTTTCCAACGTTGCGAAAAATTATCATGGATCTGGAGGCGGTCATGGCTCTGCTGCAGGTGCAATAATTCCCAAAGATCATTTCGAAGATTTTCTAGAGGAGTTCGATGATGCATTATAAAGCTGGAATTTCGCTAAAGATATCTTTCAATTCAATGAATACAGCAAGCTATGTATTATCTTCTTTAAGTCCAGATAATTTGGTCATTCCTCAAGATCTTTACTTAAATTTTCTTCAAGAAGGAAAAGATTTGATTATAGAAGCGAAAAGTGAAAACATGAAAAGATTAAGGTCAACAATCGAAGAAATTTTAGTTTTGATTTCTTCTTTAGAAAAACTTTAAATTGAATTCAATGATTAAGAAAGATTATGAGTACTAAAGCTATTAAAAAAGCACCGCCTAAAATATTTAATGTTCATGTAGATGGTGTTTTCAAGGATAAAATAATAGGTCAAATTTTGGGAAGAGAAGCAAGTCATGTTATAAAAAGAACTGTAGAAACAACTCTTGCTGAACTTTTCGAAGATTACACAAATCTGTATTATCAATATGTTAAATTGAAATTTCAAATCATCAAGGTCGATGGTACAGAAGCTTATGCCAAGTTCAAAGGTTATGAGCTTACCAGAGATTATGTGAGGAGTCTAATAAGAGTAGGGACCTCAGCGATATATGCAATCTATGATGTTAATACAACTGATAACATACATTGCAGAATTCAAACTCTTGCAATAACAGCTAAAAGGGTTTCTCATTCAAAAGAAAGTTTGATAAGAAAATCTATTTGGAAAGTTTGTGAAGAGAAACTATCTAATTTAAGCTTAGACGATCTAGTTCAATATGTTTGCTTAGGTAAGCTTTCTGCAGATATTTTGAAAGAAGCAAAGAAAATTTATCCTCTTAAAAAAGTTGAAGTAATTAAAATCAAGGTATTAACGCCTTATGTCATTTAGCAGCTACAATTTTAATAACATCTCTATGTTTTAAAACATAATCTCCAGCTATTCTTTGCTTGGTCTTAACATCTATTGCATAGATGAAATTTTTGCCCAAGTCTGTATGGATCATATAAGCAAGATCTCTTGCAGTCGTGTCGTTGGGAACTAAGAAGACATCAGGTAAAACCCTTCCTTGATGATCTGTTAACCTATTAGGATCTTCTACAGGGAAAACAGCAATATAATTTAATAACTTAAAGTAACATGCTTCAATTGCCTCTTGAACACCTGTAGAACCGAATTTTTTAAGAACGTTTGTTCTGATGTAATTTAGAGCATCGAGTCTTTTCTGGTCTAATTCTTTGATGATTTTGAAATCAGAATCACCAGGTATGTATTCAATCAATTTTGCATCAGCTGCTTTCTTTAAAGCCAATTCTGCTTCTGCTGAAACGGGTACCACTATTCTATCTTTTAGCTCGCGTTTCATTCTTTCATAGTTTTCCCAAGAAGAAGGAAGGTCTATTTTATTTGCAGCAATCAATATAGGTTTTGCTTCTTTAATCAACTTGCTAACGAATTCCTTTAATTCTTGTTCTTTCCATTCTCTAGGATTTTTATTCATATTTTGTAAAACTCTAGTTATGTGTTTTCTTTTAATAGAAAAACCACTAAGTTTTTTCTCTAGGAAATCAACGATCTTAGAAGATTCTTCATAGGCAAGCTTCCTCATTTCTTTTTCAAAATCTTCTTTTAAATGCGAAAATATCCACATGGTTATTTCTTCATCGATAAATCTGATATCTTCTAAAGGATCATGCGTTCCGGGCTTCACTATCTTTCCTTCGAAGTCAGTAGAACCAGAAGCATCTACGACATGTATCAACGCATCACTCCTTCTTAGCTCGTCTAAAAATTTATTACCTAAACCTCTTCCTTTCCATGCTTCAGGAACAAGACCTGCTACATCTATGACTTCTACAGGAACGTATCTTATACCATTGATACAAATTGAATTCCTAGGATTATCTTGAACGCCAAATTCTTTGCAAACACATTTTACTCTCACATAACCGATTCCTTTATTTGGTTGTATGGTTGTAAAAGGGAAAGGTGCAATTTTGACATTCAATTTAGTAATAGCACTGAAAAGAGTACTTTTACCTGTATTTGGTTTACCTATTATGCCAATTAGCGGCATTCAATGCAATTATCTCAATTTTTACTTAAAATGATATACGAGAATCTAACACATAAATAAGAACTGAATAAAAATTTATTTCTCGCTATAGGAGGTCTCATATAATTTTTTAAATCGCTCTCATCTTTTATCCTTATGTTTAATGTATTGATCTGCGATCCTATTTCATTAAGTTGTATTGAAAAACTAAAAAGAGAGAACTTCAACGTTGTCTTCAAACCCAATATTACAAGGGAATCGTTGATCGAAGAGGTTAAGGACAAAGACGCTTTGGTCGTCAGGGGGAGAACAAAAGTAGATGTTCCCATTATAGATAACGCAACGAAATTGAAAGTTATAGTCAGAGCAGGTGTAGGTTTAGATAACATAGATCTTCAATATGCTCAAATAAAAGGCATTCAAGTTTATAATACACCAGAGGCTGTCACAAATGCTGTTGCCGAATTAACTATTTGCCTTATGTTGTCATTGTTAAGAAACATCCCTAAAGGAAATTCTTCTCTTAAGAAAGGAGAATGGATTAAGAATCTCCTCATAGGTAGCGAACTGAGAAATAAAACAGTAGGTATTTTGGGCTTTGGTAGAATAGGTATGGAAGTAGCGAAGAAATTAAAAGCTTTTGAGTGTAGAATTTTATGCTATAGTAGGACAGACAAAAGTGAAATCGCAAGGAAGATAGGAGTTGAGTTCACCAACGATTTAGATTATTTATTGAGAGAATCCGATTTGCTTACTATTCATCTCGTTCTTAACAAAGAAACTTATAAGTTCTTGAATAGAGAAAGATTAGCAAGAATGAAAAAAGGATCATATATAATCAATACTGCAAGAGGTGGAATAATTGATGAAGAAGCATTACTGGAATTCTTAGAGAATGGACATTTAGCAGGTGCGGCTCTAGACGTATTCGAATATGAACCTCCTGAAACAGAGATTGAGAAAAAATTATTGAGATTAGAAAATGTTATAGTTACTCCTCATATAGGTGCACAAACTAAAGAAGCGATGGAAAAAGAAGGAGAGGAAGTTGCTCAATTGTTAATAAATTACTTTAAGAAGATTAAAATATGAGAAAATCGAGATGATAAGTTAATGGGTCTAGCAAAATACAGCAAACTGATAAAGAAGATATATGAAAAAGAATTGAAGTTGAGATTAGCTGAATGGAGAAAGCAACCTACTATAGTTAAGCTTGAACATCCTACTTTAATTTGGAAAGCAAGGATGTTGGGATATAAAGCAAAGCAAGGAATCATTGTAGTTAGGGTGCGTGTAAAGAAGGGAAAATTTTCAAGACAAAGACCTAGAACAGGAAGGAGGCCTAAAAGGATGGGAACTACGAGGTTAACTATAAAGAAAAGCCTAAGATTGATCGCTGAAGAAAAAGCTCAGAGAAAATTCCCTAACATGGAAGTATTGAACTCTTATTATGTTGCTGAAGATGGGATGTATAAATGGTATGAAGTTATTTTAGTCGATCCATATAGCACAAGCATAAAAAAAGATAAGAATTTGAATTGGATTTATAGAAGAGAATAATGGCTCAAGTATCTGAAATAGATGTTGAAAAGCTTGAGTTTGAGGAATTGAAAAAGAAGCTAGTAGCATATGTAAAAACTAGAGAGGGTAAGAAAAGGAAAGCAAGAGGTTTTAGCGTCGATGAGCTAAAAGCAGTGAATTTGACTCCTAAGCAAGCATTAAAGCTTGGAATACCAGTTGATATTAGAAGAAAAACTTCTTATGAAGAAAATATTAACGTTTTGAAGAGTATTGATCTAAAAAGACTAGAACAACTTGCTAAGAAATATTTGAAGAAAAAGAAGAAAGTGAAAGGAAAACATAGAAAAAGAGTTTTTAGAGGTTTAACTTCAGCGGGTAAGAAAATGCGAGGACTTAGAAAAGATAAACTGATCAATACGCACAAGTATAAATGGAAGAAGAAATGGGAAAGGTAGCTAAAGGAATTAAATGCAGCGTTATAGGTTGCGATAAAGAAGCTGAGAGATCTCTTTCTTCACAAAGAGCTTCATTAAGTAGTTCTTTGAAGTTATCTTTGGATTCAAGGCAAGTATACTTATGTAAGGATCATTATAAAATCTGGAAGAAAGAAACGAAAGAAATAAGGGAAATTGAAAGGTCTAGATGGGAATAGCTTAGAAGAACTTTGCATTGTTTTAATCGGGGATTATCCGAGCTTAGCTGAAAAGGAAGTACTTTATTCTTTAGATTCAGCTGGTTTTTATTATGAATACGTTGAAACTAGAGGGCTATTGCTCATATTGAAAACATACGAATTTGCAGTTCCTTATCTTGTTTGGAGATGTGCAAAGATAAGAAATGTATCGAAATTAATGTTTAAAGGAAAAATTGAAGAGATTGAAAATCTTGAAAAAATAAATCTCGATATTCAAGGTAGCGTAGCTATAAGGATACATTCTTACGATAGAGAATATAAGTCAATAGTAAGAGATTTAGAAAGAAAAATAGGTTCGTATTTTCATCATAAAGGCTATAAAATAGATTTAACCAATCCTACTAATTTAATAACTGGCTATATTAAGGATGGAATACTTTATTTGGGAAAACATTTAGCAAGCTCTAATCGCAAGCTTTTATTTTCAAGAAGACCGAGCAAAAAGCCTGCATTTCATCCTTCTTCGATGATGCCTGAAAATGCTAGGTTAATGGTTAATCTAGCTAAAGCTCCATTGAATGATTTATTCGTCGATCCATTTTGTGGGGTAGGAGGAATTTTAATAGAAGCAGCTTTCATTTCTCAACATTGCATAGGAATAGATATAGATAGGAAAATGCTAAAAGGTTGCAAAATTAACGTTAATCATTATGGTCTTCATAACATAGACTTAGTTCAAGCTGATGCTTTAAAATTACCTTTAAAAAGAATTAAAAGCATTGCATGCGATACGCCATATGGAATTGCTTCATCTTTGAAGAAGCGTGAACATGCAAAGCTTGTGTATGATTTTCTAAGAAACTTGAAAGGATATGTAGAATTAAGAATATGCATTGCAACAACTTTAGAAGATTTAGAACTTGAAGGATTCAAAATTATTTTGAAATATCCTCAAAAGGTTAGAGAATCATTAATAAGATGGCTTTACGTTTTAGAGCTATATGATAGAGATCGTTTTCTTGGGAACGTCGGGGAGTAAGCCAACAAAACAAAGAGGTTTACCTTCGATAGCTTTGATATTCGATGGTGATATTTACTTATTAGATTGCGGTGAGGGTACACAAAGACAACTTTTGAATTCAGGACTCAATCCAAACAAAATAAAATGCGTTTTCATTTCTCATCTACATGGAGATCATTGGTTCGGTCTTCCTGGTTTAATTTGGAGTACTGGATTAGATATGAGAAAGGAAGATTTGATTGTTTATGCTCCAAAAAAATTTTCAGAACTTTTTTCAACTTTAGATGTATTTTTGCATCCTTATAGGCTTTATAAAGTCATTATAAGAGAAATTGAAGAAGGATTAATATATCAAGATGATAAGGTAGAGGTATATGCAATAAAAGCAAAGCATAGTGTTGAAAGTTATTCTTTCAAAATAAAGGAAAAAGATAAGCCTCCTAAAGTATTAAAAGATAAGCTAAAAGAGTTGAATATTCCAGAAGGGCCTCATTTAAGAAAACTTAAAGCAGGAAATCCTGTGAAGTTGCCTGATGGAAGAATAATATATCCTGAGCAGGTTTTAGGAGAACCGAAAAAAGGAAAGGTCATTGTTTATAGCGGTGATACTGCACCAAATGATTCTTTGATAGAATTTGCTAAGGGTGCAGACGTATTAATTCATGAAGCTACTTTCAGCGATGAAGAAGAAGCTATGGCTAGGGAATCGAAGCATTCAACAAGCAGAGATGCTGCTAAGATTGCTAAGAAAGCAAATGTAAAATTACTAATCTTGACACATGTAAGCGCTAGATATAAAAACCTCGAATTGTTGCTATCACAAGCAAAAGAAGAATTCGAAAATGTAATCATCGCTCAAGACTTTTCTCATTTTCAGATTTAGTGCTTCTATATATTTTAGGAAGAGGCGCAATCGTATCGATGATTTTCAAAGGATTGTCTGAGATGATTTTTATTTCTATTGCTCCAAGCGTTGCTTCTCCTTCAACTGTTACAAAAGAAATTCTATTCATGTATGCAGCTTGTTTATTTAACTTGAAGCTTAAGTAATTATTTTCTATACTTTTCTCGAGTATACTTCTTGCTGTTAATTCTATTCTTTGCTTCTTTATTGAATTCGCAATTTTATTCAAGGATTTAAGGGAATAAGATTTTGCAACATAATACTTTGAACCGAATTCTTCTATCACTTCTATTTTTTCGAAATCAAAAATATTTTCCAATGCAATTCTAACTTTTCCTTCATCTTCTGTAGGCTTTATTTCTACTTTGGCTATTATTTCAAACATTCAATATCTTCTTCAAAATATCTAAAATTTGCTTTCTTAAATCTTCTTCTTTACCTTCGTTGACGATCATATAATCAGCTATAGCTATAACATTTCCTATACCTAAAGAAAGTTCTCTTTCATCTCTTTTTTTAAATTCCTCAAAATTTTCAGGATCATCATTTCTTTTCCTATTCAATGCTCTTTTAAATCTAGTTAAAGGACTTGCATGTATTGCTACAAGATATACATCGCCAATTGTTTTGAAATATTCTACTTCTTCTATATTCCTTATTCCTTCTACTATTACATCTCTATTCAGCTTTTTTATTTCTTCTCCGCAAATCCTTGCTATTACATCTCTTCCATGCTTTTCCCTTATTTCAAATACTAGCTTAGCTGTATCATGACCTAATTCTCTAACTTTATCTCCCATGCTTATAACATGTATACCTAGCTCTTTTGCGAAGCTTGAAGCCAGCGTTTTACCTGCTAAAGGCATTCCAGTAATGCAAATTATTTTCATATTATTCGGTTAAATTTTAATTATACATATTTAAAAATAGATAATGCGCTGTTTCATAGCTATAGATATATCAAATCCTAATACACTTGAGAATTTAGCTAGAATTGCTAATTTGTTCAATCTCACTGGTGTGAAACCTGTAGAGAAAGAAAATTTGCATATAACGCTTAAATTCTTGGGAGAAATATCAGAAAAAACTGTTCAAGAATTGATAACTAAGCTTGATGAAGTCAAATATAAACAATTCGAAGTTAGAGTTGCAAGTATTGGAGCTTTTCCAAATTTGAGAAGGCCTAGAGTTATTTGGGCTGGAATAAAAGAAGGGCATCAAGAGTTAATACAGCTTCAATCTATAATCGAAAATGCATTAAAAGATTTAAAATTAAGAATGGAAGATGAAAAGTTCCATCCGCATGTAACTTTAGCAAGAATAAAAGATAATCGAAGCATGATGCAAGTTTTGGAAATCATCAATTCTAATTTAGATCAGGAATTCGGAAAATTTGAAGTTAAAGATTTCGTGTTGAAACAAAGTACTTTGACTTCAAGAGGTCCTATTTATAGCGATATCAAAAGATTCAATCTATGAGCGTTGAGGAAATAATAGAAAAAGCAAAAGAAAAGACTATTATAAATAATGAAGAAAGAGAAAGATTGAATGAAATAGTTAAAGAAGTAATCGAAAAGCTTGAAGAAAAAAAGGAAGAATTGAACTTAGATCTCATAATAGAAGTACATGGATCTTTTGCACATGATACTTGGCTTAGCGGAGACAAAGATGTAGACATATTCGTTTTGAAGAGAAGCGAATCTGTAATTGAAGAAGCGATGAAACTTGCGAAGTCAACTTTCAAAGATTATGTTGAAAAATATGCTGAACATCCTTATGTAACAGTATTTTATAAAGGATATAACTTCGATATCGTACCAGCTTACTTAATAGAAAAAGGAGAAAAAATAAAAACTGCTACAGATAGAAGCAGATTGCATACTTTATATTTAAAGGAAGTCTTGAACGATGAGCTAAGGAAGGAAATTAGATTGCTTAAATTATTCCTAAAGACGCTCGAACTTTATGGTGCAGAAATAAAAACCGGAGGTATGTCTGGATATCTTTGTGAACTATTAATCGTTCATTATCGCAGCTTTCTGAATTTAATAAGATCAGCTATAAATTGGAAGCTATACAAAACTATCATAGGTGAATGGAAAGGTCCTCCTGAACCTTTAGTCGTTGTCGATCCTGTAGATCCTACAAGGAATGTTGCATCTTCTTTCAAAAGAGTTGAAGATTTCAAATATGCATGTATTTTATTTTTAGAAAATCCTTCTATAAAATTCTTTGAAGGAAGGAAATATAGTTCTCAAATTGAATTAGCTTTGGACGTCTTTGAAAAAAGAGGAACTGAAGTTATAGTTGTTGAATTTGAATATCCAAAAATTCCTCCAGATCAATTTTGGGGTGAAATAAAAAGAGCTGAAAGGAGCTTAATCAATTTCTTACAAGTACATGATTTTGGGATTTTAGATTCTTTAACCTATTCTGATGAAGAAAAAATAGCAGCAATAATTCTAGAATTGCAGTCCAAAGAGCTGAAAGAATTGAGAACTTTAGTTGGTCCACCGCTTAATGAGTTGAAAAACGTGAAATCTTTCATAAAAAAACATTCATATGAACCAATTTTCTTAAGAAATGGAAGACCTCATGTTTTAACAAAAAGAAAGATAAGTTCTTTCAATGAGGCTTTCAATAAATGGATAGCTACCCAATCCTTACCTAAAGACTTGATATATCCTTTGAGAAATGCCAAAATATATTTAGCTAAAGAAGCAATTGATAAAGGAATAAGAAGAAGAATATTCGATTTGGCTTTCAAGGACTTTTGGTGGGTAAGAGAAGATCTGATAAAACATTACAACATAATTTTTGATGCGATTTGAAGAACTCATTTGCTATCCAAAATTCTCTAAAGAAGAATTCGAAAAAAGATATGCCGAGCTAAAATCCTTAGGAATTGAAGAATTAGTTGAAGGAGGGAAAACAATAATTTTAGGCTATAAAATTTTGGGCAAAGGAACGACTAGCATAGTTATTAAAGCAATTTATAAAGGAAAAATCGCAGCTTTGAAAATAAGGAGAACTGATTCGAATAGAGAATCGATGTATGAAGAAGCAAAGATTCTTGAAATGCTTAAGGATAAAAAGATTGCTCCTGAGCTCTTTACCTATTCAAAAAACTTTATAGTTATGGAATATCTTGAAGGTAAGAATATTGAAGAATTTATCGTCAATGCTAATGCTTCAGAGTGCAGTAAGATAATCAAGAAATTACTTGAGCATTGCATACTATTAGACAAGCTAGGAATAGACCACGGAGATTTGAGCAATGCATCTGATCATGTTATAGTTTATGATGATGAAGTAAGAATTATCGACTTCGAATCAGCTAGTTTGAATAGAAAACCTCAAAATTTTACGAGCATAATTTCTTACTTATTTTTATCAAAGAAAACTTTTTCGAATAAATTACTTGAAGTCTATAAATTGAGTACAAAAGAAGTGTTGGAGATCGCAAGAGAATATAAAAAAGGAAATCTTGAACCAATAATGCTTCTATTCAGAAGACTTGAAAATTATTCATGTTAGAAATTTAGCTAACTTTTGAATGTTTCTTTTCTATTATTCTTCCAAAATAAATAGTTGCTTCATATAAAGCATATATTGGAATTAGCAAAGGTATTACGCTCAGAAAAGTTGGATCGGGACTTATTAAACCAGCAATGAATGCTATTATTAGATATATGAAAATTCTGTTTTTCGATAATGTTCTTGTGCCAAGAATTCCAGCTTCAATTAAAGGTAAAACCAAGGTTGGTAGTGCGAATAATAATCCTCCTAATATCACCATTAAAATTACAATATTTATGAAATCGTTTAGATTGATGAATAACTCAATGTTCAAAGGATAATATAGAAA
>Ga0101942_100151_pt1 | contig 42281 bp, 42 predicted proteins | sample DewCreD2012metaG_4_FD_75243 | JGI IMG/M metagenome (GOLD analysis project Ga0101942, IMG submission 75243) | Hot spring sediment bacterial and archeal communities from British Columbia, Canada, to study Microbial Dark Matter (Phase II) - Dewar... ...
GCCCCTATATATTTCATAATCTTTTTAATGGATTCCAATTCTCCTAAATAATACTCGATTATGTTGAAAAGAATGAAAAAACTCATTATTATTATTACTAATACGAAGCCTATCAAGCTATATTGCGTTAAGCGTATTTCTTTAGCGAAGAATTCCTCTATGCTCACTGGAGCTGATTGTATTTTAAGATTCGTATAATTTATGTTCAATCCTATTAAAAATTTGGTCAAAATGTTTTCTGTTATATTGTTTGGCTTAGCTTTTACAATCTCTTCATATAGTTTATTACTATCTACATTACTTACTTTTACGCGGAAGTATGAAACATAATCCCAGCTAAGACCTGCAAGTGTACTTCCAACGTATAGAGGAACGAGAACTTCTTCATTCAATGAACTATTTGCTTTAAATACACCTATTAATTTTAATTGAAGTATTTCATTTGTGCCTATACTTTTAATAAGTATGTTTTCATTAATTTTCAAGCCTAATCTTTCAAAAAGTCTATAACCTACAATCATGCTAAAAGAATCGTTTAGAGATAATGATCTTCCATATAAGATTTCAATTTTCTCTATCTTTGAAAACAATGAAATATCTATTCCTCTAACTATGACTAATTCATCTTTGATCAAAGACATCGCTATTACTTCTGGGCTTACCGCTTCTACACCTTTTACGCTCGCTATCTTGCTAAAAAGACTAATGGGCAATCTACTCGTCGCTGCTGTTCTTGCATTTTTATCATATATCAATATTTCTGATGAGTTTTCGTTCAAAAAACCAGTTATTGAATTATATGTACTTTCAATCAGAATTAGAGAGATCATAGGAAGTAATGAATAAAGTGCCAAAATAATCGAAATCAAAAAAAGTTTAGAAATAGGATATTTCATTCAAATATCCTCATTATTTCCTTTCTCAACAATATTAAGCTTGCCGAATATCCTAGCATTAAGCCTACGAGCGTAAAGGAAGAGTTTTGGAATAATATTGCATAATTTAATTCAAGAGAAAGCGGTATCCTTGTTAGCGCAGAGATTAACTTAATAAAAGACGAAGCGAATATAATGCCTATAGAAACTCCGAATAGATATCCTAAAATACCTATCGAAATTCCTTCCAAAAGAATTAAAAGGAAGATTTTCTTTCTCGTCATTCCCAGAGAAAGTAAAATTGCAAGATAATTCTTTGTCCTCCTTAGATTGTTAACTGAAAATAGAAAGGCTAATATCGCTATTGCGATCAAAAGAAAGATGGTCCAAGCATTCAAGACCTCAATTGGGCCTGAAAAAACTTTATCAATAATTTCATTCTTTTCATTTGAGATTATTTTAAATTTATTTCCAAATTTTTCATTAAGTAAATATGCTAAATTTTGTTCATCTGTTTTCGAAATTATTATTGCATAGCTAATTTTATTGCTTAATTCTTTAAAATTCTTCCATATATAATCTAAAGCTATTATAATTGAATAATCAAAACTAGTGTAAGAAGTTATAAAACTTACTATTATAAATTGTAATCTTTTATTATTTATTTTCATTTCAATTTGTTCTCCTATCTTAAAATTGAATAATCTAGCTAGAACGCTTCCAATAACTATTTCGTTGTTCATGATTTCTTTCTTTCCAGTAATTTGAAAGCCAAGGAAATTAACGATCGAAGCATTGCTTGCCCTTAACTCAACCTCTGTATTATTAATTTCTGCTTGCAATGTTAGAATAGGTATAATATGCTCGACAGGAATTCCTTCAAAAGAATTATTATCCAGCGTTATGATTGAATTAGAAAAGTTCGTAGCTGTTTCATTAAGGAGATAAAATACGTTATTAGATTGAGGGTAAAGCAAATTTTGAAAATGAGCTCCAAGACTGTTAATGATTGCATAAGAGAATACCTGTATAGAAATTAGGAGAGCGATTGAAAGGACTGCAAGAAAAGTTTTGTTCTCTCTAGAATATAATTTCTTTTTAGAAAGATAGAAAAGACCTTTGAACATTAAATTACAAGGATAAGAAAAACTTCTTAATATTTTCTATCACATATCTAATTTCTATATCTTCCATGTATGGATGAATCGGTAAAGATAAAACCTGTCTCGCAACTTTCTCACTTACAGGTAAACTAATTGAATTATATTCCTTATATGCTCTTTGTTTATGAATAGGAATGGGATAATGAATGATCGTTTCTATTCCGTTTTTATCTAAGAAAGATTGCAATTCGTCTCTTTTTTCAGTTCTTATTACGAAGTATGAATAAACATGTCTCATGTAATTCTTTTCTTCCTGAAATTCTACCAACCCTTCTAATTCTTCTCTGTATATGCTTGCAATCTTTCTTCTTTTCATTATATATTCTTCAAGCCTTTTCAATTTCACATCTAATATAGCAGCTTGGATTTCATCAAGTCTACTATTATATCCAATGAATTCATGATAATATTTCACCTTTTGACCATAGTTCCTATACATTCTCAATTTTTCTGCTAGCTCATCGTTATTTGTCGTTATTATTCCTGCATCTCCATATGCTCCTAGTATCTTTGCAGGATATAAGCTAAAACAAGCTATATCTCCAAAACTTCCTACTTTTCTATTTCTGTATAAAGAACCATGGGCATGACTGGCATCTTCGATAATCCAAATATTTTTATCTCTTGCTAAATCGACAATTTCTTCTATTTCAGCAGGTAAACCGAACATATGATTGACGATGATTGCTTTAGTTTTTTCGTTGATCAATTTCTTTATCTCATATGCTCTAATATTATATGAAGACTCTTCTACGTCACAAAAAACAGGCTTCGAGTCATTCTTTACTATAGCATCAGCCACTGAAATAAAGGTGAAAGATTGCGTTATTACTTCACTTCCTTTAGGTAATTCCAATGATTTTAGAGCTAGGACTAAAGCATCAGTTCCAGAAGCTACACCTATGCCGTGCTTACAACCAATATATTCAGCGAAATTCTTTTCAAATTTCTCAAGTTTTGGGCCTAATATAAATCTTCCGCTCTCTAATACTTTTATTAGTGCTTCATCAATTTCTTTCTTCAATGCTCTATATTCCTTGGATAAATCAATGAAAGGTATTCTCATTTTTCAAGAGTTACATTGAATTTTTGTTGAAGCCATGCAATTCTTAGTTGTTGCTGAAAATTCCAACCTATAATGAATTTTTGTGTAGTCGGATCTAAAGTCCAGAGCTCAAAAATCATTCTGAAATTCTTTCCTTTAAAAGCTCCTACTTGATTTACATCTACAATTATTGATTGATTTAATTGCAATTTCAAATAATATGTCTCATTTATCATTTTGACATCCAATATTTCCCATTCAAAATAAAACAACTTTGTTTCGCCATAGGTGATATAAATAAGCCAGTTGTAGAGTTCTGTTCCATTCGAAGGTGTCCCTAGTGTTGAATTTGGAACAATTGTTTCATTATTTCCTAGTTTAACAACGATCTTTACTACTTTAGGTGTTCTGAAATAGCTTGCAATACTTATATACCATACAATTTTCTCGTTAATCTTAATGGTGGAATTATTATTAGGGAAAAATTCTCCCGCTTTTTTCTCTTGATTAAGCATACTTAAAACGAAGAATTCTTCAGCAGGCCTGTTGGTTAATGAAAGATATGCGAATGCTGAATAGATGATCAATACTATTATGAAAAGTGTAAGGAAATTCTTATTCAGTTTCATGTTTTCTTATTCTTACGTATGAATTCAAAATCTTCTTTATTCTTCTGTTGTTAAAAACATTATAAAGAATTATGCTTGCATAAGACGTTAAAAAAGAAGCGATTGGAACAGTTATGAATGCTGTTATTCTAAGGTTGTTATTATATGCCTTTACATCATTTAGATATTCTTGTGCTTTAGCTAAAGCCTGATCAAGTATACTATTTGCTTCAATTAGCTTTTCTTTCGCTAAATTATCCTTTCCATTATAATGTAACACGATTGCCTCATTGATTAGAGATGTTGCGTTATTTACGATTGATGTTACTTCCCTTACCTTATCGTAGTCGAACTTATAATTATTCAATTCTTGAAGCATATCCACGAGCTGGCTCAATTTTATTTGAACCTGTTGCATTAAATCATCATAATTTAGTTGATTCTGCTGGGATAGCAGTAAAAACAATATGATGAGTATCTTTAAGTTCATGGATTAACCTATAAATGATTTTTATTTATATCTATTTCCTTTAAATAACTTCAAAACTAATTGAACCAATAATTCAAGCTTCCTTGCTTTCTTTTAATAATTCCTTTTCTCATTCTTTCTATTGCCCCTCTTACCCGTTCTTCACTGAAATCCATTTCATGAACTAAGAATTCTATCAGACCTTTTTCATCTATATCTCCAAATTTTATTGAAAATTCTTTTAAAACAGAAGGGTTAAGAAAGAAATTCCTTATTTCCTCATAATTATCAGGAAGTTTTTTCCTAATGTTTAAAGGCATATTTTCAATTTTCTTATACTTCTTAATCAACTCAAGAGCTTTCTTTGGGCCTATGCCCTTTATCCCTTCGTTGAAATCTGTACCTACTAATATTGCTAAATCGATTAGCTGTTCTCTATTGATATTTAGCTCTTTATAAACTTCTTCAGCAATCACCAATTCAGGCTTTATAGGTCTCATTATTCCTTTGCTAGGTAAGAATTCAAATCCTTTTATTGAAAGATACCTAACAATTCTTGGAGCTCCAAATAGTAATGCATCGTAATCTTTAGTTGCACATGCCCATGCTGTACCATTTATAGCCATATAAGCAGCTTGAGCTTCAGCTTCGCTAGGAGCTTCGATGTAAGGAATTCCTAACAAATTCAATAATCTTTTTGTGGAGTTTAAAATTTCCTCATCTATCTTTCCAGTAACTACCGCCTTAGAGAAGGCTTTCCTGTAATCTTGCTTTATTAATGCTTCAATCCACTCCTTCATAGCTTTTTCCTTTTCTATTCTTCTTCTTAAAATTTCACCTTTCTTAAGTTCAGGCGGCTTTCCGTCAAAGACAAATATTAAGTTTATTCCATATTCAGATATCAGCCTTGTAGTTCTGAATAATAATCCTATTAAATGCGATGTAACCTTTCCTTCCTTATTCGTGAAAAGTTCTCCATTCGGCTTCCTTACAAGCGCTAAGAATTGATGTATTTCTATGCTTGCATCTACAGCTAATACTTTATAAGAAAGATCCTTTAAGCTAATTATTTTCCTCTTTACTATAGGAGCTATATTTGACCCCATTAATCATTTCTTTACTAAGTTTATACTTTCTAATTAATGCAAAAATACTCATGAGAATTGTGAAAATTGCCAGTGATACAACTGACTGAACTAACTCTATTTTCACAGTATAGTTCAATATGAAACCAATTAATGGAACAATTGCAATGCTTAACCCTATGCTTAATGCGAATCTTTCTATGAGCGAAACTTCTCTTCTAGGAAATATTAGCTCCATAAGCACATATCCTGGGAAAAATACTATGAATAATGAAGCAACTATTACTCGCACAATATATGTGATGAGTGTGGAAGGGATGATCAATGTAATTAAGACGGTTAAGAAAACGCCTATGAGAACACCATAGAACCAAAAGGTATAATTAATGTTCTTCAAATAATCAAAAAAGGTCATATTATTTGGTAAAGCTTCTATGATCTCAATTTTTTCATCTTCTTCCAGCTCGAGCAAGGCTTCAACGACATCTTTTTCATTTACTTTGAGTTCATTTGCAATTTCTTTTGCTTTAATAATTCCTTTCTTATTTAATATTTTAATGATTTTCTCTTTCAATTCTTCCTTATCCATGAACGACATTATTTTAATACTTCTTCATATATTTCTATTGTCTTCTTCGCTATCTTATCCCAATCTAGGAATTCTTCCGCAAATTTCCTAGCATTCCTAGCTAATTCATTTCTTAAATTTCCATCTTCGTATAATCTAAGCATTGCATTTGCAAGTTCATTTACATCTCCTGGTTTAATTAAAATGCCATTGTAACCATCTTTAATAACTTCTCTCATAACAGGAGTATCGCTAGCTATTATTGCTCTTCCTGAAGCAAGAGCTCTATGCAGCGGGCCGCTAGGATGCATACCTCCAAGATAAGGCAGAACGAATACATCTGCAGAAGCAAGGCATGAAGGTAAAATTTCATAAGGGATATAACCTGTGAATATGATTTTTTCTTTATTCTTTAATGCAATTTCCTTCAAATATTCTAGATAATCAAGATCTTTTGTATCTCCTGCAATTACTAATTTCGCATTCGGCATTCTATGAGAAATTTTGGAGAAAGCTTTTATCAACACTTCATGTCCTTTTCCTTGACCTATAAATCCAAAGATCATTATTACAAAATCATCATCTATCTTGAATAAAGATCTAAAAGGTTTTGAAGGCACATTAGGGTTGAAACGAATTATATCTGCACCATGATGCATTATTCTGATTTTTTCTGGTTTTATTTTGTAGTACTTGACTATCAATTTTGCTATTTCTTTCGATAAAGTAATTATTATATTTGATCTCGTATAAACATTCAAAACAAAAGGTAAATAGTGGAATTGTCTTAAAGTTAAAACCTCATGTATCGTGCTTACCAATTTTTTCTCGATGAATAAAGGAAAAAGATAAAAATTTCGAGGAAACGTGAAAGATGCTGTCTGAAAATGAATTATGTTGTACCCCTTTTCTTTACAAAGAAACTTTATGTATTTTTGAACATCATAAAAAATAAGTCTGTCTTTATTCAATACTCTATAAACATTTTCTTCGCAACGTCCGTTTTTATAAGTTAAAACTCCTACTTCACAATATTTTTTCAAGTATTGTATCAACTCAAAAGTATAATCTCCAACACCATCTTTTGTAGGTGGAAATTTCGATATAAATAATACTTTAATCATCATCTGCAATCTCTCTATATAGTTTCAAATGTTGCGCAACCATGTTTTCTATTGAGAAAACTTTAGCTCTTTCCTTTATCTTCGCGATTAATTTTGAATATAGATGATCATCAGTAAGGATTTTATATGTTGACTCTGCCCACTTATTTGGATTGAATGGTTCCTTTACAGTCAATTCTGGTTCATTAATAATTTCCTCCATTGCTGTATTAGCGCTTATAAGAACAGGTTTCAAATGCATTATTCCCTCTATTACAGGAAATCCAACACCTTCATAGATTGAAGGATAAACTATCAGCTTTGAGATTGTATAGAGATATTTTAAATCTTCATGTAAAATCCAATCATAAAGTTTTATATAATTATTTAAATTTAATGAATTTATTAACTCCTTATAATAACCTGCTCTTGTTATAATTATTTTAATTTTTTTCATATCATATTTATCTAATAATATCTTAACAGATTTTATAAAAGTAATAATATTCTTTCTTTCTTCAGCACCGTCTACACACAATATAAGCACATCATCATCTTTTATTTCATATTTATTCTGGACATATCTAAGTTTTTCTTCTGATATTTCTTCTTTAGGAAACCCATAATATATAGTGACTATCTTTTCTTGAGGTAATTTGTATAACTTGCACATTTCTTCCTTAAGTCTTGCTGATACTGCAATTATCTTATCGCTCATTCTTGCTGAGACTCTGTAGTTTATTTTCCAATACAATTGCCTTTCTCTTTTCTTGAAGTATTCTGCATCGATACCGTGAAAAGTGGTTATCACTTTTGGATATTTGAAGAATCTAGGTGCTACATATATGCTGGAAAGTGAATTAGATCTACCATATCTTTTTTCATTAGAGAATAGACTAAAGGAGTTCTCCACACTATTTTATTGTTCGTTTCTCTAATTTCTACGTTATCGAAACCCTTAACTAATTTATCGAGGAGAGGATGATAGCGATATGAATATAGGAAATATATATTTTCTCTATCGAATCTTATTAAATATTTAATTAAATTAGTAGCGTAAATTTTAGTACCTCCACCTTTTCCATCAATTAATCTAGCATCAATTCCTATTCTCAACATCTAATCAAGAAATTTATATTGATTAAAGAACTTTGTTTGTTCTATTATTCTTAAGTTTTCAACTGCTCTTGCAATGTTAGTCAAAGGTTCTTCTTCTTTTTTTATGCAATCTATGAAATGCATTAGCTCTATTTCTAAGGGCTCTTTATTTTCAAGCTCAATTTCTTGAGCAAGCTTATATCTCTCTCTTTCAATTCTTCGAAATTCTTCAATGCTTCCGTATCTTATTTCTTCAATTACTTTAGGAGGAAGAATTCTCACATATCTGCTTTCATCTAAAAAATTAACCTGGGCTACAGCTTTTTCACCGAGCACTGTAGCTAATCTTATTTTTTCTTCAGTCAACCATGAAGATATTGCTATAAATCTAATGTTTTTTTCAGAAAGACTATCGATAGCTATGAAATCGAGTTGTTTTTCTCTCAACAAAGAAGCTTTTATTATATTCTTTATTTGAAATTTTTGCCAATCGAGCAAATAACGTGCAAAGCTTAAATCATGTGTAAGTAAATCTTCGTTGACTCCTATTTGAGTAAATCTGAAGGGATATTTTCCAGACCTTATCGCGAATATCGTCTTAATTTCACCAAGCTTATCTATATTCTTCTTCAAAGCTCTCGTTGCAGGATCGTAGCATGTTGTTTCTCCGACCATTACGATGACTTTATTTTTATTAGTTTCTTCCAATAATTGCTCAGCTTCTTTAATGTTATCTAGAATGGTTAAAGGTTTTTCAACCAAGAAATATCTAATACCCTTTTTCATTGCCTTTCTAATAAGAAGAATATTATTCTGAGGCGGTGTAGCTATTATCAAAGCATCTGGTTTTTCTTTATCTAACATTTCTTCAAAATCTTTATAAAAATTGCAACAGTTCTCTATCTCAACTCTATTCCTTTCGTCTATATCGCAAACAGCCGTCAATTCACAATAATCTTTAAGCCTCATTAATACTCTGAAATGATTTCTTCCCATAACTCCGAAGCCTACTAGATTGATTTTCATAATATAGATTTCAAAGCTTTTTATATATTGTTAAAACAAAAGATATTAGGTTTCCAGCATAAGGTATTTCTTTTAAGGAATTCTCCAAAAAGTTTATTTCTGAATCTTTTAAAATCTTTAATTTCTTTGTAATTAGTATGTATATTGCAAACGATATTAAAATACAACTAAATAACAAAATATAGAATTGTGCTATACTAATTATAATATTACTTAGCATTATCCATATAACATATGATGGCAACACTGATATTAATGCAAGAATAATTATTTTTATTATTTCGTTGAATTTAATTTCTATATTTAATTTTCTTCTTATGAACCTTAAATAAGGAATATACGAAGGCAATCCTGCTATTAACGCTGAGATCAATGCTCCATATATAGAGAATAAGGGTATTAATACAGCATTTGAGATGGTTCCACTTATCGCATAAATTATGGAATATTTGAAAGTTTTTTTAGTATATCCTTGAGACATAACCAAATTAGCTAATACTACACCCCCTGTGCAATATGATAACCAATAAGCTCCTATCAGACTCAAATAAAGCCAACCATCGCTATAATAAGGACCGAAGAAAGCTATTATCAATTCCTTTGAGAAGAAGATTGTGAAAAAAGAAATAGGTGCTACGAAGAAGCTTATTATTCTAATTGTGAAATTCAAAGCTATGTTTAAATCTTCAGTCTTATTTAATTTTGAATAATTGATGAACATCAAGCTACCTATTGGGTATAAGAAAACTTCTATGATTGGGTTAAATCTCTGTGCAACTGAGTAGTTTCCTAATTCTGCTGAGCTAGCATATCTCGAAATGAAGATTTCATAAATCCTCACTGAAGGTATTGTAACGTAAGCAGATGCAGCAATAGGGAAGCCAAATTTCAGCATTTCCTTTACTTTATTGAAATCTATTCTAAAATATCTTAGGTATTTGAATAATATTATGAATCCTGACATTGAAGGAATAAGAGGCATGAGTATGAAATAAACGAATACGAGACCAAGAAATTGAAAACCGAAATATAAAGCCAAAGGGGCTAAAATTGATTGAACTAGAGAATACAATATTGTCATAAGACTAAAGACCCAAGTCTTATCGAGTATTATAGCTACGCTTTGCAAACTGCTAAAAAAGAAATTAAGAATTAGATATATCGCTAAAAAATGAATGAAAGGAATTATTTCTGGTTTAGAGTATAGATATACAACCAGAAATTGTCCTAAAAAATATGTAAAGGCTGAGTATACTATCCAAAGAATTAAGTTGAAGATAATATATGACCAGACATAGCTTGAAATTTCCTGAAAATTTTTTTCTTTGAACAATTTTGCGCATTTGTTACTAAGACCATATCCCATTCCTAAGTCTCCTAGAAGTACAGTAAATTGTGGAATGAGCAACAAAACGAAAAGCCATCCTAGAGGTTCTGAACTTCCATAAATTCTCGCTAACATTCTTGCAATAATAATTGAACCAAAAATATTTAGTAATAGAGAGATAACTCTTCCTGCGAAGATATAAGTTACACCTTTTGCATATGATTTACCTGTTTCTAAAACTTCCATTTCTCCATAGTAGATGAAATAGTACTATTTTAGCTGAATCAATCCTGAAAACTATTATATGTTCCTGTCGAGCATTTCTCATAGTTTTCTTATCTTATATCATTCTTTTTTGAACTCTATTCTTCTTTTAATGTATTTATTTAACTTATCTTCGATCACTTCGACACCTATTCCTGATTTTTCAGGTGCTTCTATGGTACCGTCTTTTCTTAAGACCCATGGTGGTTCAACTATATCTTCTTCCCAGTATCTATCGCTTCCGCTTATATCATTTGGATATTTAACATTTGGTAATGTAGCCATAGCTACTAAATGCCCTCTACCTATACCTGTCTCAAGCATGCCTCCTATCCATATAGGTATGTTCTTACTCATACAATAATCATGAATTAACTTTGATTCATAAAGTCCTCCAACACGAGCTGTCTTCAAATTAATAACTTTGCAACTTCCTAATCTTAAAGCTGCTTTAACATCGTGTATGTTCTTAATGCTTTCATCTAGGCATATAGGAGTTTTAATTTGTGATTGAAGTTCTGCATGATCATATAAATCTTCATAACTTAAAGGTTGCTCAATCATTAAAAGCTCATAATTATCTAATTCCTTGAACACGTTCATATGATCTAGCGTGTATGCTGCATTAGCATCTACTTGTAGAGGTATATTACCAAACTCATTCCTAATCAACTTAACTGGATGCAAATCCCAATTGGGCTTTATCTTTATCTTAATCCTTTTATAACCTTCATCTAAGAACTTTCTGATTGATCTTAGCAAGGCTTTTTCGTCGCCAATAATGCCTATACTAACACCGCTTTCAATATAATTCCTCACACCGCCTAATATCTTGTAAAGCGGCTTATTTTCAAGTCTAGCTTTTAAATCCCAAAGAGCTGTTTCAATACCTGCTTTAGCCATTCTATTTCCACGAATTCCTTCAACAGCTTCTATAAAGTCTTTAGGATGTTCTAAGTTTTTTAATTTTAACAGCTTAGGTATTAAATATTCCTTATATAAGTATAGCGTGCTCTCTACAGTCTCATAACTATACCAAGGTCCTTCTTCAACTGGCGTTTCTCCCCAATTAAAACATCCTGAACTATCTTCAACTTTAACTATTACTCCATGTCTATCAACAATCTTACCGAAGCTGGTTTCAAAAGATGCTTTCAATCTCATAATCACATGATAAACCTCTACTTTGGTTATTTCCAAGGTAATTCACCGCTTAATATATGTTCTAAATCTTCTTTTAATAATACATAATAGTTTCTTCTAAAGCCAAACATGTGCTCACTTATGAACTCGATAACTACATATCCAAGTTCGTTTATGTAACGATTAAACAATTCTCTAAGACCTAACCTCCATTTCATTAGCAATTCATTGTTAATTCTCAGCTTACTTAAGTCTTCAGGTATTTCGATGAGCACCAACTTAGAATTGCTATTTAAGCTATAACTATCTAATATATGCAAGTTATTGACAAACTCTACTTTTGTTACAATATCAGCTCCTAACTTAGTAAGGTTATTTAATGTTGGAGTTTTCAATAAACCCTTCAACTTATTATTGACCAATTCGCTATTAATCCACCATTCAGCTTCAAATCTATCAGTAGGCATTCCGAAATTTATGGAATCTCTTAATTCTCCATAGTAGTTTATGTAAAATTTCCTAACAATAACACCTAGCTTACAAACGTTAAACTTAGCGTTGGATGGTTGCAATGGATCATAAGTCCATTTAATCAAGTCAATGCCTTGATTGAGCACAAATTCTCTTTGCTTTAACTTAAGCATGTATCCCAAGCCCTTATATCTATATTCAGGAATTACACCAGTCATATGACTATAATGATATAACTTACCTTCATGCGATATGGCTGGAAAACCAAATACGAAACCAACCATTCTTCCAGAATCTTTTTCAAAAGCTCCTAATACTAGACCACCTCTTCTATCAGCAGCTATTAATACATGATGTGCTACGATACTAGTATAATCTAGTATACCCCAAACTTTTATCTCAGTATCGCTTACCATGCGATATTCTTCAGGATCTTTAAGTCTTCTAATCTCGATAACTTTGCCATCAATGATAACTTCCATATCTTATCATTAGAATTAAACTTACCTCGGTTTAATAAAATAGAAATTTTAATTACTAAATATTTTACTCTTAAAAATCATTGTTGAGCGATCACTCTTTTAATTGCTTCTCTATGTAGTGGTGTTTGCCATGCTACATGTTTTCCTATTCCTAAATCAGGATCCTTCTCTTATGGTGGTTCATCTATCCAGAACCATGGATCCCTTTCATATATATTGTGAACTATGAGATGTTTAGCAATCATTTCTCTCACAAGCTCGTCTGGAAAATCAGCTTTCCATATGATATCGGGATCCTTGACAGCTTCTTCAAGCCAACCTCTCCACTTTTCAATAAAACTAGTTGTGATCTCCTTGCTTCTAACAAGTTCAGTAATGACTCTATTAACATTCCATGAAGCTTGGTAGAGTTTTGAGAGCACATCAGGATTTCCACCAGTCAATCTCCAAATATCTTCAAATTCAGGTTTGGCACTTGGAATCTTTTCATATAACTCTTCAAACCCCTTCCTAGACATATTCCACATCGGTCTAAGCGAAGCCCATCTATGCCTTCCAATCTCCCTTCTAGTTACATCTTCACTAGTTGCTACTATTACAATCACTCCTTCATAGCTTCTTGGTGGATATTCAATCAAATTTAATAAGCTTTTAGTGTATATCTCTGCCTTATTCAATCCTATAGCCTGAAAAACCTCATCTAAAAGAATAGCTACTCTCTTCTTCCTCCATACATCAACAAGTTCCTTAACAGCATCTATTGCCAATGTAGCGAGTCTAACTTCAGCTATACCGATAACTTCAGCTGTAGCCTCGCCCAATTTCTTAATAATATCCTTAACATCGCTGTATGCAATAAACGCCTTGTGCATAGGGTCAATGTAGAAGGTATCGTAGCCAGCTTCCCTCAAAGCCTCAACTGCTTGCCTAAGCCACACACTCTTGCCATAACCTTCAGGACCGAAAATAACAACTGGATATCTAGTACCTTTATCAGCAAGCTCTTCAACTTGTTTTAAAGCCCTTTCTCTATCAATGAACTCAACTTCTAATTTCGATGCAAATATTAACTTAATCTTATTGTATACTATTGACCGATTTTATTAAGCATTTATCTTAGATAAATCAGTTGCATAACATATCTAGAGATTATTTAATCATAATAGCTCTTGTTTGTAGTAATTCTACAATTTTAGTCTTAAACTTCTCTCAGAAGTCTCTATAGATAACTATGCTTAATTAATTTATCTAGCTAGTAAAGTGATGAGAATGGAAGTGATGAGCTAAACCAATGATCCGTTTGAAGGGAACATTGCACTTCAGGGTGTGCAGGAGAGCAGAACTCTAACGGTCTTGCTGAGCCCTAATAAAGTTTAAATACTACGCATACGTATACTAAAATGTGCCAAAGATTACTGAAAAGTTTCAAATAACCATACCTAAAGAAGCTAGAGAAAAGATTGGATTAAAGCCTGGTGAAGAGTTTGATGTGATAGTTTTAAACGATAATGAAATTGTTTTAAGAAGGAAATTTAAAAGAATTACAAATCCTCTAGAAGTACTATTGGGAAAGGAAGAATGGAAAGGAGAAATTTCTCCAGAAAAATTAGATGAACTAAGTGAGGAATGAATTATTTTTTATAGATAGTAACATTTTCGTATATGCGAAGATAAACGATAAAAAGTATGGAAAATGCAGTCAAGATTTGATAAAGATGATATATGAGAGAAAAATTTCAGCCATAATAGATAGTATTATTTTATTGGAAGTTGCTAATGCTTTAAGGAAATTAGGAATTAAAGATATCGAAGATGAAATCTTAGCAATACTATCATTACCTATAAAAGTTGTTGATATAAGAAAGGAAGATATAATAGAAGCTGTTGAAAATCTTTCTCTTTCGCCTTACGACTCATTACATTATGTAATTTCAAAGAGATTAGATGCTAAAATCATATCTGCAGATAAGGATTTTGATATTGTAGGAAGAATTGATCCATGTTATTTTCATTTTTAATATTTTCAAAAGTCAACTGTAGGTTGTAGATCCTGAATAGTTTTATACTCTATTATTAAACGATAGTTAGTCTTGGAAAAGTATACCTAAAAAATGATGAAATACTAAACAAGATTCTAGAAATTCTAGGAATCGTTGATACAGGAGCAACTCTTACGGTTATACCTAGAAGTATCGCCTTTGAATTATTTGAAAACGATAGGAAGCAATATTGTACAAGAGCTAAAAATTAGGCATGATCGTTCAAGAGCTTGAAGAAAAAGCGAGATTATTCATGTATTGATATCAGATACCATTGATAAAGTTCTACTTGGTTTAACGACTCTTGAAGTTCTTGGCTTGCAAGTAGATCTAATTAAAAGAATAGACTTCGCTTATCTATTAAAAACATAAAGTTAAAACACTTCATCTTCGAATATATTATTAACTTAAAGATGTTAAAAGTCACGATCACAACTCCCGTTTATCCATATCCTAAAAGAGGAGTCTATACAGGTATAGAAAGGCATATCGAAAACATTTCAAAGTATTTAGCTCTTAATAATTGCAAAGTAAGAGTTGTAACTACATTCTGGAATGGTGGAAATAGCTATGATATAAAAGATGGCGTTGAAATATTCAGAGTTAAAGATGCGACATTGTATCTTGGAAGGATTGCAAGCATCGCTGAGATAAATTATCTTAGCTTCTCTTTATCTTCAGTTTTGAAAACATTAGAATTAGATAGCGATGTTTTAATGCTAAATAATCAATCTCCTTTTTCTTTTTTATCCAACACTAAGCTTAAAGTAGGCCTAGCCCATCACATCGATTATATTAAAAACATTAAAGACATATTAGTAATACCTTTTGCAAATCTTTATTCAAAAATGACTAAGCTTGATTATATCATTGCCCCAAGTTTTTTCACTAAAAAACAAATAATCGAAACTTTCAAAATATCTAGCGAGAAAATAGAGGTCATACATGAAGGAGTTGATACAAATAAATTCAATCCTAATAACAAGCCAATTTTTAGAGATAAATTCAAATCTCAATATGTGATTCTCTTCGTAGGTGCTTTAGGTAAGACGAAAAACGTAGATAAGCTGATAAAGGTATTCGATTATGTTCAAAAAAGAATCGATGCTTCGTTGGTGATCGTTGGAGATGGACCTGAGAAGAACAATTTGATTAAAATTGTTAATGAAATGAGCTTAGCGAATAAAGTCTTCTTTGAAGGATTTGTGAAAGATGAAGATTTACCGTATTATTACTCTTCCTGCGATATCTTTGCTTCATGCTCAGTCATTGAAGGTTTTGGATTGATATTCTTAGAAGCAATGGCTAGTGGTAAGCCAGTAGTTGCTTTCAACATTGCTAGCATACCTGAGGTTGTTAGTGAGGGAGGAATAATAATAGAAAATTTCGATCTTAAGTATATGGCTGAAAAGATAATTGAACTTCTAATAAACAAAGAAATTTACGAGAAATTTTCTAAGAAAGCTAGAGAAATTGCTCTTGATCATGATTGGAACAATGTAGCTAAGAAATATTTGAGCTTTTTTGAAAATAAATTGGAAATTATGTTGAAATCTAGCTAAAATAAATTTTGACAAATAATAAAAAATTAATCGTTCTTAAACTGCTTGGAATTTTGTCTAAGAAGAGTGATCCCTTTAAATTCTTCTTTATGAATATAATATATTGGAGTGTCGATTGATATAAGAAAAGAGCTAATAAGGCTCCTAAAAGAAGATGAAAGTTTTCGCTATGAGGTATTAGGCTTATTAGGTATAAGGGGTGTTATGGATGAATTAAGAAAACTTAGAAGAGATTTTAACCGTCTTATAAGGCTTAGTGAGAGAAGATGGAAAGAAAATATGAAATTATGGGAAGAAAACAATAGAAGATGGGAGGAAAACGCTAGACTATGGCAAGAGAATTTCAAAAGATGGGAAGAAAATGAAAAGAGATGGCGGGAAAATGATAAGCGTTGGGAGGAAAACAATAAACGCTGGGAAGAGAACGCTAGATTATGGGAAGAAAATTTCAAAAGATGGCAAGAAAACGATAAGAAATGGGAACTTAATGCCAAGCTATGGGAAGAAAATTTCAAAAGATGGGAGGAGAACAATAAAAGATGGCAAGAAAATGATAAACGCTGGGAGGAGAACAATAAGCGTTGGGAAGAAAACAATAGAAGATGGGAGGAAAACGCTAGACTATGGCAAGAGAATTTCAAAAGATGGGAAGAAAATGAAAAGAGATGGGAGGAAAACGAAAAGAGATGGGAAGAAAATTTCAAGCGATGGGAAAACGCGGATAAAACGTTTAAATGGCTCATCAATGCTCTTACAGATATTCGTGATGCATTAGGAGGAGGTTTTGAATACTACTCAGGTAGAGTAATAAAACTATTAATGAAGGAAAGAGGCATAGATTGCGATATCAGAGTGAATGTAACCTTGCCCGTAGATGGCTATAAAGAAGTGGATATATTTTGTTTAGATCCTTTAATTGTGGGCGAAGTAACTGTAGCATTACGAAGTATTGAAGAAGCAAAAAATCAACTAGAGAAGTTAAATATAACAGCAAAAGCTGCTGAGAAGTTTACTAATAAGAAATTGTATTTGAAAGTATTATCTGTCGAATTTGCTAATGAAGAAGTAGCAAACTATCTAAAGGAAAAATCCAAAGACGAAGGAATTTACTTGATATTAGGAAGAGAGCAATATTAGAATAACTGTATTACATAATAAGCTTCTTTAGAAATCTTCATAAATCATAATAAAATGCAATCTTAAAGAAAATTAAAATAGAATTTTAAGAAATTTTGATTAGATGCTCAAAATTTTGATAGCTCCTTCAAATACCTTAATTGATCCCGATTATGGTAGCGAAGCTACTTGGACTTATGATATAATAAAAGGAGTATCGAAATATCATAAAATCATTGCAATTGCTGGAAAATCAAAAGTAAAAATTAGCAATGCCATAATAATAGAAACTGGAATTACAAAAAGAGATATCTTTAGTTCCTTGCTTTTTTTCTTAAAAATTTATCTGCTTGGTTTAAAGTTCATTGATAATGTAGATATTCTTCATCATATGTTCTTATCTAATACGAGTTCACAAATAAATCCTTTAGCTAAACATTCGAAGAGATTTATTATAGGACCAATACAACTTTCATTTACATATTATCGAATAGATGAAAGTAAAATCAATGCAACTATAAGAAAATTTTCTAAAATCTATGGAATGATAACTACAAAACAAAAGATAGAAAATTTGGAAAAATCTAATACTTTAGTATTTGACGCATATAAAACATTTGATATCTTAAAAAAGAATTTTAGCTTCATTGATTTTAAAAACAAAATAATTAAAATAATTCCTCCCCCTATAGATACAGATTTATTTAGTTACAGCGAACCTACAAAAAAGGATCACTATGAACTACTTACAGTTGGGAAGCTTATTAAAAGAAAAGGAACGGATCTAATAATTCGTTCTTTAAAGATTCTTGAAAAAGAAGGATTTAACGTGGTATTAAAAATTGCTGGAGAAGGTCCTGAGAGAAATAGTCTTGAAATACTAGCTAAGAAATTAGGCTTAAATAACGTTGTCTTTCTAGGCTATCTTCAAAGAAAATCACTCATAAATTTATATAAAAGTTGCGATGTTTATGTGCATTCTTCTTACGCTGAAGCTTTCCCATCAGTTATTATAGAAGCAATGAGCGTAGGAAGGCCAATAGTAATTACAAATGTAGGTGTGATCGATGAATATTTAAAAGATGGAGAAAATGGTTTTCTAATAAATAAAAGAGATGAATACGAGTTTGCAGAAGCGATTGCTAAGCTTTTATCTGATGAGAATCTTAGAATTAAAATGGGATTAAACAATCGAAAGTATGCTGTAGAAAAGTTCTCTGTAGGAAAAGTAGTCAAACAATGGCTTGAAGTATATGAAGAAACTTATGAAAAATTCCCTTAAAAATAGTTTTAATGGCTTAATTTATTTTTTATAATTTAAAATGAATGAGTTTTTCTGATTTATCTTAAAAGTAGATATGTTCAAATATTTAATTAAATATTTTATCTTTAAAACTACTTTCTAATAAATAAATTGGAATTACTTCAATATTTTCTTTTTTAAAACTTTGATTTAGAGTAAAAATCTTACAAGATTTTACACCTATATAGTTAATAATTTTGGTAATTTTTCTCAAATCTTCTTCTGAAACTTTCTCTTTAACTTCAACTGGTAATATGCCATCGTTCTTGATAATCACATCTATCTCTTTATTACCCTTTCTGAAATAATGAGAAGTCTCAAGAGTATTTACTACATAAGTTTCAAGGACAGCTCCAAAGTTCCTTTCAAATACTTCTTTAGAATTCGCAAAAATTAAAGAAGTTGTCGAAGGGTAGTATTTTCTTAGCTTTCTTGATTCGGATAGAAAACTTATTCTATAGTTGCTCAAAGACCTAATTAATAGAGAGGTTTCAAGATACTTAAGATAGTTTGAAACAGTTACTTTATTTGAACCGATATCTCTTGATAGAGAATTTAAGTTTATTATTGCACCTGCATTCGAAAGAATAAATTTTGTAATTTTCTCAAGTAGAATGATATCCTTTGTTTTGAATATTATTGGAAGATCTTTTAAAATTACCCTATCTATTACGGAATTTTTTATATATTCAGAGATTTTAACTTCATTTTCCCAATCTACTATCTCAGGAAATCCTGCTTTTCTTAGATAGTCTAAAAAATAAATTTCGTATTTCCTGGAAAATACTTCTACATCTTTCATTTTTATTCCTTTCATTTCTAAGAATTCTGAAAAATATAATGGACTTAGTTTGAGAAAAAAGAACCTTCCAGCTAAGTGATCTAAAGCTTTTTTAGAAATTAACAAAGAAGATGAACCTGAAATGAAAAATTTTAGGTTAGGATAAATATCGTAGTATTGCTTAACTGTTGAATACCAATTTCTTGCATACTGTATTTCATCGAAGAAGATGTATATTTTGCCTACTTCTTCAAAACTTTTTTTTAGAACATACTTTTCATAAAAGCTTAGAACTTCTTTAGGATCATTTAATGATTCCTCAAAAGAAAAATACAGTATCTTTGTAGGATCCGCTCCATTTTCAAGAAGCTTTTCTATAACTTGATACAAAAGAGTAGTTTTACCAACTCTTCTCAAGCCGGTTATTATCAAAATTTGCCTTTCTTTTAAGCTCTCTAAAATTTTAGGGAAGGCATATCTTTTGAAAGGCAAAGCTAATTCCTTTCTAATCTTTCCACTAAACCACCACTCATTGTATCTTTTTATGAACTCCTTTTGCACATTGGTTAATTTTAATTTACCAATATTTAAATTATAAGTAAATTGAGAATTACTTTAATATTTGAATTCATAGGGTATCTTGGTAGGAAAGTATTTGAAGTAATTCTACAAAAATCTTTATGACTTCATTGCATTTAATCGCTTCTTTGATTCCATGGTTTCTGCTCTACTTCTCCTTTAAACAAAGAACTTTGTCACCAAAACATAAAGGAAAGTCTTTCTCATTATGGCAGGAAGTAAATTTAAATTTTTCCGAAACCAATCGATTTGTGCCATTATCAAACACTTATTTTAAGCTATTCTTACAAACTTTCTTAATGTTAAACACTTAGCTTAACATTTACTCAAATGTAGGCTAATAAATGTGATATTCTTTAGTTAGCCTCTTTGAATATCTCAACTTAGTGTATTGGATGAGTCATATAGTGGGCTTATTAGTTAATAAACCATTTTTCATCATTATGAATATGAAATCGGCGTATAATCTATCTATATAACTCTATAAAATAAAAAAATTTATTTTAAGGGAGTGTAAATCTTACGTAGAATGCTTCTCCGTCACTTGGGTTATTGATGGTCGGTGTTGGTTGGGCAGTGTTAACGGCTGGAGTATATGTAGCAGGTGTTAGGGTTGTGATGGTGAATGCAATGATTTCAGACTACATGTATGGTGTATAAGTAGGAGTAACTAATGGGTTCCATTGAACAATGGCATAACTAAATAAAGGCTCAGCATCATAAACGTTATTCTGATGAGTACTTGTATCTCCTACAACGTTTATATTGTTTCCATCGATAGCTATTCCATAAGCTCTATCTATCGTTCCTTTGCCATAACCTTTTGCATCGAATAAAGCGCCGTTATTATCTATTTGCAATATTAAAGCGTCATCTTGATTTGGTGGATTATAGAAGTATCCTGCAGCATATAAATATATACCGTTTATAGCAATGCTGGTTATTACACTTGGATTGCTAAATACTGTAGCTCTAGCCCATAAATATCCTCCATCTATTGTGAAGCCTGCGATGAAGCCATTATTGTTCGAAGTGCCTGCAACTGCAAAGGTATTTGCAGAAGTGAATTTAAGTGAAAGGATGTAGTCATCGCCAGGCGTTCCAAATCTTAAAGACCATTTCGGTGTAAGAATATTATTAGCAGGATCCCAGTCAATTCTTGTAATGAAAGCATCATATCCACCAAAAGTATTTGTATTTGTACCGCCGGCTATTATAACAAAATATTCGTTACCTTTTTTACTAAAGTCTATTGCATAAGCTATATCATTTCCAGACCCCAAATTCAAGTTTGCGAACTTTATTATATTTAAATTAGCATCTAGTATTGCCAAAAATGCGTTGCTATCAAGCCAACCTCCTGTTACGAAAACATAAGTACCGTCGGTTCCAACTGCATAAGCTGCATCAGCTCTTGGACTGTTTATTCCTGAAGCAATGAATTTAGTAGCTGCTAAAGTGTTTGAAGTTAAATCCCATTTAGCTATAAATATATCGAAATAATTATTTGGATTATTAGTCGTCCCAACAATGTAAGCAAAATCACCAGCGACAGCCACTGCATAAGCATAGTCATCATTGGGTGTTCCAATAGTCCACATTTTGAGTCCAGCAGCATCATCTACAGCTATGAATGCATCAAAACCGCCCGCACCAAAGCTATTTGTGTATCCAACAATTACTCTACTTGTATCCCATATTGCAACAGCTCTTGCAACATCATTCTTAATCCCTCCAAATGTTATTTCTTGTGCAAACGAAAATGCATAAACGTTAGTTTGTTCTTTGAATGCAGAAAACGCTAGTATACTTGCAATCACCACTGAGGCTATTATTATAAGAAGCTTCTTTTTCGTCATTAAAATGTTAATCCTTTAAAAATATATAAATCTTTTTTCTATATTTTAGAAAGGTATAAATACTTCAAAATTCAAAAAAGAAACTCCATTAAATTATTTCTCTGCATATATTGTTCCATGGTTTGATAAATGATAAATTCCCCAATTGTGCTTATATACTCTAAATTTTTTGAAACCTTTGTTTTTTAATCTGTTTATTATATAGTCTAATTTTGGTTTATTGAAGCTTGTATATTCAATTTTCACTTTTTCAAATCTTGAAATAGCATCGTCTTCTATAATGTAAAATTCGCAACCTTTGCAATCCGCTTTCAACAAATATGGATTGTTTAAATTGTTTTCTTCTAAAATCTTACTAAGGCTAATACTTTTTATCCTGAAAGTCTTTCCTTTAACTGAACTATATATGCTAAAAGTTCCGCTAATGTTTTCCCCAACGTTTACTTCGATTTCCTCATCTTTACCAACTGCCTCATTAAATAGCTTTATCTTATCATTTAAATATGGATTTAGTTCAATGTTTTTCTTCAAATAATAAAAGTTGATCGGATGTGGTTCATAAGCATAAACAATTGCTCCTAAGTTTGCGTAATATAACACTGTATCACCTACAAAAGCTCCTACGTCGACAATTATTTTGTCTTTTAAATCAAATCCTACGAAATGAATGTCATGAATAAAGGTTTCGGAGAAAATCAATGGATCTACTGAATATAAATAAAAGCGCAAACCGTTTGGTAAAATTAAAATTTTATTCTGCCAATCAACACGCCAACAATATTCACAATTCTCTTTTGCATCCTTTAAAGGAACACTCTTATATAATTCGTATAAAACATAAGCTAGCCATTTATTTTCTTTATTAGAATCTATTATTAAACCACTTCTGAATTTCAATTTTACTCTATCTCTAATGCTTGCGAAATATAAAATTGCGTCACTAAAATTTTCAAATGTTCGAGCTATGTTCTCAATTTCCAGAATAAAATTGATTCTTCCTTTTAGAGAATGATACAAAGAAAAAAGAGATTTAAATCTTGACATATATCATATCAATTAACTTTTTATTTAATTTTAAATAAATATTTTTCAAATCTAATTCAGATGGTATTTTTGCTTTAAAAATTAATTTATTCTCTCTTATTAGATTAATTAAATTTTTTATCTTATTAGTAATATCTTCTTCATTATCAATATTTATTAAAAAGTTTTCATCATTTATATATTCTCTCACATTAGGCAAATCAACAGCTAATATAGGAACTCCGCTCATTAGATATTCAAAAAACCTTATTGGAGTGTTAAAACATGAGCCTAAATTTTTTAAGCTCAAAAAGAGAACTATATCTGAAGCACTTAAGTAATAGTTAAGCATTTCCTTAGAATATGGTCCTAGATATCTCACCTTTAAGCCTACATTATTTCCTTCTTCGATAAGTCTTGTAATAAATTCTTCTCTATGAGCAACGCCTATTATTGCTAGCTTAAAGTTTTTCTTATGCTCGCTTTCTATGCGGGCAAATGCTCTTACAAATTTTAACATTGCTGAATAATTTCCAGCTCTAAGAACTCCGCTAGTAATAATTATAATCTCATCTTTATTTAGCCCCAATTTTTTTCTTAATTCTTCTTTGTTTGTATGACTTCGAAATCTACTAGGATTGACAAATTGAGGCAAAACGAATAGTTTTGAATCTTCTATCTTATAACTCTTTAAAAAGTTCTTAGCAAAATTATTCAATACCAATATTAAATTAGAGAATTTTAAAAATCTTAGGATAATTTTATCATAAATTTTGTTAATTATATTTCTCTTTTCATCTTCTTTACCTCCAAATTCATCTAGATCTAAGATTACTTTAAAATTAAATAGTTTATTTATTTTAAAAATTGTTGTTAGAATATATAAAGGAATAACATTAGAAAAATATATAATTAAAGAAGGCTTAAATTTTGCAATTATGTATATTAAAAATGGAAAACGAATTAATTGATTAATTATAATTTTAGATTCTAATTTTTTAAATTTAAGAAGGAATCTGATATAATTAATGTTACCATCTTTTTCTATTATCATCTTAAAAGCATTATTGTGAAGAAAGCCTACGTCATATACCTCGAAATTTTTACTTAAATTATCAAATAATAAATCAAGTCTGTCCCACCAACTTTTTCTTGTTCCCCAAAAGCTTACGTAGAACAATTTTCTCATGATAAAAATTTTCTATTCATGGCATATATGTAAAACAGTCCTGGTCTATAAAAATCGCCTAAGTTTATTACTATAAATCTTCTCTTCAAGAAAATCTAAAATATGTTTTATAATAGTGCTAACTTCGATTAGAAGATATTTAATCAACTTTAATGTGTATTCAGAACCTTTGAGAATTTCATATTCTGAACCTTCTGCATTAATCTTTATTAAGTTTATTTTCTTCAATCCATTTGATTTTGTAATTTCCTTTAAAGCTATTGTTTCTATTTTTACGTTGTTACTGTTATCAGTAACAATTCTAGACATCTTCGGTGCAACTTTATTCTCAAAAAACTTCATTTTTGTTTTATGGTTATATACAATTTTTATACGCTTTTACGTTCTTAACATCGTTATAACAAATATTTAGAAGTAAGAGTTTATAGTTTTCAGAATTAGGTTCAATAGCAATCACTTTGCCTTTTATTGTTATCTTAGAAAACCTTATTGTATATCCTTCTCTGTAAGTTCCGACATCAATTATTACAGATCTTCTTTGATTAGAACCTTTAAAATTTTTAACACATCTCTTTCTGCTTCAAGCAAAAGATGAATTAGATCTAAAGTATTACAATCTAAAATAAATTTTAATTTTTGCTTATTTTCAAAGCACAGATTAAAATTTTGTATATTTCTTTATTAATGCTTTAATAGCTTTAATATTTGAATTACCTGCTATGGACTTTCTACATAAATAATATGTATTAATTCTATCTATTAAGTATTTAATGTCTTTATCATATATATTTTTACTTTTATTAATAAATTCTTCTTTTATGCTTTGTAAATCTAAGCTATTTTGTATTTCAACTCCATTTAGGACTTTGTTATAGACATCCTCATACATCGGTATAACCTTTTTTGGATGATATTCCTTAATAGCTTTCTCTCTTCCTATTTCGCCCATCTTCATTCTAAGTTCTTCGTTGTTGTAAAGTTCTATTATCGCATCTACGTATCCCTTAATGGAATTTGCAACGAAACCGTTTCTTCCGTTATCTACCAAAAGTGTTTGAGCATTAGCCGTGAATGGTGTACCATTAACTACAACTGGAAGACCTACAGCCATCGCCTCCACTATTGCAGCTCCAAAAGTTTCACCTTGAACTGTAAAATTTGTGTATACATCTAAAGATGCAAGAGCTTCATATAATTCAGAACCATATTTAGGACCCAAGTCTATTACTTTACCTTCTTCTATTAAAGATCTAACAAGCTTTCTAAAGCTTTCGGGGATTCCACCAATAGCTAAAAATCTCCAATTTTTGATCTTCTTATCTAATAATTTAAGCACTTTTGCGAAGATAGGAGTATAGTTTTTTACAGGATCAGGTCTTGCAGCACACCCAATAGTAAATCTTTTACTTGACGAATCTGTTCTATAATTTTCATATTCTTTAAGCTGAACGATTATATTTTCTACATCTACAGGGTTAGGAATTACTGAGAAGTATTTCATTAAATCTTTAGATAACTTATATCTTTTAAAGATAAAATATAATAAAAACTTTGAAATTGCAATATGATGTGTAATACAATGCGAATATTCATTCCAATCGTCAAAATGTAAAACTTCTATTATAGGAATTTTATGCTTCAATAAAATTACGATTGCTTTTGGATCTAGGTGGGCATTATTAAGATGGATTAGATCTGGTTTAAAAGAAGCTATTTTGCTCTTCAAATCTTCAAAAGTCTTCAAAGCTATAAAGGAACTATCAAGAGGTATATTTATTGAAGAATCATATTTATAGAAGCATTTAATCGAGAAGGATGGCGATAAATAATTTGATAGTAATTTATATATTTTTAAACCGCTCCAAAGCAGTGTTTCAGTTATATATGCTATTTTTATAACCATTATATATTTATTTATTAAAACTATTTAATCATTGTTTTATTACAATACCAAGATTTGCTGAAAGTAAAATAGGTTTTCCATCAACTGTTCTTGCAAAGTCAACAAAGGAATTGTTTTGATGTATATCATCTGCAATTAAAATACCGTTCTTTTTTATTCTAGGCCATGCAGTTTTGAATTCGAACATCATATGTTCATAAGTATGCAAAGAATCTTAAATTTTTTGAGCAATTTTGGCAATTCTATTTTGCTATCTCCTAATATTAATTCCCATCTATGTTTTAACCTTTTAGGCACAATTATGCCTACTTCCTCTTTCCTTGCAAATTCAAAGGGTAAATCTATTGAATAGAGAGTCCCAAATCCATTATCTTCCATAGCTTGAAGTATGAAAGAAGAAGTTACGCCAAAGCTTACACCAGTTTCAATAACGATCTCAGGTTTAAGAGCTCTAATAATAATATAGAAAACATCTGGATTTGGATAACCTCCATAACGAGATCGTGGTACTCTCCTTTGAACTTCTAAAATATTTTTTATTATATCTTTGCAGTTTATTAGGCTTTGTTGATAAAACAAATAAAATTTATTTTTTATCAATGCCAAGCTTATTCAATTGTTTAGTGAGATATCCAACATAAAATTTTCTCCTTAGCTTTTCAAGTTTTTTTGACCTTAAAAATGTTTCAGGAAAATCATAGTAACCAAAAGTATGATATGGAAAAGTCATGTTTGTTTTCTTATGAAGATTATAAATTAATTTAAAAATACTCATTTTATAATTATTCATTAGGAGCTATGGTTTTATCCATTTTATAAATCTTTTTATTATTTTTTCTGTTATTTCTTTGGCTGCTTTATATAATATTTCGTTTTTAATTTCTAGGTGGCGATGCATAAGAATGTTTCTTAGTCCTGCTAGTTTTGTAATTTCTTTGGCTAAGCTTTTGGCATTTTACTCGCTTTGGCTAGTTTTTGTGGATATTCGCCATAGCTTTCAGCAAATCTTAGTGAGTAAACTGATACTAGGTGTCTGCATATATCGAGCATTTATTCTATGATTCTGTGAATTACTCTTTCAAGGGCTAGAATATCTTTATAGCTTAATTCTTTGATTTTTTTGGATAGTATTTCGTTTTTAATGAACATAGCGTTTTTTCTAATTTCTTCAGTTCTTGATATGATGATTGTTTTATCAAGTTTAGGATCTATTTTCGCCCATTGCTTGAATTCTATTAATGTATCTGGTATTTGTTTTGCCTTTTGGAGTAGTTTCTCAATTGTTTGAAATGAAGCTTTGATTACAATCCCTTCTTTGAGGATTTTCGCCAGCAATAGTGGGTTTATTTGATCAAGCATTACAATATCTATGCGTTCTTCGTTAATATCTAGAGTTTTTGCAATCTGTGATACGATGTGTCCAATCTCTAGTAAATCTTCTTTTTTTAGCTTTAATGCTATATCAACGTCATGATAACTGATCTTGTTGTTTGCTATGGATCCGAATAATATAGCGGTTTCAATATTTTCAAATTTATTGAATAATTTTTTTAATCTAGACATTAAATATTCCAAGGTGAGCTTATCATTGATCATTGTTTATTTTAGATCCATGATTATGAGGATTTTAAGTAATATATGTTTTTGATAATATTTTATTACTATGGTCCTAGGCGAGATGTAATTTAGGTTTTTATGCTTAAATATGCTCTCTAAACTATTAGATCGTTCTTATCTTTTACTTCAGAGTTTTTATATTCAAACATGCTTAAACTCTAGACTAAGTAGTTTGAAAGATACTCAGTTTAAAAATGAATTTTTGCTAAACAATGCTCTATAATTTATGATCTGTAGTTGAGTTGTGTTAAGATTCAAGTATCATTATTAAACCATAAGTTTCTTATTGACAAATGATTCTTCTTACAAGATGGCATTAACAAGAAATATGCTATAATAAATCTTACTTTTTGCTAGAAGTTCGTGCAGGTACTCCATAAACTATTGAGTTATTTTCAACATTCTTAGTTACTACAGAACCCGCACCAACTAAAGAACCTTCACCTATTATTATTCCAGGCAAAATAGTAGCATTAATTCCTATTCTTGCCCCTCTTTTAATTGTTGGCCCTTTTATCTTCTCTGGAGAAAATATTCCCGTAGGATATTTTTCATTCGCTATCATTACACCTGGTGCGATGAAAACATCATTTTCAATAATCGTTAATTGAGCTATATAACAATTACAATGTATCTTTACATTATTACCGATTTTACAACCATAATCTACTACAGTATTGCTCCAAATTTTCACATCATTCCCAATGACATTTTCCTCTCTTATTACAACATTATGTCCAGTCTCGAAATTTTCTCCTATTTTTGAACCTAAATAAACAATAGAACCTGCTCTAATTACAGCATTATCTCCAATTTCTAAAGTTAAATCACTGATCTTTCTGCTAGGCATATATCCAACGATTGCTGTATCATCAATTTTGCAATTCTTTCCAAGCCTTACGAATTCCTTATTCAATATCATAATTTTTCAACTCAACTTTTTTACCTTTATATATAGATTCCTCAATTGCTTCTAAGATTGAAATGACCCTAACAGCTTGTGAAACATTGGTCAAAGGCTCTTTGTTGAATCTGACGCAATTAATGAAGTGCTCGACTTGTTTAATCAAAGGTTCCTCTTTTTCTATTCTTGGCATATACGATTTTCCTTTTAAAATTTCACTTTGCTTTTTTATTAACTCTTCTTTCATAATTTTCTCAACGTTACTTTGGTACATCGACAAGGGCCATTCTTTATTCATATCATCAAACTTTATCAAATATTTAGAAGTTGCAATATACCAGCTTCTGATTTTCTCTGCTGCATACCAGCTCGTGATTATTGCGAACTGCATTTCAGGATATTCTAAATGAATATAAGCATAGTCATGAATATTTTTATCTCTTTGCAGAAAAGCAGTAGCTGTAGCAGTTACATAAATTGGCATGCTATTGAACAAATAATCCAAAATAGCTATATCATGTGTTGCAAGATCCCATGTACAACTTGCATCTTGCCTTATTGGGCCTAAGCCTATTCTAATTGCTATTCCATAGAAAACTTTTCCTAATTTTCTGCTTTTAATTAACTTGCGTAAATATTGAATAGCAGGATGGAAGCAGTATATATGACCAACCATTAATATTACTTTATTTTCTTTAGCAATTCTAGCTAAATCAACTGCTTCTTTAACATTCATAGTTAATGGTTTCTCAACGAGTAAGTGTATACCTTGCTCCAAAAATAGCTTAGCTATTTCGTAATGAGTTGAAGCAGGCGTTGCTAAGAAAGCTGCTTTAATATCTTCATCTTCAGCTATTTCTTCATAATCTAAAGTAGTCTTAATATAACTTGGAATACCCTTAAGCGCTTCAGGATTGCTATCACAAACATATCTTAATTCGATTCCTTTGATGTTTTGCAAAACTCTCAAATAATTCTTTCCCCAATAACCTAAACCTATAAGGGCAACGTTTAACATTTATCGAATATTTCTTCAACAAGAATCTTTGAGATTTTATTTAGATTGAAGAAATTTTTTATACTTTCTATGGCTTTTAATGATAAATCTTTATAATAATTATCTTCCTGAAGCAATTTTTTTATCACTTGTTTCATCTCTTCAAAATTGCTTACTTTTATCACCCAAGGTAGATCATCTCCCTCTCTTCCTTTTTTAATAATTCTGATAGTTGGCAATCCCATCACTGCATAATCAAATTCTTTACCTCCACCACCTATTGCTTTTAAACTTAGACCTACTTTGCTTAACGATAAATACCGTTTTAATTCACTATGAGGCATTGGAGGAAGTAATGTAACTAGGTCTGTTATTTTAAGATCATTCAACACTTTCTTAATATTTTTTTGTTCTTTTTCATTAATTCCAATAATTAACAATGTAATATTATGACCTTCATTTCTAAACCACTTTATTATGTTAAAAATCCTTACTAAATTAGAATTATAGCCGCCTATGTAACACAAATCAAACTTTTTTACAATTTTCTTGATAATGTTGTCTTCATACCATTCTAAAAATGCTCCATTGGGCAAGTAAACTGCTTTATTATAATCAAGTCTATACTCATGGACTAAATACTTTGCTGCATAGAAAATTTTCCTTGCTTTATTTATGAATAATTTCAAGAGTATTTTGTTTAGCATGATAGATCTTGTAAAGAAGTCTAAATAAGGATCCCTTACATCATTAAAATTTGGTACCATTTTTATTTTGCTAATTAAAAAACCTAGTACAAACTCTATAACATCTCCAGCTATAATAGCTTCATATTTGCCTCCAAATACAAGTTTAACTGATCTTTTTGAATTTAAAGCAAATTTAGCTACGGAAACTTTTTGATACTTATATAAAGCAAAAGATAGTTTTTCATATCTACTAGGAATATTAGACCTAGGAAGTTGATTAAGCAATAATATATTTCTGTTTGTTCTAATCGCAAATTTTGTTAAATCTAATATCTCATTATAATTGAATAAATTTATTTTTGAAGCAATTTTAACTAAATAATCTAATTCATTATAATTCTCCAAGATGCAAGCAACAGGAATAACTATTCGCTCTTTAATATTTTTAATCTTATTGATAAAATCTTCAATTTCAGATAAATTGCCAAACATTGGCTTAAAATGTCTAACGAAGATTTTATTTTGTGTTACAATAGGTGTTAGAGGTAAATCTTTACATTTGACTTCTAAAGATATTTGAACTTTTGAGCTTAAAGGATTAAAAATAGGTTTCTCTAAATGAATTTTATTTTTTAAAAGTTCATGATTTACTTTGAACACAATACATCTTGTAATGTTATCAGTAATCTTTAAATCAAATGGTGTTAATATGGATAATATAAATCTAGGATTTTCATCACTTTTCAATCCATACTCGTCTTTAATTATTTCCCTTATCCTAATTAATTCTTCAATGATTTCATAAGCGTTTAAACCAAACATTCTCCTTTTAATTCTCTTTAAACTTGATTCTAAATATACAGGATTGTAATAAATAGGATCAAAAGTAAAATATTCTACCTTATCAACTAGATCTTTAAGATGAACTAATATAGAAAGTTTAAAATAATCTTTTTCCATTACTTAATTACTTTAATATACTTCTCAGAAATCCGAGTCCAATCAAAAATTTTTGCTCTTTCTTTTGCTAACTTAGTATATTTTTTTCTTAATTCAGTATCGGAAATTAACAATTCCAAAGCTTTTCGTAATTCTTCTGAACTAGGCTTAATCAGTATACCCGCGTTTGCAAGCATCTCTGGAATTCCTCCTATTCTCGAGGCTATAATAGCTTTACCCATAACCATAGCTTCTAAAATTGCGATGCCAAAAGGTTCATAAAGTGATGGATGAACAAATATATCTGCTTCAAATAATATGCTTTTTAATAATTCTCTTGAAACGCTTGAAAAATTTAGAATTTTATTTTTTATGTTTAAAAAATAGCTTAGATTATTAATTTCTTTTTTACTTCTTAAATCTCCGCTACCAATGATTATTAAAACCCAATCTTTCTCTTTAATTTCTGCTAATGCTTTTGTCAGAATATGAATTCCTTTTCTTTTTGAAAACCCTCCCAAGAATATTATTATATTTGAAACTCCTAGTTTATCTTTTAGACCAATTTTTCTTATATTGTTAAATTCATCTAAATCTATTCCATTATGAATTGTTATTATTTTATTAGATTGAAGATTATAGTAGTTCATAATTTCTTTTTTTATGTAATCTGAAACTGCTATTACAATTTTACTTTTTCTAAATATGTCTTTTTCAAATTTAGAATTGATTAAATTAACTAAGCTTAAATAATTTCTTTCTAAATTGAATAAGCCAATTTCAGTTCCATGACAAGTTATAACTAAATGATCTTTTTCTTTCATCATGTTAACAAAAGGAGAAACATGAACATGCTGGACATCTATTAAATCTGGTTTAATCTTATGCTTTATTTCTTCAAATTTTTTATAAGCTAATAAGCTAAAGATTGAAACCTGTGGTAAAGGAACAGGTGGTATTTTTAAAATATGCTTTGGAATTTGAACATAATAAGCATTGACTTCTTTGCTTACATATTCTCCTTGCTTAGTTATTACATGCACTTCATGACCTTTCTTCGCAAGTTCACGAGATAAATAATAGACTCTATTACCTACACCTGAATGCTGATTCGAAGCATAAGATATGAAAAGAATTCTAGACATTATTTTGTAAAAAGAATATTATCATCCAAGAATTTTCTGAATTTGAAACCTTCTTCTTTCAATATTCTATATGCTTCTGGAAATGATTCACTTTTTTCTATAATAACAACATTTGTTCTTTTCAAGCAATTCTTTGCTCCTTCTAATACTAGATCTTCCGCACCTTCAACATCGATCTTTATTAAATCTATTTTTTCTTCATTTATTATTTCATCCAATGGTTTCATCTCAACTTCTATGAATTCGGTTTGTTTCCATTTAATTGAAGGCCTCCCATAATGTTTTGGCGTATAGTATAATTTTATTTTGCTATTTTTATTTCCTGCAGCCATGTTAAAGCTATTAACTTTAACATTATTCAGTTTTTCATTGATTTTCAACATTTTATAATTTCTAGGCAAAGGTTCAATTGCATATACTTTGCAATATTTTGCAGCTCTAATGGCATAACCCCCAATGTTAGCACCAACATCAACAAATACCTTTGAATTTCTCAAGTATTTCATGATAAAATCAAAGGTCTTATGTTCGTAATATAACTCAGCATAAACGTAATCTGAAAGATCTTCCAAAGCAAACTTTGATTTATCATTAAATTCTACAATCATAAGCTCGTTCAGAGAGAGAGAGTATAAAACTTTCTTTGGTATAAAGGGGCTATGATACAGTACGAGGCTTAAAGTTTCAAAATCAACATTTTTTAGCTTATTTTCTTCTAAAGTTAAATACCTTAAATATCCAACCATAGGTCTTATATTACCAAAAAATATTGCACCAATAGCTGGTCTTAACATTTTAAAACGTTTATAAATTTTGGTATTGTTATTCAAAAAATTCATCCCAAATTATTTTTTAAACAAAATCCTACATTTGCTAAATCTATCCAAGATGCTTTTACTTCTTTACAGAAATCTATAAAAGCGTTGTTTAAATCTATATTATCTGAAATTAATAATCCTCCTTTTATTAATTTTCTCCAAGCTGTTTTGAATTCGAACATCATGTGTTCATAAGTATGCAAAGAATCATGGTAAAAAACATCAATTGCGCCAAGTTTATCTAAAAGATCTGTTAACTTTTCTTCAACCTTTCCTAAAATAAGCGTCCATCTTTCTCTTAATATTTGCGGAACCAGCCAACCAACTTCTTTATTTTTAGGTATCATGGATGTAGGATCCAAATTAGGAAAGTCAACTGAGAAAAGATGACCTTTATTATTCTTTTTTAAAGCAAGAAGTATATAAAATGAAGAAGCACCATTCGCTACTCCTGTTTCTACTATGATATTTGGTTTTAAAGCACGGATAACTACATAAATTGAATCCAATGCACTAGCCATTCCAGGAACATTTAATTTTATATGAGATATTTCATTATAATAATCTTTTATTACTCCTTCATCTATACCTAAAAATTTTGAAATAGTATTTACTTTAATATGGTTATATATATAATATTTAATATTATGAAGGAAATAAATGTATGCTGGTGTAATATATTTTATATAATATTTATTCATAAATTTATGATATAATTAATAACATCGTATTAAAAATAACTCGTTGAGTAAATATTTGAGGCTTTATAATATTTGCATCTTTTAAATAAGGCTATTAAGAAATACAATTTTTGACTCTCTCAAGTTCGTCTAAGCTAGTATAAGCTGGAGGATTACCTGCGATATGATCGGCGATTGTAGATTAGGGCACCACAAAGTATATTCCCTTAAACCGAGATAGTATCTTAGAAATTTTAAAGCACCGATTCTGTATTTATAATATGGAAGGTCTATTTTCAGAGGTCTTATACTCTTAGTTAAGATTATAAATCTATACATGTCTCCTGTTTTGTAATATAGATTTAAGAATTTTCTTGTTTCTAACAATACTTTCTTTTTAGTCATGAAGGTGTTCGTAGAATAAGGAATTTGGATCCATTCAATTTTATCATAAGCGATTCTATTTTTTATGAACTTTTTCCAAGCTGTATTGACTATCCAAGGATGGAGATATGGCGATAGAAAATCTACGTTCTCATTGCTAATGAACTCAAGCATTGGCTTAATGCTTTGGAAATACAAATAATCGTCCTCTTGAAACATCACTATTTCTGAACATTGCTGACTTATGAGATATTCAAGCTGAAGCTTAAAGGTTTGAACGTCGCCATTCCAATTCCTTCCAGCAGCATTGCTTTCTATCTTTTTAATTTCTAAATTATCGAATAACTCTTTGAAAACTTTTTCATAAATATAAGGACACCTATCCATTATTACATACATTTTAGTTTTAAGGCCTTGTATAGCTTCTTTAAAGGATAACAAACATGCTGTTACCAATTCTAGCTTATTATTGAAATTTTCAGGTGCACTAGGACTCAAAAAAGGTGAAACTCTATAAGCAATTGTTAGCTCAAAATTGGGCATTTTTTCTATTAGCTAAGATATTTACCCAGCCTTTATTAATTAATAATTTCGAAGTTAATTTTTCAAAATCATTTATATCTAATTTTCTTAGTCTTCCGTCGTTTATTAAATATAAATCAAAACTATTTTTAGATAACAATTCGAATATTAAAAAAGGATTTTCTTTGCTTCTTTTAATTATAGCTATAGGGCAATATTCAAAAACAATGTAAGCGATATTTTTTAGACTTTCTGCCATTCCTTTAAAAACTTTCACCTCGTTTCCTTGGACATCTATTTTTAATAAACATATGGGTTTATCTAAATTTAACGAATCTAGTTTTATAGTTCTTATTTTCGTATATTTACTATTACTTTTAGTTTTTTCTATTATATATGAATCTAATCCTGTTTTTTTATCTTCAGATAAAATAGCAAAACTATCATTATCTGATACTGCATAAGGATAAATCTTAACATTATTACATTTATTATATTTTACATTTCTAATTAAAAAAGATAGATTGTTCTTATCTGGTTCAAAGGAAATAACCAATCCTTTTTCTTTTACCATTTTAGAGAACAAGATTGTATAATATCCGCAATGAGCACCAATGTCTATGCATAACTCTCCTTCCTTAATTATCTTCAACATTATAGCAGTTATATCATATTCAATAAAACCGTTTAAGAATAATTCTAAGCTTACAGGATATCTCATAAATAGTTTAAAATCAAAATTTGTTTGGATAGGAATCTTTTCTAAAATCTTAGCTAGCAATATATCGATCGGTTCTAATAATTTGTACAATCTGCTATATCGTACTATGTTATAGAAAACTAAAGGATAAAATACAAGGTTTCTTTTATTAAATATCAAATTACTTTTATACATATTCCTTGTTTAAATTAAAACTTAGTAGAGAGATATTTACATTTATAATTTTGCATTAAATTTCTATTTCAAGAACTTATAAGATTAAACTGAACAAAATTATGGTTTTTATTTAATATTAATTTTTTGATATAATGAAATCGACTTTCACCATTTATTTATAGCAATACAAATAATAATTAGCTCCTGCTATGATGTAAGATTAAATTAATAATTTTAAAACCATGAGAATATAATATTTTAAATTGATTTTAAAATGTTTTTTAAAAATTTTGCTCTATGATAAATAGTATGTTCTTTAGAAGCTCTCAAATATGCTTTATTTGCTATTTTAATCCTTTCATTTTCATTATTTAAATAGTAATTCAAGCTTTCAATTGTCTCTTCTGGACTATCAACCATAATTATTTCATCTTTTGGTTTATAACAAAGCTCCATTTTTTCAACGTGATCTGAAATTATGAAAGCACCTGAGCCCGGTGTTTCGAAATCTCTATAATTAAAAGTACCAGCTGCATTTAAATTTTTATCTACATGAATGTTTATTACAATTTTTGCTCTATTGAATAATTCATTTAACTTAAACCAAGGTACAGGAGGCAAAATTGTTGCTTCGCTGAGTTCATTATTAGATAAATTCCAACCTACTAAAGTAATTCTTTTCTTAAATTTTTTTATTGCAGGTATTATAATATTTTTAAATCCTACGCTTCTTCCCTTTGCATTTCCAACGAAAAGAATGTCTATATCTCTTTTAATTTTCATAGGATAAAAGAATCTCGGATCATATGCCAAGGGTAAAAATTCAATTTTCGTTATGCCTCTTTCTTTATAATCTTTAATAGAACCAAATGATTGAGTTAAGACAAAATCAGCTTCGCATGAACCCTCAAACCATTCATCGCTGAAGAATCTAGGATCATCTACACTCCAAAATATCAAATTTGAATATTTTTTTATTTCTTTGAAAACTTCTTTTAAAGGATAAATATTAATCGCAAGAACAAAATCAGGTTTGAACTTCTTAATAATTCTATTTATTCCTTTTTTATATAGAAAATAATTTAATTTTCTAAGTTTTCTAATGTAAAATATAAATCTCGATAATTTTAATAAATTTGCTTCTATTAAGCTATAACTAATTCCATATGAGTTTAAGTATGCAGAATCTTCTAAACCTGTCATATTCGCTTTTATATCTAAGCTTTTAAAAGCATTCAGTAAAGAATATGGAAAATGAATTGCATGATTGCCACTTAAAGGCATATTTGAATCACTAGTCAGAATTAATAAATTGCAATTCATTTATTTTCAATCAGTAGCTTATACAACCCTAGTAGTTTTGATGCAACATGTCTTGGTGAATAATTATTAATAATATATTTAATTGCATTTTTACTCATATTTTTTAATTTATTATTATCTTGTAATAATTCAATCGTTTTTTGGCAAAATTTTTCGCGTTATATTGTTTTACAGAATAACCATTGAATCCATCGATTACATAATCCTCTAATAACGGATGATACGTTGATATGACAGGAACGCCTGCAGACATGGCTTCAAGAATACTCATACCAGAGGGGCGTTTAAATCTAAAAGGTATCATAAAAATATCAACATTAGGTAATATTTCTCTTTTTAAAATTTCATTCTCGATTGTTCCAATATAAATGACGTTATTAAATTTAAATGGCAGTTTAATTTTGGATATGAAAAGCAATTTTGATTTAGGTATTTCTTTATTTATTAATTCAAATGCTTTTAGCGCAATATCTCCGCCTTTTAGATAATAATCATATCCTACGAATAGGATTGTTGGCTCTTCATTGTTAATTTCTTTGTTGCGCTTAATGACTGGTATTGGAGGCGGCACATAATTTATTGTACTATCAAATCCCAATTTTCTTAATAGATACACGCTCGAAGGTTTCCATGCAACGAGTAAATTACGCTGATCTTTAAATATATTTCTAAAATAATTATACAAACTCATTAATTTTGGTATAGGAATACCTTCATAAAAATGAAAATATTCGATCGGAGATAAATCCATTTCGTATAAAGTAGGTTTATTATACTTTATTAGCTTTCCTACATGCTGAACTATTACATGAACAATTTCAATATTATTATCTGTTATTATCTCTCTACCTCCATAAAATAAAATTGGCAGACTCGGAGAAATTTTCTCCAGTATCATTTTAGACAATCTAACGCCTATCAGAAAAGAAAAGCTGATTTGAAATTTTTTGACATTTAGATGATATCTTACTTCAGTAGGCCTATATATAAAATTCTTAATTTTCGAGCCGTCGCAAGACCATGTTTCCAATTTAAGGGAGGACCTGGAAAGTAAATATTTAGCATAATCTTAGATTAGTTATATATTGCTAATCTGTATAACTTCTCCATTTCTAACGATATTCTTATCGGATCAAACTTTTCCTCAACAAATTTTCTTGATCTAAAACCAAATAATTTTCTCTCTTTATCATTCTCTATTAAAAAACATAACGCTTCATAAAATGCTTTTTCATCATTTGCATTACAAAAAATTGAGAATGGCGATATTTCTCTTAAAGGCAATAGGTCACTGACAATTGCAGGTATTCCTAAACTGTTTGCTTCAATTAACGACATACTGTATGTATCTGCACGCGTAGGCAAAAAGAATATATCCGTTTCTTTATATAATTGGAGTGTATTAATAAAATAATCTATTATCTTAACATTATTAAATTTATTGAAATAACTTTTATAGTGATATGGTATTTTATTACTTTTAATAATTATTTTTATATTTTTATATTTCAAAATTAAATTTTTAAATACGCTTGATGCAATAATTCCTCCTTTACGATAAAAGTCATCACCCAAAAAGAGAATGGTTACATGATCTTTATTTAGTTCTTTGTGGATAAATTGTAAAGGAGCTGGTGGCGGTATTACTTGTATTTTATCATAATCTAAATCTGGATAATATTTTAAAAGAAGTGTTTTAGCCCATTTAGTCCATGCAATTATCGCCGTGCTTCTTTTTAAGATTTCTTTTTCTATTCTAAATGTAAATCTTAACTTTTTATAATCGATATTGTACCAATGCTTTAAAATGTATATCGTAGGCCTACTTCTTTCATAAATAGTTGGTTTGTTATAGAAGTTGAAATTAAAATCCATTGAATGTACCAAATCGTATCCTTCTGTTTTTATGTATGTTTCAAATCCCATTGTAATGAGTGTTGAACAATCTGGAAAAATCGAATCCAAACTCCTTCTTGCCAAACCATAGAATATTTTAGGATTAATTATTCCTTTACCACAAGTTGGTAATTTTTCAATGTAAAGCGGATAATATTTCACATTTCTCGGTTTGTATTTAAAACGTAATATTTGTGCTGCAGGTGCACCGCTATGAGGTGAAAGAGGCATTTCGATCAAAACTTTCATTTCAATGATAATTCATCTTATATCTTCACTGACATCAACTGTTCATATTATTTCTTTAACGTATTTTAGAAGTAGCTCGGTATGATTTCCTCAAGAATTTCATGTCGCATATAAGTAGGTATTATTACAGTTATACCCTTATCTTCAATAACTCATGTAAACGCTTATATAACTCATTCATTTCTTTAACCATCTCGTTATATAATAAAGCTGGGTCTGTTTTAATTTGGTGATGATAACGAGTAATGTTTTCAATTAATTTTTTAAAAGAAAAAATATTTTCGCCAATAAGGATACCTTCATAATTTAGTCCTTCCACACTGCGTGCTCCGTTTCTTGTAGTTATTACTATTTTATTATGTAATGAAGCTTCGATTATACGCATAAAAGTCCCAGTTCTAGAAATAGCAGGGCAAAATACCGCTAAACATCTTGAGTAAAGATCGTTTAGATAATAATACGGTAAAGTACCCATTAATTTTAGATTATTAGGAATTTTGATATTACCTAGAATATTTTTAAAATCACGCATATTCGTTCCTGTAACTATGAAATTTATTTCGGGAAGTAATAAAGCTAGCTCATACGTGCATTTTAAAACATTATGTTTATCTCGATGTGCTACAGGTACTAAAATAAACGGTTCATATTTTTCAACATATTCGCAAGATTTTCTGCAATTGAGTAATTTAGGAGAAACGGAGGGCAAAATCGTATTTACATTCCTTAATCCATAGGCTCTTAATAGTCTTTCATCTCGTCTAGAAACTGTTATTACAAAATCTACTTCTCTAAGGTAAGTTAATTCATATGTGAATAATTGCCTTATCGCAAACTTGTCGAGCAAAGCATCGTAACCTTCATCCATCATATATAAAGAAAAAATATCATGAAGGTGCACAACTACGGGATATTTTTCTTTCTCTTAATAAGCAAGATTTGTTTATAAGGAGGTATTATTCCTACAAATTCTAGCTGGATCAAATCACAATCTAATCTTTCTAAATAATCATTGAAGAGGTTATCATAATAAATAGAAGTAAATAGAAGAATATTTGAAATACCACGCAATTGTTTTATCATGTTAGAAAAATAAAATGGAATTAACCAGGGTCTATGGATAAGGCTGAAGTCTGGTTTAGCTTTTATGGCTATAACAGGTATTCCTTCATGTATTCCTTCAAATTCTCTTGTGGTATCATAAGTAAACATGAATACGTTATGATTTAAATCCGTTAATGAAAATGCGGTGGTCCAAATTAATGTTTCACCTCCTGTAGTGGGAGGATAATTAAGTAGCCAAGGAGTTATCAAACAAACTTTCATGAGCTTACTCGTCTATTCGATTCGATCTTATTTTATTACGATACATTCTTACGAAATCTTTATCAAAATTTTGAGACAAATACTTAATAAAATGAATCATTTTAATTATTGTTATTTTTAAGATTTCTTTAATATAAAAGCTAAATTATGTGAAAGGGAAGTTTTTGAAAAAGAGATAAGCTTTCCTATAAAAGAAAAGTTAATTCCTATAGCCTTTTCAATCATTAAGCCATGTTTTTCGAAGAAATATGTCCATTCAGACAAATTGCCCAATCTAACATGTTTTAAATCAATTCTTTGATCTTTTTTATATTTTATAGAAATACCAGGATGGGTCCATGGAAATTTACCTAACAAAAATAGCAATCTATTAGTTACAGAGTGCATATTAGGAGTTGTTATAACTATATAACCATTTAATTTAAGTATTCTTTTCAATTCTTCCATGAAGAAATCTGTATCATACACATGCTCTATGATTTCCGAAGCAATTATTACATCATATCTTTCATTTTCAACAGGACAAGTTTCTTCTCCAGCTTTCCATTTATAAACCTTTGTTAATCTTTTACTTGCTTTTTCTAAAGCTTTATCCGAAACATCAAAGCCTTCGACAATCTTTGCTCCAAACTTAAAATATTCCTGAGAAATTATTCCAGTGAAGCAACCTATATCTGCTACTGTTTCCCTATTCTTAATACTTTTAAAAATTTCAATTAGTTTTCTTATTCTAGGTATTTGTTGCTTGTAATACCACTTTTCAGCTAAAGATATTTCATCGAATGCTTCTTTATTTATTTCACTTGGTTTAGCAGGTCTCATTTTAAAACAGCTTTTAGATAATTTTGGATGTAATTCTCAGGATCAAAAACCCTTCTCGCATATTCTTTTGCCTTTTTGCCCAACATTTCGATTTTGTTTTTATTACTCATAAGTTCATGAATAGCTTCTGCTAAAGACATAGGATCCTTAGTAGTAATGAGCAAACCAAAATTACTAACAACTTCAGCGAGACCACCAATATTACTTGCTATGACTGGTTTTGCAAAAAACATTGCTTCAATAGCAGTTTGACCAAACGCTTCTTCCCATGTAGATGGAATTACTACTATTGAACTTCTATTTATTAGCTCAACCAATTCTTTATCTGATCTAGAACCAACATAATCCACTTGGTTTTCCAACCCATAAAATTTTATTAAATTACTGGGATAATCTTTGTTGGGTGAAGGCCCACAAATAATAGCCCGATAAATGATACCTTTATCTTTGAGAATTTTTAAAGCTTTTATCAGCACGTCTTCACCTTTACCTGCCATCATTCTTCCATATAATAAAATGTAATTATCATCATAACTTGAATTAGTTAAATAAAATTGATTTAAATTGTTAAATAAAACGGGATTATAAATTACATGCCAGTTTGAACTTGTAATGAATTCTCTAAATTTTTTTAGCATGTAATACGTTGTTGTAATATGGATAATTTTTTTGTCAGCCTTTGCAATCACCCTGCTAATATGAAAACTTAACCAAAGAAGAATTCCAACCAGATTTCTTTTTAAATGTGGTTCTAAACTTTTAAAGAAACCTTTGTAATTAGATGATCCTCCTCCAACACTGCATAAATCATATGTATGGTGATACCAAACTATTCTTTTACGAAATAATTTAGCAAATAAGTATACGAAAATATTAAATCCTTGCATATGAATTACATTATGATAAAATATAAAAGAAGCTAATAGTGCTATCGATGGTTTTCTTACAATAATAATTTTTTTAATTTCTATTTCTTTATTTCCACATTGAGTTACAATTGTAATATTATTTC
>Ga0101942_100152_pt1 | contig 42015 bp, 44 predicted proteins | sample DewCreD2012metaG_4_FD_75243 | JGI IMG/M metagenome (GOLD analysis project Ga0101942, IMG submission 75243) | Hot spring sediment bacterial and archeal communities from British Columbia, Canada, to study Microbial Dark Matter (Phase II) - Dewar... ...
ACTCTATTTTACTCAAACACTCAGAGATTTAAAAGCTTTACCCCGCCCCTGGAAGGGGCGAGGCTTGTCGTTCATTTATTGTCACCTGCTTCATCCGCACCCCATGGGGCTCTGCCAAGCACAACGCCGCTGAACTCCCATCTGGTGTGGTGTCATCAGTTGCTGTTCCTCAACGCATTGCGAATCATCGGAGCAGCCCTCAACCCGATAATACAAACTAAACTCCAGATATTTAAATTTATTACTAAATCAGAAACAGCCTCTAGGGGCTTTCACCCAGCCCATAGGGTGTTCTGGATCTAAAGGCTTTTGGCATTATAGAGAGGAGCATGATCGTAAGCTAATCTAATAGCCTTGAAAGATTTTAGATTACCATGAAGAAGGTTCCTCTCCCTGAGATTGATCACCGAACATTAATATAGTAATAATCCAATGCTCTGGAAACGATTATCAGGTGATAGAAAAACCTATTATGCTTAGGATCAATTAGGCTATAGATCATCAAAGAATCGATAACAATATCAAACCTCGCCCCGAAGGGCGGGGAGAAGGTCGTATCAATAACTCGTGGAACTTATCTTATAAATACTATTTTAAGTTTAAATAGTGCATCCCAGATCTGAGGAGCTAGGTTTATAGCTGTTATAATTAATGGTTAGGATTCACTTTGGGATTTATACCTGGGTTTGATAAGATCTATTTGAAGCTTCCTGAGGCTGACCTATATGGGCCGTGAGAGGTATAGAGACTGGATTGAGGAGGCCCTTGATGATCTAGATGCTGCTTTGGAGCTCTTTAGAGCTGGTAAGTGGAGTAAGGTTTGCTATTTTTCACACCAAGCTGTTGAGAAGGCTTTGAAGGCCCTTGCAATTAAGAAGCTGGGGCTATATAGAAGCACCCATAGTGTTGCAGAGCTTGTGAGTCTTGTAGGGTCTTACATAGACCTACAGGTAGATCTTATTGAGAGGGCTAAGAGGCTTGATAGATTTTATATACCAACAAGGTATCCAAATGCATGGCCAGCTCTTCCTCCATATAAGCATTATAGCAGAATAGATGCTGAGGAAGCCCTAGAAACTGCTAGAGTTGTGGTGAGAGCTATTGCTGAGAAGGTTGAAAGAGATCCTTAGGGAGCCCAATGTCACGGATCTCATACCCGGTATTGAGAAGATACTAAGGGAGATTATAGAGCTCTATAGACCCTCAGAAATAATTCTAGCAGGCTCCCTTGCAAGGGGCGAGTTTGTTAGAGGTCTCAGCGATATAGATCTTCTGGTTATCGTTGAGCAGGATATAAGCGATGAAAAGAGATTCATGCTAAGATCTGTGAATGATGTAGATGTTGAGATAACCATCGTCTCTAGAAGGGAGCTGGAACAAGCGATCTCCTCTGGTAATAGCTTCTATATAGATGCTCTAAAATATGGAGTAAAGATCTATGTGGTCTCTAGCAATAATACTGAGAGGAATATAGCATCCCACCAGCAGAGCTCATCTTTAAGCTAAGTCCTCAATGATGCCCACTATGCGGTAGAATACATAAGAGAGGAGATGGGATGGTAAGAATAGATAGAGGGCCCTATATGCTCAATAGCTAGGACAAGAATCAATTCTGACATAGATGATGCTAGGAATATAGCTAGAAGAGCGGAATATATAGTCCTAATACCGAGGAGGCACTGTCATATCTCAAGTCATGTATAATAGATTAAAATCCACAACCTCTGAGAGGGGTAATACCAGAGACCTCAGCGGTGGAAACCTGTCCTTAGTTTATGATAGGAAATGTGGATCTATTTTTGGTGATCCTGTGCTCGGTCCTCTTTCCTGATATACCCTATTACCTCCTTGATCTTAGAGCCTGTTATCTTTAAGCCATATATTTTTTCAAGGTATTTATCCCAGCTATAGTTGTTCTCAGACCATTCTCTATATTTCTCTATAATTCTCCTATGCGCTAGACCGTGTAGATGGCAAAAGCCATGCTTATCCCCAGGATCTCTTGGGCCCCCGCAGATAGGACATCCTCCTTTCTTGACACCAGGTAAATCTATATCCCCTGGTTTGGTGCTGTCTATGTTTTTTAAGAACCTCTCTATAGCCTCCCCAACCACTTCTATTGTCCTCCTAATAACATGTTCCCTCCTCAACTCCCCCCTTCTTATCTTATCTAGAAGCTCTTCGAAGTGTCTTGTTAGCTCAACCCTTGATAGATCTTTAAAATACCTATCTATTGCGGAACACACCATGATCCCCAGCTCGGTGGCTCTCGAACCCTTTATATACCCTCTCTTATATAGTGTCTCTATAATCTCTGCCCTTGTAGCCTCTGTCCCAATACTCTGGCTCTCCATCCACCTTAGTAGAGAAGCTTTATTATATGGTGGCTCTGGTCTTGTTAGTGAGAGCACCACCCTGGCCTTGGAGATCTTAAGCCTCTCCCCAACCCTCAGCTGGGGGATCGGCTTCTCATCGATTCTGTGGAATGGGTATATATCTAACCAGCCCTTATAACGGATCCTGACTCCTCTCAGGAGATACCTCCTACCAGCCACGTCTATGTGGGAGGTAACTCCATATACTATCAAGGATTCTGCGAATGTTGCTAGATATCTCCTCACAATAAGATCATAGATCTTTGCATGAAGATCTCCTAGTCTTCTCGGAATCTCGCCTGTTGGGTATATAGCAGGATGTGCAGGATCATCCATAGGGCCGTTATTAGGTATAAGTCTTCTCCTAGATAGGATCTTTAGAACAGCTCCTCTATACCTCTGAATACCCCCTATTCTCTCAATAATCTCTCCATGATTCACACCTTGGGGGAGTTTTTGGCTATTAGTCCTTGGATAGCTTATCAATGAGTCGAGATATAGATCCTCAAGGATTTCTAGAGCCTTTGCCGGAGAGATCCTATATATTCTATAAGCCTCTTTCTGGAGATCGCCTAGGTTGAATGGATATGGGGGATCATATTGCAAGACCCTCTCCTCAATGTCAAAAACAATAGCATAGCCTAGAGCCTTCACCTTTTCTAGGTACTCCTCAGCATCGGATTTTCTCCTGAATGGCTCTCCAGCTCCTTCGAGTCTATACTCTCTCCCATTGATCTCAACATATATCGAGACACCGTAGAGGGGTGAGGGCACATATGTGTCTCTCTCAATGGTATTTCTAACAACCTCGAAAAGAGTTGGTGTTTGGACCCTGCCAGCGCTCAGGATCCTATGCTCCCCAAAGATCCTTCTAAACAGCAGCATTAGAGCCCTCGAGACATTTATGCCCCATATCCAGTCCATCTCGTGCCTCGCAAGGCCCGCCTCAACCATATCCATATCAGGGGGCATGAGGCTTCTAAAGCTTCTCCTCAGCTCATCATCGACTAGGGATGAGAACTTCATCCTCTTCATCTTCGAGACATTCCCCCATCTCTTTATTATCATATAGCCGATCACAGATCCCTCTATGTCGTAATCACATGCATTTATATACTCCCTAGCTCTTGGGAGAAGCTCTGAGAATACCCTGTAGAATTTCTCAAGATGCTTGTAGGACTTCTCAGCGTGGTGCCTAGGAACCCATGTATACTCGAAAACCGGGATCCCCTTCTTATTGCTATCTATCGAGAACAGATGCCCAGCCGATGGGATCACAACATAGTTCTCCCCATCGATTGTGAAGAGCCATATTGGGATCCCGTTATATAGGATCCTCCTAGCTCTCCCACCCGAGAGAGCCTTAGCTATCTTCGCAGCAGCCCTCGGTTTCTCGGCAACTATAGCTGTGCATCCTCTGCAGAGATCCTCAACATTCATTGAAAACCCTCATATGGGGATTGGGATTGTTAGGGAGAGCATGGCCGCCCATAGTATAGAGGCAGCGATAGCACCCCTTCCAGGCTTTGAATCGCTATATGCAGGGCCCGGATGCTGTCTAAGACCTGTTAGTAGGAGTACTATTAGGAGGAAGAATGCTATCGTATATATAATATCAGCCCTTATGAAGAAAGCCGCTATAACCATGGCAAGGGATATTGAGATACCAACAGCTCTATGGATCCTGGGCCCTACGATAGACCTCAGAACCTGCCCACCATCTAGCTGAGCTACTGGGAGAAGGTTTAAAAAGTGTATCAGCATTAGAAAATAGCCAGCATAGGCTACCGGGTTCAGGATAACCACATAGCCATCACCAGGTCTGGAGAGAATGTTTGTTATGATTATGAAGAGCAGTGGTGAGAAGCTTATCTCCTCAAAACCCGCCCCCGCCTCGAGTCTGGGGACTATATATGAGGATGATGCACCATATATAGTTACAGCTATGATTGCTAGGAAGCCTGCTAGGGGACCTGAGATCGCAACCCAAGCTAGATCATCAGCAACAGCTGGAAAGAACCTCATAAGGATTACAGCACCGAATGTGCCTAGCCCAACCCCCGGTAGTCCTGGTATAAAATATGGGGGTGTGGCTGGGACTCTGAGGATCCTCGATGCTATGTAGTGCCCCATCTCATGAACAGCTAGGGGGCCCATGATCGATAGGGTTAAAATCACTATATATATGGGCCCAAACCTAAAGGCCTCTGTGGTTATATTGATCCTAGAGCCTATCTCTAGATCCTGTAGATACCATAGATAAGATGTTATAGCAACAGTTGCTATCGTGATCAGCATTAGTATCAATACAGTAGCCATCCTATACCCCCTCCTCCTACCAATATTATATGTCCTCAGATAGAAGACCCCATCTACCCTGCGGAGCTGTGGATAGTAGCCCCTTGAGATCAGCTCCCTATAAAGCTCCCTAAAATCCCTATCGATACCCTCGGGATCTAGTGGTACAATTCTATATGAATCTATAGACACGCTATTCTCACCAGTATATTGTGTCTCCCTAATATGGTCTAGAACAGCAAACCTCCTCCCAATAAGCAGAGCAATATCCTCTGAGATTAGGATTTCCCCAGATAATCCTTAATAGGAGGGCTAATATCCTCAACAAGGTATTCGAAAACCCGCTCCAAGAACAGGGTTATCGCAATAAAGCTGACGGTTTCCCGCGTCCTTAGAGGCAGGTTCTGATCCCACTGTGTGTTCCTCACGGGATCTGCATTACAGCTCAGAGCCCTCGCCAGCTCCGGGCAGGTATGGATCTACCCTGTAATGCTTGCCCATACCCAACTCTAAAAGATATTAGAAGCAAAGGTCTTCTAAGTTTTGCACACACCCCTCTTAAAAGCGTGTAGCTAGTATTAAGAGGATTTAAGAACCCGCCCGAAGGGTGAAGCTTCTTAGTTTCATTGTGGCCGGGGTCTCTGGGACAGAAAACACGGCATTTCCCCTCCCGCTATGAGGAGCTGACCTCTTCCCCACTCTAGAGGGTAAGGGCTCCCTTTATGAGGTTCACTTGTTTGTGATTTATCGGTTTCACATTCCTTGTTATCATGCTCATGCCAAGCTTTTTTCGAACTAATTGATTATGTACCTAAAGTTTATTATAAGCTTGTTATCATGGTTTCTTGCTATGTTCTTGGGATAGTCTATTACTACTGTCGAGACTCTCTTATCATGGAAGATCTTCATGATCCTCATAACCATAGAGCCTCCTAAGCATTCTGCTAGTCCTCTGCCCATGTAGGGAAAGCCTCTTCTGAATAATGCTAATCCTCCTGTTGGGATGCTTGTAGAGCTTCACATGTTGTTCTAATAAGCCAGCGGGTCTCTGGCTAGAGATGGGGCTAGATAGGGAAGCAGATTTGATCAAGAAGTGCTAGGATAGCAGAGCCAGCTAGCATTGCGGCTTTTTCTTATAATCTCCTTGTTGGAGTATTTATTGGTGGTATATAGTGAGGAGGATAGGTCCTGGTAAGAATGCTCCGGAGATTGTTAACATAATAGTGGAGATCCCGGCTTTCTCATCTGTCAAATATGAGTATGATGAGGAGCTGGAGACTATAAGGGTGGACAGGGTTCTATACACATCCATGGTTTATCCCTTCAATTATGGCTTCATACCAGGCACTATGGAGGAGGATGGAGATCCTGTTGATGTGCTTGTTATAAGCGACTATCCATTCATGCCAGGATCTGTTGTTGAGGTTAGACCAATAGCCCTTCTAGAGATGGAAGATGAGGAGGGCGTTGATTCAAAGGTGGTTGCTGTGCCCAAGGATAAGATAGAGCCCAGGTACTCGGGTATAAGGGATCTAAAGGATCTCCCAGAGATCGTTAGGAGGAAGATCGAGCATTTCTTCGAACACTATAAGGAGCTCGAGCCTGGGAAGTGGGTTAAGATCAAGGGCTGGAAGGGGGTTGAGGAGGCTAGGAAAAAGATCCTGGATGCTATTAAAAGGGCTGAAGGGAGTAGATAGCATAGGGTGTTATACATAGTAGATATACCCCCACACCTATGCATAAGGTGCAGGGGATCTAGATACCTCTGCGGCCTAGCCTACTGCCCAGTGGTTGTTGATAGCATAGCTAGGATAAGGCTTGAAAGAATTGAGGGAGAAGTCCTCGAGGGATCATCTCCCCCAAGTGTCTTTGTTGGGAGAACCGGCTACCCGCTTGTGAGGATATACCCATCATCACCCCCTATTAGGGGTGATACATCAAGCTATGAAGATCCTTCTAGATGGCTTCAAATAGATCTAGAGGAGTTCCTGGCAATGAGGCTTTCCATGGTGAGGGGCTATAGAGAATATAGGGTTGAAGTAGCATCTAAACCCCCGAGAGAGCTTGAGGATATAATGGCCCTCTCACTAAGCCCGGGGCCCTCTGATGTTGAGATGCTTTTTGAGAGAAAGCCTAGGGGGGATGTTATTCTTAGCGATATAAGCCCTCCAATGGGGCCTTCTGCACCTCTTAAGAGGATCTCCCTCGGCTCTCTAAGACCTGTTGAGAGGATTGTTGAGAAGGTATATAGTGATAGGGATCTTAGGGCTAGGGATGCCATATATATTCTATATAGCAGCGGGATCGATGTGCACAGAATATCCAGGATTCTGAGCGTCGGTGCTATGGGGAGGAGGAGAAGGGTTGTGCCAACAAGGTGGGCCATAACTGCTGTCGATAAGACGGTATCTGACTCTATACTCAAGGAGGTAAAGGGCTACAGTGTTATAGACAAGGTTATGCTGTATAAGAGGTATAGTAATAAGAATCTATTCATAGCCATACTAATACCCCACAGTTGGGCCTTTGAGTGGGGAGAGGCCTGGTATCCCGGGACTATTTGGAATATGTGGGGAACATACCCCTGGGTTGAGGTTGACTATGAGGGCTACCATGGCAGGAGGGACTATCCGGCAATAGGCGGGTGCTACTATGCATCAAGACTAGCTGTTCTAGAGGCTCTGAGGTCTATTAGAAGGCAGGCGGCTGTTATAACATGGAGAGAAATCTACGAGGGCTTCGATCTGCCTGTCGGTGTATGGTATGTTAGGGAGAATATGAGGGCAATGCTGAGAACAGAGCCCGAGGTCTTTGATAGCCTTGGAGAGGCCCTTGCAAGGGCTAGGGAGCTTATGAGAACCCCTATTGAGAGGTTTATATCTAAATCCGGTGTTCTGAGGATCATAGCTGCAAGGAAGATCACAGGCTTTATTAATGAGTCCATGAGTACCAGACTATGATATATACGAGAACCCTTATTACCCCTCTGGGGCTCTATATCTAGAGGTACCCCTGTGGATCTCGGAGGTATAGATGAGGGCACCAATATTCTGGGGAGGGATGATAGGGATCTCCACCGGGGCTTTACAGCTAAGAGGATAAGCATTATTCGTGAGATCATCCCCAGGATTCCTGTTATAAGGCGTGATCATGTAATGGAATATGCCATACCAGTGCCTAGGAAGATTATAGAGATAAGGGTCTCGAAAGCCCTATATAGATCAAAGCTCCCAGATCTAGACTATAGCGTTAACCCCTACCAGGGCTGTGTGTTCGGGTGTATATACTGCTACGCTATAAACTTCACAGGGATAGAGGATGCTTGGAGGAACTGGGGAGGGGTTGTTGTTGTTAAAACGAATTTTATTGAGGCGCTGAGGAGGGATATTGTGAGGGGAGCTAAAAAGGGGGTTGTTGGTGTCTCAACAATAACGGATCCATATATGCCTATAGAGGCTGAGTACCAGCTTACTAGGAGATCTATAGATCTTCTGCTTAAATACAGATTCAGGATCTCGATCCAGACTAAATCCCCCCTAGTCCTCAGGGACTACTATCTTTTAAGGACATATAGATCCTCGGTAGATGTTGGGATGACAATAACCACGATGGATCCCTCGCTTGCAAGGGTTATAGAGCCTGGGGCTCCCCACCCGCTTGCTAGGGCGAGGGCTCTGAAGAAGATCTCTGATGCCTGGATCTACACATGGGTTTTTCTAGGACCAATAATACCGGGGCTTAATGACGCTGAGGAGCATATAGAGTCTGTTGTCGAGGCTGCTAGGAATAGCAATAGCCTTCTTGTCTTTGATATGTTTAACATATATGAGAGAACATGGAGGTATATGAGGGAGAGGCTTGATAGGAGCGAGATCATGAAGATCTATAGGACGGTTAAGTATAATAGGGATAGATACTGGGCCAGGGTTAGGGAGAGGGTTCTCGGGATATGCTCCAAACACAGGGTTCTCTGCATGGATTTCAGCTATATAGATGTGACAGATCCGAGGAACAACTGGATCTATTGGAGAAGGGATATGTATAAATACAGAATAGTGGAGAGTATAGATAACTATGTGGACAACAGGGCTGTGGGATAGAGCATTATAGTGGAACTGCTTAATAGATACCGCGTATATATTGTATCGGGTGTGGCTTTGTATAGACTCGACTACAGAGAGCTAGGGCTCACAGTGGGTTTGGAGATACACCAACAGCTCGATACGAGAACGAAGCTCTTTTGTGAGTGCCCAGCAAGGATCTCTGACAACCTAGAGGGGGCTCCTGTAATTGTTAGAAGGCTTAGAGCTAGTAGGAGTGAGCTGGGCGATATAGATCCGGCAGCCCTCTTTGAATATCAGAGGGGGAGGCTCTTTAAATATATAGCTCCTAGGGATTCAACATGCCTTGTTGAGCTTGATGAGGAGCCCCCCCACATGATCAATAGGGAGGCCGTTATAATAGCCCTCTCAGTTGCTATGGCTCTCCATGCCAGACCTGTTGATGAGATCCATGTTATGAGGAAGATAGTTGTTGATGGCTCTAACACCAGCGGCTTCCAGAGGACAGCTGTTATAGCCCTTGGAGGCTATGTTGATGATTTGGAGGGGTCTGTGAGGATCCAGGGCATAACCCTTGAGGAGGACTCAGCCAGGAAGATCGGTGAGGATGGTGCCACAGTAATATATTCTCTGGACAGGCTTGGAATACCTCTCATAGAGATCTCAACAGGGCCAGATATACATAGTCCTGAGCAGGCTGAGAGGGTTGCATATAGGATAGGCATGATCCTAAGGCTAACTGGGAGGGTGAAAAGGGGTCTTGGGACTATAAGGCAGGATCTCAACATATCGATCAGAGATGGTGCTAAGGTAGAGATAAAGGGTGTCCAGAGGCTCGAGCTCGTATCAAGGGTTGTTGAGTATGAGGCTTATAGACAATATAGGCTGATCAAGCTTAGGGAGGAGATCCTTAGGAGGGGGCTTAGAAGGGATGATATATCTGAGAGCAATATTGCTGATGCGACGGAGTTCTTCAGCAAGAGCGAGAGCAGACTGATAAGATCAGTAATTCAGAGAGGAGGATCTGTTCTGATCTTGCCGCTCAGGGGTTTCAAAGGTCTACTGGGCTGGGATCTAGGGCCTGGCAGGAGGTTTGGAACCGAGCTTGCTGACTATGCTAGGCAGTGGGGTGGTGTTAGGGGCCTTATACATAGCGACGAGCTTCCTGGCTACGGCATAGATGAGGATCTTGTAGGAAGTATATATAAGCTCCTCGGTCTTAACATGGCTTCCGACGGGTTTATAATCATAGCTGATCAGAAGGATAAGGCTATGAAGGCTTTTAGAGCTGTTATAGAAAGGATCAGGATAGCTTTCGACGGTGTTCCCAGGGAGACTAGGGCTGCTAACGATGATAGTACGACCCATTATATGAGGCCGCAGCCAGGGTCTGCAAGGATGTATCCTGAGACAGATATACCTCCCCTCAGGATAACCACCGAGATTCTTGGGGAGGCTATGAAGCTGGTTCCAGAGCCTCTTGATGACAAGTTGAAGAGATTCATAGAGGTTCACGGACTTAGCAGGGATCTTGCTGAGCAGATCATTAGATCCAGATATCTACCCCTATATGAGGATCTTGTTGCTAAGTATAACAATGTGCAGCCATCCCTCATAGCATCCACTCTTGTTAGCACCATCAGATCTCTTAAGGCTGAGTGTCCAGATATAGATTCTATGCCTGAGGAGAGGATCGATGGAATCATAGGTCTATTGTCGAAGGGGGTTTTCTCTAAGGAAGCTTTACCAGATGTAATTAGGTATGTTTGTGTAAAGAATATAGATCCTGAGAGGGCTATTGAGGAGATGGGTATTAGAAGGCTATCCCCAGAGGAGATAGAGAGGATAGTGGATCAGATCATCATAGAGCATAGGGAAGAGATCCTTAGAAGGGGTGAGAAGGCCTATAGCTATGCAATGGGGAGGGCTATGGAGAAGCTCAGAGGAAAGGTTGATGGCAAGATAGTATCTGAGATTGTTAGAAGAAAGATAACCACCATCCTAGGGGAGGGTAAGCTATAAAGCCATGATACTTTGGGAAACACCGAACAAGGAGGAGCTACTAGAATCCCTTGTATCCATGGGATATGCTAGATCTAAGAAGGTTTTGAGAGCACTTGAGAAAGTGCCCAGAGAACTTTTCGTCCCGAGAGAGCTGGCTAAATATGCTTATGTCGACAGACCCCTGCCAATAGGCTATGGCCAGACGATCTCTGCCCCGCACATGGTCGCTATAATGACCGAGGCTCTGGATCCCATGGAGTGTGATAAAGTGCTCGAAGTTGGCACAGGCTCCGGCTACCAGGCAGCGATCCTTGCGGAGATCGTAGACCCGGAATCGAGGGGTTGCGGCATAGTTGTGAGTATAGAGCTCGTGCCCCAGCTCTCGTTTTTTGCTAAAAACAACCTAGAAAGATCTGGATATATAGACAGGGTATACCTAGTAATAGGGGATGGAAGCCTGGGCGTAGGAGCTGAGAGAGAGGTTTTTGACAGAATAATAATTACAGCGGCATCGCCAAAGATCCCGGAGCCTCTTGTCTCGCAGCTGAAAAAGGGTGGGAGGATGGTGATCCCAGTAGGCTCACAGGAGATGCAGATCCTCACGATTGTGGATAAGAAGCCGGATGGCAAGCTAGAGATAAGAAGAGACATACCATGTGTATTCGTCCCACTTAGAGGGGTTCATGGCTATAGCTATATAATCTCTGGTAAAGATATCTAGATAGATAGTCGTTGTTAACAGCGAAGCCGAAGATCGTTCTAGAGACTGATAGGAAGCATATGTTATCCCTATCATCTCTAAACATCTGAGCACCTATGGAGCTTGCCCTCGATATTATCTCGCTATTGGTTATAGCCTCTAGATACCCGCCTCTACATGGAGATGAATAGAAAGCGTAGCCCGCCACAAAGAATATATCTACAGCCCTGCTCTCAACAAAGGATTTCCACTTGCCAACATCCTCCTTTCTAAACTCAACACCTACAATCCCAGCTCTGGATGCTAACTCGCTCTTAAGAAACTTCTCCCTAAGAGCATTCCCCTCCTCAGGGCTAACCTTGTGATCACAACCAGCTTCACCTCTCTCTTCTGCTGCATCTGGGGAGCTCCTCCGAATAGGATCCAGATACCAGTAGATGCTGCGATTACCGCTACAACTACCATTACTATGATCAAGGCTCTGCTCGGCATCTAAACACTTCACAATAATATTCTGATCAGGCTTTAAAGAAGGGCTATAGACTATCTATAGCTGTAGGAAAATACTGTGGGGAAAGAAGGCTTTAGTCTTTCCTAGCAACAGTTATCTCTATTGTAGATATCCTCGAGGTCCTGCCACCCCCCTCTAGAGATTTATTGGCTGCCGATGTTAATTCTCGTAACAGCTAGCTTGTCCTTTGGGGGCCTGCTTCTCAGGATCTCAACTATATCTACAGCCTTGCTTATAACCCTACCCCTAGCTTTTATAACCACCTTATCCATCCCTTGGTTGAATAGTGTTAGGGTGGCTAGGACATAGTTTATAGCTGGCTTCTTACCCACTAGAACCACGTTCTGGGGGCTGCTGTGCCATTTATCCGCCCACTGCAGCTCAGCATACGATGAAGAGCTTAAATATCTTTCCCTGCAAAACGATCGAAAAACTATGCTGTTGAAATACATCAAGATCTATGTGGAACTAGAACCGCTCTCCCCCTCACCTCGCCTCTTTCAAGTCTTTCCAGAACCTCGTTAACATCTTCCAGCGGGTGTGTCTCGTGTATAACCCTTATAGATCCTCTGAGGTAGAGGTTCACCAGCTCCCTCAACTCGATATAATTGCCCACAAGGCTTCCCTCGAGAGATATCTCTAAAGCTATAATGCTGGTCGATGGGAACCTCAGCTCTCCTCCATAGCCAACAATGATTAGCCTGCCCATTCTCCCCAGAATCCTGGGCCCGTAGTCCAGGGTTGCCTGTCCGCCGAAGAAGTCTATCGCCACATTAACCCCTCTCCCACCTGTTATCTTCATAACCTCTGCAACAGGATCTCTCCTGGCATTCACTATATAGTCAGCCCCCAGCTTAGAGGCTAGCTCGAGCTTATCATCCCTCGCATCTATAGCTATTATGCTTGCCTGGCTAAGAATCCTCAGCATCTGGATCCCCAGATGCCCCAGCCCCCCAACACCTATTACAGCAACATATGATCCTGGGAATAGGCTTTTCAAAGCCTTCTTAACAGCTCTATAAGCTGTTATCCCTGCATCAGCTAGTGGTGCAATCTCAACAAGCTTGGATCTATCTATATCTCTTGGGAGCTTTATAAGGCTTCTATGCGATGTCCTCATAAACTCCGCAAAACCTCCATCAACATTTAGACCTGGAAATAGGCTTTTCTCGCAGTGCATATCCTCTCCAGCTCTACATGCTGGGCATCTGCCACATGTGATTAGTGGATGCAGTATCACAGGATCCCCCTTTTCGAAACCTTCTACACCGGAAGCCACCTCCTCCACATAGCCTGTATTCTCATGGCCAAGTGTATAGGGGAGCTTGGGCCTTGCTATATCTTTCCACATACCCTGTATAATATGTAGATCCGTGTGACATACACCGGCACCAGCTATTCTTACTATAACGTCGAAGGGCTTTTCAATCCTAGGATACTCGATCTCCTCTATCTTGAGCGGCGAGCCATAGCTGTGTAGCCTTGTAGCCCTCATAGCGACCCAGCCTCCCTAGAGATTCTGGATTCTAGCAATAATCTACATAGTTCCGAGTTCAATGTGAACCCAAGATCTATTGCTCTACCTCTTGTTCTCAGCAGCGTCTCAAGCTCCTCGACAATGGGTTTCCCACTGCCTACCCCTATCACTAGATCTTCTCCAGCTGGTATGAGCTCTTTCACCAAAGATACATAGCTTCTAATGATAGCAATATCGCTGCTATCCAACACACGGATCTCCTTACTGCCAGATCTGATCACAATGAGATCCTCTAGATCTATCACATCACCTCTACGGAGCCCGGCTATCTCTTGGAGCGATAGCCCGTATCTAGTAGCAATTTTAATAAACCCATATAGCCTTCTTATCAGTCTCTTCTCAAGAAAGATCCTATATAGATCTTCTATGCCTCTCCACGTCTCAGATCTATAGCAGTTCTCAAACCTCTCCCCTCTATTCACACAATCATTGATTCTATCTTCATCATGGTGCCCCCTTATATATACCCTAACCCTCTTAGGATCTATTCCAAGGGCTCTCGAGATCTCTCTCCTAGCATCCTCAAGGATCATGTAGATAAAGTTAGGTGAACACCAATATGTGGAGGTGCTTATCACAACCTCAACTGAATCTCCGATCTTCACCTCTCTAACAAACCCGAGCCTCGTTATAGGCTCGTCGAGCTCGGGATCATATACTTTTGAAAGGGCCTTATAAACCGCGTCAACAGAATATATCTCAGAACTATCCACATCCCCCCACCTTCAACCTATTTCTCCGCGATCTTGATATACCTTGGCTTTGCACCGTATTTCGTAGATATATCATCCCTCTCATGGATCTTCTTAACTTCATTGATATCTATCCCCCATAGTCTCGCGGCATTCTCACCTAAGATCTTCTTCTTGACCTCCATGGAGAGCTCTACACCATATTCGCTCTCTATATCCTTCGGCAGCTCAAATCTAATGAGCCCATCTATAATCCACTTGGGATGCCAGAGAGCATAGTCACTCCCAAATATTATCCTGTCAGGGCCGAGCCAATATAGTAGGTTTGCTATTATCTCGGCGAAGTATCTTGGCCTAGATTTTATGAAGGCTGTTGCAACAGCTAGCCCAGCATATATGTTTTTATCCTGCTTAGCTATCCAGGCAAAGTCATCGTATCTGGGGAGACCTATATGTGTTACGAGGAATCTAAGCTCTGGGAAGGATGTAGCAGCAGCATCTACATCATGAACATCAAATGAATCCTTATCCAGGGGCCAGACAGTAGGGCCTTTATGTGGCACCTGTATATCGATACCCAGCTCCTTGTTATACTCAAGATATTCGAAGGCCTCTTTAGTATCTAGCCTCCAACCTCTAGACAGGGATCCCCCGATAGCTTTCCACTCGGCTGTGTAGAGCTTAACATGCCTCATCTGCCACGGCCTAACCCTGAATCTCCTAACATCATTCTCAAGCTGTCTCTTACCCTCCTCCCCCTCCCTAGGATCCCATCTGGTTCCAATTATAAACCTCTCTGGGTATAGAAGAGCCATCTTGCCGAACTCCTCTGTATTTCCAAAGGGCTCTCTGAAGAAATACTGGAGATATGCGGGCTGCGATATAGCCATATCAACCCCAGCATCCACAAAGACATCCCTTATAAACCTCTCAGCACCATAGTATAAGAATGTCTCGTAGTCCCACACATATTCCTTAGGGCTAAGAGATCTATGGTAATCATAGAAACAGTCTATCCACCCCTTAGCCAGATCCGGTCTTAGCCAGTTATTCCTATCACCCCTCCATATATGTGTATGATAATCTATCACAAAGATCTCATGCCTCTTGCCATCAGGTTCTTCAACAACTAGCATAGAAACACCCTAGTATATATATGCTAAATTAAATTTAAATTTAACACAATATATACCTAGCAACTATATTAAATACTACAATAGATTCAGTATAGAATACATATTTATGTATATTTATAAGAATAAAATATACATAGATAGAATGGGTAAGAGAATTCTACATAGACAGGGATTTATATATCACCACACCTATCAAGAGATCCTCAAGCTCTTTAGAGAGCTTTTATCCAGATTAAATCTCAAACCATATTGAATTTACGAATAGCCTATCCCTATTCAGAGAAGGTTTGGCTCGGAGAAACTGAGTGTATAACTATATATTGAAAAAATCTATATTCCGTGCCACCGTTTGTCTCTAGATGTCATCCCAGTCACTTTGCGTTTTTCATGGTCTCGCCCAGAAACTTCCACCTAGCCCACAGAGATCTTAGTATCTCTGTAGGCTCATGGGTGGCTGTCGAGGCCAACGCCATGGGCTCCCTCGACTGGGCAGGCTACAAAAATACTTACAAAGATTATAGCCTTTCTTAAGAAATTTAACTAGGAAACAGCCCATATTAGGGAGATAAGCTGCTTATTCTAAATATTTATTAAGGATAACATTCTAATCCTTAAAAAGATTGATGTTGAGAAAACACTGAGAGATATTGCTGAAGAAGTCTCTAAAGCCGAACTAGGCCTAGAGGTGCTTGCTGGAGAAGTTAGGGAAGGAGCCGGTGAAATTGCAAAAGAAAAGATTCTTACTAGACACCAATGCCTTCATAGCAGCCTTTAAATCAGGTTATAACTGATAGCCTCTCCTTTTAGGGCGGGGAGGAGGTCGGCATCAAGATAGATTTGATCAAGAGAAGAATGCTTCCTCTAATCTCCAAAGATAATCACCATGTCTCCCTATATCAGCAATATATGCTCTCTATAGTGAGATTATAGTTATTCTATCTGAAGCAATATATAGTCCCAAGCTATATACTTGATAGGGACCACATGCCATTAAAAGATCTAAGAGAAGCTCTATCTATGCTTGATAAAAAGGGTCTCCTTAGAAGAGTTAGGGTAGAAGTAGACCCGGTTCTCGAGGCGGCTGAGATTGCAAGAAGGGTTATGTATAGAAGAGGGCCAGCACTCCTATTTGAGAATATAAAGGGCTATCCTGGCTGGAGGATGGCTTGCAACCTATTCAGAGATCTGGATACTATAAAGAGCCTCCTAGCTGTTGAGAAGCTCGAGGAGATAGGTGAGAGACTTATAAAACCCCTCACAGAACCCCCACCGACTGGCTTCTCTGAGAAGGTTCACACCCTACTAGATGTGATCAGGCTGGGCATGTATACTCCTAAGAAGACCTCTAGAGGGGCTTTTATGGATAACACTATAGAATCTAGGGGCTTTGATAGAACCCCTGTCCCTAAAATATGGCCCAAGGATGCTGGTAGGTATATAACATATGGGCTAGTGCTATCCAGAGATCCGGAGAGTGGTGTGAGCAATATGGGTGTCTACAGGATCCAGGTTATAGATGGGGATAGGGCTATAATGCACTGGCAGATCCATAAGAGGGGTGCTCTGGCTTGGCAGAAGGCTAGGGAGAGGGGATCCAAGAAGATAAGGGTTGCTATAGCGATAGGATCTGATCCTGGAACCATGCTCACAGGAGCACTTCCCGTGCCCTATCCTATAGATAAGCTCATGTTTGCATCGATAGTCAGGGGATCACAGCTGGAGGTCGTCGATCTAGATGGGGTATATGTCCCCTCAAACGCCGAGGTAGTCTATCTAGGGGAGGTCGATACAGAGACTCTACTGGATGAGGGCCCCTTTGGAGACCACACCGGGTATTACACTCCCAAGGCTAGATATCCTCTCTTCAGACTTGAGAGGGTTTTCTACAGAGACGACCCTGTGTTCTATTTCACAGTAGTGGGCAAGCCCGTTCTCGAGGATGGATGGATCGGAAAGGCTGCTGAGAGGATATTCCTTCCATTCATGAAGATGATCATGCCAGAGATAGTTGATATAAACCTCCCACCGGAGGGGCTATTCACAGGAGGGATAGCTATTGTGTCTATAAGGAAGAGATATCCTGGGCATGGGAAGAAGGTTATGATGGGTCTCTGGGGGCTGGGTCTTTTCAGCCTTGTTAAGGTTATAGTGGTTGTTGATAGCGATGTTAATGTGCATAATCTGGGTGAGGTTCTCTATGCTATAAGCACATGCGTTGATCCCCAGAGGGATGTGCTCGTAGTCCCCAATGCTGTCACAGATGAGCTGGATCATACAGCTATGGAGGGAGGCTATGGATCCAAGCTGGGTATAGATGCAACGAAAAAATATAGGGTTGAGAACTATGGAAGAGAATGGCCCGAAGAAGTGGCCTCAGACCCCGAAGTGGAGAGACTTGTTGAGAGGAGATGGAGGGAGTATGGTATCGATTAGCAGCTCTATCAACTATCCTAATCAGCTATAGGGGGAATGTTCTATCTAGCTGATCTCCTCCCTTTATAATTCTATAGAAGATCTTTTTGCCAAGGTCTCCGACCCATTACCCCTATCTCTCTTCGAGGGACTCTGGGTTATGGCTTTTATCATGGCCTCAGAGGCATAGGTTTAGTCTCGCGTGCCTAGCATCTCTATCGATTATCGCTAGAGGGTTGCCTCCGAGGCTCACAATAACTATCCTCATCATAAGAAAGACCGGAGGATATAAACTTATAAACACCATACCCGCCCTAAAAGGGCGATACTTTCAGTTGAGATCCATTAGGATATGTGGATCCACTGGTTCCCCTAGCTCTGATCCTTGGCATGATGACAGCACACTTTAGCGTGAATGCCTTGAACGACTATATGGATTATAAGAGCGGGCTAGACTTTAAAACACCGAGGACGCCTTTTAGCGGTGGTACAAAGCTCCTAGTAGATGGGCTTATAAAAGAGAGTAAGGTTCTCTCGGTGAGAGTTATATCGATCCTCATGGTTCTTATAGTCGGTATATATCTCGCAGAGGTCAGGGATTTGTGGTGATACTCTTCGCTCTAGTAGAGGATCTCATATTACTCACCTATAACAAGATAACACGGTTCTTATTAAATTAAAATTAGGATTGGGAGAACTATCAGTATGACTAAAAGAGATGTTGGTATTTATTGGCAGCATCTACACAATAAGCGGCGGTCTAAGCCCACAGAATCTACTGGCAGGGCTAATATATTGTGGAGTAGCAGCATTGGTTCTATATGCCAACTTCATACCATACCTAGAGGCTGACGGGAACTCGATGGAGAACAATTCCATTGATGCTCAGCAGTAGAGCATGGACTGGGTATATAGCCATAGCATCTATAGAGGTTTTCTAAGGAGGAACATCAGGCTATGCAGGGCTATCGATATAACTCTCACAATAGCTATAATACTTAATGGCATGGTGGCTAAAACATATAACTCTATAGACGTGGTTCTTGTATTGTTATAGCGATCCCGATTGTTTTAATATATAAAGAAAAATGGGGAGCGTTATTTATTCCTAATCTTAATATAGAAATGCGTCTTTAAAGGTTTAAATCTGGTTTTCATGTAATCATTATGTTAGCCGCTCATTTAATAGCTATCTAGCTCTAGCCTTGGTCTACCATGGTATGATCCTCTTCTATTTATTATCTATATAGATGCATCTTAGTGTAGAGATATATCAACCAAAGCCATGAATCATTTATCTCATATCAACTCTTATAACAGGCGCTAAAACTATTATCAGAGGAGGTTATGTGAATGGGTAGCCGGTTGGGTCTTCACTGGGGTCTGGCTGTACTAGTTGTAACCCTAGCAATTGTTCCAGCGCTCATTATGGGTTCAAGGATAGATGCACAGCAGCAGGGAGTGACAGTGACGGCTGCTACCAATACAACCATGATGATAAATGCTACAGGTACCCAGACAGCACTCCCTCCAGCGGGGTCTATTAATGTTACAGAGACGGCTACTAACATAGTGAATGCTACTGTTAATACGACAACCACAGCCAATATAACTACAGTTACTGTGGTGTCATATATAACACTCCCACCTGTTACGAGGTCTCCGACCAATATAGAGATCGCCAGATGGATCTCTGGCGGAGCTATAGCAGGAATCCTTGTTGGGCTCTCCATAGGATATGCGTTTTTCGCAAAGGGCGTTTCGATTAAGAAGCAGCAGATTGGTAAGGGGGCAAAGGCCACCGAGAGGGGTGAGAAGAGGCGCAGGGGTGGCTAAGGATAGATGAAGATATATGAAAAGGCTAAAAAAGGTGTTTATAGTCTTTAGATCTCTATTTACCCTTGGCTTTGAGATCGTTTGCTATCTTTGTCAGCTCTTCTAAGAGCTGCTTAGCATCCCCAGGATCTATTATTGCGACACTAGCAGCGGCAACAGCTATACCAGCAGCCTCTCCAAGTCTCTTCTTGCTTGGGACATATATGTATGGAACCTTTTTCTCGTCACATAGGAATGGGAGGTGTAGAACAACCTCCGGTGGCTGGACATCTTCTGCTATGACAACCAGCTTTGCCTGGTTTCTCTCAACAGCCTTTGTTGCCTCATTGGTTCCCTTCTTGATCTTACCTGTTTTTACAGCTATGCTAACAAGCTCGTAGGCTTTCTCTGCAATATCTGGTGGTACTGAGAATCTCACATGTATCTTCTCGGCGCTCATCCTCATCCTCTCTCTCGTCGCAATTAATAATTATTATTCGGGACTTATATTCTCTTTAGGAAGCCGGCTTGTTGGAGGAGCTCTTGATCCTGAAGGTTGGGGGTTCTGTGATCACGGACAAGGGTAGACCCCTAGCGATAGATAGGGAGGCTATGGAGGCTGTGTGTGGCGAGATATCGAGAGCCTATGTAGATGGTGTTAGGAGAATCGTTGTTATCCATGGAGGCGGGAGCTATGGGCACTATATAGTATCAAGGATTAGGGAGAGCAAGGGGTCTATAGATCTACATGGCTTCTCAGAGGTAGCATGGTGGATGGGCGAGCTTAATAGAGAGTTTGTTGCCATGCTCAGGAGTATGAGTGTCCCTGCTGTATCTATACCGACCCATGCTATATTCCACGAGGAGGCTGGCAGGTTTGTTGGGTATATAGATTTGGTTAGATACATGGTCTATAGAGACCTAGTGCCCGTTCTATATGGGGATGCAGTGATCTCCAAAGAGGGGGGTTTCTCGATATTATCTGGAGACACTATAGCGTGGATCCTTGCTAGGGAGCTTGGGAGCAAAAAGGTTCTCTTCGCAACAAATGTTGACGGTGTTTTCAATAGGGATCCCTCAGCACCTGGTGCAATACTCTTGAGAGAGCTCAGGGTTTCCAGGGATATGGTGGATCTCGGGGGATCCTCCGGCTATGATGTGACAGGAGGTATGAGGAGGAAGATCATGGAGGGTATAGATGCTATGAGGATGGGCGTTAGAGCTATTATATTCAATGGAAGGAGAAGGGGTAATCTATATAAAGCCCTCACGGGATCCGAGGATGTGGGAACGGTGGTTCTCTATTGAGCACCCCCTCGAGGAAGCTTGAGCATATAGATATCGTTCTAACGAGGAGTGTAGAGGGTCCTGGGAGCACGTGGTTCGAGCACGTGTATCTAGTCCATAAAGCTCTTCCAGAGATAGATCTCGAGGATGTTAGTATAGAGACAAGGTTTCTTAGTAAGAGGCTTAGAGCCCCCATAGTGATTACAGGCATGACAGGAGGTCACAAGGATGTGGGGCATGTTAACAGGGCTATTGCTGAGGCTGCTGAGGAGTTTGGAATAGCTATGGGTGTGGGGTCTCAGAGGGCAGCTATAGAGGATCCATCTAGGGTGGAGTCATTCGCAATAGCTAGGAGGGTGGCTCCCAATGCTGTTATTATAGCAAATATAGGTGCTCCACAGCTTGTGAGGGGCTATGGTGTTAGCGAGGTTAAGAGGGCCATCGATATGATCGATGCTGACGCTATAGCGATCCACCTTAACGCAGCTCAGGAGGTGATCCAGCCAGAGGGTGAGCCGGGTTTTAGGGGTGTTATAAGGGCTATCGAGGATATAGCATCGAAGATCGAGAAGCCGGTTATTATTAAAGAGACGGGGTGCGGGCTATCTATGGAGATAGTAGAGGAGATCAGGAAGATCGGTGTTAAGATAATAGATATATCAGGCTATGGGGGCACCAACTGGGTGTTAGTCGAGAAATACAGAGCCGAGAGGAGAGGAGAGGCTCTGAAGGCAATAGTAGCAGGAGATCTAGCCCCCTGGGGTATACCAACAGCAGCTTCGATAATAGAGGCGAGATACATAGCACCAGATATGACAATAATCGGGAGCGGAGGGATAAGGACAGGCCTTGATGCTGTTAAGGCTATAGCACTTGGGGCAGATCTTGTCGGGATAGCCAAGCCAGCCCTAGAGGCGTATTACTCAGGAAGGCTTGGAGTATATCTGAAGAGCCTAATACACGGGATCAAGGCAGCATTATTCCTAACAGGATCTAGAAGCCTGGACGAGCTAAGGCAAAAGCCAGTAGTCATAACAGGCATTCTGAGGGATTGGCTAATAGAGAGGAGAATAGATAGAGAGGCATACGAGATGGCGAGAAAAAAATCTCTAAGATCAAGTATAATCTAACCCCGCGATAAAGAGCGAGGCTTTCAGTTGTAATCATAGTCACTTGGCTTTTTACAGAGGTTGTGGATAGTATAGCCAAGAGGGCTCTATCGATGCTCTCCTAGATGGTTTTAAGATAGGTTAGGAAGGGGCTCTCGGTCTTCATATGGTTCATAGGGATCCTCATAGCTATTGAGCAGCTCTGCCTAAGAGCAGAGGTTCTTATAGCCATTATAGTGCTAGTAGGTGTAGCTGTAATAATAGCTCTCAAGGATATTCTCTCAAATATAGCTAGCAAGTATTTCTTCGGATACATATGTTCCCTACAAGATTCGTTATAGGATAAACATAGCCGGGTACTGTGATAGAGATAAACCCAATAGATACAGTAATCCTAACAGATGATGAGAGGATTGCGTCTATCCCTAACATGCTATTCACCACACAGGCTATGGTTAACGAGACAGCTGGAACATGGAAAGAGATAGCGATCCCTGTGAATGTTGAGAAAAGCCTAGATATTGCCTAGGTTGAGGTGGAGATACTTAGGAGTAAATAAACTTAGGCGCTGTCTAGACGATATATTCCCCCCAAGGATATCCACGAAAAGAGCGGGGGATACGCAGCTTCTTATTATTGTCAAGATAAAGGTTCCCATGGATAGAGATGCCTACATGAGCTGTTTTAGGTTTCATATTGGTTTATAAGGGTTGTTAGCGGGTTTCTTATAGAGCCCCTCGATGCGGGTGGGGATAGAGACCTGAGAGAGGCTCACATAGAGAGGAGAGAAACCCAGGATGCGGGGGTTCCCCCACAGCTATGGGTTGGGGTCACCCCGAGCGGGCTTAGCCCAGTGATATGGATCCCGATGAAAGGGGATCCTGAGGGTGGTGAAGCCAAGGGAGGAGGGCTTGAACAAATATATCAAGCCCAATGAAATCCGAACCCCATATTTAGCGAGATAAATAGGAGGATTATCGAGGCTATAGAGGAGCTCTGAAGCAAGGTGAAGAAATAACCTGTTTATATTTTCTTTTGTATATCTATGCTTGGTGTAGGTATATGAAGAGACTTATAATAGGTGGTGATTATATAGATACAGGCTACTATCATGATGTGATCTCTCCGGGGAGTGGGGAGGCTTTTGAGAGGATCTCTATAGCTAGTGATAGAGATACAGTGAGGAGGGCTATCGATATAGCTTATGATGCTTTCCAGAGCTTCTCTAGGGAGGCCTTGGCCAAGAGGATAAAGATCCTGAGAAAGGCTGCGGATCTTATGGAGGCTTCCAGCGAGGAGCTCGCCAGAACCTTGGCTATGGAGTCTGGGAAGCCTATAAGGGATGCCAGAGTTGAGATTATGAGGACTGTGGCTCTCTTTAGAATAGCATCCGAGGAGGCTAAGCTTGTTCTCGAGGGTAAGGTTCACAGGGTTGATGCATATGAATATCCTCCTGGTAATGAGAACAGGCTTGTGATGGAGATAAGGGAGCCTATAGGTGTTGTGGGTGCTATACTCCCCTTTAACTTCCCAGCTAATAGCTTTGCCCACAAGGTTGCGCCTAATATTGCTGCTGGCAACACAGTAGTTGTTAAGCCCGCATCCGCAACCCCCCTCTCTGCCTTGGAGCTGGCATCCATACTCTATAGAGCCGGCCTGCCCAAGGGTGTTCTCAGCGTCTTGCCAGGCCCAGCGTCTATTGTTGGTGAGGAGATTGTTAGCAATAGAAAGGTCTCTGGGATAACATTCACCGGATCCACGGCATCGGGGCTCGCAATAGCATCAAAGGCTGTGTCCCATGGTAAGAGGGTGATGATGGAGATGGGAGGCTCTGACCCGATAATAGTGCTTGAGGACGCTGATATTTCTAGAGCTGCCCAGATAGCTGCGAGGGCTAGGTATGAGTATGCTGGGCAAAACTGCAATGCTGGCAAGAGGATAATAGTTCATGAGAAGATCGTAGAAAGGTTTGTGGATGCCTTCCTAGAGAATGTTAGGAAGATCAGGGTCGGTGATCCCCTTAGCGAGGAGACCGATATGGGGCCTGTGATATCCGAGGAGTCTCTCAGAAACCTAGAATCCATGGTTAGAGAAGCACTAGAGAAGGGTGGAAAACTCCTACACGGGGGTGAGAGGATAAGACACAAGGGATTCTACCTAACACCAACAGTTATATACGAGCCACAGCTAGATGCGAGGGTTATGAGGGAGGAGGTATTCGGCCCAGTGGCACCAATAGTTAGGTTCTCAAAAGATGAGGAGGCTATAAAGATTGCTAACTCAACAGACTATGGTCTCCAGGCTGCAGTATTTACAAGGGATATAGCAAGAGCTCTGAGAATAGCTAGAGAGCTTAGAACAGGGGGTGTTATGATCAACGATAGCACAAGGCTTAGATGGGACGCCCTACCCTTTGGCGGCGTAAAGCTAAGCGGGCTGGGTGGAAGGGAGGGTGTTAGGAGCACTATAGTTAATATGACCGAGGTAAAGATAATATCGATAAACATAGCCCCAAGCTAGGGTTTTAGCTATCCAGCTAGTGTTTCAGCTATTGCCAATAATCCTCAATACCCCAAGCCCATGCCTGTGTTAACAGTTTCTGATAAGTTGTGAGGTTTGTATATTTTGTATACAGAACTAATTATGTGAGCCCGCACCTAACCTCGAGATCCTGCCCCCAATGCTGATGGACATTCCGAAAGACAGGCAAGATCTTCAAGTGCAAGAGGCCCGGATTCAAGATAGACAATTGAAGCATACCCAAATCTCTACCCCAGAATGTGATGGTTCCCCAGCTAGGGTTATAACCCCCAGGCGGTTGGGGTTATCCCGCTAAAGAGATTAATGAACAGGGCACCACCCCGTGGCTCTGATGAAGCCCAAACCCCTTTCTCCCTCCATATCGCTATAGGAGCTCATAGAATTTTAAGGTTTAGAGATATCCTTACTTGTCCTGGAGGTTATTTCCTCCATTTTTGTTAATAGAAATCCTTCTAGGGCTTCCACATAGTTTTTATGAATATAGCTCCCTCGGTGAATAATAAATATCTCTGATCGCTTCTAATAGATGTTACTGTTTTACTTGTGCCTCTATAAAAAGCTATGGGAAGAGCCTCTCAGGATCTCTTGGGAGTAGTCTTGCCTCTCTTATATTTTGAAGCTTGAGGATCTGCATAACAACCCTCTCAAGCCCTATACCAGCTCCCCCATGCGGAGGTGCTCCGTATTTGAAGAACTCTAGGTAGAACCAGAAGTTATCCGGGTTAAGCCCCTTCTCTCTAGCCTGCTCAACGAGGATGTTGTATCTATGCTCCCTCTGCCCGCCTGTGGCTACCTCGAGTCCTCTGAATATGAGGTCGAAGCTCAGAGTCCATTCAGGCTCTCCTGGCTTTCTCATGGCATAGAAGGGCCTGACTTTCCATGGATATTCTGTTACGAATATGAAGTCTGAGGAGTGCTCCTTCCTAGCGTATGTCCACAGGAGTTTCTCAGCTTCTGAGTCTAGATCCTCTCCATATGGTATCCTTTTACCCATGGTATCTAATACCCTATACGCTTCTCTCATGGTTATTCTCGGAAATTTCTTCGGGATCAACATGTCTGATGCGTTATATCTGTCTATGATCTCCTTTGTTCGGCTGTTCTCAAGAATCCTCCCAACAACATATTTAAAGGCATCCTCAGCAACCCCTATAACATCATTTAGGCCATCTATGAAGCCCACCTCATAGTCCACAGAGTGGTACTCTGTGAGATGTCTAACAGTATGGTGCTTTTCAGCTCTATAGACTGGGCCTATCTCGAAGACTTTTTCGAACCCCGCTATAACTCCCATCTGCTTGTAGAACTGGGGGGATTGTGCTAGATAGGCATTTCTATCGAAATACACTACTGGGAATACCTCAGCCCCACCCTCTGTGGCGCCGCCAACTATCTTTGGCGTGAATATCTCTACAAACCCTCTAGATCTGAAGAACTCTCTGAAGGCGTTTGCAACCTCTGACTCTAGGATAAATATGCCCATAATCCTCGGGTTTCTTGTGTCAAGCCATCTCCATCTAAGCCTCGTCGATAGATCAGATTCTGTGGAGCTCCCAACCTCTATTGGTGCTGGTTCCACAACTTTTGAAAGGATCTCTATGCTCTCTGCAGAGATCTCAGCGCCTCCTGGCGCTTGGGGGTTTCTCTTAAGGATTCCTCTGACGCATATTACATCCTCACGATCTAGATGAGACACTGTTTCTAGAACCTCTGCGGGGTTCTCACCATATTTAGCTATAACCTGTATAGATCCCTCTCTATCCCTTAATAATATGAACTTAAGCCTACCAAGATCTCTGATCCTATCAACCCAGCCACAGATCCTGTACCTCTCACCATCAGCGCCTCTTTGTAGCAGATCCCTGGTATATATGGACTTCAAACACCCACCCCTTTCCATGTCTATATGATAAAGAGATGAGAAAGCCTATAAGATTAACCTGGTCCTGGATAGAGGAAGGGTTTCCCGATGTTTAGCGTGTTTAAGTCCTGATCAAGGGGCGTCAACTATATAAGCCCCCAGCTCTCTAGCATCCTATAAGGATGAGGCGATGGCAGCACCAAAGCTCGGTATTAATAGCAGGTCTCTAGCTAAGAAGAGGGAGAGGGCTGAGGCTGTGCTCATAATGCTTAGAAGGCTCTTATCAAGGATAGACATGTATATATCAAGGCTTGAGGATAGAGAGAAGCAGCTATTCAACAAAGTGGTCGAGCTCACCTCAATGGGTGATAATATGAGGGCCACTATTATTGCGTCTGAGATTAGCCAGATAAGATCTGTTCTAAGACATCTCACAGCCCTTAGATATATCATTGAGGGCATAGAGCTCAAAATCGAGAACTACCTTGCGATAGGCTATGCAATGGAATCTATAGGCCCTGCGGCAGAGGCTCTCAAAGAGATAAGAGGGGTGTTCAAAGGCTTGATCCCCGCTATGGAGGTGGATATACAGAATATAGGGAGCAGTATTAGAGAGATAATTCTAGACAGCGAGGGGAGCCCTGTGCATGATATCTCCTACACACCATATGCAAACCAGGAGGCTAAGAGGATATTGGAGGAGGCATACTCGCTAGCTGAGAAGAGGCTGAGGGAGAGTTTTCCATCTATAGCAGGCGATCTCGAGAGGAGGTCAAAGCAATAGCTGGAAAGAGTCAAGGTGTAGCCTGCCTTCGCGGCTTGCCTGGTCTCTACTCCTATTCTTTGTATCCTTGGTTATCTTGATGAATGTTCCGATAACAGCTATGGGGAGCCCTGTGTTTATTAATAGGGCTACCCATGTGCTGAGGGGCTCTCCCAGAGCTCTTAGGAGGCTATATAAGTATGATGATCTCACGTCGCTTAGCAGGTGGGGGAATACAGAGTTTATGAACTGGTTCTGCCAGGGCTTTAGATCTTCTAGAGAGCTTGGGTAGGGCGTTGTTGTGACCGTTATGGAGTTAACAGCTATTCCATAGATAATTAGCGGGATAACAGCTATCCTAGCCACCCTGCTGTGCTTATATGCATAAGCTATTGGGGGTGCTAGTAGTGTTGTTAGCGGCACAATGAATCTGGGGCCAAAGCTGAGGCCCCCATCCACGTCGTACCATGCTGAGTGTACTATGAGGGGCGATACTATTGATACAGCATAGACAGCCCTCACATAGCTCGAGGGTATCGTGGATAGCATTCTAGCTATATATACGAGGGCCATTATGAATACAGGGTAGAGTGTTATGAGACCCTTTCTAGGGTCTGCTATTAGCATATAGATACCAAGGGGGAGGGGGGTTACGAACCCATGATTCCTAATGCCAAGCCTTTCCAGCCATAGTTGTTCTGGAAAGACCAGGGGGTTCCCGGTTGTTGATGTATTATATATGAGAAGAAATATTGCTAGGGGCGATGCGCCAGCTAAGAAGAGCCCGGTATATATGGGTGCTCTCAGGCGCTCTGGATCTTTTAAGTATCTCACCAAAATCACAATAGCTATAGCCACTATAGCTGGCACCATCGCTGGGTCTAGAAGGGCTGATAGAGAGGCTGTGAAGCCCGCAGCAACATGTCCAAGAACCCCAAGTCCTCCTAGGGATGCCCTCATGGCTAGATATACTAGAACACCATATGTGAATCCAAGGACAGCCTGAGGGAATATGTGTGTTGAGTAAACCCATAGGGGCCCTGATAGTGCTATAGCCATTGCCGAAAATATAGAGGCTCTCCGATCGCCTGTTATGATCATGGATAGAAGCCATGATACAAACACAGCTAGAGAACCGAATATAGCTACAACAACCCCACCGACCAGAAGAGGATCTTGGATGCCAGCCATGCTTGAGACCCTATACACCTGGGATAGTATTAGAGGAAGCCCAGGTGGTGCTGCTAGTATACATCTACCATCTATTGAGACGACATCGATAACATAGCCACTATAATCACATAGAGAGGGGTCTAGCGTGAATGATAGGTTTTGAAGGGATCTTGCAAGTCCTATTAAGGCTATTGTGTGGGATGTGTAGTAAACTACATTTATATTTAATACAAATAGGGCTAGCACCACACCGAGTAGAAGGATCGTTGATAGCCAAGCTAGGTATCGTGGATCTAATGGCAGGAGAATCCCCGGGGATTAATGAACAGATCTAGAATATCTCTGTGTCTGTGTTAACATCCTGCTCCTCTGCATCGCTGCTAAAGCTTTGATCAGCATGGATCGCTAGATCCGTGATCGCCATTATGCCGAGGAGATATAGCAGCGGCGCTATGAATGAGAACTCCTGCGATAGATCCCTCAGAACCTGTTCTTTATCCCCGCCCAGGCTATCAACCCACCTCCCAAGCTTATCCCTAATCTTTGAAGCCTCCTCGAAACCCTTCTCTGTTAGCGTGATCCTTTTGGATCTGAATACTAGGAAGCCCGACTCCTCAACCCTTATAAGCCCGCTATTATAGAGCTTTGAAATGCTATCAATAACAGATTTTCTATCAACATTAAGCATGCTAGCTATGTCATTGATAGAAGAGGCACCCTCGCTAATAGCCAGGAGCACAGACTCGTCAAGGCTTATAGGCGGTTGCCTAGTATCCATTAGTTTACACCATATTCTATATAATGGCTAGGTTTATAAATACAGATTCCATTGCTCATAGAATTTATAGCTAGATCCACAACCCAGCTGAAGAATAGGGTTATAACCGAAAGCCGTTCACCTGGGGGCGGTTTCCGCCCTCGGGATCATCACGGCACGACTTAGGGCGGGCGATGGGGCTAACCCGCCCTCACAGCCTCAAGCCCACTAGGAATACCGTAGTATGAGATGGTTTATAAATCTTTCTGGGTGAACCCCCTTATGGGCACTTGATATGAATTATGTTGCTGCCTATCTAATTGCCTTAAAAGGCCCCAGTCCAATCTAAAAGGCCTTAACATAGTTTCTGCCCCATGCTTTAGGTCGGGGAGGTCAGTTCTGATCAAGACAAGGATCCCGCTCCACAACCCTACTGAAGGGCCCTAGAATCTCTAGATCGTCTCTAAGAACAATCCCCCTCCCTAGGGTCTCTAGGGCCATTATATCTCTCCTCTCGACAAGTCTTCGAAACTAGCTAGGAGTTAGTGGGATTACCTCATAGCTGGCTGGCATATCGATGTTTTCAGTCTCTCAACAGGGTATCCAACAAGATCTTCAGAGATTAATATAATATCTACATCGCTCCAGAGATTAAAATCTCCTCTGGCACAGGATCCTATCAGAATTGCTGTGACCCTAGAGCCCAGACCTCTGGCCCACTCAAAGGCCTTCCTTATCAAGTTGCACCTGATTCTCGCGCGCCTCTCAATGATCTCCAGCTTATCTCTATCCATTCTATTATCGTCCCAGCAATTTTAATAGCTTCTTCAGCATCGCGTCTCGTGTAATACTCGCTAGGAATTCCCTCATATCATGCGTTGGGATACCTGGTTGGGATGTGATATTTATCAAGGGTTGCTGCGCCCTCCAAAAGATCCTGGGGTACTGGCATGCTGCTCGAGAGCCTCTATGACCATAGGCAGGGGTTCTAGTTTCATAGCGGTTTGTTGCGGTTGATGATACCGCTCGCTTCATCACCCCCTATCTGGCCTGTCGACCCGCCCTTCGGGAGCCAGCCTCCCTCGGGCGAATCGGTGGCCTCATAGGCGCTCTTCCTCCCCTCACAACTGCTCATCGAGTTCCTAGTGGGCTCCTCAAAATACTTATTACAGAAAAGATTATAAATATTTCCGTTATCTGATTATATGGGGGACTGATGGTGTCTGAGACTTTCGTATTTAGGGCTACTCTTTCTAAGCTTGGGAGAGGAAAGTCCCTGGGTATCTATATTCCTAAGGGTGTTGCTAGGAAGATGGAGCATCTACATGGTAGAGAGGTGGTTGTGGTTGTCTACACTACTGCTGAATAGAGAGAACATAGAGCAATTCATTGAATCGGTAACGGTAAATGGAAAACAAGTAGTAGAAGGCCGGAAAGACTATATGAAGCTACTTAGATTGGCAAGAGCTTATTCAAAGACAGCAAAAGCATCGATAAATTATATTATTAGGGGTGTCTCGCATAGCGGCGCATCTAAACACTTATACAATGTACTACCAGACTATGTGTTATCTTGAAACAGCTTATAAAAATGCTAAGGCTATTGTATCATCTGTAAATGGAGACAACACAAAATGCGAGATAAAGAGATTCTGGATAGCTTCAAGGGGGAATAGGTTCGACTATGGGAATAGGAATATGAAGCTAGTACCTAGAGAAGATTTCTTTGAAGTATTGATTAAATATCCTTGGGATAGAAGCTGGATTAGAGCTAAAGCTTTCTTTGGCGAGAAGTACATACCCATGCTTAGAGAGCTTGTGGAGCTAGCAAGCAGAAGAGAAGAGGGCTATAGTGTGGTAATAAGCTTTAAGGAGCATCCGAGGATACATATTCAGGTTCCTATACAGCTATACCTGGAATACTTTTCGAACACCCAGCAACCCAATGGTAGAGACTTTGTGGCTGGTTTTGATTTGAATAGTGATAGGATCAACATGGTTATCGTAGATAGAGATGGTGAAATAGTTTATATAAAGAGCATGAGGTTCCCCGAGGCGACATCACACGGGTCTCCCGCCAAATTAAACAAGCAGAAAAGACCGCAAGCGCTATCCCATTTAATCAAGTTAGCAAGCTCGTGGGGGCAACCCATATAGCTTTCGAAAACCTTTTCGATATTAGGAAGAGGAGATATACTGGAAGTCCTAGTGCTAATAGGAAGATAAGTAGATTCGCTAAGAGACAGTTTTTACTACATGGTATATTGAGGAGCTTGAGAGAAGGATTATATGTAGTGTTAGTAAACCCGAAGGGCACAACAAAATCAGAGGAGCACGAGAGAATCATGAAGACGAGAGGGCTAGACAGACACATGGCATCTGCATACCTAATAGCCCTAAGGGGGCTAGGTAGGATTGATATCAACAGCAATAAACCATCATAAAACCAAAAACAGCAGCCAAAGGCTCTCCTATACCATGTAGTAAAGCCTTTACAGTAAGCTCCGCAGCTTGCTGGGCCTTAAAGCATGATTAATTATAATCCCCCCTGTCTAGGTCGTCTCTCACAGATCTCAAGGTATCTCTTGAAGCTCTTATCCACCGATCATACTCTTCATAATCGAGCATCTAATGCACCACAGAATCATGGTTTATCCTTTTTAACTGCTGGGTTGGATTAGAGATGCGATTCCTCCTAGACTAGGAGGCACCTTCTAAGCATCTTTCTTCATTTTTATTCGGCTTCTGAGTCTCTATTATTGAGTGGACTGGGTTGAGCGATCCCTATGTGTGGCTTGAGGACCTATCTAGCCCTGATGTCCTCAAATGGATAGATCTTAATGATAGGAGGGCTAGGGAGTATGTTGCCGATAAGAGCTCGGTACTCTATAGAAGGCTTTTGGATTTGAGCTTGGAGCCTATTTACTATGGCTTTAGGGTTACTGATCTTGGTTATTTCTATATGATGAGATCCAGGGATTTCAGGCTTGGTATAATGTATAGAGATGGCGTTACAGAGGATATTGTGGTTTCCTCGTCTCTGGGTAGGGATGTTATTATTACAAGCTATTTTGTCTCTAGAAGAGGGGATCTGGTTGCGTATTATTACTCAGAGGGTGGCAGTGATCTGGGTAGGCTTGATATAGTTGAAACCTCTAGTAGGAAGCTTATGGACAGGATCGATGGCTCTATTCATAGCGTGGTGTTCCTAGGCGAGGGGAGATTCTACTATGTTAGGTTCTATAGATCTGGAGAGTGTCCAGACGGTGTTAGGGCTCCGTGTGCTAGGGTTTTTCTAAGGGATGGTGGGAAGGATGAGATGGTCTTTGGAGAGGGGGTGCCCACATCGAATTTCATAGGTTTGAAGCAGAGCGTTGATGGATCCAGGGCTATGGTCACCGTATCCCGTGGCTGGAGCTCCTCAAAGATCTATACAGGATCTCTTAGAGATCCTGGATCCTGGTCTGAGCTATATGGGGGAGACTATATATCGATCCCAATAGACTATGTGGACGGATGCTATATTATAAGAGCATATGATTCCAGCGGGATGGGGAGGATCCTATGCGTGGATGGCAAGAAAGTCAGGGAGGTTATTCCAGAGACGGGCGAGTATCTAGAATCGGCTTTCGTACTCGACAACATGATAGCCGGGATCTATATTACAAGAGAATGCTATAATAAGATAATATATTATAGCCTAGATGGGAGGATCCTTGGCGAGTATAGCCCCAGCACCCCATCATCTATAGCTATAGCATCTGAGCAGGCTTATAGAGGCGAGGCGGTTATCGAGGAGACATCGTTTACACAGAGATATAGGATTATAAAGGTATCTAGAGACATGCTCCACGGCAAAGTTATTAGAGAGTCCAGGAGGAAGGATGATTTCGAGGTAGAGCATGGGTGGGCTAGATCCTATGATGGCACGCATATACATTATTTTATAATCAGGAGGAGGGATACCAAGCCATCGAAGGTTGTTCTCTATGGATATGGAGGCTTTGGGATAGCCCTCAAGCCTGGCTACTATCTATGGTCTATACCAGTGATAGAGGATGGGGGAGCCCTTGTTGTTGCTAATATAAGAGGAGGATCCGAGTATGGCGAGACATGGCATAGGGCTGGGATGGGTAGGAATAAGATCAACGTCTTCATGGACTTCATAGCTGTTGCGGAGGATCTCAAGAGAAGGGGTGCCAGGATAGTTGCACACGGTAGGAGCAATGGAGGCCTGCTCGTGGGTTCTGTGATTCTCATAAGGCCAGATCTATTTGAGGGAGCTGTCATAGGATATCCTGTGCTGGATATGCTTAGATTCGATAAGCTATACATAGGAAGAGCCTGGGTGCCTGAGTACGGGGATCCGGAGAAGAGCGAGGATAGAGAATACCTAGCAAGCTACTCACCATACCATAATATAAAACCTGGAAGAAAATATCCAGCCGTGTTTCTATACACAGGGTTGAACGATGATCGTGTTCACCCGGCCCATGCCATCAAATTCCATGCTAGGATGATCGAGCATGGTTATGAGAGCTATCTCAGGGCCGAGAGATCCTCAGGACATATAGGATCAACCCCAGAGATAGTTGCAAGAGAAATGGCGGACTATGTTGGCTTCATATACAAAAAACTCGGCCTAGAGCCCAAATGATCCTCCAAGCTTTTGTAGAGCTTCTCGTGTTGATAGGACTAAACTAAGAAGATCTACTAATTATGGGAAAAGAGTTTTTAAACTCTTAAGAAGCTATACCTCGGTCTCATACACTGTTCCTAGATATTTTCCTTGCCAGATGTGAAAGAGAACATATTCTGTGTATGCGTTTACGCTGAGCATCTGCATACCCCCATTAGGTGTTTTGAAGTGAAATGTATAGTATCCTGGGAATATATATTCCTCCTTTATCTCGGAGCCTGGCATATTGGCCCTTAGCCACTGCTCTGCTATCTTCCTAGCCCCTCTCAATCCCTATCTAGTTACCCCCATATCCTATGCCATAGTGACCATAGACTGTTTTCCACATCATGCTCTGCGGCTCTGGTTGTATGAGACTGTTGGGGAGTACTATGAGCTCTAGAGCCCTATATTTCTATCCCTATCCCCACCCATCATCACGCCAGCTGGGTAGTCCATCACTAGGGATCTGAACCACATGCTGGAAGCAATAACCGCTCCAGCAAGTATGGCTATAACAACTACAGCTATAGCGCCAGCTACTAGAGCTTTTGTATTGATAAGCTCATCATATCACCCCAATATAGCTAGTAAGGGTTTCACCTATTTATGGGCTCGCTAGAACCCTGGGGGTAAACCTGTAACCACTAGTTACAGGAACACGAAACCGGGTTTCATAACACTGTTGGAAGCGATCAAGGTTTCGCTCTATCTGCCTTCTCTTCACATTTTCATCTCAACTGCAACCTATATATTGGGCTTATCGTCGTGCGGAAGCTCCTAGCTCTCGATGTCTGTAGAGTGTGTGGTTAAGGATAAAGTCTTGGGGATAGTTCTTGTGGTTGTTATCTCCACAATTCTCTCGGTTTTCCTAGCATTTTTCATAGATACTAACCATAGGTTCATGACGGGCCATTGCCCGGAAGGATGCCCATCAGCTTTCCCCACGCTGCTCTTCTATATAACCCTAGCCCTAACCCTGCCGCTCATGATCGTTGTTGGAATCACAATACTAAATGCTCGTGAGAGCAGTTCCAGGGTTTATGCTTCTCGGCCAAACCGTCCTGGTGATCAGTTGGAGCAGTGAGATCTTAGATCTATAGAAAATCTTCTACCAAGGCTTGAGAGAGGTTCTCAGCTATATAGCAAACCATGGGGGTGAGGTGAGCCAGGCTAGTATATCTAAAGATCTAGGGCTGAGCAATGTGAGGACTTGGAGAATTATTAAAAGAATGGTATCTTGAATATAAGGGACTTGTTGAGGTATATAAGATCAAGGGGAGGAATATTATGAGGATCAAGAGGAAATCATAGGGACCATAGGGCCTATCTATAATAGCAAGGCCATATAGTGGGATCTTTACAAAAAATTTATTAATATTTATAAGCGCAGAGCCTAATATCTATTGGTGCATATGATGGCCACAGATCCCGTGTGTGGGATGGAAGTAGATCCATCAACTGCTAGGTATAAGACACTATATAAGGGTAAGATGTACTACTTCTGTAGCCAACACTGCAAGGCTGCTTTTGAGAGAGATCCTGGGACCTATCTTAGGGAAGGTCCTAAGGGCATGCCAGGTCATCATGGGCATTGTCATCACTAGCGATCGAGAGTGTTAAAACAATTTTTTAAGCATTGTAGGTGTACTTATCTTAGGTGATGCTGTGTCTTCATCAACTGAGTATAAGGTTAGAAGGGAGGAGGTATTCAAGATTATTGGTATGCATTGTGCTAATTGCGCTATCACTATACAAAAATCTTTGGAAAGGATAGGAGTCAGCGCCTCTGTCAGCCTAGCTTCTGAGGAGGCTAGAGTGGCCTATGATCCTCGATATGTTCCTCCTAAGAAGATCTTGGAGGCTGTTAGAAGGGCTGGGTATGATATATATAAGGAGGAGGCTGTCTTCATAGTTGATGGGCTTGTATCCTCAGAGGATGATCTGGCCATTGAGAAGAGGCTATCCTCAATTGAGGGTGTTCTAGATGTCAGCTCTAACCATGCTACAAGGACTATAAGGATAGTCTATAATCCCCTCACAGCTAGAATCTCGGATCTTAGAGAAGCTATCGAGCAGGCCGGGCTGAGGGTTGTTAGGGAGCAGGTGGGGGAGGAGGTTGAGGATATAGGCAGGGTTCTTCTTGAGAAGGAGAGCAGGGTTTTGAGGATGCTGCTAGTGATAGCATCCCCGCCAACAGCTATGCTTGTCTTTCTAGCCAATATAGCCCCCTATATTCCTCAGACAGCACCACTGGCTAGCTCTTTCTTCGTGAAATACGTGCTTGGATTCATACTCGCAACCCCGGCGATGATTGCTGGAGTGTATAGGTTTCTCAGAACAGGGATCAGAGCTATCCTTAATCTAGCCCCCAACATGGATTCCCTGGTGGTGCTGGGGACATTCTCAGCATATATATTCTCAACACTAGTGGCTCTCGGCATAGCATCGGGGGAGGTTTTCTTCGAGGCAGGCTCTGTTGTGATGACACTAATACTTCTGGGCAAGTATATAGAGACCAGGCTGAGACTCAGAACAGGGGAGGCTGTTAGGAGGCTTATGGAGCTCCAGGCCAGGACAGCTAGGGTTATAAGGGGTGGGGTTGAGGTCGAGATCCCTGTGGAGGAGGTTAGGGTTAAGGATGAGGTTGTTGTTAGGCCTGGCGAGAAGATCCCGATTGATGGTGTGGTTAAATCTGGTAGAGGCTATGTTGATGAGTCGATGCTCACAGGAGAGCCTCTCCCTGTTGAGAAAAACCCAGGAGATCCTGTTGTTGCTGGAACCATACTTACTAAAGGCTCTATCGTTGTGTCCGTAACCAGGGTTGGTAAGGAGACATTGCTTGCACAGATAATTAGGCTTGTTAGGGTTGCCCAATCATCTAAGCCCAGGATCCAGGTTATGGTTGACAGGATCTCTAAGTATTTCACATGGATAGTGATAGCTATAGCTATAGCCAGCTTCCTAGCCTGGTATCTAGCTGCTGGTGCACCGCTTTGGATGGCTATTCTATTCTCTGTATCTGTGCTTGTGATAGCATGCCCCTGCGCCCTGGGCCTCGCAACCCCGATGGCCATTGTTGTGGGCTTTGGAAAGGCAGCCCTTAGTGGGATACTTATAAAGGATCCCTCTGTTGTTGATAAGCTCCCTAAGGTGAGGTATGTGGTGTTCGATAAAACAGGAACCCTTACAGAAGGTAGGCCGAGGGTTAGGAGGATAGTGGCTATAGATAGAGGGTTCAGCGAGAGAGATATTCTAAGGATCGCAGCATCTGCAGAGCTGAGGAGCGAGCACCCATTGGCCCAGGCTATAGTATCCGAGGCTAGGGAGAGAGGTGTTGATATACCAGAGCCCGAGAGTTTTGATAGCCTTTCGGGGATGGGGGTTATAGCTAGGGTGGGGAGCTCTCTAGTTGGTGTAGGTAATATAAAGCTTGTGCAGGGTCTTGAGGCGAGGATAAACGGCGCCGAGGCTATAGCCGGGGAGATGATGGGTGAGGGACTTACAGCTATATATGTAGTGAAGGACGGCTCTGTTGTTGGTGTTATAGGTGTGGGCGATGATCTAAAGCCGGGGGCTGTTGAGGTTATAGAATACCTCAGATCCAGGGGATTCAAGGTAGCTATGCTCACAGGGGATACTAGAGCCACAGCAATGGCCATAGCTAGGAAGCTGGGTATTGATGATGTCATAGCCGAGACATTGCCTGAGGAGAAGGTTGAGAGGATAAGAGAGATCCAGGGGAGGGGCTATAGGGTGGCCATGGTTGGGGATGGTATAAATGATGCAGCGGCATTAACGCAAGCCGATGTCGGGATAGCTGTGGGCTCTGCAACAGATATAGCTAAGGAGGCTGGGGATGTTGTGCTTGTTAGGAGGGATATATATGGGGTCATAGATGTTTTCAATATCGTGGATGCTGTTAGGAGGAAGGCTGTGGAGAATCTCTTCTGGGCTTTTATATATAATGTCATCCTAATACCTATAGCGGCTGGCGCACTATATCCTGGCTATGGGATCATGCTAAGACCCGAATATGCTGGCCTGGCCATGGCCCTCAGCAGCGTCTCAGTAACTGGCTGGACCCTCCTATCTCTTGGAAGATGGAAACCTGGGGGCAGGTGATCCCTGTGAGAGCTATAACCCCTATAAGGCTTGAAGAGGCTAAGGCCCTCAGCGACGAGCTCAGGATCATGATACTCGAAATGCTGATGGAGGAGCCCATGAGCGTGCTCGAGATCGTGGATACTCTCAAGAAGAGGGGCATATATAAGACGCCAAATGCCATAAGATACCACCTATCAATATTAAAAGACGCAGGCCTCGTAACCCTGGTAAGAGTAGGCCCGGTTCTCAAATACTCAGCAAGGGATATTTACTACGCATACACAGCGCTTCCAGGGGAATCTGAGGATATGATGAGGACTATAGAGAAGATAGCGCATGAGATAACCCCAATGATAGATGTGGTGATAGCCCACCTGCTAGATAAATACGGAGGAGAGATAGAGAAGATAGCAAGAACCCTAAAGCCATGCGAGTTCTGCATAACAAAGCACTTCATAGAGCACGTGATCTTCGAGATAATAAGAAAAGCATCAGGGATCTCACTAGCAAGGATCTCAAGAGAAAGAAAGATAAGCCATAAAAGCGAAAAGCCTGAAAAAACCAGCACTACATAGCAAAAACAACGAATAAACCACTAGGGACAACAACCAAGTGATCAGATCATCTGGAGCCCAGCCATCTATCTATCTTAGAAACCCATTAATCCTCACATCGGGATCGAGAGAAGGTCTGGTGGGCCCGCGGGGATTTGAACCCCGGACCTCCGCCGCGTCAGGGCGGCGTCCTAACCGGGCTAGACGACGGGCCCTCATAAAATGAATATCTAACTCTGGCTATAAGCATTTACAACTGAAAGTCTTGCCCCTTCAGGGCGGAGAAGTCAGCTATTACCACTTGATGAATGAATCAAACATATTAGATTTAGACAATATTTCTGATGAGTGCCCTATGCTCTTTGAGGAGTTGATTATGCCCGTATATGATATACACAGGCTCTCCCATGTTGCTGTGAATGTATCCAACATTGAAAAAGCTCGTGCTTTCTATGTTGACATACTAGGGTTTGTAGAGGTTGAGAAAAGCGGGGGTATGCTCTACTTAAAGGGGGTTGAGGAGGGTCAGCACCATAGCCTAGTGCTTAGGGAGGCAAATCAGCCAGGTCTTAGCTATGTAGGGTTTAGAGTTAGATCTCCCGATGATCTAGATAAGGCAAAAGAGTACTATGAATCGAGCCGGTGTAAGATGTTTAAGTTTAGAGAGAGAGGCATAGGCGATGCTTTAATGATCATAGATAAATTTGGTATCCCCATGGTTCTTCACTATGATATAGAATATGTTGGAGACCTAGGGCTTAAGTTTCATATGTACAGAGGTGCTCCACCTATAAGGCTTCACCATGTGAACCTCGGGCTCAAGCTAAAGGATCTTGATGAGGGGATCAGATACTATGTAGAGGATCTAGGTTTCATACTTACAGAATACTTCCTAGGGCCAGAAGGGTCTAAACAGATAGCATGGCTCTCTACAAGGTATACCCATAGTTCTCATGAAGTTGCTATAGCTAAAGCTGAACATGCTGCTTTCCACCATTTCGCATACTACGTATACGAGCCAAGAGATCTAGCCAAAATAGCGGATCTTTTAGCCGCTCTCGGCATGTGGGACTCGATCGAGAGAGGTCCTGGCAGACATGGAGCCACGAGAGGCTTCTACCTATACCTAAGAGATCCTGATGGGAATAGGGTTGAGCTATACCAGGGAGACTATTTGATCCTAGATCCGGATAAGTGGAAACCTATCGAGTGGAAGTATGAGCAGGCTAGATACAGATCAGACTTCTGGGGGAGACCAGCACCAGAGCGCTGGAGGGAGACAAAACAAGTTGTGCCTCCTAGCTGACCTCCTCCCCGCCCTAAAGGGGCGAGGCTTTTAGTTGTAAATCCGAATAGAGATGCACTCGGGCTCTGATCTAGCTAGAAGCCCAGCTAGGGCGGAGTCCTAGAGGGATATGGTTAGAGATCATATTGTGAAAACCCCCTCTAGGGCTGGAAGATATGGCTTTCCATTAATAAAGCGGATCGGGCTATTATCTCTCTCAAAGTAGAACCTGTGTTCTTGGTTCTCCGGATTCTATCTCTAGATCCTTTTTTGATGAGTACTCATAGAATGATTCTGGGTATAGCTTTACATTAATCAGCCCAGCGATCTTAGTGAGGACAAGCCAGGCTAGCGATGCTCTTTCCCCTGTAGCGCAGTATGTTACTATCTTCTCACTCCTCTTATCCCCCACTAGCTTAAGGATTTTCTCAAGAGCTTCTCTATCGCCATTAATTGCCTGGAGGAATATGCTTGGGTGTGCCAGTATGGATCTAGGTATCCTTCCGGGGCGCGGTGTTGTCTGCATAGCACCTACATGCTCTTCATATGTTCTCACATCTAGGATTAGGGCTCTATCCTCGCCCCTTGCTATTCTAACAACCTCCTCTATTGTGGATCTTATGTTCTCTCTGACAGCAGGCCTGTACTCCTTGGGGGTTGGCTTTACAACTCCCCTCTCAAGGGGTAGTCCTCTCGCCTCCCACTCCTCCATACCGCCTTTGAGGAGATAGATCCTCTCTTGCCCCATATATTCTAGATACCAGTATGTGTATGAAGCTATGCCGATGCTCATCTTGTCATAGGCGATCACAGCATGATCCTCCCTAGCGATTCCGTTCTTTCCAAGTATTCTGGCGATCTCCATGGGATCCTTAGGCTTTGAGGGCATCCCCTTTTCATGCTCTGTGAAGTCCCAGAAGTATAGCCATACAGCCCTAGGGATATGGGATCTTGCGTACTTTGAGAAGGGTCTTATATCTATAACAACCAGCTCGCCTCTCTCAACGCCTCTAAGAGCATCATCGGGAGGTATAAAGATCCCGGTAGGAATCACTATCTCCCACCATAGATCCTTCTAAGCTCCTCAGCGGCTATCCTAATAGATCTGAGCTTATTATAAGCAGTCCTCGGAGTATTGACTGGTGCTTCTGCAAATGTTCCGAAGCCGCAGTCTGGGTTTAGATAGATCTTCTTAGCATCTATGAACCTAGTGATCCTCTCAACCCTTGCAACAATCTCCGAGGGTTTCTCAACCTCGTCGGTCCTTGGATTAACAACCCCGAAGCCTATCTCCTTATCACCAATATACTCCCTAAGGGCATCAACATCCCCAGCCCTGGGTGTTGCAAACTCTAGAACAAGCTGATCCACCTTCATCTCGGCTAGATACGGCATTAGGGGCACATAGTCGCCCTTGAGCAGAGCGTCTTCTCTCCTGCTCCAGTTACCCCTGCAGATATGTACCCCGGTCTTCACACCGCTAATCCCCTTAACAGTCTCGTTAACAAGCTCTACAGCAAACTCGAGCTCCTCCTTTGGGTTCCTCCTGCTAAAGAGTGCTGCGCACATGAATGTCTGCTGCGCTTGGTCTGCACCATATACAACTTCGCTTAGCACTGGCTCGTCTAGCTGTACGAAGAAGACACCGAGATTTCTTAGAGATATTATCTCCTCCCTTAGAAGCTTTGAATACTCAAATCCTAGATCCTCTCTTGAGGAGTAATACTTATCACTAATGCCGGGAACCCAGCTGGATCTAGTCAACAGATAGGGACCTGGCAGGGGTATCTTAGCAAGCTTTGTTGTATGGCTAACTAGGAAGCTAGCCTCATCCCTAGCAATACCCCTTCTGCCTAGCCTTAGTCTCCCTGTCACGACCGGGTTTCTGATAGAGTAGGCTGGTACATCAAGGTTTCTCAAGAGGGACTCGAATCTGGACTTGTCAGGGACGAGATCCACGATCTCAGCAACTGTTTTGAGCTCCACACCATCGATCTTATCAGCTATGAATGAGTAGAAGTTATCTCTCCTCTGCTCCCCATCGCTTAGTATATCAACACCAGCATCCTCCTGGTACTTTATAGCAAGGAGAACAGCCTCGTCAGCTATTGCGTCGAACTCCTCCTGTGATATCCTCCTATCCCTCCTAGCCCTGAGGGCTTCTAGAAGCCATCTTGGTCTAGGCCAGCTACCAACAACAGTTACAGGGAATAGAGGGGCTCTAGCCATGGCATCACCTAACAACCCTAGCCTCTGGTATTATCTCTACTTGTCTTGTTAGTGTGTTTCCTACTGGTGATGTTCTTACTGTTTCTTCCCATATTTCTTTTATTGTTTTTTCGTCTGCTTCTGCGTCTAT
>Ga0101942_100161_pt1 | contig 40927 bp, 58 predicted proteins | sample DewCreD2012metaG_4_FD_75243 | JGI IMG/M metagenome (GOLD analysis project Ga0101942, IMG submission 75243) | Hot spring sediment bacterial and archeal communities from British Columbia, Canada, to study Microbial Dark Matter (Phase II) - Dewar... ...
GTCGGAGTACTCCCCGAGGGGGGGGAGCGTTGCGCCCCCGCGGTGAATCAACACGGCCTTCCACATGCTTCTCCTCCTTAATCCTCCGTTTTCCAGTTTACGTGCCCTTTATTCGCGAAAGACACCTTTCGCGAATGTACATGCCTTTACGGCTACTACGAGGCTATTCCCGGCGGCCGGAGCTGTCCCCACACCACGGGAGCGGATGCGGGGGCCGCGTCCGGGCTCCCGGATCTGTGAGGGGGCGGGGCCCCGGGCGCGTTCCGCCGAGTTTCGGCACGTTTTGGCGAATCCGCTCGATATCCATCGGAATCCCCCCGGGCCCCAAACCCCAACCAATCGGCTCCAGGAGCGGGGCCGGCCGCATTCCTCCGAATACCGGCAAATAAAAAGTGGCCCGAAATTCACCGAAATTGACGCGAAATGGCGCGAAATTACCGCCCCTGAACCCAGACCCGGCGGCTCCAGGAGCGGGTTGGGCGCGCGTGGGGGATTTGAGAAAAACCCACCCCGCTTAAAACGGCTTATACGGCCCTGCGCCGGATGGGTGAGGGGTAGAGACTGGGGCCCCTTAGGGAGGGGCGGCAGAGGCTTTTTAATCGGGCCTCGGAAAATCGGAAAATAGGCCGCTCCTGAGGGCGCTCCCCATATAAAGCCTAGAAAAACTAGAAAAACGGGGCGCCCCGTACAGGGCGCTTTTTTATGGGTTCAGGAAAATCCCAGGCCCGCCCCGCCAGAGTCGCCTCTAGAACGGGGGTCCCTGCCCCGGCCCGCCGCCGCACCGGGCGGGCGGTCAGGGCGCCGATGAGAAAAACCTGGTTCAGCTCACGTGCCATACGCGCACCTCCTATCTAGGGTTCCCGCGGGGGATCAAACCCCATCCCCCAGACGATTTCCTGGATCAGCCCCCCAATCTCCCGGTCCATGATGCGCCCAGCGCGCTCTCAGAGCTCCGCGAGCGCGATCTGGCGCCGGGCAGAAATCTCATGGGCCTGAGTGGCGGGGATGGAGAGGAAGAGGATCGGGTCCTCCTCAAAACCGGCCAGGTCGTCCACCACGCCCCACCCGTCACGGTCCCAGACCAACCAAAACCCGTGATCGGGGTTTTCCGTCGCCAACCTCACCAGCTCCCGGAGCGCCTGTCCCGATTTCACCCCCACCACCTCCTCCCCTACCACCGCCCCAGGCGGTAGAGGGCGGCTATGAGCTCGTCCCCTAGCGCCCCCTCCGCCTCAGCCGCACGTTCCCGGATGACTTCCCAGGCCAGGGCCTCCCTAGCGCTCTCCAGGAATTGGAAGAGCGTCTCCTCCGCCGCCCTGTCCCCCTCAGCGGCCCGCTCCTCCAGCTCCCGGAGGGCCCGCTGGATCGCGTCCAGGCAGTCTCCATAGTCCCCCCGGCAGGCCTCTGGGTCCATGGCGCCGGCCTCTGCCAAAAGCTCCCAATTTCCCCATGATTCTGGCCAGTAGGGGGCGTTCTGCGGGGCGATCTCAAGCCACATCACCGCCCGCTCCCCGTCCCCAAGGCGGAGCTGGGTGCCCCGGGTCACGAGGCCCGAAACCTCCCAACCGCTAGGGGTGCGGAGGATCCAAACGCCCCATCCCTGCGGGGCCCCCACAACCTTCGCAACGGCCTCCTGCAAAACCCTCTGAACCTCTTCCATCCACCTCACCTCCTCGTTTTCCTCACCACAGCTGGAAGATCCTCGGGCGAAAGCCCTGCTTCCTCCAGGAGGGATCTCCCGACTACGGTGGCCGGAACCCACTTGAGGAGGGGTTTGGCCCGGCTCGGGTCCTTGCGGGCCCCCTCTCCCGTCCAGTAGAGATGCCAGTGGGCCCGCCGAACGTGTGGCGCCACTCGCCTCCCTGTGGGGGCGGAGAACCCCTCCTCGTCTTTTTTCAGCTCCCGGGCGCGTCTAATAGCCTGGCCCCAGCGCCATCCCGTGGGGAGGATGAGAGGGGATTCCGGAGGGAAAACTTTTTTCTCTCCTTTAGTCCAGGTGAGAGGCGCCGGAGGGCGGGGGGCGACCCCACCTAAATCGGGGGCCTCCTGGCAAAGGAACAAGGCGAGGGAAAGTGCTTGGGAAACTACGCCCCCATATTCCCGCATCAGGAGAGGTTCCGCCTCCTGGAGCGTGCGGGCGCCCAGGCCCGGGGCGCTCCGGATGGAGCGGGCGAGCGTCCGCCGCACCGCCCCCTCCAGATCCTCCGCGTCCAAATCCAGCACGAGGGTAGCGGGCCGGTAACCGCCCTCCGCCCGCATCCAGGCGAGGAAGCGGAGTTCCAGGTGCGCCCCCACCCCAGGCCGGCCGCCAGGATCCCACTCCAGATAGACGTGAAACCCCTCTATATCCCTCCAGCTCGGGAGGCCCCGAGGGAGGAGAATGAGCGGGGCCGGCTCAGGGAGGCGGAGGAGGAGTTCGGTGGGCACCCGCCCTATCCGCGTGTCCGCCAGTTCCTCGGTTAAGTCTGGGTCGTAAAGGTACGCCCCCTTGGAGAGCCGCCAGAGGCCGAGGGCGTGCAGAATGGCCCCCAGCGTAGCGAAATCGGTTGTGGCCGGAGGGGCCCCTACACCCCCCATGTAGGCGTACACGGCCCCCAGAGGCACAACGCCCTGAGGGGCCCCGGGAATCCCCTCGTGGTAAATCCGGGCGACTTCTCGGAGAACGCTCCGAAACGCGGTGTCGGAGTGGAGGAGGCGGAGGGTGCCGAGGACTTCCTCCAGAACGGGATGAGGCGCCCTACGCTCTCCCATCGCCTCCTCCTCAGCGCTCCGGCTCCTCCGGCCGGGGCGGGAGCAGCTCGTATAGGGCCGCGCGTGGGACCCGCCACAAACGCCCCACGCGGATGGCGCGGAGGCGACCGCTGTGAATCAGCTTCTCCACCGTTTTACGCGTGACCCGCAAAACTCTTGCCACCTCGTCTATACTGAGGAACTCCTCGTTGAGCTGCCGCATACCCACACAATACCACAGAAAACGCCATTTGGGAAGAGGGGGGTGTGGGTACTTGAAAGGCAGCTTTCGCGAAGGACAAACGGCAATTCTCCAGCCCACTCCCCTGTCCTGTCAGGGCCTGTTGGGTTGCCTCATGGATCTCTTCCGCCAGGCTCCCTCCTTTCTCAAGAAAGCCGCATGCCCCGTTCCCAAAGGATTTGCCCCAGGGCCCAGAGGAGGGCGTAGCCCGGGTGTGCAAAGGGCTCCCTGACCTGGCGGACCACGGCGTAGGGGGTTTCCCCCACCCACTCCACCCGGAGCCCCGCCTGGTAGGCGGGACCGAGGTCCGCCTCGGAGGCGGGAAGCCGTCCCCTCCTCTCGAGGATGCCCACGGCCCCGCTGTGCATGCCGTTGTAGAAGACGGCCAGGCCCAGGGGGTGGTAGAGGCAGAGGCGGTGGTTGTCGGGGTCGTAGCGCCATTTGCCGATGAGGAGGAGGGCGTCCAGGAAGCGGATGTCCTTCCAGGGGAAGGCCAGGACCGGGGTGGTTGCTAGGTCCACTTCCGCGGTGGCCTCCCCCGTGAAGTCAAACCGCACCCCTAGGGCCTCCAGGTGGCGGCGGATGCCGGAAGGAAGGGCGTCGTGCAGGAAGCGGGGAAGCTCCGCCCGGTGTGCCCAGCCCAACAGGGCCTCGCTCTGGAGCCGGAGGGCGGCCAGGCGGACCAGCCGCCCGAGGGCCCGCTCCACCCGCTTGGGGTTGGGGTCTTTTGCCGCTTCTAGGGCCATTTCGTGGATGGCCTTTTCGGGTATCGCGCTTCCCATTCCAGCCTCCCCTAAAGCCCCAGTGGGCTGACTTCCTGGGGGCCAAAGGTCTGTGCGTTTGCGACCTGCCGGGCCAGGTCCGGAGGCAGGTGCGCCAGGCGTCTGGCTTCCCGGTAAGCCCGCACCCACTGGGAGAGGAGGGGTATCTGGTGCTCCTTTTGGAAGATCTCCTCCCAGAGGTCGGGTTCCTCCCACACTTCTTCCCGGATGGTGATGGTGCCTCTTCCCTCGCATTCCGGGCACTCGTCCCAGAAAAACTCCGGCGGCTCTTCCCAGATGCCGAGGGGAGGTTTGCGGTCGAGGGTATCCCAGAAGCCTCCTTCTCCCCGGCAGAGGGGGCACCGGATTTGCCTGCGGGCTTGAACTCGCATGTACTACCTCGGGTAGATGTACCCTTCCCGGAAAGCCAGGGAAAGGGCCTTGGCTTTTTCCTTAAGCTCCTGCCGGAGGGCCTCGAGGCCCTCCGGCAGGTGGCCTTCCCAGTCCGCTTCCGCCTTGAGGAGGTTGTATAGGCTGGCTAGTTGCTCAGGGCTGAGGCGGATGCTCACGCCGGTTTCGCCGTTGCGTACCATGCCTTCTCACCTCGCCCCGCTCCTGGGGCCGTAAGGCCCCCTCTTTATTCGGCGGTTTACGGTAAGGCCGGGTGGTGCCCCGGTCCAGGTCGTAGAAGACGGCGTTGTACCGGGGCACCCCACGCCGGATGATGCTGGCGGTCATCTCCGCGGCCCAGACCGCGGCCAGGTCGTTGACGAGGAGGTCCTGGCGGAGAACCGCCTCCAGCATGGAGCAGGAAGGCCCGGGGTCCTCGTCCTCCCCGCTCACCAGCTCGGGCAGGAGGTCGGGGGGGTAGGGCCAGTCCTCGGTGCCGTTTCCCGCCACCACCTGGCCGTACCGGTCCCCGTTGCCGAGGTCCACCCACCAGACCCAGCGCCGTTTCACGGTGTCGTACACGCTCCGCCTGGCCCGCTTGCTGTCCACGGCGGTGATGATGAGGTCTGCGTCGGTCAGGTCCCTGGCCTCGACGGCTCGTGGCCGGAACTCCCAGGTGAGGCCGTAGGCCAGGTTGAGGCGGGTGATGAGGATCTCCGCTTTGTTGCGCCCCAGGTCCTGGGGGAGGAAGGCTTGCCGGACCAGGTTGGCCTCGGAAACCTCATCGGGATCCAGGGCGGTGAGGTGAAACCCCTCGCCGCCCAGGGACTTGAGAAGAAGGTGCAGGCGGGCCAGGCTCACCAAGAGCTTGGAGCCGTTTCCGCCCACCCCCACCAGGAGGACCTTTGTCATGCCAGCCTCCTCAGAACCTCCTGCACGGTGAGCCCCAGCTTTTTGAGCCGGGATACGGGGAAGCGCCTCCGACCCGGGAGGGATTTAAGGAGGGCCACCAGGTTGCCCTGCACCGGGTTGTCGTTGAGGTGGGAGAAGGCGCTTTCGAAGAAGGCGGCTTCCCAGGCTTCCGGCGTCTTCCTGGACGGCCTCCTGCCGCTCCCCCAGCAGACCCACCCGTTGGCGTTTCGGTTGGGAAAGGGGGCGGCCAGCAGGGGGGTGTCGGGCTCCGGCCTGGCGTCTTTGGGCAGGGCGAAAACGAACACCTCCCCGCCCTTCAGAACGAAAAGGAGGGACGGCAGGGGAAAGCTCTTCCCCGACACCTCATGGAGGGCGGGCATGGTGAAGTGCAGGACGGCTGGCCCCGCCGGACGCCACCAGGCCATGAGGCCCTCCCCCTCGGCCACCACCCGGGGGTGGAGGAAGTGGAGGTCCGCCTGCTTTTTGGAAAGGAGGAGGCGGGCAAACCTCCTGATGGCTTCCTCCTTGGGGGCGTGCACGGAGGCGGGCCGTCCCTCCCTGAAGCGCACCAGGGCGGGTAGGGTTGCCTCGGGGTTTTCCGGGTCGGCATAAAGCACCAGGGCAACCCTGGGCTGGTACACCTTGTGCTCGGGAAAGAAGTCCAGGATCATGGTTCGCTAGCCCTTGGTGCCCACCCGGGGCACGAAGGAAACCACCTGGACCCCGTCCTTCTCCTCCACCTGTACGCTGGCGTTGGCCAACTCGGGAAACTGTCCGGCGTAGAGGTCGCGGACCGCCTCGGGGGAGAACTCAGGACCGGGGTCGGGCAGAACCTGGTCGCGGAACTTGATGATCCTTTCCATGCTTCGCTTCACCTCCTCAGTCAAAGAGGGCCTCCACCAGGCCCCCTTTCGCTTCCATGAGCCCCTGTAAAGCCCATTCCAGCCCGGGCATGGACACGTGCTTTATCTTGCGGAGCCGGGACCTGGACGCCTTGGGCGGGGCAAGGTGCCCGGGCATGGGTTTGGCGGGCTTGTAGTCGTGGAGGATGCGGGGGAAAAGCCACTCCTTCAGGTGAAGGGCGGCTTTCAGCGCTTTCCCCAGCTCACGGGCCTCTGCTTCCGAACCGACCTGCCAGGCTTCGTGCACGGCGGTAAAACCCGTGTAGGCTTCAGCCTGGATGTACTCGTTCCAGATCTCGTAGTACATCTCGCTGGAGGCCCAGGACCGGTCAGCCACGATAAGCCAGGGCAGGATGGTGTAGCTGTCCGTCCAGGACACCCCGGCATCGTCCTCGGGGAGGCAGGAGGCTGTGGGGATGTGCTGGAAGCGCCCGGCTTCCTCCACCAGGTGGGCGAGATCGGGGGGAGGGGGGAAGCGCCGGTGTGGGTGGGATAACCCCCACAGGATGCCCGCCAGGTTGGGGTCAAAGCCCACCTGCTCCATAAGGATGCCGTAGCGTTCTATGGCTTCCTGGCCGCTGGAGCAGGTGGCTATTTCCCGCACGACCTGCTCCAGGTTTTCCACGGCGTCCTCCAGGCAGGAAAGTACGTACTCCCCGATGGGATGGTCCAGCCGGATGGGACCCTCAATACCTATCCAGCGCAGGACGTCCAGCACGGCAAGCTCCTCGGGACCGAGGGAAACTTCCACCCAGCCAACCCCGGTGGAGGGAAGCCAGTACACATCCGCCTCCTGCGCCGGGCACCAGCGTCCCGTCAGGGTGAGGGTGTCTTCGCCGGGAGCGCCTGCCAGTTCTTCCAGAAGCGCCTGCCAGTACCGGGGTGGGTACCCCCCCTCCCCCAGCACCGGGGGGAGGGAGGGCAGGCTCAGGGTCAGATTTGCCATAGGATGTCCGGGAAGGCCAGGTCTGGCTTCTCCAGAAGCCTGGCGATGGTTTCTTTCCTGCTGGCTCCGGGGGTCAGACCGGCCTGTTCCGCGGCCTTTTCCAGCAGGTCCTTTCGGTAGGCGGTGAAGTGGTCGGCGTCCGCCATGCCCAGGGTGGGGCGGATGGGTTCTTCAGCCTGGGGCAGGCCCAGGAGCAGGGTCAGGGCTAGGGTGAAGGCCTCCCGGCGGACCTCCTCCGGCAGGGCCAGGACCTCCTCCACGGTGGGGGTGGACGTCTTGAGGAGGCCGCTGAGGCGCTCCTTCAGCTCCTGGTTCCCGGTGAGGGCCTGGAAGCGGGCTTCGCCCATGGCATAGGTCCCCGCGAACTGGGTCTGGTCCGCCAGGCGGAAGCCGGGTTCGGGCCTGAGGTGCAGGGCACCGGCCACCGCTGCCACCACCGCCGCCTCGAGGCGGTCCCGGCTCTCCCCGGCCCAGGTGCGGTAGGCCCTCACCAGAAGGGCGTACTGCTCCCACCTGCCCCTGGCGGCCACGGGAGCGGGCTCCGGTTTGTGGGGTTCCGCCTTCGTTCCCGGAGAAACCTGGGGAGAAGCCGGGGTTGCCGGGAGGGTCTGGGAAGTGGCCTGGGGTTTTTCCTCCCTGGCCTCCTTACCTTCTCCGAGTACCCGGGCGGAGGTGAAAACCCTGACCTCCAGGGTCTGGGTGGAAAGGACCACCAGGCGCTCGCCCCCGCTTTGCAGGGGAACTACCCGGTGGAGGGGCAGGTCCACCTCAAAGCGTGCCCCCATGCGCTGGGCCAGGGTCCGGGCGGCCTCCTCCTGGAGGCGGAGGGCCAGGGCGCGGTCCTGGGCGTACTCCGTGCCCTCCATTAGAGCCTCCATCACTACCCCACCGGCCTGCCGGTACCGCTCCAGCACCCCGGGAAGCAGTCGGTTCACGGGAACGGCATCCTTGAGTTGCAGGGCCTTGAGGGTTTCCAGCTTGAGGCCCGGGCCGTACCGCTTCCAGAGGTCCTCCTGGTCTTCCGGTTTCAGGTCGGCCAGGGCGTGGGCCAGGGCGAACGGGATTTCCTTCTTCTGGAGGGCTTCCTGCCAGGATGGGGACAGGAAGCGGGCCACCTTTGCCCGGCCCTCCACCCAGGACTGGCTCCGTCCAAGCTCCCGGGAAGCCCCCTCGAGGCCCAGGGCCGCCGCCACCTGGGCCACCACCCGGGCTTCCTCCAGGGGGGTGAGGTCCTTGCGGGCTAGGTTCTCGGTGGCGGAGTAGATCAGGGCCTTGTCCTTGGGGATGAGGCGGACGGGAACGGGGGGTACGGGGAAGCCCTCCTCGGCCAGGGCCTTGAGGGCCCGGAGTCGGTGTCCCCCCGCTACCACGTAGACGGTCCCGCCCTCCCGGTAGCCCACCAGGTTTTGCAAAAGCCCCTGCTCCCGGATGGAGGCCTTAAGGTCCTCCAGGGCGGTGGGGTCGGCTTCCTGGCGGGTGTTCTCGGGGGCCAGGCGGAGGGCCTGAAGGGGTACGTGTACCAGGGTTTCCACTGCGGTGTCTTGGACTCAAAACTTGCACTTATGCACCCTGGGGATAGTTATGCTCGGGGGACCACTTGAAAGGGGCCGCCGGTTTCCCGTCTGATGACGGGGGCCATGACCTGAGGTTGTGGTCCTTCAGGGCGATGTTGCCCGTCCACGAGAGGATGTAGTCCCTGGAACCCGCCATGTCCAGCCCGAGGCGGGTCCCCACCACATAGGCGGTGGCCTCCGCCTCTAGCTCCTGGACGGGTGGGGGAAGGTTTTTGCCGGGGTCCTGGTAGTGGAGAAGCCCGTGAGCCCACTCGTGGATGAGAATCGCGGCCTTGGCCGCCGGGGAGAGGCTGGCCCGGATGCGGATCCTGTGGCCGTTGGTGCTCCCCTCGGTGCCGAAGGGAAGGTCCTCGGTTTCCTCCACGGGAAAGGGGCAGAGGGCTTTAAGCCGTGGGTAGAGGCTTTCGGGTCCCTGGGCTATGAGGCGGTCCGGGAGGGGCTTGCCGTCCGTCTGAGAGATGTCAAACACATAGGCGGTGCGGAAGCCCACCACCTCCTCCACCTCCAGGGGCAGGCCGTCCGCATCCTCCTTAACGACTTTTTTGATGATGGGGGCCAGGATGCGGATACCCTTCTCGCCCTTCCGGACCCAGCGGCCAAGCTCCTGCCACCGCCGGAACCCGGCCACCAGGGTGGCGTCCGGCTTCTGAAGCCAGATGAGGATGGAGTTGTGGAAGCTGTACTGGTGGAAGCGCCCGAGGGTTTGAAGGTACTCCAGGAAGGCCCGGGTATGCCCCTTGTTCAGCTCGTCTTGCAGTCGTTGAAGACCCTGCTTGACCTCGGCGAGGAGTTCCTTGGTCATGATAACCCCCTACAGGTTCGCCAGCCGGGTTTTCTGGTCCTGGGGAAGGTCCTCCAGGATGGGTAGCCAGTCCGCGGGCACCACATGCTCTGGGCCAACGGCGAGGGCCTGGACGCCGCACAGGACCATACCCCTGTTGCCCTCGAGGACCAGCTCCGGCTGGATTTCCGCGGCCCCTTTCGCATGGGCGCAGATGGCCCTGACCATGCTCTCCACGCTCTGGCTGAGGAAGTCAAAGGGGATGAAGCGGAGGTAGTCCACCAGGCCGTACCGAGGGTGGAAGAAGTAGGCGGCCACCGAGCCGCCTTCGTGAACCAGCCGGTACCGGATCGGGCTTTCCTTGAGGACCTCTTCCAGGGCTTCCCTGGCCTTTTCGTAGAGTTCCTGGCTTGGGCTCATACTGCCCTCCTTCACCAAAAGCCTGGGGCGGGCAACTGCCCGCCCCATCTCTCCTTCCCTGCCCTTACCGGCCAGGGGCCTCGTGCGGGAGAACCCTCCCCCTGGCCCAGCGGAAGTAGGCGTCCAGGGCTCCCTGGGCCTCGGCCTCGTAGACCTCCACCAGCATGTACTCCTCCCAGGTGGGGCCGGTTATCACCAGCTGGCCGAGGGGTTTGCGAAGCTCCACCTCCACACCCCGAAACTCCCCGAGGGCCTCGCTTCCCAGGGTGTAAAGGGTGGTGCCCTCGGCGAACAGGACCCGGGAGGGTGCGGGGTGCTCCCGCACCCAGATGATTTCCCGGGTGGACAGCCTCCACCACAGGTCCCTGGCATGGCGGAAGGCCTCCTCGGGGCTCGGGAAGAGAAGGTTGCTCCACCCCGTCAGGGGCTTGTGCCAGAAAAGCTCCGTGGGGTTCTCCATGGCCTCGAGGCGCTTTTCCAGGCTCGGTTTTCCCGCGCTGATGTAGCGTTCCACCACCAGCCAGCCCTTCATTTCCGCCTCCCGTCTTCTCCCTCCACAAGCGCCACGGTGCCGCTTCTGATTCGGGACAGCACGGCGCTTCCCACTTCCCCCAGGCGTTGTGCCAGCTCCTCCGGGGCGAAGTTGGAGGTGATGATAAGGTCCATTCGTCCCACGCTGGCCCCCTCCAGCAGGGCGTATAGGCGTTCCAGGCTGAAGGGCGTGACGCGCCCCTTTCCGACGTCGTCCAGCAGAAGGCGCTCGTAAGCGGGGGGCTCACTTCCTTCTCCGGCGGCCTCCCTTTCCTCCTTGAGGAAATCAAGCTCGCTCCTGAACCGGATGAACCGCCCCTGCTGGGCAAGCCGCCAGGCCAGGCGGAGGGCCAGGTGGGTTTTCCCCGTGCCCGGGGGGCCGTGGAGGTAGAGGAGCCCGCCGGTGTAGGCGCGGGCGGCCTCCAGGGCCAGGCAGTTTCCGTCGTGTCCCTGCACGGGTTTCTCCAGATACTCCCGGTACCGGGGGTAGCCCGAGAGGTCCTGAAGAAGGAGCCTGGGGGCAGTGTACAGCCGCCAGGCCCGGAGCACCGCGGCCCCGTACTCCTCGGGGTGGAGGTAGATGCAGTCGCAGTCGTGCTCGATGTCCGCGGGGTGGCGGAAGCCCTTGCCCTTCAAGGCAGGGGCCCCGCACAGGGGGCAGGGCGGAAGGTCGGGGTCCACCTGGGGCTGGACGATTTGAACCCCCGGGATGTTGGCTAGAAGAGTTCGCCTGTCGGGTTCCATTTCCTCACCTCCGTCTTCTGGCTTTGCAGGACCTTAGCTGCATAGCTGAGCGGGTTTTCCGGGCTCCTGCGCTGTACCTCCTGAAAGACCCGGATCACGGCGTCGTCCCCCAGCCTCTTGGCCTGCTCCAGCACTTCCCTTATCCAGGCCAGGGCGGTGGGCACCCGCCTGGGCATGGGTATGGCCTCAGCCAGGTTCAGGAAAGCCAGGAGGACGTTCCGGTGGGAGTGGGCAAGCTCCTGAATGACCCGGTTCTCCTCACGGCGCGCCCGGTAAAGCAGGTTGGCCCGCCACCCGCCAAGCTCCTGGGCCAGGGCCCCGGCGGGGTCGGGGTAGCGGACGGATGGGCCTCTCGTTTTCCTTCTTTCCCCGGACGGATAGGCCAGAGGTTTCGGCGGTTTCGCCAGGGGTTCAGGCCCTTCCTCATCGGCACCTGGGCGGACGGATAGGCCGGGGGTTTTCGCCTTTTCCCCGGACGGATAGGCCGGAGGTTTCGGCGGTTTCGCCCCGTCCGCTCCTGCCTCACCCCTGAGTTTCCTGATGGTCCGGCTCAGGGTCTGGGGGTTGGCGGGAAGGGGGAAGTCCTTGGGGTCTTCCCCCAGGGCCTGCCACAGGCGAAGAGCCTCCTTCAGCGGCATCTGCTGGAGTAGTTGGATGAGTTCCTCCCGCTTCAGGCAGTACTGGCTCCTGGGTCGTGCCATGTTCTGACCTCTTGCTCCCTCTTCCTCATCTACCGCATCTACCGCCGTGCAATGGCCCGGAGAAGGGGTATCAGAAGCGGGTCCTCCTCTTTCGGAGGGAGGGGGACTTCCGGCCTCAGCTTAGAGAAAAGAGATGGCCAGCCGGTCCTCGTCTACACCCGGGGTAAGGCGGGTTTTCAGCTTCTTCTCGTCCATGGCAAAAGAAGCGGGCACCGGCGACCGCCGGTGCCCGGGGTTCCGATTCTTCCGGCTACTACGCTTTAGCCCGCACCGGGATGAACCTCGGCTTCACGGCCTCGGCCACCTCCGGGAACAGGACCCTGGCGAATATCCCGTAGGCCATGTCCCTGTCGCCGGCGCTGAACTCGTCCACCAGGGTTTTGATGAGGCCCTCGAGGCCCTGGGGGTCCAGGGCCGCGGTGGGCACGTCCATCCCGTAGGTGACAAAAAGCCTTCCCCCACGCACCTCCACTGTGTACCGGCCCAGGGTGGGGCGGGAGTTTAGCCTGCCCGCCGCTTCCCGGGCCCTCTTGAGGGCCGCCTTCTCCTTCTCCGTGCCCACCTCGTAGTCCAGGGCTTCGCCGTCCACGAGAACCGTCCTGACCAGGGTGCGCCTGGCGTCCACATGTCCTTCCAGCAGGGTGTCCCCCTCCGGCTCCTTCACCACCGCACCGGTAGGGGTTTCCCTGTAGGCCAGGTCGGGGTTTACCCGAACGATGTCCCGAAAGGTGGTTCTCAGCATCTTTCTCACGGCGTCAACCTTGTTCACGCTTTCACCTCCGACCTCATGGGGTATGCGGGCTTGGGCTCGGGGCTCAGGTACTCGTCCATTCGCCCCAGGGCGTACATCCCAAGCCTCACCGCGTTCTCCAGGAAGAGGGCCACCCCCTGCTGGATGGTTTCCTCCTCGGGTTCTTCCTCCCCGAGGACCAGGGGAAGGCGGGCCACCAGGCCGTCCTCCTCGTTGATGGCTTGCAGGAGGTTTTCCTGGTTCCAATGGCGGATGCGCTGTTCGCTGGCTTTAATCCCGTAGCGGGCCTCGAGGATCACCCCGTTTTCGGTGTAGCGGTGGCTCAACTGCACCCCGCCCTCCTCGAGGAACCTCACCGCACCGGGGTACCGCCTTGCCCCTTCCAGGAGTATCTTGTCCAGGCGCTTCAGGTCCGGTCTCATGTCTTCATATTAGCCCTGTCTTGGCCATGTGTTTGAGAATCCGCTCCCGCTGGCGCACTAGCCGGTGGTGCTCCCACAGGATTTCCTGCACCACCTGGGGGCGGGTCCAGTTCTCCGGGGGTGTCCAGTTTTTGCCCAGGTAGATTTCCCGGCGGGTGCTTCCCCGCCACCCCTTCCTCTTCCGCTTTTCCTTGATCTCCTTGTCCGGGGTGTAGGCGTACAGGTAGGGGCCGTGGGGGTGGCCCTTCCGACAGCGGCACCCCTCTTTCCCACAGGTCTTGTACTTCCGCTTGACGTGGAGGGGCACCAGGGAGCGGAGCTTCTCCTCCAGCTCCTGTAGCCTTGCCTCTATCGCCTGCAAGCGTTCCTGGGGGTTTTGCATGTCCCCTCCCGTGCCAGTTTAGGTTCACCGGCGCTCGTGGGGGCAAGACGATTGTCTTGCCCCCCTCTCTCGCTACACCACTTCCTCGAAAAGCACCGGCTGTCCCGCGGGGAGCACCGTCCAGGTTTTTCCCACCCGCACCCTGCGGCTTTCCTTGAGGGTGGGCAGGTGGATCTGGGCAAACTCCGCCAGGGCCTGCTGGGCGGCCTGTACCAGGGTTTCCCTTGCCGGGTTCTCGGCGGTGTCCACGCCCGCCAGGTTTTCCCAGAAGCTGGCGGGGGCGAGGCTCTTTTTTCCCGCCAGGACCTGGGCCAGCACCAGGGTTGGGTCCTCCTCGCTGGCTACGGCAAGGCCTCCTTCCACCAGTTCGCCCTCCAGGGCCAGGCTGGACCGGGCTTTGGTGGCGACCAGGCTGATGGCCGCCTCCTGAAGCGTTTCGCGGTAGGCCAGGAAGAAAACCTTCACCGGCCTCGTCTGCCCGATGCGGAGGGACCTCCGGGCCGCCTGCCGGAGGGTATAGACGGAGTACTCCACCTGGTGGAACACGAGGGTGGGAAAGTCCACCAGGTCCAGCCCCGTCTGTACCAGCCGGGGGTGGGCCACCAGCACGTCCACGCCCTCCGCCACCTTCCGCCCGAGCCAGGCTTCCCGCTCCTCGGGCTTCACGGTGTCCGCATACAGCCCCACGGCCCTGAAGCCCGCTTCCGTCAGCACCCGGGTGAGGCGGGCCACCTGGTCCTTGCTCCCGGTGTTCTGCACATAGATCAGGACCCTCCTCCCCTCGCTCTTCTCCTTGGAAAGCAGGCGGATGAGCCACTTTTCCTTGGGCGACAGGTAGTCCTCTCCCACCGCCTTCATCTGGGCCACCACCCAGCCGCTTTCCGGGTCCCGCACCTCCACGTCCGTGAAGTGGGCGTCCGGCCCGTTCAAAGCCCCCTGCAGGTAGCCTCCCAGAAGGCGCTTGCTCCCCCGGGCCAGGGCCTCGTTCACGGCGGCCTTGAGCTGGTTGTAGAAGGCTTTCACCAGGCTTCTGTGGGGCTCCTCCAGGTCGAGGTAGATCACCTCCTCCCGGTAGGGGGGAAGCCCTTCCGCCACCTCGGGGAGGCGCACAAAGGCGGTGTAGGGAAGGAGGTAAGGGAGGAGAAGGGGGGAAAGGCCCGGCTTCTCCTTGGTCTGCGGGGAAGACCGCCTCCGGCTCCTCCTGCCGTCCTCCTCCGGGTAGGCGACAACCCGCTCCAGCACCCCGTATCGGGCCACAAAGGTGTCCAGGTCGTTGGGGCCGTACTCCTCCCTGAACCCGGGGAGGAAGCGGCGGAAGAGGGCGAAAAGGGTGCTGGCGTACCCGCCAAAAAGGGTGCCCGTGAGCACCAGCACCCGCCCCACCCAGTCCGCCAGGACCCCCGCCACAATCCCCTGGGCGCTTCCCTGGCCTTTGTATTCGTGGGCCTCGTCCAGGACGAGGACGTCAAAAAAGCCTTTGGGGAGGAAGCGCTTCAGGGCGTCCGCCAGGGCCACCCGGCGGGGCGGGGCCACCTGCCAGAGGGGTTCTCCGCAAACCGGGCAGGCGCGCTTTTTCCGGGCAAGCGTTTCCCTGGCTCCCGAAGGGGAGAGGGGGATGCCGTCCTTGTCCTGCACGGGCCGTCCGCAGGAGGGGCAGGCGGCGTACCGGATGAGGGTGTCCCGGTGCTTCAGGCTTTTGACCACATAGGCGGGCCTCCAGCCCGGCCCCAGCTTGGCCCGCTCCCGGGAGAGGACCGCCACCAGGGGTGTGGGGAGGGCGGGGAGGCGGCGGATGTCCTCGAGGGAGGAGAGGATGACCGCGTGGAAGCCTTCCGTTTTGGCTTCCCGCCTCCACTTGGCCACCAGGTGGGGCGGACAGAGAACCAAATAGCGGCCCCTGGGGTTGTATCCCATTAAGGCGTCCAGGGCCATTTTGGTCTTCCCAGTGGACATCTCCGCCACCAGGAAGCCCGCCCGGTGCCGCTTCAGGCTCTCCACCATGGCGGTGGAGGCCAGGGCCTGGATGCCCATGGGCTTCCTGCCCCTGGGGACCAGACTGGCCCGCTCCACCACGGGCGGGAAGGCCCGGCGTGCCCGCTCCATGAGGGTCGGGCCGAACCGCTCCATAAACTCAGCCAGGGTGAGGGCGGACTCGCTCATGTTCCTCCTTCAAAAGAAGCCTGGGGGCGGGAAATCCCGCCCCCCTCTTTCCCTTCTGCCCGGCTACAGGGATACGCCGTCAGAAAAGCCTCATAGCGCCTCCTCGGGGATGGGGAGTTCGCCTCCTCTCAGGGCTGAGGCGAGCATCTCCTTGATTTCCCGCACCTGGGACAGGGGCAGGTACAGGGCTTCTATTCCGATGGCGGTGAGGTTTTTCTGGTACGGCTTCACGGCTTCCTTAAACCATTCTACCTATTCGGGAAGGATGGGCAGGTTGAGGGCCCTGGCAAGGTTGGCGGCGGCCTCCTCCCTGGAGGTCCAGACCACCACCCGCTCGCCCACCGCCTCGCTGGTTATCAAGCCGTGCACCACCTGCCCTATACGGGCACGCCGGTACTTGAGTTCGTTCATGCTCCTCCACACGAGGAGGCGCTCCGGGGCCACCACCACGAGGTTTTTGTGGGTAGCAAAGGCTCCCCAGATGGCCTCCACGCTTTCCCGTGTGCCTCCAAAGGACAGGTAGTGGGCCTCCTTGCCCACCGCCACCAGGCGGTGGAGCACGGCTTCCACGCCGTCTTCCGTTCGGATTCGCATTCAGGACACCTCCAGGATGGTTCCGCTTTTGAGGCCCAGGGCCACCACCTTGACCTCAAAGCGCTCCCGGGTGATTTCCCGTACCACGCCCCCCTCCCGTTCCTCAAAGCGAAGGGGCACTTTCTTTACCTCACCCCTCACCAGGTAGGGCTCCCCTTCCAGGTGGACCACCTGGTTGTCCAGGAAGCCCCCGGCCAGCATGAGGGCCAGGTGGGCTTCTTTAAGGGGCAGAAGGGGTCGAACATGCCGTACCTGGCCGGATGGGTGGAAGAGGGGGCTGTTCTCCAGGGCCTTCAGCACCTCCTCCTCGGTTAGCTGGTTCTTGCGGGACAGGTACGCCGTGCCTCCCCCGGGCACCGGGTACACCCACTCGCACTCCTCCAGGGACCCCTGGACCTCGAGGTTCTCTGGCGGGAGGGGTTCTTCCGCCTTCACCCCCAGGACCACGATCTGCTTGAACTGCTGGTACTCGGGCTCGGGGAAGCGCCAGGCGCTGACCTCCTCGTAGTGGGCCGTCAGGTACGGGCTGGCGTCCTCCAGGGTGCTTTCGGGGATGATGTAGACCAGAACCCCCCCTGGCTTCAACGCCGGGGTCCAGTGCTTCAGGAAGGTTAGCTCAAGCCGTTCGCCTTCCCCGTGGTCGTAGGGCGGGTTCAGCCAGAGGAGGCTGAACCCGTGGCCCTGGAAGGTGAAGCTGTCCCCCTGGTACACCCGCAGGCCGTTGGCTACGGCCCGCTTGGCCCTGGCCCGGGATAGCTCAATCCCCTGAACCCTGGCCCGCAGGGCTTGGGCGAGGATGTAAAGGGCTTCTCCTTCCCCCGCACAGGGGTCCAAAATGTCGGGGGTACCCACCACGCTCAAGTTGCGGAGGAGAAGGTGGACCACCCGGGTGGGCGTGGGGTAAAACCCGGCCTTGGCCTTTGCCTCCAGCCTCATTTCCTCCTCCGGGTGAACTTCTCTAGGGACCAGGCGGTCAGGCTGATGAGAAGGATTGGGGAAACCAGCACCAGGCTTAAAAGCAGGCTGTAGCCGATGAGTTTAAGGGTTTCACAAACCATAAGCCTCCCGTAAAGCGCGGGCGGAGTTGTCTTCAACGGCCCGCTTCCACTGGCCCTCCAGCCTTCCCAGGCGCGCGTAGGCGGTACGAAGCTCCTCGAGGATTTCCTCCAGCTCCTTCAGGGCCTCTGGCGTTTCCGGCACCGGGTAGCCCCGGGCCTGGGCCCAGGACACGGCGTGCTCCGCCTCCCTGGCGTAGCTGGCCAGGAGTTTGCCCGCGGCCTGGATTTCCTGAAGGAGATGAACCTGGGTCTTCTTCATGGCACCTCCTCCGTTGGGAAAATCGCCATGCTCCTGTGGGGGCGAAGCCCCCACCTCTCTTGACGGGATTTCCAGGTATGGTAAACTCAAGGCGTTCGGGGGGTCCGAAACCGCCCGGATGCCAGGTCAAGGTGGCGTCAGGGAGCCCGCGGGCTCCCAGGCGTCCCAGGCCCCGCGGGGGGGCCTGGGATTGAACGCCGACTCCACCACCCCGCAGGGAGTTGGAGGAGCAAATCTGCGGATTTGTTCTTTCCTCCAGCTCCCTTCTTCTTTTGTCCCCGCGCGGGGAAGAAGGAACCCCCGGGAAAACCCGGGGGGCGGTCGGGCGTGGGCTTAGAGGCCCAGGGCCTTAAGGTACTCGTCCAGGAAGGCGTTCACCTTGTCGGGGAGGTCCCCAAGGCCCAGGATGGCCCCGATCAGGACCGAGGGGGTGCCGTTCAGGACCTTGAGGCCCTGGCCTGCCTCACCTGAGAGCATGGGCAGGCGTATGGTCTTGGGTCCTGCGCCGAAGTCGTAGGTAAGCTCCACGGTGATGTACGCCTGCACGGCGCTGGGGAGAACCACCCGGCCCACCTGGAAGCGGAAGGAAGCGGCCTTGGCCTTGGCCTCGGGGCCCAGCCGGGAGGCCAGGCTGGGGTCAAACCGGGGGACGGCCAGGTAGGTGTCCGCCCGGGTCAGGTCTGCGGCCTTGAGGGCCTCCACCAGCCCCTGGGCCACCTTCTGGGCCTCCTCGAGGGCGGCCTCGGTGGGGTTCTTGCGCACGGGCTCATCGGAGGCCCTGGGCTGGGGTTGAGGCTGGGGCTGGGGTTGGGGTTGAGGCTGGGGTTGTGCCTGAGCCTGTGGCTCTCCCAGGGCTTTCAGCCGCTCCTCGGCTTCCTTGAGGACGGCGCTTTCCACCAAAGCCCCGGAAGCGCTCAGGATGGCCCGGTAAACGCCACGGGCTTCGTCCAGGCGTCCAAGGCCTTCCAGGGCTTTGCCCCTTTCCAGGATTACCCGGTGGAGGGAGTGGAACCCCTGGACAAGGGGTGGGATGCCCTTGAGTTCCTCCCAGGCCTTGAAGTACTCCTGGGCGGTGTCCAGGGCTCCGTTGTAATCTCCTGTCCTCACCTGGGCTTTTACCAGAAGCTCCAGGCCCAGGAGTTTCTGAGGCATCCGTCCCTGAACCGGCGGAGCGGCGAACCGCACCAGGATACGGGCATCCCTTACGGCCTTTTGCGGCTCGTACTGGAGGTAGGCCAGGGCCCGCTGGTAGCCGTAGTCCCAGATGTCCCGGCCTTCCCGGTCAAAGGAGGCCTCTCCGGCCATGGCCTTCAAGCCGCGGTCAAACCACCTCGCCGCTTGTTGCCAGTCTTTCTTAGCCAGCCAGTACACACCGAAACGCCAGCTGTACTCGGGCGGTGTGTACACGTTGATGGGGATGTTCTCGTCCAGCGTCCTCAGCCGCCGGAAGGCCGGTTCGCTGATGCGCGGGTCGGGGTGGGTAAGCTCATCCAGGCTCACAGGTGGCACCGGTATGGAACTCCGGTAGGTGCCTCCAGGACCCGGCAAAACCCGCGCCAGGTCCTCCTCGGGAACAAGGGTGGCGGTGGGCGCACACCCCGCCGCCAGGGCCACGAGAGAAGCCGTCAGCAGGATTTTCCTCATCCTCTCACCTCTTACCAGTAGCGCACGCCCACCCGGATGCCCGAGGGGGCGCTTCTGTCCTCCAGGATAAGCAGGGCCACGGTGTCCCCGTTTTGCCAGGTCAGGGGAAGGTCCAGCGGAGGCAGGCCGTAGGGGAGGCAGGTGAACCGGTAGATCCCGGACCCCGGGCTCTGGGGCCAGGCTTTGGCCGCTCCCCGCCACCTCCAGGGGGGAGTGGCGTATCCCTCCTCGTAGGTGGTGGGGCTGGTTTGCAGGGGAACCAGGAAGGTGTTGGCCTGCATCTCCACGGGACCCGAGTCGGTTCGGACTGGCCCCAGGTTGAAGCCGGAAGCCTCCACCCTCACCCCGTCGGGGCAGACCCCCTGGGGAAACCAGGCAAAGGCGTGGGTGGCGGGGGCTGTGGTGGACAGGCACCCGGTTAGGGCCAGGAGGAGGATGGGGGTAAGGAGTAGGGTGCGCATGTTTCCTTCCAGTTTAGGGCAGGCGGGGAGTGGTCTGTCTTGCCCCCACGAGCGGTTAAGTAATGCATTCGTGGGGGCAAGACATCATTCACGCCACCTGGTCCAGGCTTTTGGCCTTCTTCCTCTCCGCCCTCTCCAAAAGGAGCGCTGCCAGCAGGTGCTTGCACACATGCCCCTTGGAGTAGTCCGGGCAGTTGCAGGTTTCCGCCTCGAGGTCCACCAGGTAGGGTTGGCTTCCCCTGACCACATACATGTTCAGCCCCTCCACCCGGTGGACCTTACCCTCCATGAGCAGGTTCTCCGCCCGCTCAAGCCGATCAAGGAAGCCCTCGATCTTTTCCCGTTTGCTCATGGCTTTCCTCGTCCGCCAGGCCCGGGTTTTCGCCAAAGCCGGGGTAAGCCATGTCTTTCACGCTGATCTGCCTCATCCTTTCACCTACCCTTCCAGGAAGCGCTTGACCAGGTAGATGGCGGTGAGGTGAGCCGGGTACACCGCATAGAAGGCCCACCACGGCGTCCGCCTGCCCTTGCCCAGCCTAGGAACGAGATGAAGGAAAAGCAGGTACGCCCCTCCCTCCAGAAGCCCCACCCACAGGGGCCACCCCAGCATCCAGACGTTGAGGGCCAGGACGACCCCGGCCAGAAGCCTCATGCCCCGCAAGCTCCACACCACGGCCAGGGGCATGGCCGTGGTGAGGTTGTACACTCCAAGCACCCACCCCAGCCAGGCCCTCTGCCCACCTGCGGCCAGGACGCTGGCCGACAGGTCGGCCAGGATGTTGAGGGGCCAGAGGGAGAGGGGATGTTGCTGGAGGATCAGGCTGTAGCCCGGCTGGCTAATCAGAGCAAAGGGTACCAGCCGGGCCAGGTACTTTCCTGGGGACGCCCCCTGGGCCAGGTGGTAGGTGAGCAGGGCGAGGAACCCCGGCATGACCACCCGCCCGGGAAGCCGCCACTCGAAGGGAAGCTGGAAAGCCACGGCGATGTGGTCCACCACCATGAGGGCCACCAGCGTCCACTTGAAGCCCTCGAGGCTCATACCCACTCTCCTTCCGGGGCCAGGTACATGGGATAGCCGTTCAGGTCCAGGCGGGCCAGGACCTTTTTCCCCTCTTCCCGCACAACCTCCAGGGTATCCCCTGCCCTGCGGGTGTGCAGGCCGGGGGTTTCCCAGACCCAGGCCCGCACCTCCAGCCAGTCCATGCGTTCATCCAGAAGCATCCGCCTCCGGCCTTCTTGTAGGCATCTCTACGCTCCTGCAAGGCCGCGTTGTAGAGGTGGCGGCAAAGCTCAAGGGTGCGCTCCAGGTCTTTTTGTTGAGGCTGGGTGGGGTACAGGCGGTATTTGAAGGCTTTGCGCATGGCTGGCTTCTTCTACACAGTACCAAATCCGTGTCCACCTCCTCTTTCATCTCTTCCCGTGCTGATCTCAGCCCACCACTCGTACCACCTCGCCCCGCCGAACAGCGGCCAGCTTCACCTCTTCCACCCGGTCCGGGCCAAGCAGGAGGAAGGCGTGGAGTTCCAGCTCGTCCTCGTCATAGATCACGGCCACCTCCCCGGGGGAAACCACCAGGCTCAGGTCCGCTGCTAGATGGCGGGCGGTGTAGCCCAAGGGCACCTCGAGGGTCCCGTGGATGTACCGCCCCACCTTCAGGCGTCCGTACCGCTCAAGGAGTGCATCCACCCTTTCCTCTTCGGGCAGGGCAACCACCCGGAGAGGCGTTATAAGGTGCAGCCTTTGCATCCCTCACCTCCTTTTCCCACACGGGCCCAGGCCAGGGCCAACAGGGCCAGGCCCAGGAAGAGATAGCCCACCCCCTTGGTGGGGGCACCGCATGCCTCGGAAAGGACGAGGGGAAGCGGCTCGCACGACCTGCCTCCCACCAAAAGGGCAAGCCCGATCGCTAGGAGTAACCCCGGCAGCAGCTTGATCATCTGCCCACCTCCTTCGCCCTTCCCCGTGGGGCCGCTAGGCCCCCTAGGTCTCTTCCTCCCCCAGGCGGTCCGCCTTCCGGCCCACCTCCTCCAGCCAGGCCAGGGCAGCGGGGATGCGCCGGGGCAGGGGGATGGCCTCCGCCAGGTCCAAAAAGGCCAGGAGGGCGGCCCTGTGCCGGTGGGCCAGGTGCTGGACCACGGGATTTTTCTCCCTCCTCGCCCGCCCCGGCGCAAGGGTCCAGGATGTGGGAAAGGGGGCCGCCGTCCAGGTACCTGAGGATTAGGTCCACCACCCGGGGAGGGGTGGGGTAAAAAATGGGTAAGGCCCCCCCTGAAGGCATAGGAGAGGGCTCCAGCACGGTGCTTCTAGCACTTCCGGCCTAAAACGGCTTTTAAGGGCCCCCGGAGAGGGGGCCCAGTATCTACCTACCCCTTAGCCCCGGGTGTTCCTTGTTTCACCACGTCCTCTATTTTCCAGCGCCAGCGCTCTGGAAGTACCTCGTTGAGCCACCGACGAACCTCCTCCTCGGTAGCCGGCCTGAGGGTTAACCTTAGGGCGGTTGGATCGTACGACACCACGACGTACACCCCCAGGGCCTCCCGGTAGTAGTTGTCGGTGGTCCCCAGCCACCCCCGGAGGAGCGGCGTGGGGTTGAGGTTGGTGAAGGGGATCCTGGTGGTGAATGTTACCCGGGGCTTGCGGCCCCTCTCTAGTAGCCGTTCATACACGGCTACCCCGATGGTGCCAGGCTCCAGCGGAACGTAGCTAACGGCGTCGATGGTTTCCTGTTCCTGCCTCATGGGTTTCCTCATGGGTTCCCTCCCTCTGTCACTATGCCACGGGGGTGCGACAGGTTCTGTCGGAACGGCCACCTCTTCCTCCCGGGAGATAGTAGGCTGCTCCGCCCTCACCCCCCGCACCCGCAGTAGTAGGAGTGGACCACCACCCGCCAGGGGGCGGGGTCCGGCTCAAAACCCACGGAGGCCAGGGGGCCTTTCGCCCTTTCCAGGGTCCGCTGGTGGCCCTGGCGGACCCAGGCCTCCACCTCCCCCCGATCCACCCCTTCGGGGAGGCGGGCCACCGCTACCTGGCCGCACTCCCAGCACCTCCGGAGCACCACCAGGGGCCGGGGGTCATGGTCTTCCTCCTTCGCAAAAGGGCTGGGGGTGGGCTTTCCGGCCCACCCCCCTCTTTTCTCTAAATCCGCTCCACCGCGCCCAGGGCTTTAGCTACATCCTGGGTGGTCCAAAGGACAACCCTTTCCACCGTTCACCTCCTCCTTCAGCCTCCTTCAGCCCATTCTAGCCGGGGGCCGGGAACACCCCGGCCCCCCCCACCTGGCTTTACCCGCCGCGCCTCACCGTTTCCCCTTCGGCGTTAAGCCGGATGACCTCGGGCAGGGGCTTGCCCTCGGCCACGGCCTTCGGAAGCCCCTTCAGGCGTTCCAGCACCTTGTAGGGAATGTACCGGTGCTCCCCCTCCACCACAATCCGGGGGTAGGTGTAGAGTTCCCGCCCGATGCCCCAGGCCACGGCGGCCCGCTTCAAAGCCCCCGAAATCGCCCCCTTGAAGGGCTCCATGTCGGACGGCCCGGACCCGTCCTGCTTCTCCACCCACTCTCCGGTGTTGGGGTCGCGGACCAGGATGCTGGCGATGATGCCGGTGATGACGCCGTTCTTCCCGTCCTCGTCCTCCCGGCTCACCTGGGCTGGGAAGTAGCGCACCTGCCAGCCGAAGGGGCCGAAGGCCTTGTCCAGGCGCACCATGACTGCTCGGGCGTCAATGTAGGGGGCGATGCTGGTGATGCCGCCCTTGTTGCTGATGATTTTCCACTCAATCTCGTCCGCCGTAAGGGGTGCCGTCAGTATGTCCAGTGGGTTCACGCTTCACCTCCTCATCCAGCTCCTGGCGACCGAAGGTCGCCTTCTCTAACCACCACCCAGGGGGCCTGGACCCCCTTCCTTTCACACCCCTTTCGCCACCAGGGGCGTAAAATGAGGACAAACCTCCAGCCGCTACCCCCGGCGGTTGGAGGGAAGGTCGGGGGGATTGAAGCGCCCTGCGGGGCGCTTCAGCTTTTCACGCCCTGGCCGCCACCACCATGCCGATGGCGTCCGCAATGTGGGGGTGAAAGGGAACGGGCCCTGTGAGCCGCCCTTCGTGGGCCAGGGCCTTAAGCACCGCCATGACGTCCCGCTCGGTGGGCCTGAGAAGCCCGGTGAGCGCCTGCCTCCAGCCGGGGGCATCGGGTCCGTACCACGGGTTCGCCCTCGAGGGCAACGGGCGGTCCACCGGCACCCCCGCTCCCTCCAGGGCCTTGGTCAGGGCCTGTCCCAGGGCGGCGATCTCTGCCAGTTCCCGCTTCGGCACCTGCCTTTTCCAGGGACCCCGGCTGGTCCGCTCCACCACGGCCCGGCTCACCCCGTACAGGCTCACCAGTTCCAGGGCTCGCTCCACCAGATGGGCGTTGTCCACGGCTTCCACCTGGAGGACCCGGTAGTGCTCGGGGTACCGGGCCACCACGGCTAGGGCTGTCTTCCACCTTCCCGGGTCAGCGCCCAGGTAGACCACAGGCTTTTCAGGGCCTTGCTCCATTTGCATCCACCTCCTGTGTAGGTGAGGAACTCCTGGAGGTCGTAGAGCCTGGCCCGCACTTCCGGGGCCAGCTCCTGAAGGGCTGTACCTCCGGAGCCTTCATCCAACAGGCTGGCCAGGGCGAGCACCGCCCTGGCCCCCTCTTCCTCACTCACCCCGAGAAGACGGCAGAGGGCCTCGAGAGCCAACAGGCGATCCATGGGTAAAGGATAGGCGGCGGCTTATGCTTTACCTATGGAACCCGCCTTTTACCTGGGCTTCTGGCTGGGGTTGTTCTCCGGGGTGCTCCTCGGGGTCCTTCTCTATGTGCTGGCCCTGGACCTCATCGCCCTCGCCCGCCACCTGGTGTCCCGCTTGGCGGCCAGGCTCCTGGCTAAACGCCAGAAAAACGGATCCAGCGCTTAGCCAACCCCAGGGGAACCCGCACCTCCTCCTGCCCCTGGCTGGCTACCGCCAACCAGATGGCGTAGAGCACCGCTCCCTGTTCGGGGTAAAGCCGGGCCAGGTCCTTCAGGGTGTTCTCCATGTGCTCCAGCTTCACCCTGGTCCAGCCTTCCCGAAGCAACTCCACGTGCTCGGCCAGGGCGTCCTCGTCCAGGGTGAGGCTTTCCGGGGGCAGGCCCAGGTCCTTAAGCGCCTCCAGCAGGTCGGCTATCCGGGCCTTTGGGGGCAGTCCGAGGGCGTGGAGAAGCCGGTTGCTGACCTCCAGGCATCCCATGCCTTCAGGATAGGCCCCGCCACCGGAGATAAGCCTTAGCCAGGGCCTTCCAGGCGGAAAAACCCGTGGCCTCGTGCCGGGACCGGTCGTCCACCACCTGGGCCAGGTAGCGCCCGCCCGGAAGCAGGGCCACGCTGTAGCCCAGCCCGCGCTCCTCCAGCAGGTGCCGCAGTTCTCCTTCTAGAAAAGCCTCCAGAGCCCGCATGTTCGGGTAGTGCTGGGGGGGCTTAAGCTGGGGTTCGACCCGGATGAGCTGTTGCAGGAGGGTTTCCTCAGCAACCGCCACGGCTCACCTCCACCCGTAGAACCTCCGGCTTAAAGCCAGCAAACCGGCCCATGGGGCCTGGCTCACCCCTTCCTCCAGGCGGAGTTTGGGCTTGGTGCGCCCCAGGGCTACCCGGTAGAGGGGAGTGTCCGGAAAGCGCTCCACCTGGTAGAAAAAGCCCGAACGTCCCAGGTGTTCCCGCACGGCAAGCTCCAGGCCCACCAGGGGCAGGGGACGCTCCCATGACCGGCTTTCCAGAAGCTGGAAGACCAGGGCGTCCAGGTCCTTCTGCTTCATGGACCGCGCCATGCCCTCCAGGGCCTCCGCCAGGTAGGGGTCCAGGGGAAATCCCCCGGTGCTCCGCATCACCGCCAGGCGCGACAGGGCCGCCTGTCCCTCCTCCTCGGGCATGTCCTCCACCATGAGGGACAGGATGGTGTAAAGCTCCTCGTTGACCGCTACCATTCCCCCTCCTTTCCGAAAAGGGACCGGGGAAAAGTCCCTTTTCGTTGGGCACAGGCCCATACCCAGCTTACGGGATGGGCGGGTGCCGTGCTGGACCTTGCCCCCACGAAGGAAAGAATGGGGCGGTCGTGGGGGCAAGACACTCCCGCCCAAACCATTCCCACCTCTCCCCGACCCCGCCAGACCCCTTTGAGCGGAAAAACCCGCTCCTGCACGGCGTGCGCTGGGAATGGGAATAAGAAAAGGCTTAGGGGTTGACGGGTTCGTGGGGGCACAATATGCTTTGCTCAGGAATGCTACCTCTGTTCGCCTCTCCCTGGGCCAACCCCGAGGAACGCCCCCGCCTTTTTCGTGAGGCCCTGGAGGCCCTTTCGCAGGGTGATCCTGAGCCGCTTCTACGGGGGTTCCGTGCCTATTTGTCCCTGCGCGGGGCCAGTCCCCGTAGTGTGGAACTGCGCCTGCAACAGGTCCGGGATTTCCTGCGCTACCTGATGGCCCTGCGGGGTCCTGAGCCTCTGCGCTGGGAGCGGGGCGATTACCTGCGCTACCGGGAGGACCTCCACCGCCGGGGCGCTTCTCCGAAGACCCTGCTTTCCCACTACTACGGGGTCCGGGCGTTTCTCGACTTCCTCCTCTTTGCTGGGCATACGCCTCCTCCCCTGGACTTTCCCCTCAAGGAAAGGGCTCCCAGGACCTCCTACCCCCTGTCCAGGGAGGAGTACCTGCACCTTCTGGACCTCCTTGAGGGCTGGCGCTCCCAGTTCCGCGAACCCCTGGCCCTCCTGATGGTGGTCATGGGCGAGGGGGGCTTGCTGGTCAAGGAGGCCCTGGCCCTGACCCTGGACCATGTGGACCCTGCGGGCCGCCTGCGCCTGCCTGGGGGCTGGGTGGACCTCTCCCGCCGGGGGACCCAGGTGCTCCAGCGCTACCTGGACTACCGGCAGGCGGTGCAGGCCTACCCCACCCGCCACCTCTTCCTGGATCCCAGGGGGCGTCCCCTGACCCAGCGCCAGGCCACTCAGGCCCTTCACGCCTTCACGGTGTTCTCCGAATACCCTGTGAACGCCCTTCGCCTCCGCCTCACCGGACGCACCCGCCTGATTGAGCGCTACGGCACCCGGGAGGCCAAGCGCCTCCTCCGCCGGACCTTCATATAAGCACCCCCTCCCGTTTCGCCGGGAGGGGGCTTTATGCCTCCCCTCCTTTTACCGGAGGGCCAGGCTGAAATACCCTCTCAGCACCGCCACCACATAGGGGCTGTCCACCACCACCCACACCGTCTTGCCCTTCTCCTCCTTCCGCCCGATGAAGTAGCGGTCGTCGGCCAGGATGAAGGAGCCGCTCATGGATGTTCCCCCCAATCGCACCACCTTCATCCCCTTAGCCCAGGCCGGGGGTGCTTCCCCGCCCAGCACCAGTACCACCTCCTTGCCCACGAGGGCCTTCTCAAACCCTTTGGGGGGAAGGCCCACCACAAAGAGGCTCCGGGTGCGGTGCAGGAGGAAGCTGTACGCCTCCCCGTCGTCCATTTCCTTTACCTGCGGCAGGGCCTGGGCCAGGGCCAGGCCCAAAAGCACCACAAGGCTCAAAAGCGCACGCCTCATCTCGTTTCCTCCTCCCTCCTGGCCGCATCCGCCACATACCGGGTGGCGATGTTCACCACCAGGGCCACCTTGGAACTCACCGGCCCGTCAAAGGTGAGCCAGAGCCATTTATCCGGGGTGCTGTACCCCGGGGCGAACAGGTAGGGCTTCCCCCCGGACCACACCAGGGGCAGGCCCAGCAGAACCCGGGCCAGCTCCGGGCTGTCCCTCTCGCCCCCCACCCCCACCACCTTGAAGAGGTTGGGGTCATTGAGGGACTTCAACTTCTCCTTAAGCCGCCTTGCGGTGGTGGTGTCCGTGACCACATAGGCCTTGCTGATCCGCATCCCCCCAGGGGGACAGGTGTAGATGGGCACACCCCCGTAGGAGATGTTCTGGCAGGTGCCCCCCTTGGCGATGAGGATGAGGTAGTCCAGGATGGCCTCCACCCCGGCTCCCGAACCCACAATCATGATGTCCCCCCGGTTGAAACCCTGAAGCACCTCGTTCCAGCTTGCCGGGTAGAGCATGTCGTCCGGGAAACCGCACATTTTCAGCGTCAAACATAGGGTGCACTTGGTAACCTTGTACACCCCCCGAAAGACCAGGCTGGGCTGGCTGAAGTCCAGTTGGGAAAGGGACTGGGGGTTGCAACTCATCACCGCCCCCACCCGTTGCAGGTTGTTGCTGATGCCCCCCCAGTCCAGATTGCTGAGCCAGTCAAACTGGGCCAGGGCGGGGCTCAGGGCCACCACTGCTGTTAAGAGCCACCGCTTCATCCTTCACCTCCCTAAAAGAGGCCGGTACAGGGCTGAAAGGTCCGGGGCGATGCCCCCCAGGTCCCCGAGGACCTTGTAGGGCGTCCCCTTCACCCCGGGTATCTCATACCCCTCGGGCACGGAAACCCAGCGCCAGTGGGTCCTCTCCGCCACAAAGGGCAGGGTGTAGGGGGGAACCCCCAGGGGCTGGGCCGGGCCTTCCAGGGGAGGGGACGGGTAGGCCAGCACGCATGGGGGGCAGTACTCTATGCGGATGTCTATGGTGATGGGCACGTGCCAGTAGACGATGAGCCGGGATAGCTGGCTCCAGGCCCAGCCTACCCAGTTGCTGGCGTTGATTTGGCTCAGGTCGATGTTGCGCATGTCGGGGATGTTGGTGGCCTCCAGGATGTTCATGGCCTGGAAGAAGCTGGTGTAGCCGAAGGCCTCGTAGACGGGCAGGGAGGCGGGCGGGAGCCAGCGCTTGGCCTCCTCGTACTTCCAGAGGCCCGGGCTCTCCCTGCCCGCCTTGACGGGCTCATCCTGGGGCTTCCCCCCGGTGAGCTTGTCCACCTCCCCTTTGAGCTTCACCGCCCCGTCCACCAGCATGAGGGCGCTGGCGGCGCAATCCGCCACCTGGTCCAAGCTCCCCGTGCACCCCTTCAGGACCGGTATCCCCTGGGTCAGGGTGCGCAGGGGGCTCTCAATCAGGCGCACCAGGCCCTGCTTCAGGGTGTCCGCCAGCCCCGGGATGCCGTAGAAGGCCCGGGAGTTGTACAGGGTCCTCGCCGAGCGGTAGAAGTGCACATAGTAGTAGACCTTCTCCACCTCGCTCCCGGTTCGGTCAATCAGCCCCTTGTAGGTGTTCCACATGCCTTCCAGGGACCGCCATAGGGCCTGGGGGTCCCGGGGCACCATCTCGGTGTACACGGGGGCCACCACCGCCCCGCCGTTTAGGAGGTGGCCTCGCCAGGGGATGGGCAGGTAGACCTTGGGGGCTCCCAGGTTGGCGAAGTCCGTTATACCCAAGTTGCTGAGGAAACTCCCTGGGTCCGAGGGCCTGGGCTTCAGGAGGATTTCCGCCACCTCCCGGAGGTACTCGGGGTAGTACTTCTGCCAGGCGTGTTCCATGGCCGCCTTCACCCGGGCATCGGCGGCGTCCCAGTTAAACCAGAGGGGCTTGGAGGGATACCCCGGGGTGCGGAAGACCTCCGTCCCCTGTATAAGGACTTTGAAGCCCGGGATGTACATGATGGGGAGGATTTCCATCCCCAGGCCATCGCAGAAGTCCTCCCTAGGGATTTGCGGGATGGGCAGGTACCGGTCCAGGCTGTGAAGCCCCGCTGAGGCCATTTTCCCGGGGTCAAAGGGGGTGAGCTTGTCCAGCATGGCGGTGTCCAGGCTCTCGGAGGGGATGTTCAGCTTCACCTCCGGCAAAGGCGGGTCCAGGTCCGGTCCCTTGAGTCCGAAGGTGCAGTAGGCCAGGTAGAAGGCGGGGTTGTTCAGGGCCGTTATCACCCGCCAGTAGTACCGCTCTTCAAACCTCTGCCAGGCCTTTCTCAGGTCCTTAGCCACCTCCCGGGTGGCCTCCAGGCTGGACATGGGGAGGCGGAACTCGTGGGCCTGGGCCTCCGCCCAGGGGAGCCGGTCCTTGCACTGGTTGGGGTCCTTTTGCGGGTCGCATGGACCCTTCTGGTAGTCCCGAAGGCGGTCCTTTCGCAACACCTCCAGGTAGGGCCACTTCCCCTTCAGCACCTGCTCCAGCCGGTAGTCGGGCTGGGAGAGGAGGTACTTGGTCCAGTCCTGGTACTGAGGCCCCGGGTTCTGCTCGGCCAGTGCCAAGCCCAAGAGAGGCAGAGCGAACAACGCCCTCATTGCCCTCATTACTTCCCCCTTTCCTGGCACCACTGGGAGAGGGGCTTGTACCAGACCTTCCCCTCCTCCCGGTTCAGGGCGGCGTAGGGATTCCGGTCGGGCAGGAGGCTACGGGTGATGTAGGTAACATAGGGGTCCCCCTCCACCGCCTCTATCTCCTTCCCCGTGGGGCTCAGGTACCCCTCCAGGCCCGGGATGCGGTAGCGTTTGCCCTCGGCGGTAACATGTCCCCCGGCCTCCACCGGACGGTCATTGTCCGATGCCGCACGGTCCACCTGTACCCAGTCCCGGAGATACACGGTAACCCGATACCCCGTAACCCGGTACAGGGGCTTTAAGGGATAGATTACCCCCCCGATATTCCTCCGCGAGTAGTAGGCCCCGACCTCGCCATAACCCCTATCCCTACCCCCAGAGTCCTTGAACCGGCAGGTGTAGATTCTCGTCCACCAAACGTTCCGGGAGTAGGCACAGTTATAGGTAACAAAGGCTTCCCCATTCCAGGTGAAGGTAATCCCCTCCACCGGATTGGCATATACGGTAGTCCGTACGGACTGGGGGCGGGAGGTATCCACCTCGTACCCCGCTACCTCCCGCTGGATCTCGAGGTAGGCCACACCCCGATCCCGATCCGCCGTATCCCGTACCCCTAGGGTCGCACTGCTCGCCCCCGAAGGGGGAGGATAGTTGGTCAAACGGAAACCCTCCTCTCCCCTTGCGCCGCGATGGGTAAAGGTCCCATCCCACGAGCTATCCCGGGAAAAGCTAAAGGAGGTGGTGTATCCGGAGGCAATCGTCCACTCCCTAAACCACACCCGAGCCCGAAGATTCGCCTGGGAAATATACCCCCAAACATCGGCCCTGGCCTCAGGCAACCCCTCCACCGTGGGTAAAAGAGGCGTGGTAAAGGAAACATAATCCGTCTCCGGCCAGTCGGGCCGGTCCACCAGGTATCTCCCCACCATGGCCGCCCCCTTCTGGCTGGCGTTCTGGGGAGGCCAGATGACCGCCAGGCTGTTCTGCTTGTCCAGGCTGGGCCTGGGCAGGACGTGGAACCGGGTATCGTTGCGGTAGCCCGTGGGGCAGTAGCTCTGGGCGGTGCCCTCGGGCACCACAAACCGCACCCCTCCCCCCACCCGGGCCTGGTACTCCTGGGCCAGCTGGAAGGTCCAGGGGGATACCTCGGGCACGAAGAACCATAGCTCGCTCCCCCGCACTTGCCTCCCGTAGAAGGCCCTCAGCTTAGCCATGGAGTCAATCAGGCTCTTCTGGGCCAGGTCCCGGTCCTGGGGGCTAATCCCGGCGAAGATGCTCCCCCCGGGCCGGTAGCTTTCCATTCCCGGGTAGCGGTAGCGCTCGGGGTTTCCCCCTGGAGGCCTGGCCGTGAGCCACCCTCCCGTTTCCATGGGCACGGGGTTGTCCGGGGAAGCCTGCCAGGTCTTGGTGCCCTGAAGGGGCCAGACGGCGTACTCCACCCGGTAGCGGTAGGGTTTGTTGTAGGCGTCGTACTCCGTGGTCACGCCCGCCTTGCCCCTGAGCCGGTTCTGGCTGTCGTAGAGGTCGTACACCTGCCCGTTGGGGTAGGTGCCCGGGGTGAAGCCCTGGAGGCTGAAGGTATCGCACCCCCCCACGCACAGGTAGAGCCTGCCGTTCCAGGTGAGGGAGTGGTAGCTGGTCCCCTGGATGGGGTTGGTCCCGGTTTCCAGGTAGAACTCCACCCGCACCCGGTAGCCCTCCTGGGCGTTGCCCTCCAGGTACCCCCGCACCTCCGTGGAGGGCCTGGGGCCGTCCAGAAGGCCCACCTGGGCCAGGGTTAAAGACAGAAAGGGCAAAAGCGCTAGCAACCGCACAAACCCTCCTGCTGTGTCCTAAAAAGCCCATACCCCATCAGGGAAAGCCCTATCACAGGGGCCAGGGGTACCAGGGCCAAACCGAAAGAGAAGGAAAGAAGGGAAAGCCTCAAAAGCCTTATGGGTACTGCCTCCCCCTCTGGAACATGGGGTCAATCATCAGGAGACTCTTGAGGGTGGGCACGATGCCCGTGGGGGTTTCCACCAGGGCCAGGCACCGCCTGCCCTCCTGGGTGTCCTTGTAGAGGCGGCAGGACTGGAGGACCTGGTTCCTTTCCTCCTCGGGAACCCCGGGGTACTCCCGGTCCGAGGGGTCGTAGTACTTGCGGGGGATGAGCCGGTCCAGGAGGAGGTAGTCGTGCCTCCAGCCCTTGACCATGAGGAAGGTCTTGATTTCCACCTTGGGACCGATGTCCGCCCCTCGGCTGTTCTGAGCCCCAAAGCAGAAGGTGATGAACCCCCCACAGAGCCGCCCTGTAGCCAGGAGCCCCGACAGGATACTGGGCACATCGGTGAGGATTTTGATTTCCCCAGCTGGGTCTGCCCGGTTGCAGATGCCCAGCCAGTTGCAGTCGTAGAAGTACCCCCGGGCCGCCTTGCTTAGGGCATCCCGCACGGGGGATTGCAACTCCTTGGCGTAGGCGTAAGCCTGCATGCTGGCACCTGAGCGCTTGTGGTCCTCCGCGATGCGGTTGGCAAACTCCTGGAGGACGGCGTCGTAGTTCATCCCTGCCCTCTGCTCCCACGAGATGTAGGCGTAGGCGGTCTGGCTGGTGCTCACCACCTGGCTCTGCAACTGCCAGTACCGGGTGTTGGGAACCTCCTGGCAGTAGGAGGGAGCCGTGTAGCTGGGGTAAACCTGGTAGTTCTGGTTGTAGGTAACCGTTTGCCAGTTGCTCCCATTCCACTGCTGGGTGGTGCACTTGAAGGTTGCCCACTGCTCCCGCCAGTACACCAGGGCCTCAGCGTAGAAGGTGTGCTTCCCGTTGTCGTCGTCCAGTTCACGGGTGCTGGTGGATACCCTGGGACACCCCTGCACCCACTGGCTCCCGTTCGGCCCTTGAAGGGGCGGGCTGTACCCCGGGGTCCCCCAGTTCACGTCCTTGAGGGCCAGTTGGCCCCCGCCCCAGCGCACCCGCACCCAGGCGGTGGCGGAAGGGTAGGTGGTGCTGGCGCTCACGGTGAAGCTCCCCCTCTGGGTCAGGGCGCTGGGGGACACCTGAAGGGAAATCTGGGGCATGTATACGGGAAGCTCCTTGTAGTCGGGAGGCGTCATCTGCACCTGGCAGGTCGTCTGGGCCAGGGCCAAGGATAGGAGCACAACAATAGGAAGTGTTCGCCTCATGGGTTTATCCTAGTCAAGGCTTTTCGGTTCTTCCATATTGCCCCAGGCCAGGTAAACCCTGTCCGCCACAGGCTTCAGGCTCAACACCCCGGCCAGCAGAAAGTCCAGCCGGAGGGAAAACGCCCCAAGCCACAAAGCCGCGGTTCCCACGGTCCAGACCAGGGCCAACCCCAGGGCTTTCCAGGGTCCGAGGAACCGGAAAAGCTCCATGCCCGCAAAAAGCGCTGTAGCAGCCAGGAAAAGAAGGGTGCCCACTACGGCCCCCTCCTGCCAGTAAGCCAGAAGGGAGGCCACCAGGGGCACCACGAGAAGGGTCGGGTCCAAGAGTTTCCTGGGTGCCCAGGGGATGAGGAAGAAATGTCCAGCCGGTACAGCGGCTATTACAAGGGACAATGCTCGTTTCATGCTCCTTAGTATAGAAAGAGAAAAGAGGGGGTGTGGGGGAGCTATAATCCCCCGGTTTCCAAGATAGCCCTCAAGATACGCTAACGCGTGACACAGGCTGACCAAACCGGGGATACATGGGTCAGCGGTCACGCAAAGCGTACCTTGCAGCGTACCTTGCAGCTACATGCGACCGAAGGGAGCTTAGCTCCCCCACGTCCACCACAGGTGGACACGGGAAACAAAAAAAGGGGGGAGGGGTTTCCCCCTCCCCCCTTGTGCCAGCTAAAAGAGGTCGTCCGGAAGCTCCTCCGGGAGATTGTCCGCCTGGGGTTCACTCTTGGTCCTCCCGGAGGTGCCCAGCACCTCGGTCACGATGACCTGGGGCAGGTAGTGGGCCTGCCCGTCCTTCTCGTACCGGTGGACCCGGAAGCGCCCCCGGAGGACTACGCGGTCGCCCTTCTTCCGGTTCCCGAGGGCTTCGGAGAACTCCTCACCCCAAGCCCGGACATTGACCCAGGTGGTCTTGTCCTTCTGGGAAACGGCCACCCTTGCGGTGGTGAGGACGTCCCCCTCCTCCTGGCTGAACTGGATGGCCCTAACCTCGGGGTCCTTCGCCAAAACCCCGCTGATGAGGACCTCGTTTACCCCGTTCACCAAATAGGTCCCGCGCTCGTTGCTGGCCTTCTCGCCGTCCACGGGCAGGACGTTGTAGGCCAGGACCTCCACGGTTTCCTGCTCCCCCCGCTTCCGGGGCGCCAGGGTCCCGAGGGCCAGGTACGCCTGCCCCTCCTGAACGACATCCTTAAGGGCCTGGGTCAGCTTGCCCAGGGTCTTAATCCGAACCCTGGAGAACCCGCCGTTGCCGAGCCGGGCCACCAGGGTGGCCTCGAGGATGCCCAAGTCCGCCTTGTGTTCCACCTTAACCGCCACACCGCTCACGATTACCTGGTTCACGCTTCACCTCCGCCTTTGTTCTGGGGAGGGCTTCTGCCCTCCCCTTCTTTACCAGTGCCTCACATCCAACACCTTCCGGGCACGGGTTGCCGCCACGTACCGGAGGTTCAGTTCCTCCCCGGCGTCGCTGTCGGGGTAATCGTCCCCAAGCAGGACGCTATCCCACTCCAGGCCCTTGGCCTTGTGGGTGGTGCTCAGGATGTAGTCCACGCGCTTTTTCTTCGTTCCCTTCTGTGCCTCCTGGACCAGGTCCAGGCACCTCTTACCGTATCTGTCCAGGAGGTTCCGCAAGCTCTTCAGGTTGGGGTCCATCTCCGCCGCCTGCCAGAACTCCCTGTAGTCCTTGAAGACCGCCAGCTCGGGGTGCTTCGGCCTCTTGCCCTCTATTAGCTCCACCCCGGCCTCTATCAGCCTGGCGGTGGCCTCCAGGCCCCCCACCACTTCTATGCCGTAGCCCTTTGCCGCCAGCTCCGCGGCCATTTTCACCACCTCGGCGTTGGTCCGGTACAGCCAGGCCGTCCCCGCGCGGGGCAATCCCACGCCCTGCACCACTTTTGAGGGACCGCCGAGGCCCTTGAGGGCGGGTCCCCTCCAACCCTTGGCTTCCAGGATGGCCTGGGCGTATCCGGCCACCTCCGGCCCGAACCGGAAGCTCTCGGGCAGGTACACCTCCTCACCGGGTAGCCGGGTAAGGGCGTCCACCGCGCCCCGCCACCCGTAGATGGCCTGGTTGGGGTCCCCCACGGCGATTATCTGTCCTCCTTTCTGGTAATAAGCGAGAAGGGGATTCAGCAGACTCGGGCTCAGGTCCTGGGCCTCGTCCACAAGGACGGTGCGGAAGCGGTCCAGCCCTGGCGCTCCCGCCTCCGCCCACAGGCGCACATACCCCTCATGGGAGAGGGGCATGGGATGGCCTGGGTTCCGCATGGCTTCCCAGGCCGCCTGGGTGAAGCCCAGCACCGCCGCCGTCAGCTTGGGCTTGCGCTTTTCCTCTACCAGGGAAAGGAGGGTGCCTGGCACCATATTGGGCGTAGGTGCGGGTTCGGCTGAGGTGAGGAAGCGTTCCAGGGTGGCCTTGACCGCCGAGGCCAGCCCGAACCGGGGTATTCCGTATAGCTCCTGGGGAAGGTCCAGGTACTCCATGATGTCCTTCACCAGGATGACCCCGGCCCGCTCCTCAAACTTGAGGAGCATTTCAGGGCGGTCCTTCAGGAAGTTGCGGAAGGCCAGGCTGTGGAGGGTGGAAACCGCCGTGTTGTTGGGAAACTTTGTCCTGGCCTCCCGGGCCACCGAGGAGTTGAAGGCGAGGTACAGGATCGGCCCCGGTAGGGCCTCGGCAATGGCCCGCAGGGTGGTGGTCTTCCCGGCCCCGGCCATTGCCACTACTTTGAATGACTCGCCCTTTTGCGCCCTTTCTAACGCTTCCCGCTGACCTTCAGTTAGCTTCATCGGCCCCCCTTCTGTCTTGCCCCCACAATGGCGTTGAAGTGTTGTTCGTGGGGGCAAGACCGCTTATGCCCTGGCCGCCGGATGGAAGCCTCCACCAGGAGGAACACCCCCGCCGAGAAGAGGAGGCCGAGGGTCAAGACCAGGCCAGGGGTGGGGAAAGGCTCCACACCCCGGGCGTAACGCTCTACCGGGATGCCTAGGGCCGTCAGGACCGCAAGAAGACCGACAATCCTCTGCATACTCTTCCTCCTTTCTCCCAAAAGGAGAATAGCCCGCGGGCGCCCTGCCCACCCGCGGGCACCTCTTGCCGAACCCCGGGGCAGGGCCGGGGTGGTACTACTTCTTCTTCCGCTGGCGCCGGAACTCCTCCAGGAGTTCCTCTGCCCTCCGGCGGGCCTCGGGGTTGGCCCAGGGGGAGGCATGGACCTTGTACCTCCCCCTGGAAACCGTGTCCACCACCGCCCACGCTCCGGGATGGTTCGCCCTAAGCCAAGCCTCGAATTCCTCTACCGCGTTTCCCGGAACAGCGATGTTTATCATGTTCACCTCCGCCAACCCCCTGGAGCGGCGAAGCCGCTCCCTCTTTCCCTGAAACGCTGAAACACCCCGCCGCGTTTCCCGGTGTTTCCGTGGTCGGAGGGGTCCTCGCTGCTTTCCCGTCAGGGAAACACCTCGAGGGGAAGCGGCTATCGCAACACCCGTTCCTGTTGTCTGTACCCTGCGGGTCCTGGGGAGGACAGGAAGCCGCGCTTGACCTCGGTCAGCCCGAGGTCAGCCCGAAGGGCTATCTTGAGGGCTACCTTGCGCAATCCGCACCGCAAAACCGGGCCACCGGCCCCTTTGACCGCGCCTCCTCCGACCACTCCCGGCGGCGGCCCAGCCCCTTGGGCCTCGAGGGGTAAGCCCCGGTGCGCCCTGCCGGGGATGGTGGCAGGCACACGGCGAACCCGGACGAGGGGGGGAGTGGGGGATACTTCCCCTCGTTTGGACTGCCGGGCATGACGGGGTGGCAGGCCATGGGATGTTTTCCACACGCAAACCAACCCCGTCGCACCGGTGGCACGTCCGGCACAGTCAGGGGGTGTCATGAGGGCTTTATGCTGTCCAGATGCTTTTGCAGGTACCCGGCAGGGTGGTGCTCCGGCTGGGTCTGTCCCTCCTGCTATACTGCCGGTGTATGGACATGCCGAAACCCACAGGTGCGTTGTCCGAAGAACGGGAGGCTATCCCCCGAGAGGGACCAACCCGGGAGGAACTTGCCCAGATGCTGGGGCTGTCCTTGCGGGGGGTGTACCGCCTTCTCAACGCCTATGAGGAGGTGTTCGGTCCGCTTCCCCGGGGGCTGAAGGGTGAGCGGGTGGTGGACGAGGAGGCCCTGAAGCGTTTGCGCCGGGCGGTGAGCCTCCAGGCCCTTTGGGACAAGGCGGGGGTGCCCTCCTACAAGGAGGTGTTGGTCCAGGTGCGGGAGGAAGAGGGTCCCGATTGGGCTCAGCGGGTTAGGGACCTGGAACGGGGTCTTGCCGAGATGTCCCGGCAGATGGGACAGGTGCACCAAACCCTCGGGGTACTGGTGTCCCGAACGGAAGAGGTGGCGGTGCTGGCGGCCCTGGTGCGGGACCTGAAGGAGGCGGTGGAACAGGGCCTCCGGGAACTGGCGGATGTTCGGCTCATCCTGTACGCCTCCCTCGAGGACATCGCCCGGCAGGAATACGGGGCTTTGCTGTCCCAGCCCAGCTTATTGCGGAACAGGAAGACCGCTGGGACACCTGGGACAGGCGGGACAGGTGGGACACCCGGGGTTGAAGCGCCGCGGGCACCCGAAACGCCTGTGTCCCGTGTCCAGGAAGCAGGTGCGGGACAGGACAAGGAGGGCAAGGAGGGCCAGGGCAAGTCAAAGCCCTGGTGGATGCGAGAGAGGACGCTAATCTGACCGGGGAGGGATGCTTGCTGTGGAAAGCGTGATGGTGAAGATGCGGGAGGCCAGGGACCGCCTGGCTCGCTGGCCGTGGAAGCAGAAGCTGGCGGTGGCCCTGGGCTTGAAAGCCCTGTGGCTTCTGTTCATGCCCCTGGGAGCCCTGGGGTGGCTGGTGTTCTTCTGGGCCAACCGGGATCCCCTGGTGTCCCGCGCCGCGGGCTGGTCCCTGGTGTGGATGTTTGTGTCCGGGCTCTTTACCGCCCGGGCCTACTTCTACGCCACCCCGGAGATGCCCATAACGGAGGAAAACCTCATCCTCATCCTGCTGGCCTATGTGTTCGGCCTGCTGTCCGCCTGGCAGTATGGCCGGGTGTTCCAGCTCCTGGGCCTTCCCCTGGTGCGCTGGCTCTGGTTCGGGGGTGCCTTCATCCCGGGCTTTTTGGTGGTCGTGGGTCCGGTGTTGCGGATTTGGTTAGCGGTTCACCTCTGGCGGGCTTCCTCCGCCTCCTTGGCCCAGCGGTGAGCGGTGGAGGAAGGAATGCCCAGGGCGTTGGCGGCTTTGCGGATGCTGTAGCCCTGTTCCAGAAGCTCGTTCAGCCGCTGTTTCAGGTCCTCCTGCTTCCGCGGATGGGTTTGTTCCTCGGATAGGGTGCTTTCGCTACGGGGAGGGACCATGCGTACCACGGCGCTCTCCCCGTTCAGGGTGCGGGGCGTGGGATTAACGCCCCGCTTTTCCACCACCCTGGGCAGGGGGTGTTCCGCGGGATGTTCCACCGGGGTTCTGACCTCTGGACCCCTGGTTTCCCGGTACGGGCTGTACTCGTGGTCAGGGGTGTTCCGCGGTGTAGTGGACAGGGGGGTGGGTTCCTCCTTCTTGTCCACCGGGACGGGTGGGACGGGTTGGTGCGGTGTGGGAAACGCACGCTGTTCCGCTGGGAGAGTGCGGTGTTCCACGGCTTGGACAGGCTCGGGCTCCGGAATGAGTTCCCCGAGGACCTTCGCCACCAGGTAGGTGCTCACGGGCACGAAAAGGGACATAAGCCCGGCTTCCCATGCGGAGATGGCGTTGGCCTGTCCCGCGCGTACCATGCTCAGGTAGTTGCCTATCCACACCAGGGCCAGGGCTATGATGGCCCCCCACTTGGCCCAGATGGAGGAGCGGAGGTAGGAGTTGGACACCAGGCTCAGGAGGAAGGCGGCGGCCTCGAGGGCCACGGCAAGCCCCACGGCGTACCACTCGGGCAGGGTGCCCAGGGTGAGGCTGTACCACTCGGACAGGTGGCCCGCGGACATGATGAGGGCGAAGATGTAGGCCAGTACCAGCAGGACCGCTACAAGCCTCTTCATGCTTCTCTCCCGTACTTTACCGTTCCCCGTCCCGTCTGCTGTCCCATGTTCTGTCCCGCCTGTTTCCACGTGCGGTAGGTGTGGAGCACCCGTTCCACGTACAGGATAGTGCGGGAGGGGATTTTGCCTTTTCTCACCGCTCCCAGCCCGGCGTTGTAAGCGGCCAGGGCCAGCCGCCAGTCCCGGGTGGCCTCCCAAAGCTCCCTCAGATGCTTGGCCGTGGCCCAGAGGGCCCAGTCGGGTTGAGCCCGCCACTCCAGGGGGGCTCCCGTCACCCGCTTCCAGGTCCCGGGCATAAACTGGCCCAGGCCAAGCTCCCCGGCCTTACCGGGGACGGCGGGACAGTAGCCGCTTTCCACCCAGACCACCGCGGCCACCAGGTAGGGGTCCAGCCCCCAGGCCCGGGCGTAGTGCCAGGTTTTGCCCCAGAGGTCCTTCGGGATGTAGCCGCAGGCCAGTCCGGGGAGGAGGAAGAGGACCAGGGCCGGAAGCCACCTCTTCACCATTTGCCGAGGCGGATGCCGGCGGGCTCATCTCCCGCCAGAAGCTGGTCCAGGGCCTCGCCCAGGTCCGGGTGGAAAACGAACTTGCCCTTGCCCCGCACTTCCAGAAGGGACTGGAAGCTGGGCCGTCCCCAGCGCTTGCGGTGGGACATATCCAGGTCGCCCAGCAGGGGCCAGAGTTTGGGGTTCTCCAGCACATCCCTTATGGTTTCGCCGTGGGCGGTTGCCACCACGCGCACACCCCTTTTGGATGCCGCTTGCACCACTTCCACGTCCTCGTTGTAGCCGATTTCGTCCGCCACCACGATCTCCGGGCTGTGATTGGCGATGGCTTGGTAGATGACCCAGCCCTGGTTACGGCTGGGGGGGTCGGGGACCTGCATTCGGCGGGCAGGGGCGATGGCCGGGTGGGTGATTTTCCCGTCCCCTCCGATTTCGTTGGAGGTGTCCACGATGACGACCCTGGGGCCCCACTTTTCCGCCAGGATGCGGACCACATCCCGAAGCAGGGTGGTTTTGCCCGTGCGGGGGGGTCCTACCACGAGAAGGCTTCCTCCGCTTTCCAGGAGGTACTGGCGGAGGGGTTCGGCCACGCCCACCACAAACTTACCCACCCGAATGGTGACGCCCACGGTTTCCCCGAAGGCGTCCGGGATGCGGCTGATGCGGTGCAGGGTTCCCTCGAGGCCAGCCCGGTTGTTCTCCTTAAACCCTCCCACCCGGTGGGAAAGGTAGGCCATGTCGTCCTTTGTGATTTCGGGCAGGTCCGAGTGGATGTAGTAGCGGTCGTTGGCCGTGAAAGCGGGTGGACGCCCCAGGTCCATGTAGATTTCCTCGAGGTCCTCCCCGTAGGTGAGGGCCACGTCCCGGATGCGCTGAGGAACAATCCCGAGGAGTTTCTGTAGCTCGTTCTTGAAGTTGGGGTGGACGTAGGGCTGGTCAATGATTGCGGTCTGCGTTTGCATGGCTTGCCTCGTTTACCTCCCGATGGGTGAGCATTAGAAGCAGGGCCTTGAACTCTCTGTTGTCCTCGTGAATGCGCACCAGCAGGTCTATGATGGTGCCCATAGCGACCAGGAGGGCGGCGATGCCCACTCCCCGCGGCCCGATGAAGAGGGCCAGGATACCAGCAAGCATCACCGCTCTTGAGATAAGGATTTGCCAACGCCAAGCGGGTCGTTCCACGGGACTATTTTAGGTGTGCGGCCAAGCAGGACGTCCCTGGCGTATTTGACCGGATCGGCCCGAAGACCCCGCTTCCAGGCTTCCTGCCACCAGCGGCTGTAGGCGGCCCGCTTCCCCTCCGGTATGGCCTCCTCCCCCTCAAGGGCCACGTCCCGGGTGAGGAGGAAGGGCTTACCCGGGGTTTTGCTCTGGATCAGCCGGACCACATACACATCGGGGGCTTTTATCTGGGCTATGAAGACGGTCAGGCTGTAGCTCAGGGGGTTCTTCAGGTCCTCGGTTTCCAGAAGGATGTAGGTGGGCCTGCGGAGAAAAGCCCTGGACTTGAGGGCCTCAGCCAGGTTTTGGTCCTGAATGGTGGGCAGGTATAGCCAGATGGGACCCCGCTCCTCCTTGGTGATTTGAAGCCAGGTGGGGGGGTTGGTTTGGGG
>Ga0101942_100164_pt1 | contig 40388 bp, 36 predicted proteins | sample DewCreD2012metaG_4_FD_75243 | JGI IMG/M metagenome (GOLD analysis project Ga0101942, IMG submission 75243) | Hot spring sediment bacterial and archeal communities from British Columbia, Canada, to study Microbial Dark Matter (Phase II) - Dewar... ...
CCATCTATTCGGGTTTACATCTGTCATTTGGGGGGCAGTCGGGGGGGCCAGAACTCCCCCAGGAGCCCATCATCCCGGGCTCCAAAAAGATTAAAACCTAGAAGGCTTATAAGCCATAGCCATCCCCACCCTAAAGGGCGAGGCTTTCAGGTTTTGTAAGTTCGTTCCATAGCTTTGCAGTAGCATCTCCCAGCTTATACAGCAGAGGATCGGCATCAACCCTAACAGTATTCGTCCTAACATTCCTCCTCTCAACACCTAGGAGCTCCCACCATGAGACTGGGGTAATGGGTGGGGATCCTCCCCCCACCGGGTCATCGAGGGGCATATAGCCCCTGGAGATTGACCCCAGCCCCATGGCAGGAGCCACAAAGCATAGAGATCTCCAGGGCTTAAAAACCGCAACCCCGCCTTTGAAAGGCGAGGTTTGCCAACACCTATCAGCTATTCTCGGAAAACCGGAGCTAGTTTTAAAATTCCTCTCCGAGATGATTATCTGGCGTGGTTTAATAATAGTAGACTCATCTACAGAGGATGAAATCATGGCATGCGAGTTGGCAAGTAAAGTTGGTTTAGATTTTGATGATGGGCTTCAATACTTTTATGCTAAGAGATTAGGAGTAGACATAGTCTCCCTTGATAAAGACTTCGACAAAACAGATCTTAGAAGGTTAGAACCTATAGATATACTCAAATCTTTAAAAGCAAATACTCAGGGCACTCCCTAAATGTGTTCTCATGGGGTCGGGTTTTCATTGCGGTTTCCCCCGATGAACCACCGATAAAGATGAGGTGGCTGAGCGAGAAGCCCGTGCAAATTCCCATAGCTACCAAAATAACCAAAACATAAAGCACGGGCAACCACTGCCTCCCATCGGGGACATAGGGAGCCTCATTGGCTGACCTCTTCCCCCTTACGTTGCTCATAGAGTTCATAGTGTCAGTCTCAACTAAGCTATAGCATGCTTATAAACACCAAGCAATGAGAACCAACACAAACCAATATAGAAAGAGAAGCAGTTGCGAGAGGGCACAAAAGCTGTTAATGCTACCTCTGATATTCTCCTATGTATGCTCCTCCAGGGTGTTCTATGGTTTTTCTTCCTCCTAGATTTCTTAGACTTATATTTCCTGGAGCCTCTGTTTCTTTGCAGCTGATGCGTGCTCTGATCTCTATTCTCTGTTGGTATGTCTGTTGCGCACTATATTTATAGCTACTGCTATTGCTCTTCCGAGGAGCTCTATTCTGGATACTTTAGATATGTGTGCAGCTATTATCGAGGCTATAGAGCCTATAGCCCCTAGAGCAGCGTCTATCAGAGACTCTCTGGGTGGTTGGGATAGTCCTATGGTTAGGATGGCTTGTATAGCCATCATCTTAATGATCCCATGTATATCTACGCCCCTTATAAGGGGTAGTGGTGCTATTGATGATGCTAGGTATGCAATTGCTATCCCCTCGACCCCTGCTAACCCTGCTAGGATTGGAGATAGAGTTGCCAGTACTGCCAGCGATGCAACACCTATGGTTGCCAGTCTTGCGAGGCTTCTCTCCCAATTCATCCTAGACATGCTGTTAGCTATAGCTGCATATGGTATAGATACTAGGCTCAATATTGTGAGGATCTCCCAGCGGGCTGAGAAGTCGCTGCCTAGGATGCCCAGTACGCTGCGCGAGGAGATGCCAACCCCAACCGCTATTGGGAGTACTAGGGAGGCGCTCAGAGAGGCCCCCAACCTGGATAGCTCTGGGCTTGCACCCCTCATCATGGCTGGGATGGATACGCTGGCAACGCTTGAGGGTATTAGCCCGACCGCTGAGGAGATCATTAGCGATATATATGTAACCCCAGCAGCCTCAGGATCCCTGGTGAGGATCCCGGCTGCAACTACTCCACCGCTTACAAGGGCTGGGGAGAGGGATATGGGATAGTTCGACGCCCCTATTCTGAGGATCTCAGCTAGATCCCCAGAGCCCGGCGCGGCCAGGCCAAGCCTTCTCACCGATAGAGCTAGGGATGCTGTGGATGCAACTATAGATGCGAGGAGCATCCCAAAAGCTGCTCCTAAGCCCCCATAGCCTAGGAGGATGAGGGGTACCCCAAAAGCTATCCTAGCAATGTTAGAGGCTAGAACCACGAGGAAGTACTCCCAAACCATGTCCATTGCGATGAGGGTGTTGAGGGATACTATGGATACCATGGATAGGATCGTCATTACAACCGCTAGGAGGGCATAGCTTGAGAAGCCTGTATATAGGCTTGAGAGGGGTGTGTATATAACTATGAGAGAGCCTAGGAGGCCGAGGAGAATAGCTATTAAAAGACCGGAGGAGAAAGCCTTGGAACCCCTCACAGGGATCTCCCTGAGCATGGCGTATGGGAGACCTAGATTCAGTAGGGTCGACACGAGCCCCGAGATAGATACGGCGCTAGCAGCATAGCCAACACCAGAGGCGCCGGCAAACCTGCTAGAGAGTAGCCAGAAGACAAGGCCGGAGAGGTTAACAACAAGGCCGCTCAGGATAAGCCATATAGAGCCCCTCAAAACATCGTCAAAACCCCTGGCAACGCTATCCGAGATCCCCAGCACCCCCGCAACTAGTTGTTGAGCAAGCCTCTATATAAGCCATCAAACCAGTGAAATAGACCAGGAGATCGATCATACCAACCCATTGAAGACAATAGACCCATCTACTGCTTTAAACCTGCCCTCCAATGCGAGGGGAAAGGCAGGTCGTGGGGTATTGAGGGGCTCTTAACAATCTCCTGAAGATCCTTAGAAAGTAGTGTTAAATGGTTTGGCTAGCAAATATGAAGGTAGCTAGAGGAAGATCCAATGTGAATAGGTGTGTGAAGAATGCTCTTTGAAAGCATGTATAGGGGAAGAGGGTGCGTGATATTATGTACAAGCCAGGCTGAATAGTAGAGGAGATCAGAGATTGCTAGGAGAAGCAATGCTATAGCAGTTATAGGGAATATTAATAGAGATGAGAGGAGACTTAATAGGTATATAATTCGATGGACTCAACTAAAAATGGGGTTGCTAGGAGGTCACCGGCTAGATGAGGAGAATAAAGCTTAGCTTCGCACAAGATGTAGAAGTTGTGTTCGTAGACAGAGAGATGGCGCTTAAGAAGATAGGGGAATGGGCTGAGAAGGGGGTTATAAATGTGCAGGTTGTCTTCGGCCCCGAGGGCTGTGGCAAATCCGCTTGGCTCCGGCAGTCCTCAGAGGTGTTGAGGGGTCTTGGTTTCGACGTCATATACATAAACCCGGTGGAGAAGGAGTTCTATGCCGAGTTGGTGTAGATGGTATTAGGGAAAGGCTGTTGGAGATTTTAAGAGAAGCCACTGACGAGGCTTGGGCGAGGGCTGTGTGGGCTACGGTGGATCTGGCTAGAGAGCTTATAAGAGCTGGGCGGAAGAAGATCGCTGTTCTCGCAGACAAGGTGTTTCAGGCGATAGGCTTGAGCAAGGCCTCCATCTATGTTAAGGGTTTGCTAGGATTAATAGAATATCCCCCTAGGAGTTATGAGAGGGTTATAGCTGTTGTCGCTACCAGCGAGGGGCTGTCTAGGAGGGAGATTGGTAGGCATAGGTGGGCTGATCTGCTTCCCATGTGGAACATGCCTAGAGAGGGTTTTAAACAGCTCTATGATCAGCTCCCCGGCGGGAAGCCATCATTTGATGAGGTTTGGAGGATAACGGGTGGAAACCCAAAGCTACTGGCAGAGCTCTATAGAGTAGGGTGAGATGTAGAGGTTGTTGTTAAGAAGATCGTGGATAGGAAGAGGATAGACGCCTTTGTGGCATCGCTGAGCGATGCCGAGAGAGAGCTTTTAACCCGAGCAACAGAGGATCCAGATGTTTTGCTCAGTAGAGAGGGGGGTGCCTATTATGGATAGACTGACAGATCTCAACCTGATCGTGGACACAATACCAGAGAGAGATCCACTGCTCTGGGCCGGCGAAGAGCCGCCGGAGAAAGACCTGGGACTAGGAATAGGAAGGCGGGTGACCTGGCAAACACCCTTTCATAGAGAGGCTGTTAAGAAAGCTCTTAAGCTCCTAGGTTAAGCTAAGTCGATTGTTAAGGGTATCTTAGAAGAAGAGGAAGAGAAAGGAGAGATAATCCACACCAAGATTAAGAGGTTCTGGTTTGGAAGTAGAGGGAATAAATATGACTATGGTAATAGGAACATAAAGCTCCACGTCTTGGAAGACCATGTGGAGATCCTGGTTAAAGACCCATGTGGATCTTGGATCTACGGTAAAGCATTCTTCGGGAAGCAATATCTTCCCCTGCTCAAGGAATTAGAGGAGCTAGCGAGCAGAAAGGAGGAGGGTTATGGTGTAGTGATTTCCTTCAAGGAAACTCCGGTGATTCACATTCAAATCTCCCTCTGGCTCTACCTAAAACACTTATCAGTACAGAAGCCAGATGGCCATGGCTTGATTGCTGGTTTCGATTTGAGCAGCGATAGGCTAAACGTGGTTGTGATCGATAGAGGAACTGACCTCCTCCCCGCCTTGAAAGGGCGGGGGTTCCCCTTAGAGCAAGGAGGTTTGGGCTATATACCCTTTTAAAGGGTTCAGCCTCGCGCCCGGTCTTAGGCGTGTTACCCCCACCCCGCATAGTGCGGGGCTCGGGGCTATGGCTCTCCTCTTCGCTAGAACGTTGAACGTCCCCACGAGGTCTGCATTGAATACTCTATAACTAGCGGGAGGAGTGGGGGCGACCGCTAGGAATGGAAGCGGTGTCCTCGGGGCTCATGTTTATGTTCACGCTCGTGGGAGGTTGGCATCTTAAACCTTAGTGGAGGGTTGCTAATGTTATTTAAGCGTTCTACTCATATGTTCTCATTAACACTTATAGGTATTTAAATGCTGTTGGGGGTTAGATTGAGTGGGTGGGTATGGGGGCAGAAATTCTTGAAAAGCCTTTGCCTAAGCCTACTAGTGAGGATTACATCAGCGCGAGACTGCTCGAGACCCTCACCGAGGCTAACCTAGCCCTAGAGTTTCTCGGCAAGGGCCTTGTTAGAAACGCTGCTGGCAAGGCCTTCCAGGCTTGGAGGGCTTTTCTAGCCTCCCTCCTCAGGCTTGAGCTGGATAGGCTAGTGCAGATCGTGAGATCCGATGAGGAGAGGAGGTGGTTGACTGATAGAGCTGTGCCCAGGATCCCAAAGGGTAGGATGAAGGCATTATCCCAAATGCTCGAGGAGGCTGGACACCCTGGATTATCCCTCGGTACTGCGTTGGCGTTGGACCTGCATGACTACCAATACGATGGTCCGGATCCCGACATGGCGGTGAGCAAGTATAGGAGTAGGGTGGAGGCAGCTGTTGATGTGAAGCTACTCGTGAGAGAGCTTGTGAGGAGGGTTGAAGAGCTGAAGCCTAGAGTTAGATGGAGCGATGAGCTGGAGAACGCACTTAAAATGGTAAAGGAGGCGCTAAGCGGAAAACGATAAGCATGTACCGATGAAGATGAAAACCATTGGGCTTAGTAAAGAGCTAGACAATATGGCAGATTGTAGCCTTAGCTCCATAGACCGTGTAGAGCTCCTTCGCGGACGTAGCAAAGCTTATTATAAGTATTCCTAGGAAGCTTTTTAAAGAGGAGACTACGATATAGCGATCTTCAATGGAGGAGCAAGCCGCTCAGCTACACATAAAATCCGTGATTTAAGGACGCATAGGGGGTGGATAAGGATAGGCTATAGAAACAATAAGCAGCTACATAGATACCTCTACAGCGGTTGGAAGCCCTCAAGGGAGTTAAAGCTGAAGCTAATTGATGGGAGGATCCTCATATACCTAACACTAGCCAAGGAGTTCGAGGTATCTTATAACCCAGACAACGCTGTTGCAGTGGATATAAATGAGAACAACGTCACACTAGCTGTGTTTATAGATAGGAAATTACATGAGATCTATAGGATCGAGACTAACATTGGTAGGATCGTTATAGCATATTCTGAGAGGAGGAGGATAACCATGGGTAGATCTGCGAGGGATAGAGTTGCTAGGAAAGCTTTTAGAAAGCTCAGAGAGGGGGAGAGGAAAGAGGATATAATATACAAGACAGCCGGGATAGTCGAGGAGGTCGCTAGAAAATATAGTGCCATAGTAGTTGTTGGGAACGCCCATAGGGGTAAGAGTAGGATGGCTAGTAATGCTAGGAAGAATCTGAGGCATAGGATCCACCAGTGGTGCGCCTCAAAGCTAGTTGAAACATTGAATAGCAAGCCCATATATGTTGTTGAGGGGTCAGAGGCATACTCATCATCAAGAGATCCATTTAGCGGTAGGCCTGTCAAAGGCTATGCCCCCTCTGTGATTCGCTTTGCGTTGAGAGGGGGCAGAAGGGTAAAGGTCATAAAAATACAGCTTAGACTAGCAAGGCTGAGCAATGGATCAACCATGGATAGAGATGTTATCGGAGCTATAAACATCGGCTTGAAATATCTATCCACAGATGGGAGGGGCGTGGGTTCCCCTAGACAGGGCCCCATGAGGTGCGGGTGAAGCTAGTGATCCCGGGCCTAGGGCTAACCCCCCTCACGGAAATAAAACTATCGAATAGTAATTAGAAATACCGTGAGGGGGGAAACGCTCTATCGAGCGTGAAGTATTCACTACGTGAGAAGCTCACCATAGAGATTCAGATATGAGACTTAATGAGCTTTTAAGATGGCGTAGCTGTCTCCCAATACTTGTTGAAGCAGTCAAACAAGTTCTTGACGATGATGTCGAGATCTATGTGTTTGGCTCGGCTATTGAGGAGGAGACTAGCTGTATGATAAGACCTTCTGGTAAGAGTAGTCCGGTAGTAGATCTAATCTTTCTTCTCCTCCTTTTCCCTCTCTTCTTTTTCTTTCATTCTCCTCAGTGCGTATCCAACCATCATTGATGCATATGCGTGTAGCTTCCACGCCTCAGGTCTATCTCCATACTCATCTGTAACCTTTCTAGCCAGCTCTCTGAGCTCGAGGGCCTCTTCAAGCGTTAGCTCTTCCTTTTCCAGAAGCTCTTTGATCCTCTTCCACTCCTCCTTAGAGATGGGGTTCATAGCTGCTAGCCTCACTATCCTGGCAGCCTCGTTTTTCAGCATAGACGATTCTAATGGTTTTAACCATCCTTGGGAGGTTAGGTATTCTATGAAGAACTCCTGATAAGATCTGAAGGCCTCTCCAAGCCTTGTGATCCTCCTATCCATATATGCCTTGAGATCGTCAAACTTCTCATCAACATAGCTCTTAAGAGCATCGAACCTCTGATCAACAACCACAAATTTCTCATCAACATAGCTCTTAAGAGCGTCAAACTTCTCATCAACATAACCTCTGAGCTCCTTAAACTTCTCATCTATCTCCGCAAACCTCTTGTCAATCTGCTCGAACCTCTTATCTATCTCCCTGAATCTCGAGTCTATCTCCGCAAACCTCCTCCCAAGCCAATACGTTATCCCCCCCAGCGTCGCCAGTATCGGTACTAGCGTCGCCAGCACGTTTAAAATGCTTATCTCCTCAGCCATCTAACCCCCAATAGAATATCTAGAAAGCTAATATAAAACCTCGATCCTATAGTATTTCAATACATCCACAACACCCTCGGAGCGCCGATCGCCTGAGCAACTCCCCCGGCAATGTATCCTATACAGAGGAAGCTAAAGAGCTATAAGGTCTTACAACCTGGAAGCCTCGCCATCCATGGCTGGATGGGGGTTTATAAGATTTATATCTTCTAATTCCTCAATGACGATAATTTATGCGGGCCTCAGGGCCATCATGTGGCGATGCTCTATAGAGGTGCTGGGCTTGTTGATGGCTTGTATATCCATGGAGATATAAAGACTTATTATATTTCGCTATCGTAGGTATTTCTATAGGTGCTATAAATGAATGTACCAGATAGGGATGTTAGGGAATGGCTGGAGAGGATATGTCATAGGCTTCTAGAGTATGACCCCGAGATAGTTGAGGTCATCCAGTTCGGCTCTTCTGTTTATGCGCCTGAGCATGCTAGAGATGTTGATCTGCTTGTTATCACTAGAAATCCTAGGGACTATGATGGCTACCTAGATGCTGTTGAAGAGGTCTCACCACCATTTAATGTAGATATAGTTGTTATTGGGGTTGGTAGAAGGCTTAGAGAGGATTTTATAAGAGGGGTTTTGGGAGCTTTCAACATACTCTACGGCGATGGGAAACACCTGCTAGAATATGCCAAGATGCTTGGGGACCCAACATTCGATGAATCTAGGGCAGCGCTGAGGGTAGCGAGGAGATTATTTATTCTAGCTAAAATGACTTCAGAGGCCTTAGATAGAGATAGGCTATTTAGAGAGGCATTCGATTCCCTATTCCATGCCGCGAGAATAGCTGTGATGACCTATCTATCGACAGAGGCCTCTAGATGGGGATTGCTGAGGAGAATGCTTCCAGAACAGTATAATAAACAATTCAGAGAATTCATAGATATTCTACACATAAAATACTTCTATCATGGAGAATATCCTAGAGAAGATGTAGATGAGGAGTTTAATAAGTGGTTTAGCGAGGTCGAGAGGTTCGTATAAACTCTAGAAAAAGAGACAAAGAGAAAATAGCTACACCTCTCCAACGAGACAAAAGGAGGCAAGAGCTTATTTAGAGAAGATCCTTAGAAACCGCAGTCTAAGAACATCATTAAATATGGCGAAGCATATACCTAGGAAGGGAAAAAACAAATAGCTATAGCAAGACCCCTACCTTAAAGAAGCGGGGCTTTCGCGTTATAAAGATATGCCTTCACATGAGGTCTTCGATTCGCCTAAGGGGCTGGCTCTCGAATGACAATAAATGAACGACAAGCCTCGCCCCTTCCAGGGGCGGGGTAAAAGCTTTTAAATCTCTGAATGTTTGAGTAAAATAGAGTAAAAAGTGTCCCCGTAAGGGGGTGCTTGATAAGGGCTCTACATATCCCCAAGTCCCCAGGATCTGGGAGCAGGGGGCAACCCACGGTGAGGGATAGGGGTAATGGGCTGAAGACCCAGCCCGCGGTCTACCGCTGGACGAGCAGAGCGGGGTGGGTAATCCCCACCAGCCATGAGGTGATGAGAATGAAGGCGGTAAACCACAAACCAATGAACCGCCCTAAGGGAACCCCCGCCCTTTAGGGCGGGGAGGAGGTCAGGTGTCGACAGACAGGATATTGTATGATGAGGAGAGCGGCTATATAAACCAAAATGATCCTCAATGAACTGGAACCCCTACCACGTCATTCCCTCGTATATTTTTGCTTCTCTTGCTTTTTCGATTCTCCTTCCATCCACCACTATCTTTCCTCTATAGTCTAGCTCCTGGTATTGTGGCCATTCTGTCGCTATTACTACTGCCTCCACAGATTCCACCAGCTTCTGTGGATCCTCTATATATGCTACCCTCTCCCCAAGTATCTTTTTTGCGTTGGGCATCGCTGCTGGATCGCTGACATATACCTCCGCGCCCTCCTCTATGAGTAGCTTCGCAACCTCTATTCCTCTCGACTCTCTTATATCATCTGTATTTGGCTTGAAGGATAGCCCTAGAACCCCTATCCTCCTGCCCCTCAGGCTCCCCAGATGCTTCTTCAGGAGCTCCAGGGCTTTTCTAGGTCTCTCCCTATTGACCTCATAGGCTGCCTCGGCTATTCTCGCTCTATGGCCTAGGGTTTCTGCGAACCTTATCCATGCCCTTAGATCCTTTGGAAGGCATGATCCTCCGAAGCCCAATCCTGATCTGAAGGAGCTCTGCCCAATCCTCTTATCCATCCCAACTATTTTGAAGACCTCGTAGCTGTCCACCCCCATTGCCTTGCAGAGGTCGCCGACCTCGTTTGAGAAGCTTATCTTGATCGCTAGGAAGATGTTTGAAACATATTTCACAAACTCAGCTGTTGTTGGGTCTGTAACAATTTTCGGGGCCTCGATCCCTCTGTAGAGCTCTAAAAGCATATCCTCGGCCCACCTGCTCCAAACCCCAATCACTATCCTGTCGGGCTTTAGGAAGTCCTCAACCGCGGAGCCCTCTCTCAGGAACTCAGGGTTGGATGCTAGGTCGAAGTCTACGCCGTATCTAAGCCCCATACCCTCTAGAAACCTCCTCATAGCCTGGACTGTGCCAGGGGGGACTGTGCTCTTTATCACTATGAGGTGCTTAGACCCCTTAGCCCTAATCCCCTCCCCAACTGTCTCAACAGCCTTCCTAACATAGCTGAGATCCGCTGATCCGTCTGGAGCGCTGGGGGTTCCCACAGAGATCATGGTCAGATCGCTTCTAACAACAGCCTCCACAGGATCTCCAGAGATCTCTATCCTCTCCTGAGCACCTCTTAAGAGATCCTCTAGCCCGGGCTCGTAGAGAGGCAGCCTCCTTTCCCTGAGGGCTGTGGATCTAGAGAAATCTACGTCGTATCCTATCACTCGGTGCCCCAGATATGCTAGCCCAACAGCGTGTACAACCCCTACATATCCAAGCCCGAATATAGAGACCCTCACCCTCTACCCACCTCTATGAGCCATCTATATGTTAGCTTGAGCCCCTCCTCAAGCTCTACCATGGGCTCCCAGCCGAGGGCCCTGATCCTTGATATGTCTGGTCTCCTCCTTCTAGGGTCTTCAGGCCTGGGGGGGAGATATGTTATTGGGGATTTAGATCCCGTGATCTTCTTAACCATCTCAGCTAGATCCTTTATCGAGACCTCCCTATCGGATCCAACATTGTAGACCCCTGAGCACCCCGTGCAGGTTATCAGAGTTAGGAGAGCCCTCACAGTATCGCTCACATATGTGAAGCTCCTAGTCTGGGATCCATCGCTGTGCACAGTTATAGGCTCTCCCCTGATAGCCTGCACCAGGAACCTGGTGACTACCCTGGCATAGGGTGAGTAGGGCTCCAGCCTGGGGCCGTATGTGTTGAATATCCTGGCTATCCTCACATCAACACCATACTCGCTGTGGAATGCCATGCACAGGGCTTCCCCAAACCTCTTCGCCTCGTCATATGGGCTTCTAGGCCCCACAGGATTCACCCTGCCCCAGTAGCTCTCTGGGGTTGGGATCACCTCCGGATCTCCATATATCTCTGAGGATGACATGAAGAGGACCCTTGATCTAGATTCCCTGGCGATCCTCAGCACATGTAGAAGCCCAACGCTATCTGGGAGCATAGCCTCGACGGGCTTCGACATATAGTAGTCGGGGGCTGGGTTTGCTGCTCCGTGGATCACAATACTATACCTCCCAGGAGGGGCTTTCGAGGCGTCGTCCACGATCAACTCGATCCTACCCTCTATCCTCGAAAGATTCCTCCTAGACCCTGTTGAGAGGTTATCAACACATGTCACCTCCCCTCCCCCCTCTACCAGGGCCTCTGCCAGCCAGCTCCCTATGAAGCCGGCGCATCCAGTTATCAGGATCCTATGGCCTTTGAAGCTCCACCTGCCTATAAGCCTAGCCGTTAGATCCTCCACCTCTGACAAGCTTTGAGAACACCTCCAGCGCCCTCAGATAGGTCTCTGGAGACCCTATATCTATGTACTCCCCATCATATATTATTGCCCTCACATCCATGCCATCGTCTATTGCAAGCTGGATAGCGTCTGTGAGCTGGAGCTCTCCACCAGTCCCAGGCGAGATCCTCTTGAGGTATTTTAGGAAATCCCCTGGGAACCTGTAGAAGGGTAGTATAGCATAGCTAGACGGGGGATCCCTGGGCTTCTCAACAACCTTAACCACCTTATCGCCCTGCAATACAGCGACTCCATATCTCCTGGGATCCTCTACCTTCTTCACGATGAGCACCACCTCCGATCCCATCGAAGCCATATCCCCTATGAAGGAGTTGCTCGGCAGCACAGTGTCGCCAGCAGCGACGATGAAGTCTCCGTCTATGAAGGGCTCTGCCATGAGAACGGCGTGGCCGAAGCCAAGGGGCTCGTGTTGGTTAACCCACACAATATGGGATCCCTCGACCTTTCTATAGAAATCCTCGAGGAGCTTAGCAAGCCTCTCCCTACCCCTAGTACCCCTAGCCCTGAGCCACTCAACAAAACTCCAGTCAGGGGTGAAGTGATCCTCAATAGCCCTCTTACCTCTCCCCACAACGAAGCAGAACTCCCTGAAGCCGGCATCGTAGAAGGATTCGAAGATGATCTGGAGGAGAGGCTTAACAACAACCTCACCATCATACATAGCGAACACAGGGAACATCTCTTTCGGAATCTCCTTCGAAGCAGGCAAAAGCCTTGTGCCAAGGCCGGCAGCTGTGATAACAACCCTCCTCGGGGTCATAGCCCCACCTCAATTAAATAGCGGTTGGGATATTAATTAATTTCGAAATGTTTCAGCAGATAAGCTAGTGTTATTCTATCTGCTCCGAGCTTAGACTACCGATCATAGTTGCTATATATTCTAACAGCTTAACAGCGATCACCCCCACCCCTAGGTGTGGATATAGATAGAATCTCCTATTCCCCAAGAAGATCTTTATCCTATATATGGGTGACACCTGCATATACGCTTGCTCCGGGTAACGGCTTATATACCTAGCCAGAGTTTTTCCATAATAATATCTCTTCATCAATAACCTGGAAAGCGATAGACCCTCTTCATGGTGGATGATAGGCGAGCCAATCCTAGCTTTAACCCAGTACCCAGCCCTCTCTATCTTATGAGCCAAGGTCGCCTCCTCATAGAAGACGAGATCCTCATCAAAACCCCCAACATCAACAGCTATATCTCTCCTGAAGAACCTAGGAGACTCTATAGACGTGTCCATGTAGAAGCTCCTCTCAAAATCCCTGATCCTTCCGAGCCAGCCACTACCAACAGATCTCTCAGGAATAACTATCCCAGCTATCCTTTGATCTGATTCCGCTAGAGCCACGCACTCCTCTATAACTCGTGGAGTTAACTCCATGTCAGAGTCTAAGAACAATACATACTTTCCACCAGCCATTATAAGCCCTAGGTTTTTAGCCCTAGCCCTCTCCCCTCTATGCCTAAATATATATGCCCCAAATCTTCTCGCTATTTCCACTGTATCATCGGTGCTATACCCATCAACCACTATAATCTCTATATTTCCATATGTCTGCCTAGATATCGACGTCAGGCATATAGATAGGGTTCTGCTAGAGTTTTTAGTAGGTATTACTATAGAGACTAGTGGGGAAACCACTATAGTATCCCCATATATAGGTTAGAGTGAAGATATTATTGATTATCTTTAGAATCATCTTTAGGCTCCTGCGAGTAATTGATGTGTTTTATCGTCTTTTCGATAAATAAATTCATATATAAAAAATTTATTTAAATTTTACATATCTGGTTGCTCTATGGATCTGGATGTATAGGCTTCTCAGTGAATGTACCGAGGTTTTCCACAATTGTGAGAACTGGATGTGGATCCCCGCCCCATAGTGGGATATATGTGACTCTTATCCTTAGAGCCACTGTTCCATCGTTGAGATCCTGGAGAACTTGTATTAGTGTTGTATACTTTCTTACCTGCTCTCCCTTTATAAAGTAGGTTATATATGTTGGCTCGAAGAAGCTCTGGGCTATTGCCCATGTAGTCTGCCCTGATATGCCGTATATAACGAGACCCACAGTCCCGTTAAGATCTTTGAAGACGAATACAACACCATCATCAACTGTTTGTGTTGTGAATCCTGCTCTCCAGTGGGGTGGGTTGACGAACATGAAGGGTACTCCAAAGCTGAAGTGTGTTCCAGTTGCTGTTACAATTGTTCCCATATATGCTTCTGCGTTTGTAACCATCATCCCTGTCCAGCTTGATAGTATTATTGGCGAGAATTCGTTGAAGTACTCGGCAACCAGATTTGCTCCAGGGCCCCCTACTGCTATTATGTTGCTACTTGCTATTGCCACGCTCCTGCTCCAGTCGTCTCTAAATGCTGTCCTCAGATCTGTTGATGTATATCTATAGTTTGCCCTAGGCCCTGTAGCTGGCGATGAGAAGTTCTGAAGCACGAATGACACGTTCAGATCTATATGTCTCATGTCAAGCCCATTCCACTGCATAAGGATATCTTTTATCGATGCGAAGGCTTCAGATACAGCTGCTGCTCCCGCAGAGTCTACCGGGTGTGAGTCTCTCCCAACCACTATCCACTCATATGCCCCTCTAGCGAGGAAAGAGGCTCTGTTGCTCTCAATAGCCTTGTAATCAAGATCCAGCATTGGATCTACTAAGTTGAATGATTGGTTAGTGAATATGTATGTATACATATTTGGCTGTGACAAGCTCCACTGCGAAAGATCTATCTTAGATCCGTTAACTATAACATAGCTTGAGAAGTTGAACCCGCTTATTATGTCTTTATAACATACTATCAGCTCGGCCGAAGTTCTCCTATTTGCTATTACCGTTACATTTATCCATGAGTACTCACCTGCACATTTATAGTCTGTTGAGAACAATATTTTATAGCTCCCAGGAGCAGGAACTCTGATGGCCTTGAAGAATGTGTTTCCAAACGTAATATTGGTAACGTTTACCTCACTGTATAACCCTATATCTAGTAGAGTTGATCCCAGCAGAACTCTCTCCGAGAATGTACTATAGACATACCAATCGTCATACTTCTCGGTTCTATTGGTTATCGATGATATGTTGCCAAACTCAAGCGTAAAGTCCCTGTCCCAATACCAGCTAGCTGGAACCGGCACCCTATCACTAAATTCACTGCCATTAGCTGGATTTAACAGCCTCTCTGGAATATACAGCGTCAAATTAGTAGGACCAGGTGCTGTGAAGAAGTTGACCCACCTAGCCGTATCCTTCCACGAAGCCTTTACCAGATCGAATGGGTTGAATACCTGAGTTAATAGATACACAACCTCACTATCTAGCCTTTTATCGTGATTAGCCATTGAGATTTCATGGTTGTCTATAAGCCCATAAACTGCTAGTGCCCTGAAGTGGGCCGGGAACTGAGTTGGGCTTCCAGTGAATAGATCGAATGCATATAGTACTGTATCCCACTCAGCTATGTAGAAGGGTCTTTGAGCTAATGCCACCTGGATTGAATCTATGTAATGCGGATCTGCCGCATCTAGGCTCCTCCACCTCATTGGGAAGCCGAAGAGTGTCCAGTCGTTGAGAGCTGGCCAGAAGGCAGCGAAGAAGATCATGCTAGCATCGGGGTTGAGGGATTGGAGAACATCGTATTTAGATCCATTATTATAGGTGAAGCATGTAGCGCTAGCAATATTGGGGGGTGGTACCGGCCATGGTTGGCTGAGGATATCATTGGTGGCGTTTCGCACATAGCCCCACTTATCATTCACACTCCAGTCGTTATATTTATATACTGTGGGTATGCCCTCGGTTGTGTTGTCAATTGGAGAGCAGTTACCCGTTGTGAAGAAGTGCGCAAGCTGCCTATAACCTGTCATAACGTTCCCAAGATCTATCTCACCCCTATTGCTAAGCTGTATAAACATGCTAGTACCTATCTTGCTGTTTAGAAGGCTCTTAACCTCCTTTATCTCCTTAACCACCTTTGTAGTCTTATCAAAGTCTAGGGTAATTATTAGCCTTACAAGTGGTATGTTGCCTGCAGAAGCATTTGCAGTAAAGTCATATATATCCCAGGCCATTCTAGCTATAAATCTCCTAGGGCCATCATATAGTATCTGGAATTGCGGCATATCAGTCGGGATTGCCACTGTACCGTTCGTCTTCCTACCTCCATTATAGAGTGTTGGACTTAATATCATTCCAAACGTGGGGCTTAGGGGATTTGGGTCATATAGATAACCCTTGTCAGTTGGATCTTCACACCCTGGAGAACCCGCTGCTCCAGAATCTCCAAATTGAGCAATTGAGCAGCATTAGCCATACAGTCCTGTGGGAATTGCACTCTTAGCCAGTTTCCTCCGAAGGCTGTAAATCCCATTGGATCCGCAAATACAGCAGTAGCCCAAACGTTCCTCCATTGGCCTAGTATGCCGTTGTAATATGTTATATTTATCAGCCATCCCTGGTACCATATCTCCTTCGGTATAGATGGATCTGCTGGGGAGAATACCTTAACTCCACCATAGTTTAGGGAGTTGTTCCTCAGATTATCTATTAACTCACCGAATATTGAGAAGCCAACTGTTATGTTCCTTTTCTCATATGGGTATAGGCTATATGTGTCTGTATTTAGAACACCGTCAACGCTGTAGTACCAAGAGGGTACAGGTTCTCCTGGCCCTTGTACTGAGAATGCTATCCACGCGATATTATATGTTGTTGCTATCATAACTATTGCAAGTATTGCTATAGCTGACAATTTTCGAATAGCTTTAATTACTTTCCGATCCATTTTTTCACCTTACCTTCATCAATAATTTGATACGGGATATATATAAGCCTTATGTACAAGAATGTGCATTCATAAATACCTATGTATTCATTGATTGAATTTTTAATAAGTTATGCATAAGCCTATTTTGTCGTATAATTTAATTTAGGATTTTATGATGCTAAAATAGATTATGGATCCTAAATAGCGTGGACTATGTTTAGCTACTACCAAAATAGAATCTATAACTAAGTGTCATATGCAGGATCCTGCTTATCCTGACTAGCTGATCGAAACACTGAATTATTCCGAATATCCGTGGCAAATACCATTAATTAACAGGCTGTTTCTTATTTAATTTTAATAATGTATTTAAATATTTTTGCTCTCATATGATGCCCTATACGGTTCAGGCAATATTATTTCAATCGATGTTAATGATGATAATGCTACAGTAGCTGTGTTTGGGTATGGGAGACTATGCAAGGTCTATTGAATAGGAGGATAGCTAGGATAGATCCAAAGAATAGAGATGCGAAGAAGACTCTTAGAAAGCCTAGAGAAAGGGAGAGGGAGTAGATTATCATCCATAAAACAGCTAAGATAGTCTAAGGAGATTGCTGTGAGAAACAATGTTATAGTTGTTATATGGAATACCTATAGAGATAAGCTGAGGTTGGCCGATAAGGTTGAGAAGAGCTCTAAGGCATAGGATACATCGTATGGAGTATAGCGAAACTAGTAAAGGTGCTTAACAGCCATTGCATGTTGCCGAGGTGTCCGAGGCATGCTCATCCTCACTAGACCCTTTTAAGGATAAACCCATCCTTAATTATACTTTCTCAATGATCCTCAACGCGGCGAGAGTGGCTAAAATCTACTTTAGACTAGCCAAGCTAAGCAATGAGATGATCTTGGATAGAGACTTTATCGGTGCAATAAAAATCGGGCTAAGGTTTCACTCATATGGGAGCCCCACGAGGTGCAGACAAAGCAGGTAAATCCGCACCAAGGCTGACCCCACTTACAGAATAAGAAATAACTAAAGCCAATTAAAAATAGCGTGGGTAGGAAAATGCCAAATAGGCCAATTGTTCTTTAATAACTCTCCACAGCACTATATGTTGGGGCCCTACCTAAGCATGAGATCATTCTCGGTTCTCGTTCCAGTCTATAATGAAGAGGAGAATATAGAGCGCCTACTTGTTTCGATATATGCTCAAGACCTCGCGCCATCTAGGGTCATAGTGTTTGACGATGGCTCTACGGATTCAACTCCTAAGATTCTTGAGAGACTCAGTAAGGATCTAGGCTTCGAAGTGCGCAGAACCCGGGGAATCGGCAAGCCCTCTATATTAAACCTAGCTTTTAGAGAGCTCGATACAAGCTATGTAGTTGTGGTAGACTCAGACGTCATACTGCCAAGGAGGTTCTTTAGAGACCTCTTTGTATGTGGAGGCGGTAGCGACCTAATATTTAGCTGGTATATAACTATCTCAAGAGGAGCTATAGCTAGCATGTATAGATTTTTTTCACTTGCCTTTGACGGCGATGCAAGGGTTGGGGGGCTCTATCTGGCCCCCGGATGCTGCTTTGCAATAAGTAGAAATATATATAAGAGGCTTTATATCCCACCAGGGGTTGAGAGGGATGATGCATATATATATCTATATTCTAAATATATACTCAAGGCAAAGGTCAGATTTTGCAGATGCACAAAGGTTTATTTAGTAGAAAGAAAGGTAGATCTAAAATTAGCAGCCAGGAGATATTCTAGAATTAAGGCGCCTATTAAGGGCGTAGATCCGTATTATGTAAAGATGGAAAGCTGGGTAGACTGGCTATGGCTTGTGAGGAGACTTTTTGAGGTGGGGAAAAAAGATCCACTTGGCTTTTTATCATATATATCCCTAAGACCTATCTTAAAGCTATACAGGTTACTTGGGGGTCTATCTATTGAGGAGCGCTGGCGCCCGTGACCACTTAATATCTATAGCCCTAGCCCTACTATTGGCACTCCTAACGCAGAGGGGGAAGTTCCTCCTAAATATAGATCCACTATTCCCTATAGCCCCTGAGAAGCAGCTCAGCATATATATAGATCTCATTAGAACCCATGACAGCATCGGCTATGCTCATACAGATTATCACTTCATACCCCTACTAGCCTTTGAGGCGACTCTAGTAAAGATGCTAGCCCCCCTCGGGATTGGAGTGGCTCATATTGCTGCCCAGCTGATCGTTTTGGTGTTGATATATTATGTAATGTCTATCTCATCTTATTTACTCTTTAGATCCGGGATATATAGAATGCCAAGGACAACTGCCTGGATCCTGGCGATTACATATATCTTTAACCCTGTATCAATTACAATGACCTTCTTCAGGTTCACTGGGTGGACTATACTCTATTGTCTCTCGCCAGCTGTTGCTCTTCTGCTGGCAAGGTACTATAGATCTAGATCTATTAATCCCGGTAAATATGGTCTGGCTCTAATAGCACTATTAAATAGCCCTATAGCAACATTCCTATACTCCCTAGGGCTGGTGATCAATATAGCGTTCCTCGTGATCTTAGTGGCCCTCTTCACAATTAACAAGATATCTTGGAGCAGCATCATAAAGATCTCGGTTGCTAGCATCATTATAGCTATATCAGGAACACTTTATGTCTTCCCCCAGATCTTGATGCTCAGCATAATCTCAGAAGCCTATGAGGGCGGTTACTCGAATATAGATCAGCTACTATATGCTTCGCAATTCACTAGCTTATTAAACATATTCCGCTTCTTAGGATATTATGGTTTATGGGGCTCTAATCAATATAACTATTACTTCCCATATGCGTGGATGTCCAACGAGCTCTTCTCTAAAATATATCAATTCGCGTCCCTGTTCTATGCGGCTATATATTCAATAACAATACTTATCCTCTCCATGGATTTCAGAAGATCCAGAAGATCTATACCGATAGCGATCTTACTTCTCACCATCCCTCTAATCCTAAAAGGTGCCCACGATCCATTTCCTCAACTAGGTCTAGCCCTATTTAGACTAAACGAAATATTTTTTAGACACCCATATGAAAGGCTGATCTTCTTCTTCTATTGGATATGGCTATTCTCCCTCGGAATCCTCATTGAAAAGGGATCTGCTAAAACAGTGAGACTCTTAACATCAGTATTGGTAGCATTAGCGGCACTCAACTTCGCACCTTTTATACTAGATGTAAGCCATGAGTTCCAGAGAATCCCGTCTAGCTTAGTAGATACGCTCTATAAGATCAAGTTAGATATCCCAGAGTGTAGAGGTGGAAGAATCCTTGTCATGCCCTTCGATGTAATATCTAGAGAGACCAGCTACAATATATCTGGTATAGTTGTTCACCCTAATGAAAATGCTCTCGAATATGCTTTTTTAGAGAGGTTCCTTAAGTTCCCCAGAACATATGTAGATGTTAAAATTCTCCGGGAACTATATAGCTATATGTGGAACAATGATCCATATGGCTTTCTGTTACACGCAAGAATATATGGATTTTCATGCATATTCCTAGAAAAATTCAGCAGTGATATATTATTTGTACACCATGAGAACAGATTTGTAGTGAGATATTCAGGAGAATTTGTAAGGATAATGGAAGAGAAGGGCCTTATCAAGTCTGCACAAGATACAGAACTCTATACACTATACATAATAGACTGGCCGCCAATTAACAATAGCTACCTACTAAGACCAAGCTTTATATCTAATAATGCATCATATACATGGCAAGCTATATATATACCTAGTGGCGGATTATATAGAATAATAACTGCATCTAGATTCAATGGATACGCTGAAATCACGAATGACACCCACAGAATCCTAGTACCTCTCAATACAATAAAGGATGTAGATCTTTCGCCAGCCCCCTATGTAATACATATATACATACCAGATACCACTATCTACAAAGCTAAATTCTGCAATGGTAAATGGGAGCCCGTCTCCAACCTATATAGCGTGAGGAAGTGTGTGTTTGGTGACTCTCTCGAGATCTACACAGAAACCTCAGATCCCACAGCAAACGATACCATCTATGGAGACTCGATTTATGTGTCGCCTAATGAATATTATATATTAAGGGTATCTATAGTAGGCTATAACGTGATATCTCCCCACATAGAGGTCGAGGGGATGGATTACACAGGTGGGAGATGGATCCCAATAGATAGGTGCCCACAAAGAGACGAAGTCATGGGATCCTATTTAGCACAGAATTTCACATGTATATTGAAGAGCCCTAGCTGGACTAACAAGATGAGAATCCTGCTAAAAGCCGGGAGATCCCAGGGTCTTTACCCGGCAATTGTGCAGTTTAGGAGTCTCGAAGTAGAGCGGGTGAGAGGCGAAGCATATCTATTGTTATTTATGTCAAAGCATCTACAGGTATGGATAAACAGTGAGAAGCCCTTAGAGATTACCATATTTAGCACGACAAGAACTAACGCAACTTTCAACATAGCTTATAGCGAATTATTTAGAGCAAAAATAGACGGAACTAGGGCAAAAGTATTCAACTTTAACGGATATTTAGCGGTGGAGGTTCCGGAGGGAGTTCATAGAGTTGAGCTAGATATAAACTGGGAAGTAGGCTATCTGCTATGGATCCACATTGCCCTTGTATCAATAGCTTCACTAGCAATTACACATAGCTTGTTTAGAGGAATGCAGAAATATAGAGATATAGATATTGGAAGTGGTAACAAAAATTCTGGATAACTGTGCCATATCATTAAGGAAAAGATGCCATGCTATCATAGCATCTTAACAGTTGAGGATGACGCTTTATTATATGGTATAATAGAATAAGAACCGCTGATATAGCATATGCTATCAAAGAGACCCATATAGATCTTTTATATGATTCATCGAGCCTATAGATCAGTCTCACCAATATATTGCCGCTATCGCTTATAATATACGCGTTTGAATAGCCGTTAGCTTTAACATGCATATATTCTTTACCATGATAATTTGTGGCTATCCAGTTAGCATCATAATTCTGAGAGAAGACCATAATGAATGGGGCATCCGTACTAGTTACTCTAACCTCGTAGTATGTCGGAGAAATCTTTGCCATATCATAACTAGAAGTAACATAGATGCTCTGTTTAAAAGCTATTCTCTTGCAAACGGAAGTATCAATTATAGCGAGATTTGTTGAATCTGGCGGGATCATTGAGAGTGCCTTAACTAACGAGGGTACTTTATATTCTCCGAACAGATATTCCCCCTCAAGATCCTCACATATAATCTTGTTTGGTATATATACTAAACCCACTGGGTCTTGGATTTCATATATTGTGTAGCGAGTCTCGCTATAGATCTTGCGTGTATAATTATATTGTTGGGCAATGTCGAAGAAATCTATCAAAAATTTATAGTCGATATTAGAATATGCTAATATGTTTTCCTTCCATGTGTGAACGTCGTTGCGTATTACAACATACTTGACATTGAGAAGTTTTAGTGCTATGAAGAATTGATAGCCATAGAAAACATCATAGCTTGCTCTACAATCTCCTATGAGAATGTAGCTTGTATTTGAATCATTATATACTCTAGGCTCGACAAGAGTATATTCGGATACTTTAAAGGATATTGAGAAGCTCTCGTTATCTATATAGCCACTTGCCACTGTTTCAGAAGTCACATGTGTTTTAATACTATTTCCCATAGATATATATTGTATTTTGTGGACCAGAATATCTATTTTACCCACCGGTAAGCCTTTGAACGTGACATTTACGCACCTCTCTTTTGTAGTGAAGAATTTTATATTTGCAATAATAAGAGGTTCCAGACCGGTTATATTGAATAGTTTTACTGGGATTATATATCTTAGATTATTATCGAGATCAGCGAACGCGCCTGGAGTATGCCAGTAAAGCAGCTGTTCCTTTGTATATAGATCTCTAACTACCTCAATTAGCTTATTGACACCTATAGCTGTATCTGTATAGCTACCAATTACACCAGTATCTATTAGCTGTAACTCCATGTAATTCCCAATATAACCCCCATGATCATAGGAAACTCGAGCTAGATTAGGAACGGCAGGTATTATCAAAACATTGGTAACCTGTTCATCTGCAATACTGTTTATAAGCTCTACCATATCTATTGTGTATTGAGGTAAATATGTTCTTGCTATGCTTGGAATAAAGTCCCCAGTAGCCAGAGGCCAGGCATGCGATATAGATGCACATATAATTGCTACCGCGACAATACTTTTTACAGTTCCTCTTCGTATTTTAATCCTATCTAAAACTAGCTGCATTCCTCTCGCAAACATATATGACAATGAGAACACATAAACAAATCCAACATTTGGCCATGGGTTATTAAAGAGACCAAAGCCGTACCAAGACCTGTAGATCCATGAATAGAGATCTTTGAGGGGTGTTTGGGTGATAGATAGAAACAATATAGAAAAGGCTATGGTTATTAAATGCGGGATCGTATCCCTATTATTGGCTGGTTTATTGAGGATCGGAGGTATGAACGCAATAATCCATGCAATAGTTATTGCCAAGAGCAGCGGATGTTCTGCTAGAAAATGTAAATACTCATAGAAAGTTGCTACATATAGCTCTGGAATACCTCTGAAAAAAATTACATTAAGTATAGTATTATACTTTGTATATTCTAATAGATTATAATAATATAAATCTATATCGATTCTTCTTACATGTGTAGATAGATTTACTTGAGCTGATAGGAATAGAGATGGATACCACATATAAGTGGTCAGCATCATAAGTGATGTGTTAAACAAAAGCACCTCGGCTAAAGTTCTTGATAGATATCTATATTTTTGCCCATTACTCCGTATCAAGCTAGTATATATTATAAATAAGTTCAAGCATAGGATTATAAATGGCCAACTCTTGATAAGGCCTAGCATAGCTAGGGATGTTATTAATGCAGTTAGTAATACTCTTTTAACTATGGTGCTATTAATCTCGCTAATATATATGGCGATTGCTATAGGAAGAAATGCGACAGTCATAATGTGCCATTTGTAGAGATTAAAAGTATATATCATGGAGAAGTAGTTAAAGACATACAATAGAGAACCTCCAAATATAACAGTATCAGACAACCTAACGCCAAAAAACCTGCTATATATCTTAGTAAAATAGTGAAAACCAGCAAACATGATAAACAACCCTACAAAATAGAACAGCTGTTGCTGTAACCATAAAGGGATTCCAAAAAGCGATAATGGAATGAACCAGAAAATCAAAACCGGTAAAAATACCGATTCAGGCGCAAACGCCCCCAAATTATTTGTGACCCAGCTATGCAAGGCAAATTCTAGTCTCTTAAATGGATTAAAAAACCATGTGTCATCCCAAAAATATAGTATATTAGCTCCTCTAAACCAAACAATAAGTAGGGCTAGAGCCATAACTAAGTAGATGAGCAAGTAATACCTCATATACTTGACCTAGTGAAATTCAGCATCCTCATGGCGATTGGCCTTACAGAGTTTAACATAGCCAGATTCCAGGCCTTTATTCCTTAATCCCAAGTATCTCAGGTTTTTCCAGGCTCATCGAATAAATCCCTGTTGCTGTATATCCAATAAATAATCCTTCTTATCCCATCTATAACCCTGATCTTCGGCTTCCAACCCAAGATTTCACTGATCCTCCTTATATTAGTTATATAGACCTTTTGGTCAGATTTTCTCCAATCCGCGAAACGAACTTTCGTCCTCATTCCTGTAAGATTCTCTATGACTTTCAGCAGTTCTAGAAGAGACACGCTGTTTTCAACACCCCCGCCTATGTTAAAGACTCCTGGGCTTCTAGAAAATATAAATTTCTCAACAGCATCTGCTAGATCTTCTATGTGGAGTATATCTCTCACTTGCTTTCCATTTCCATAGATCGTTATCTCCCTCCCAGTTAATGTTGCTATCACGAACCAGGCAACCCACCCCTGATCCTCAACACCGAATTGCCCCTCGCCGTATATGCAGCTCATCCTAAAAACCCCAGTCCTGAGACCATAGCTGTAGTGGTAGTCCTGTACATATAGATCTGCTGCCAACTTAGAGACCCCATAGGGAGTATGCCCTGTAAGGTCTATTGGGAAGCTCTCCGGGATCCCCTCCCAGTACCTTGGATCGGCATACTCATACCTCGTCTCCCTCTCAACAAGCGGTATTCTATTCACATTATCCCCATACACCTTATTAGTAGAAGTATATAGAACACATGCATCCCTAGCCCTCGCCACCTCTAAAACATTAAGAGTACCCAAAGCATTTACCTCGAAATCCAGCCTCGGATCCTTAAGAGATGTTGTAACAGCAACCTGGGCCGCGGTGTGAACTATACATTCAACACCAGCGGAAGCCTCCAAAACATCGCTATATCTCCTAACATCTCCCCTAACGAACTTAACGCCACTGCTCTTCAGAAGGCCAAGGCTATAATCGAAAGCCCTTGAATACCCCTTACCAAGAACCTCGAAGCGGGATAGATTATCTAATGCAATAACTTCATGGCCCCTACTAGCAAGCTTTACAGCAATTCTAGAGCCAATAAAGCCAGCACCACCTGTTACAAGGATCCTCATAGGATCTTCAAAACCTCCTCAAACTCCCTAGCAGATCTATCCCAATCAAACTTTGAAGCATAGGCAACAGCATTCTGGGATAGCCTCTTGAGTGTGTTGACATCCCCAGCAATTTTGAGAATCTTATCAGCTAAGTCTTCGAAATCACCAGGCCTAGCTAGAAACCCAGTTACACCATCAACTATAGACTCCCTCAACCCCCCCACAGCATATCCAACACAAGGGGTTCCACATGCAGCTGCTTCAAGGGCCACTAATCCCCACCCCTCTACATCAGATGTGTATAGACACACCCATGATTCTTGGAGCAGTTTTATCTTTTGAGCCAGAAATACTCTCCCAGTGAATATAATGTTGTCTATACCTAGGCGCCTTGCTATTGACTCGATCCTAGGCCTTTCAGGGCCGTCCCCAGCCATGATGAGTTTCGCATCAGGAAGATTCTTTTTAACTATTTGAAAAGCCTTCAAAGCATGCTCCGGGTTCTTGTATTTAACAAACCTATTTAGCCAGAGTATCGTTGGGGTATCAGACTTTCTCCTACCCGGCCTATATAGGATATGGTCTATGCCATAATAGACGACCCAGACTCTACTGGGATCTACCCCCAGCTTTATTAGTTCGCTTTTAGTTGACTTTGATACTGTCACAAACATCCTATAGATCTTTGGGAGGTTTTTCTCAGAAGCCTCTCCAAATACTCTAAGAGCAGGTGGGAGAACCCTTCTAAGGTTGCTACCATTAACATGATAAACAACAGCTACAACCTTCCTATTCGTGAACCAGGGGCTGCCAAAAGGAAATACATGTGCTATATTATCTATGATCACATCATAGCTTCTAGAGTACCTAGCAACATATAGGGGGGCCCATAGGTGTAGTGTGGAGAAGCTACCCTTCCTAATGATTCCAATGCCATCGATCTCTTCCTTATAGGGAAGCCCAGGGGGTCTCTCAGCGAGTAGAGTTACCTCGTGGCCCTTTTTAATAAGTCTTCTAGAGATCTGGAACACATATTCCTCTGCTCCTCCTGCTTGAGGATGCTTCGGGCATCTATGGTTTATCCAGAGGATCCTCATCAGATTCTGGTTCCCCTTAATAGATGGATCAATATGAGCTCTATCAAAGCCGTTACCGGCCACGCGGCGACCTCAGCTATTTTGATCGCTGTCGCCAGTGCTTTCACAGCTAGGGTGCTTCCCAAACCTATATCCCTCCATATAAAGATCCACTTAACAGCTGCTCCAACAAAAGGCGCTAGGATCCCTATGTAATTCCACAGCAGTATAGATATTGGGAGCGCTGCAAGGGCCCCCACTATGTAGCGGAGTGTGAAGTAATCTGTTAGTTCGAGGATCTGCCATAGATAGCTAGGTATCCAGATAAACTTAAACTTGCTTTCTTCACCTTCTCTAGGCCTTATTGTAACAGGTATCCAGGAGACTCTGTTAAGCCTGCATCTGACCAATATCTCTAGCCCCAGCTTTATTCTCGGCCTTATCGCTCCTAGGCATCTTTCCAGCTTTTCTCTTCTAATCACATAGATCTCTGTGGTAGGGTCTCTTGCCTTCCATGCTTTGCGTATGAGGAGCTTCGCAAGGATCTTGGCGCCAAGGCTTACAAGCTTTCTAACAAGATCTCTACTGGGATCTATCCTCTCTCCAAAGACGGCATCATAACCATGATCAATAGCATTCCTAACCATGGCAACAAGATCTTTGGGATCATATTGGAGATCTGCATCAATAACCCCAACATACATCCCCAAAGACCTTGAAAAACCCTCTAGCAAAGCCCTAGGCTTACCGGAATTAACATCCAATCTAATAATTGAAGCCCTCAATCCAAGTCTAGACGCAACACGCCTAGCAAGATCTGCAGTTCCATCGCTGCTACCATCATCAACAAGAATAACCTCATAACATTGAAGCACTTCTAGCTCCTTCTTGAGACCCTTAAACAGTTTTTCAATATTAGAAGCCTCATTATATGCTGGTACAATAACAGAAATTAAGGGCTCCCTATTACATGTGTTCTCCACAGATGTTCCCAGATCTTCCCTTATACTATCATCTATCAACAATGTTATATCGCTAATATGCCCCTCAGAAATCCCTCAGTGACCGCCATACCTATAGTGCTCTATATGTTATTGGCCTGTTTATGAATTGGAGCCCTTCGACTAATAGCTCCTCTAGATCTTCTATCTCTTTTCCTTGCCTCAATTTCAATAGAATTCCAATTAGTATCGCTCTGCCTCTTTGACTGTGGGCTTCTATCTTTGCATAGATTCTCTTGACTATCTTTATAAGAGCTTCCGACCTAATTCTCCCGTATTTCTTTAGGTAGGCTATCAGGGCCGTTAGCATGGATCTCTCTTCTGGGTCTAGGTGTTTTAGGGCCCCCAGCCTCGCAGCTTTTCTGAAGATCGATTCTATGGTTTTTAGGCTCACCTCTTTAATCTTTAGCATGTTCTCTAGATGTGGCAGTGCTTTTCTTAGCAGGATGTTGTCGATTCTATGTATTAGTGATGCTGCGAGGCTAGGGGCAAGGCTAATCATTAACACCAATAGATAATTATATCAGGATGTTTTAAGCCTTTCCATATTGGGGATGGTGGGTTTTAGATATAGCTGGCTGCTTGAGGAGGATAGGGGGGTTGCTATGCTGAGTCGAGGCTCTATTTTATTCTTGCTATGGCTTCCCATGGCATTCCCTTAAGGGGAGTTAGGCCGGCTAAATTTGTGAATCCATATCCAGCTATGGCAATGCAGATCAATGGTCTGGAGTATTTGGAGATACAACCTAGTTCTCTTAGGGCTGGGTATGCTATGATCTCTAGGGGGGTGTTGAGATAGATTCTGTGGATCAGCCCCGGATCCCCGAGAGACACAGTGGATCCTAGCGAGGCTATGAAGAGAGTTGAGTACAGGCTGGTCGGGACACCTCTGAGGATGGAGTATAGGGCTAGTGAGGCTATCGGGGGTAGATAGATCGAGCTCCAGGCGTATAGTGCATAGCCATAGTATATATTTACTATTGTGTTGCCACTATATATGTGCCCAATAGCTTGATAGGCTATAGAGGCGACTGGGAAGAACACGCCGCCCCCGGATAGAGATCTGTTGACAGCCTCCCCAACTACGAGGGATAATACCGCGATCAAGAATCTCTTCGCCGCCTCATGAAAACCCCTAGAAGCTATGGGAGACAATACCCACGAGGTGGAGTACATAGCAAATGTCCATGGATGTATAAGCGCTATGGATTGGAGGAGGAGGTAGGAATATATATCAGCTCCCCTTGTAAGTAACATGAGAGCTGGTGGAAGGGCAAGGCTGTTAGCCTGGTAGCCACCCGCTATGAAGCCATAGACGCTGTGACCAGACGCAACCATGAGGGGGATCCAGAGACAAGATACGGATCCAGATCCATAGAGGTTCCTAGAAACATAGTATGAAGCTATCACTAGAAGTTCGATCGAAGCAATCGGATGAATAATATCCATGAGAACAACAGGATCCTGGAAAACCCTGTGAAGAAGATAAATTAGGATTAGATAGACAGGCCTATCCGGGTTATGGACTCTGAGTGCCTCCCAAAGCCCAAGAGAATCTGCTCTCTGGAGAAATAGGGTATAGTAGTAGGTGTCAACACTCACAGGATAAAGCTCGGGGTTAATTGCGGGCAGATGTGTGAGGGCCACGATCACTGGGGGGATTGATAGGGGTGCTAGAAGGAGCTTCGAGCAACAGCCGTTGGATCCTTTGTAAACCTCTACCCTCCTCAGGGGTGCTATAAAGCCGGAGAAATATATAGCTATGACAGAGGATGCCCCGACAAAGGACCAGAAGATCCTCTCAGGCATTATTAGGCTTTTCAAAGCATTTAGATCGACTCCAGTGGCGAAGTAATATGTGGAAGCGGCTATAGAGGCGATAGATAGTGGGGTAGATGCTATGAGGCCGGCTAGAACTAGGAGCCTTGGATCCGGCCTCGACAGTGCTATTACAAAAGCTATCTGGGCTGGGATGAGGAGGAGGTAGATAGGATCTCCTGTGAGCTGTAGGAAGAAAAGGGATATCGGGAGTATGGGGATAGATGCCAAAGCCCTTGGGGAGCTCAGCATGGAGTAGATCGCTGTAGATATTGTTATAATAATATAATCAGCTAGATAGGATCCCGCGAGGGGGTAGCCTGGTATAACGAATCTTGTCACCCTATCAACGGTATATGGCGTCTGAAGCCAAGAAGATGGTATATAGTAGAGTAGGTAGAGAAACAGGGTTCCCAGAGAAGCGAGGCTAGCGATCCTCCCCCACATCTTTCCCACCACTCCTTCTAGAAAGGATTAGCGAGATAAGCTGGAGAATAACACCTCCGGCAAGGAAGAAATAGGCTATCTCGGCAAATCTATCAGCGAGATCCATTCTATCGAGGGCGAGGGCCACAGCAGCAGCAACTAGATTCACAATAAAAGCTATTATTAGAGGCGCACCCGGGTTCTCTCTAAGAGCCCCCCAATCAATAAAACCCCTCCCCCTACCCATCCCACAGAGCACCCAGAGGATATCCAACCAGAGAGCCCATAAAAGGTATATGGGAAATGCTAATAAGATAAAAACATAGCCCAAACACGGGCTACCTTATAACCCTAATAGATTATAAGCCCAGCTGTGAATGGCGAGGAACAGATCTATATGATCTCAGATATACAGCAGATAATACTAGGAAGATCCATAGGTATTCACTCAAAAACCATCTTATATAGGCTGTGACATTTATAGGAAACGATTCTAATATGTAAAAAACCCTTTATTACTACTCAGTTGCCTTCATCCTAGAGGCAACATAGAGACCTATTAGTATCGATGCTGCCGCAACCCCGCCCACTATGAGGAGTGTTGAGTAGTCAAACCCTTTTGATATCTGGGGGGCCTCTAGCTCTCCTCCAACAACATATTGTTGTGCTATAACTGGCTGTGGGCTGCTGAGAAGCATAGATGCCAATGCTGCTATGATAACTACTCCAAAGATAATGCCGTACAACAGTGATCTTTTCATCATACTCCCCACATCTAACATTATAGTAGAACTATATATAAGCCTTATGCCCACAAATATACACATAGATGCACAACTATCTACTTAGATATGATCCCTCTCAACCCTGCTTAAGGAGGTCAGATGCTAGCTGGGAGGGTTATATATCTGTGGGCTATATATATATGGCTGGTATATATATGGCGAGGTTTGATGCAGTAACAATAGATCCTACTCTAAGGAATCTTGTGAACGATATTGTAATCCCGAACTTGGATTCGAGGGCCTCTAGTATTATTATGTTTGATGCAGCTCCGAGGAGTGTTAGGTTTCCGGCTATTGTTGATGCCATAGCGAGAGTGATCCATAGATCGGTGTCGGCTTCGCCATAGCCTAGGCTGTGCATGTATTGTATGAATAGCTTTGTGAAGGGAACATTGCTCAGGATCTGGCTGAGGGCTATCGATATGCCAGATATAGCCAGGATCCCCTCGATATCCCCAAGCCTCTGGGTTATTAGGAGGCCTAGTAGTGGTAGGAGGACACCGCTTCTCCATATACCCTCCATTGTTATAAACATTGTTATGAAGAAAACAATAGTGCCCCAGTCAACACTTGCAAGGGTTTTTCTTGGGTTGCTGGAGAAGATATAGATCCCGGCTGCTATTATGAATGGTATAAACCCTCTCTCGCTTATATGTGGAAGACCGGCTAGCTCAAATATATCGTTTATAACCAGCGCAGCCACAGCTGAGGAGAGACCTATAGAGGCTAGCAGGGCGTCCCTCCTATTTATAACCCTCTCCCTTGGGACTGCCGATAGCTCCAGGATCTCTGGATCTACCATGTAGATCTTCTTAACAATATACGTTGTTACGAATAGATTGATAAGGGTTGGGATTGCTAGGTACTTTATGAACTGAATGAATGGCGCAGCAATCCCCGACTGGATCGCTATAAGGACATTCTGCGGATTCCCCATAGGGGTCATGACAGAGCCTATGGTTATAGAGAATGCTAGGAGTATAAATACAGCCTCTGGGTTGTACCCAGCAGTCTTTGCAAGGGAATATGCTATTGATGGGCCCATGAGAGCCACTGTGTCATTCACAGCTATTGCCGAGAGAACACCGAATAGGAGGGAGAATACATAAAGAAGAACCCCAGTGTCTCTAACCTTGTATAGTATTGCGGATGCTATGGATCCCAGAAGGCCTGAGGACTCCGCTAGAGATACCAGGCTGAACATGCCTATTAGGAAGAGAACCACGTTGAGATCTATAGCGCTGCCGAGATCATCTATGGGAACTATACCGGTTATAACCATTATAAAGGATGAGAGTGCCATTATAGCCCACACAGGTATCCAGGGCCATCTGGCCCTCACTATGAGGGCCGTTACTAGGTAGATCACCACTGCTAGGGCTACGAGTTGCTGGATCTGCTGGTGCAATAAGGCTCCTCAGAACTGCTCTAGAGTGGTGGAGCTATTAAGCATTTAGGCCTTGACACACTCTATAATCCTATCAACAGCCTCCTCCATATACCTCCTAATCTCCCGAGCCTCGCCAGCTCCTGTGCTCCTATATATGATCCTCTCATCGCCAGGGATCCTTATAGGCTCTATCCAACCTTCTTGCGACGCCCTATAGGCTATCCAGTATGGGAAGGGGTCTGTGGTCATGTCCCTATACTTCTCTCTATAGTCTCCAACATATATAGGCTCCATGGTGTGGGTATTTATACACCTAACTAGTCTATAGAAGCCTTCTCCACTTATCCTATCCTCAAGCCTCCTATATAGATCTTGGGGCATCCTCATCCTAAGATCCTCAGAGATCCTTTGGCCAGAAACCCTTGTGGGGTCAGCCTCACGGATCCTCTTGAAAAGCGCTCTAGAAATAATCGATGAAAAACCCCTTACCATGTTCTCAACATCTAGGTTAGTGTGATATAATGGATATAGCTCCTCTAGGTTATGGAGAGTTATGGTTGGAACCCCAAGCCTCCAGAGTGATGGTGCATCTGTGTACGGGTGTCCATAGCCCTCTACAATGTGGTCTATCCCAGATCCTTTGAGGAGCTCCTTAACATGGTCTGGGGATGTGTGTGAAACCCTAATAGGCTCTCTAAAGGCTGTATCTATAACTATTGCTAACAGCATCTCCCCAGGATCCTGGGCTCTCGATGCATATAGCCTTGAGCCATATGCCCAGTACCAGGCTGGCATCTCAGGATCTCCGAACTCCTCTGCTGTGAAGCTCAGGATCTTGATCCCATACTTCCCAGCACCCCTCTCACCTGCTAGCCTCGCTATGTTCATGAGGATCTCAACACCTATATAGTCATCCCTATAGCTGTTGAACCACCTATCATGGTGAGCTGATACAACTATGAATCCCCCGCCCCTCCCCCCAGCTATAGCCTCGACACTCACACCCCTAGAGATCCTCGTCCTAGCCCTCATATCTATATACACCCTCTTACCAATAGCCCTCCTGACAAGCGAGACCCCATCCTCCAACCTTATGTGGATAGCCGGTATCGATGCCCGAGACCTCGTTCTATAGCCATAGCTCCACACACCGCTCACAACTATCTTTCTATACCTTCCCGGGTAGTAGTCATAGAATATGACAGCCCTCGCCCCACCCTCTATTGCCTCGTTATATATGTTCCACATATTATCTGGAAAACTTGTTGTGGAGGCTATAAGAATCCTATCACCACACCTGCTCACATCACTTGTTAGAATACCCTCAACACCATCACCAATCGTTGGAGGTATTGGAACACACTCAATGCCCTCAACCTCGCACTGCTCATGCTCCCATGTTAGTACATCAATGCTGTGCATCCTAACCTCAAGCCCCGCCTCCTCAAAACTCTCTCTGATTATATCCACATCTCGCTCCTCAAACCTGCTCCCAGCTATCCTATCCAAGCGTTTCCCTTCCTCACAAGGTGTTCATTCCAATCATTTTATAAATTCATATTCTCACCCACAGGTTATTACTGGCCCGTTTGTCCCTATGCTTCGTTTTAATCATCTTGTTTTATTTATGATCTGGTGTAGGCCTAGCCCTCAGCCACCTACCAGCTTGATGCTAGGCTGGCTATGGGCCTCCTTAGAGCACAGACGTACAGGGCTCACATCCCAGCTATCGCCCACCCTTTGGGCATAGCACACATAGGCAGGGTGCACATACCATATAAAAACAATCAATATGAAACATTTCTATCAACATGAAAAAGATTCAGCCCCCATATATTCGGGACTACACCTGTCACCTAGATGGCGGTCGGAAAGACCAGAGCCCCCAGTAGCTCCACGGCTCCGAAAATCTATCCTAAGGCCTATAAACACCAACCCCGCCCAAAAGGATGGGGCTTTCGGTTGTAAGATATATCTAGAGAGTCCCTCATATGCGGGTTTGTTGTGGAGACCCAAGAAAGGCGGATCTTCGAATGCCCAAGATGCGATCTAAAAATAAATTGGCAGAAAGTAGCATCAATAAACATTAGAAAGAGATATCTGGAAAGCGGGAGGAGAGGTTGAAGGGGGAAACATAGGATGTGGGGGTTCCCTCACAGCGATGAACCGGAGATCTCGATGAGGGGGAGCTGTGGGCTGGGGTCACAGAGTGGAGGAGCCCAGTGATATGGATCACGATGAAGAGAGATCCTGAGGACAATGAATTAATGGGAAAAGGACATGGAGCCAAGCCCAATGAAACCCGAGCCCCTTGAATGTAGGGATAACAGCTTATCCCAGGCGATCTTCTCTGTCAGAGAGCTTGCTAGTTCAGCGAGCTCCTAATACATCACCTTTCAGAGACCGCCACACACATCACGCTCTCAAAATATATACTCTTAGGGCTGTTTATAAGAATATAGTTTTCCTGCTATGGTGTTTTTATTTTTATGAGTAGTGTTTGTTCTTTGTGTGTGTTTGCTTGCCTTGTCTGAATCTTGTGGGTTTCTCTTACGAGTTGGTTTTGGCTTGATTTTTATTTAGCCAGTGGCTTCTCTATAGATCCAGGGAGTTTTAAGCTTGGAGGATCCTGGGATTATCTTAGCCACTCTAAACTTCTACCCCTCGCCTACGTGAGGATTAGCTAGGGTGTGGAGCTAGATATAGATTTTCTCCATAAACAGGTCCGCCTCTATATAGGTTTGGTGTTTAGTATATAGAGGTGGTCTCTATAAGCTATAGCCTTGCAGGCGCTCTAGCTGGTGCTAGGGCTGTCTTTATAGATCTCGACATGACTCTAGCTGATACCATGAGGGGTCTCATGATATCACTTGCAAGGGTTTCTGGGGATTATGGTTTGGAGCTCCCGGGCGATATGGATCCAAGGGTTTTTGCTAAGGCATACTATAGGGATTCTCTTGTGAGAACCAGGGATCCTGTGGCTAGATGGCTGTTCTGGAGGAGAGTTTGGATAGGCTATCTGGAGGGCAGATACTATGGCTCCCCAATGCCGTGTGCTCCCAATATTCTGGGGAGGCTTGCTGGTAGGTATCTAACAGCCATTGTTACTGGCAGGGAGGTTGAGGCTGGCTTGATTATTGATGAGCTTCTATACTATGGATTCCCTGTAGAGCTTGTCAGGATCCACAGCACAGGAGATCTATGGCCTGGAGCTACAAAGAGGGATCTCTATGAGAGACTTGCTGAGAGATATGGTGCTCTAGGCATATTGAGGGATCATGTTGTTGTTATAAGCGACTCCCCGAGGGATCTGCAATATGCTAGAGAATTAGGATTCAAAGCAGTGGGCTTCGTCCCCTACGATGATGGGGAGATCGAGGATATGCTCTCTAGAGCCTCAGGTGGGGTGTATATAAAAAGCCTATGCTTTGATATTCTTTGAAAAAACAGGGAATATGCTACCGGGCTATGTGGCTCTATATATCCTGGGTTCTGTTTGCATATCCTACAGAGTATCTCTTGGGTTTGAGCTTCTCTATTATATACTCCATAGCCCTCCAGGGATCAGATTGATCTCCGCATGTATATACATCAACAGTAGCGTAGGAGTACTCAATCCATGTGTGTATAGATATATGGCTCTCAGTTATGAGGGCTATCACCGAAACCCCGCCCTTTCTACCGCCGAAGCTCCATGACTTGACCTCGACTAGGTGCATGTTTGCTTTTTCAGCAGCCTCAACAACTATCCTTCTTAGGAACTCCTCGTTTGATATGGTGGCGGGGTCGGGGTCGTAGAGGTTTGCATATACATGTTTCCCTATTATCTTATCCTCTTCGCTGCTCGTTATTGATTCCTGCATCTGAGTGGATCTATTTCTATTCTCATCCCCGGAGCTATCTCCCATCTTAGACCTGTATCCCTCCCTTCCAATTTTATTTAAAATATTAGCTAGAATTTAAGCATAACTGAGGTTTTTTGACCCATTCAACCGATAGGGGGGAAATACTGGAGGGGTATTACCAAGGATCTTTTTGATCTCTATCTGAATGTTCTCAGGATTATGGCTAGTATAAGCACTATCCAGCCTATAGCGATCAGGATCCCAAGGATCCTTCTAAACGCTGATATGAGAACCGCTATTAGATACACAGCTGTGAGGGATATTAGCAGGGTTATTGCAGACCCGTAATCCCTAGCCAGCTCCGGGTTGTCCTTGAGGATTGTCTGCTGCAGGATCCCGGTGATTAGGCTAACGAGCCAGCTGTATAGGGATAGAAGGGCCCTAACAATAGCATCGGCCGTTGCTTCTTCAACACTCACCCCAGACACCATTTAAATATCTTTCAATTCTATAGTAGATCATCTGATCCATTTGGTCTCTTTTTGATCTTGTCCAGTTCTATAGTAGATCAGATTTTTGCTCTAATTATTAATTTGTTTTGGGGGTATTTAAGCGAAGATCCGGTTCTTGATCCTTGTTTTTGATGGTCGCAATGCTTATTAGCCTCAAAATTTTTCGATCTAGATTGTCCTTGGATCTTTTGGGATGATCTCTCGGGATCTTTTTACATGTAGATCTATTTTTGATCTTTGATCATATGATCTTTTCGATCTCCTTGGATCAACATTGAAGCTGAATGGCAATATAAGCAGGAGCAATGCACCAGGGTTCGAGATCGGAAAGCAAATAATGATCGAAACTAAGATAGGGTTTGCAAGCATAGCAAGCGGAGACGCATATGTTAATGGAGAGATAAAGAGTCTAGTTCTCCACCACAGATAGCAATTAAATATCTTTTTTAATCCTATTTAATGTTCAGCTTTATCTTATCGCTTGGTCTCTTCCCAGCCCTCTCGACCTCGACTATCTTTCCGCTTCTCAGGACGACCTTGCCCTCTAGCTGTTTAAGAAGATCCTCTGAGGCATTGAGATTAACAACCCAGTTCTCCTTATAGTAGTAATCATAGTCCCTGCTGGGATATTCAGCAACCATTCTAACAACATGTCTATCGTTTTCTCTGGATATATAGACACCTATGCTCCACTCTGGCAGGATTCTATCTATCTCTGTTACTAGGTCTTCGAGCTTCTCTATCTTCCTCTTCTTCAATATCTCTTCCATGTTCTTCAGCTTGAGATCATAGTATCTTTTATCCTCGAAAGAATCATCAACAGGTTCTATCTCATATATGTTATCCTTTGTTACTAGTTTATTCACGAGATGCTTGATGATCTCCCTGCTGTGTTCTCCAAGATCTACACTCCTCCACTCGGTTCCCGTGTAAAAAAGTACCCCAGTTTTCCACGATTTCTTGGCTGGCAGAGCTCTATCTACATCGTAGCAATCATAGTCATCTATTTGTCTCACACATCTATTATACCTCACAAAGACAATCCCATCCGCCCAGTCGGGTATCTTCTCCCTGGCGATCTTAACAGCTTCTTCGAAGCTGATCCCATGTTCTTTCTGCTTCTCTATCTTTTTCTCTATCTTTTCTTGTTCTTGCTTCACAGCTTCAACAGAACCGATCTCTTTCTCGATCTGCTTAGCCTCTTCTTTCTTTCTGAATAGCATGTTGAATAGCTCTTGATCTCTAACTCTGACCTTGAAAATCGCCCTTTTTACCCAGCTTATACCCTCCTCTTCGATCTCAACTACTATGTATTTCTCATTTTTGATCTCCTTTGATGAAATACTGTAGATGTAATTACGCTCAGTTCTCAGTTCAAGAATATGGACTGGGATAGTGAATTTCCTTGGTTCCTCTGTATATTCCTCCTTAAGCTTTTTCGATACTTCACCAACCCACTTCTCCTCTATATCTGCAAACCTTGCTATGAGGTTCTCTATATCATCAACATTTATGGGTTCTATCATCAATATTTTCCTCTCAACCTCCTTTCTAATTGGTTTTGGTTCATCTTCTCTTGCTTCAAGAACACCAAGATACTCGATCCAATCACTCTTATCCCACTCCCACTCATATCCATGAACCCTGCATCTATATGCGATATCATCTACATCCTCTTCTGCTTCGAGCTCTCTTCCGCAGAACGGGCAGAGATATACCGTCTCGATGGATCCCTCTATTTTGAATCTAAGTGGTATAGCTAGCTTAAGCATCGGATCGTTTGGATCTGCTATGCTCTTCTTCTCCCCATAAAACTCCGTGTGTTCTGTCTCATAATCAACAACATATCCTTGATTAGGAATGTAGGATATAGATTTTATTCTCAATGCGTCTATAGAGTAGCTCTCCCCATTGGCAAGCACCACCTTGGCTCTGCCCTTCTCACTCAGAACACCCTGCCTAATCTCCCTTAACAATAGCCTGATATTCTCGGGTTTTCTGAAAGCCCTAGCCAGCTCGGGCATACATACCCCAAAAATATCCTAGGAAAAGCGTGGCTTTTAGAAAAAGATCTACGTATCAAAGGTGCTAGGCTGTTGCCGGTTTAGCGTTAAATTTAAATACTTTCAGTTACTTCTAATTCCTTGGTTGGGGCAGAGGGCTACAGATGGGAGCCCAGTGGCGTTGGGCTCGACAGGGCCCCATGCGGCTTGGGCGAAGCTGGTGATCCCAAGCCTAGGGCCAACCCCGCTAACGGAATTAAAGACATTTACAAGTAATTAGAAGTACCGTTAGCGGGGAAACGCAACCTATATAGACTCCCTTTTTTCAGGGATATAGTTGGTGGGGGCATGGTTCTAGTTGCAAGGGCATCTGACATTGCCAAGAAGATAGCCCCTCCCCCACAGGGGACGATCGTGGGAATGATATTCGGTAAGATATTCGAACAGCTCTACGTATCCAAGAACCACGTAACCCCCAGAGATCTCGACCCATTCATTCTAAGGATATTCACATATGATCTGAAATCTCTGCTTGAGCTTCACAACATATACAGCGAAGATCTGCTCAGGAAAGGCGTGAAGATGTATATTGCTCTTCTCAAAGCGAATGTTGTTGGGATCGGTTGCCCACCCACGTTTAGAAGATATGAGAGCAGGATACATATATCTGCGCAACCAGATCTCTATAGCCCTTATCTCGACAAGTATTTCGAGTTTAAGACATATCCGATCGATGAATATGCCAAGAAGCAAGCGGAGATATTTGCATGGGTGCTTCAGCATCCCATAACACTTGTAGGACTTAGAGAGGCTGGCGATGGCTATGAGGTCGAAACCATAGTTGTAGAGCCGAAGCCACTCAACATAGACCCAGAGATCATAAAGAGCGTGGCTAGGGAGCAGTATATAGATCCTATAAGGTATATGCCGCCTCACAGGCTGTTTAGACGCAATGAACCTGATGGGGATGAGAAGAGGGTTGAGAGAGGGATAGCCCTGGAGGCGTGATTATGGAGCTGGAGCAGGGCTTGCTAAGAGCAAGGAATATGGATGTCGAGGGGGAGAAGCTCAGGCTACTGCTTGGGAGGAGCAGGTGTAGCCTGACTAGCGAGTCAATAGAGATCGAGAGGGATAACCGTGATAGAAGGGTATATATCAACATAGCATTTAGAAAGCCTAGGCTCTCCAGCAGTCTAGACCATATACTAAGTGTTAGGTATATAGGTTTTCTAGACTGGGTTGCTGAGAGCCACATGATAAGCAGTAGGATAGCCCTTTTCAAGGACTATAACGAGAAGACATATAGATATCTATCCAAGCTTGTTTCCCAGAAGAGGTGGGGAGATATATCCAGCATGATCAACACATTTGCTGTAAATGTTGCGGAGATGATCAGCCATCCAGAGCTTGAGCTGATAGAGAGCTATATAGACAGGACATATATAAAGCCAGGGATATACGATAGATATACGTATGAGAAATATGGACGCTACGATAGACATATATATAAGAGCGGTGTTGATTTCGAATGCAATATCCTGTATGAGCGTAGCAGCGATGAACTCACAATAGGCGCCTTGTTCAGGGCTGGAATAGATGCGTTTGGGGTGGATAGGGATCGAGCTAGGCTCTATATTAGTGTTGTAAGAGATCTAGGCACCATGGATATTAAGGTAGTTGAGGTAGCCGCTGTTCTCCGAGGAAACATCTCTGAGTCTATTGTGAAGTACCTCTACCCATGGGAGCTTGATAGGGCTGATCAATTGGCAAGGATCCATAACCATCTGGTAAGGATAGATCTCGGTAGGTATCCAGAATACAGGTATATGGTTGAGAAAACCCTGCTTGCGAAGAACCTCCTGGAGATCCGTGAGACAGCCGAGGAGCCAAAGAGGTTTAGAAAGGAAATGAAGAAATTGATCAGAATGGTGAAATTAGTGCTTAGAGATGCGGATGAGAGGATGGCAAACATGGCTATCGAGCAGAGGTGATCATATGGAGGATGAACCCATCACTATAGGCGGCGCACTAATGCCCATAAAGATCATGGGCATGGATAGGGAAGATCTTATGAAGATATATAAGCCGAAGATCGATATTAAGATAGCTACGATGATAGCCTCCCTTATCTGCAGGGTTTTCAACCTACGAGAAGTGTTTAACTACCCTGTTATCAATCTATCGCCATATCCATATACGCAGCTGCTGGAGAAGCCTGGGGATGTGGAGAAGATTCTCACGGGGGACAAGCGGATTAGCGTGGTAGCATATATATCATACCTAACTAGCAAGGGCTATAAGATTGACGAGATCAGGAAGATAATGGATAGCAGGAAGAGATTTGGTGAAAAGCTCTCAAGAGTCAAATTACTTTTCATCGGATATGACTATGAGAAGATGAGGAAGGAGATTAGGTCGCTCCGCTTGTCCCTCGATGGTCATTGGTTGTCATTGATATTAATTTGTTTGTGTTGCTTTGCTTCTTGATCCACAGGGTTTTTAGCCCTGTGGCATCGAGGGACTTCCACCTCCCCCAAAGAGATCTTGGGATCTCTATGGGCTCACTGG
>Ga0101942_100169_pt1 | contig 39900 bp, 40 predicted proteins | sample DewCreD2012metaG_4_FD_75243 | JGI IMG/M metagenome (GOLD analysis project Ga0101942, IMG submission 75243) | Hot spring sediment bacterial and archeal communities from British Columbia, Canada, to study Microbial Dark Matter (Phase II) - Dewar... ...
CTCCTCATCCAATCACCCCTATTCGTTATCTTCATACCAGTTGAATCTATAACTATTACCGCATTATCCCTAATCTATCTCCATTTTCTTGTTCCTGTAACATATCGTCCTAAAATTAGGTATGTCTATATTTAACCATCCAAATATACCTCTTATAAAACCCTCCGTTTGCCGATAGGGCAACCTAAATATATTCTTTAAAATTAGTATAGATTTTATGAAATTAGATTTATATTTATATGGTCTTCCTCTCTTATTTTCTTCTTGATTTTTCTCTTTGATTTTTTGTAAAATCTCTTTACTTATCCATATTTCACCCCTCTTTACCAAATTTTCATTGTATTTTTTCCAATTTCTTTCAATCATTCCGAAGTTTTAAAGCACAAATTTTTATCACCCCTAACCCCACTTAACACTATTTATTGGACAAAGCATGTCTTGTTAAGTAATTCTACTTCTACTCCCTTCCAAATTTAAACATTTGATAATCAATAATTGGTTCTAAATTTAAAATTGTTCCAATTTTTATAATTTCAAATTGATTTTCTTTTGTTAACTTTTCGTATATCTTTCCTTTAATTTCCTACTACCTTTCTTTAAGATTCTTGAAATTTCTCTAAAAGATAAACTAATGTAATCCAAATTTGGAATTTGATGAATACTTGCTTGGATAACATTAAATTTATCTCTTTTACAAATTTTTAAAGCTTCAAATTATCAAGTAAATTTTTTACATCTTACCCTAAAATTTTTTAAACTTTAAAATTTCAATTATGAAAGAAGTTCAAATTAACATATTTAAAATAAATGTTGATGCTTTACTTGGTGATAATAACCTAAAAAAAATTTACTATTACCGAATAATTTTAAATGAAGAGGAAGGAGAAAAAACTTTTCATAGATTAAAACATTATGGGAATGTTGGAGGTGAAGATGGAAAAACCATTTCCACAATTTTTCCTTTAAATAAACCTGAATTGGAATTTATAGGGGACGAAAGTTTAGATAAATCTAAAATAACACAAAATCATATAAAAGGTTATTTACGTTATTTACGATATAGTTATAAACTTTCAGAAAAATTGATTGATGAAATTGAAAATTATGTAATTATTCCTTATGTTAAATTTGATATTTTAAAAGAAAAAGATGATTTTTACTTGAATTTAAATTTTAAATATAGAATTCGTCTAAAAAAATCTATGCTTGAAACAGGTTTTGAAAAAGGTGATCAATTTATATTTATGTGCAATGATTATAAAGTTCATAAAGTTATTAAAATTTCACAAAATAACAAAGATAAAATAAAAGAAATTGAAAATTATCTAAAAGAAAAATATAAAATTTCTGATGAAATTAATTATGAACAACAAATAATTTATGCAGAAAATAATTATCCTTATTTGCCTCAATTTTGCTATAAAGTCTTTAATTTCTCTGATGTTAAAGGAACTGAAATTTCAAGAAAAATTATGAAAAAAATAAGAATTTCTAATGAAGAGAGAATGAAAAAAATTATTGATATTATTAAAAATTTATCATTTATAGAAAGGGAGCCATTGAAATTACCCTCTATAAAACTTCAATTACCTAATTTAATTGTAAAGGATAAAAATGAAAATGAAATAAAAATTAAATCAACAAGAGAATTTTTTAGTTACTATCCATATAGAAATCCTTTAAAGGGTAAAACAATAAAAACCTATATTATAATGAATGATAATATTAATTTAGAAAATGAAGCACGAGATTTATTAAATGAACTTAAAGAAAAATTGCAAATTAATTTTGATTTTAATACTGAACCACTTATTGGATCTGATGACAAAATTTTAGATAAAATTCAAAAAGCAGATGATTTTGGTCTTGCTATTATTTTTGGAACAAATAATTATGAAAAAATAAAACGTGGATTATTAGATAAAAATTATATTTCTCAATTTGTTCGTATTGAAACAATAAAATCAAATAATTGGAAATATGCCAAAAGAAATATCATTTTTCAAATATCACATAAAATTGGAATTAGATATTTTGCTCTTGAAAGTAAAATTCCTTATGATTATATAATTGGTCTTGATGTTAGTAGAAAGGAAAACGTTAATTTAGGAGGATGTGCAGTAATTCATGATCCATCAGGTATTTTAAATACTATTTTTCCAATACAAATTCCTCAAGAAGGCGAAAAAATTGATATAGCTTTTATTATTGAAAAATTAAAAAATAAAGAATATATTAAATTAAATGATAAGAAGTTTTTGATATTAAGGGATGGTAGAATTTATAAGAGTGAATTAAAAAAATTAAAAAAAATTTCAAGAGATTATCGTTGTGAAATTCTAATTATTGGAATTATTAAGAACCATATAACCTTCATAAATAGCGACGATTATGGTATTTATTTAAATTTTGCCAATGTAATTTTTTTACTTCCTCATAAAACAAAATCTGGAAATGAAAAGCCCCTAAAAATTGAAGAGGCTTATTTAATAAAAAATGGTCAAACTAATAAATTTCAATTAAATGAAGAAATTATTAAAGTTTTGTACAATTTAACACGATTAAATTATTCTTCTGTAAATGATAACGGTATGAGTATTAGGTGTCCTGCTCCTGTTCATTATGTTGATAAATTTTTGAATTTCTTTCATTTGACTGGGGAACATTATAAAGAACTTTTGGAAAAGGATTGTTTGTATTTCATTTAATAAATGCGATTTTTAAATATTGTTATTACAATCAGTTTAATTTTATTATATGCTAATGAGATTTCTATAAAAACTTTACTTTTTATTTTGTGTTCAACATTACTTCTAATTTTTGCTAATTTACAAAATGATTATTTTGATAGAGAAATTGATGCTAAAAAAGGTATAAGAAGAGTAATTTTAAGTCCTTTTTATCAGTTTTTGATTTTATTTGTTTCACTTATTATTTCTTTTTTTATTGAATTAAGGCTTTTTCTTTTATTTTTATTGATGTTTATTTTAATTAGTTATTATAACATTTTTGGAAGTAAAAAGCCTTTTGGGTTTTTAATTACAAGTTTGATTATTTCAATAGGTGTTTTAAGTTTGGGAATGGTTTTTGGTTTTAGAAAGGAATTAATTTATTTAGTAATTTTTTCATTTCTTTTTAACATTATAAGAGAAGTTGTTAAAAGTTATATTGATTATGAATATGATTTTGGAATTAGGAAAACAATAGCAATTTTTCTTTCTAAGAATAAAACAAGAATTTTAATAAAATTTTTGTTAATTTTTTTATTTTTATCTTTGATTTTTGTTTCAATTATTTTAAATAATATTTATTTTTCTTTGTATGGAATTTTTTCAGGGATAATTTTCTTTTTGTACATTTTAAATTTATTTTCTGAAAAAGTTCTTTCAAAAATTCTTAAATTTCTAATGTTTTTAGGTTTCTTAATTCTATTTCTTTAATTGAGTTTATTAGTGAAAAACTTAAAGCAGTTAATAAAACCAAATAATGAATAGTAATCATAGAAACACTTAGCAAACTTTTTATAATAAGATAATTTAAGATGAAAAGAAGAATAGCAAGAATAAAGAAAATTAACTTTTTTAAATCAAATTTATAAATTGAAATTAAGGATATAGAAATTATTGATAAACCAATTAGTTGATATATTAATTGAATAATAACCTTTGTATCAGTGAAATTTGAAGAAATACAAAGTAGATTTTCACAAGCCAAGTTTGATGCTGTTTTATCAACAATTGAACCCCATATGTAATAGGTAAAAACTAATATAAATGCTAATGTCCAAAAATTTTTTTCAAATTTAAAATTACCTTTTAGTAATAAAATTAATGTTATATATGTTAGAATTCCAAGAATGGCATGTGATATTGATATAACGAATGGCATTTTTAAGAGAACAGTTAAACCTCCAATTAAAATTTGTAAAGTTATCAAAATCATAAGTAAAATTGATAATTTTTTTTGTTTTTTATAATAACTAATGGCTATAACAAGTGATAGAATGCCTACAAGAGCAGCAAAAATTCTATGGTAGTATTCAAGTTTAGCTGTTATTGTTTCTGGTGGTAGGACGCTACCATAACATAGTGGCCAATCGGGACAACCAAGACAGGCACCAAATGCTGATGTTATTACTCCAAGGGTTAATAAAAAAATTGTTAGAATTATTGTTAAAATTAATAGTTTTCGCATCAACTTGAACTTGGTGTTATTGCTAAGAATCTTTTTACACCATCTTTTTCAACAACTATTAGAACAGGTTTATCGGATTTTTCGTATTTCCTTTTAGCATTTTCAAAGTCATTTAATGAATTTATTTCTATATCTCCAATTTTTCTAATAATGTCTCCCTCTCTTATACCCATTTCAAATGCTTTGTCTTTCGAAGATACTACAACAACATTATTATCTCTTTCAATTACTGTCATTCCGAGCCAACTTGATGTTTTAGAGCTTTCTCGACTTTCTTCCTCAATACTTGATGGAGCTTGTGATAATTGTTCGGGCATTTTTCCAAGTTTAACTTTTAAAGTTAAGAACTTTTTGTCTCTGTAAATTTTTAATTGAACTTCTCTACCAGGTGGTAAAGAACCAATATATAATCTTAAATCATTAGCATCTTTAACTTTTTTACCATCAACTTCAATAATAACATCACCCTCTTTTATACCTGCTTTATCAGCTGCTTCACCCTTTATTACTTGATTAACAACTGCTCCACCCTCTTCTTTTAAACCCATTGCTTGTGCTAATTCAGGTGTTAAATCTTGAATTCTAATACCTAAGTATCCTCTTTCTATTTTTCCTTTTGAAATTAGCTGTTCTGCTATATTTTTTGCTAAGTTTATAGGAACAGCAAAACCAATTCCTGCGAATGCTCCTGTTGGAGTAGCAATTGCTGTATTAACACCTATTACTTCACCTTTGATGTTTAATAAAGGTCCTCCACTATTTCCTGGATTTATCGCTGCATCAGTTTGTAGGAAGTCCTGATAATCTGGTCCTTCTGGGAGTGCTATATTTTTTCTATGAACTGAACTAATTATTCCAACTGTGACTGTTGAAGATAAACCAAAGGGACTACCTATCGCTATTGCCCATTGGCCTACTTTTACTTCATCTGAATTTCCAAGTTTTAAAACAGGTAAATCTTTTTTACTTTCAAATTTTAAAACCGCTATATCAGTTCTTGGATCAGAACCTACAATTTTTACATTATCTATTGTTGTCCCGTCACTTAGTGTAATTTTTATTTTATCACCATCTTTAATAACATGATGATTTGTCATTACATAATAAGTGTTCCCATCTTTCCTAAATATAAATCCAGAGCCAAGAGAGCTCCTTGGTATTTCAGGAAACTCAAATGGTTCTCCAAAAAACTTTTTGAAAAATTCTTTAAATTCGCCAGAACTTTTAATTTTTTTTTGATTTGTAGCAGATATATTTACAACGCTTGGTATCGCCATTTGTGCAATTTGTGTAAATCCTTCTTGGATATCTGATAGTGTTTTTTGAGGAGTTTGTTCAGTTTGGTTAGTTTGAGCAACTGCCTTATTGAAGATGTTTAAGTTTGAACTTATTACCATTCCGATTGCTATTCCACTAAGCACTAAAATGGAAACAATTAAAAGTTTTTTCTTCATAAGTTTTAAAATTTTAAAGGATAAATAATCATTTATTCGTTGTGTCTAATAATTCTAAAATCAAACCTTTAAAAAATATTTAAATAAAAAAAGAAAAAACTTTCCTAATTAAATTTGGATTTTCAAATTCATACCTATACAATTTATAGTATTTTTTTGTCCAAAAAGTTTTGTATTCTGCTTCACCTCTCATAAAATTAAATTCTTTAAATCCTTTCTTTAAGTAGTAATTCAAAATATACCAGACACTGATTCTTGGTGGTGAAAAATAGGTATATTTGTCATTAAAAGCAGTTATCCACCAAAAAGATTTTTTCTCAAACAAAAGTGTTATATTAATAGTCATAATATCATTTTGACTTTTCATGACAAAAACTTCCATCATATTATTATTATAAAAAAAATTAAGAACTTTATCAATAGTTTGAACATAAAGCAAATCATTCCAATAGGTTTCTTTATGTCTTAATGTTATAAAATTAACAACTTCTTTAAAAATTGATTTGTAATCTTCTATTTTTTCAAATACAAAATTTATTTTCCTTAATCTATTTAAGTAATTTCTTATATTCTTTTTTTGGTTATAGCTCAAAGATTTATATAAGTCTTTTTCGTCTTTAATATCTTCAAAACTAATATAATAAACCTTTGAATAGCTAACTTTTTTTGGTTTCATTGATAAATTATCTAAAACTTGCTTTATATTAGAGAACTCCAATATATTCTTAAAAACTGCTTTTGTATAAATTTCATTTTTTAACATATATTCTAATTCATCTTTTTTAATATCTAAATCCCACCAATCTACTAAATCATCAATAGCATAGTGAAGTCGTTTTATTCTTCCAATCTTTCTAATAATAAAACGGTTTCCTAAATCCTTAAATTCATATTTATTTTTTATATAATCAAAAAAAATGTTAAAAATTTCATCACTATCAAATAGTGAAAAATTGGACATTAATTTTCAAAATTTTAAAGCATTTAAAACAATAATTCAAAAAAGCTTTTTTAATTGTTTGCTGGACAAGTCAAAAAATACTGCTTTGTCCAATAAATAGTGTTAAGTTATTGATAGTCAATAATTTGTAAAAATTATCTTGAAATTATTTATTTTATGGGGGTTTTAATGGGGGGCAAAGCCCCCCAATGCCGAAAAACGGGCATTTATAAGCCGAAGGCTTGAATATAGGGTGGGTGGGAAAAATAAGAAATAATCGTAATTTTAGAATTATTGGACAAAGCAAATTTTTTATCCTTTAAAATTTTAAATATGTTTAACTTACTTTTGGATTTGACACTAAATGGATTTAGTGTTTTTGGAACAAACTATGGAATGTATGGATATGCTACAAGCTTCAATTTAATAAGCAAACCAAATTACACTCTAAATTTTGGTCTTGGAATAATAACAAGTAATGCTTTTTCTAAAAATTATATGAATTTTGATTTTAAATATAATAAGGGTTCTTTTTACATTCACATCATAGGGAGTTTTCCTTTAAACTATAACTATGTCTCAAATTTTAGATGAAAACTTATCACCTTCTGAATTAGAATTTGAAAATTCATTAAGACCTAAAAGATTATTAGAATTTATAGGACAGGAAAAGGTTAAAGAAAATCTTGAAATTTTTATAAAAGCTGTAAAAAAAAGAAACGATGTTTTAGAGCATGTTTTGTTATCGGGTCCTCCTGGACTTGGAAAAACTACACTTGCTCATTTAATAGCTAATGAACTTGATGTAAATATAAAGACAACATCTGGTCCTGTTCTTGAAAAACCTGCGGACCTAGTTGGAATTTTAACTTCATTGAAAGAAGGAGACATATTATTTATAGACGAAATTCATAGAATACCACGAGTAGTTGAAGAATATCTTTATTCTGCAATGGAGGATTTTACCATTGATATAATTTTAGATAAAGGACCATCTGCGAGAACATTTAGAATAAACTTACCTAAATTTACACTAATAGGTGCTACTACAAGAATGGGTTTAATTTCTCAACCTTTAATTGGTAGGTTTGGAATACTTTTACATCTTGATTATTATTCAATTGAAGAAATTTTCAAAATTGTTAAAAGATCTGCTAAAATTTTAAATTTACAAATTGATGACAATAGTGCTTTTGAAATAGCAAGAAGGAGTAGGGGAACACCAAGAATAGCAAATAGACTACTAAGAAGAGTTAGAGATTTTGCTGATGTTAAAAATAATGGTATTATAAATTTGGATATAACAATTTATGCTCTTGAATCTATTGGTGTTGATAAATTTGGACTTGATGAAGTTGATAAGAAAATTTTAAAAGTTATTATAGAAAAGTTTAGGGGAGGTCCTGTTGGTATAAAGACAATTAGTTTAGCAATAAATGAAGATGCTGGAACAATTGAAGAAATATATGAACCTTATCTTATTAGGATAGGTTTTCTTGAAAGAACAAGTAGAGGAAGATTAGTAACAAAACTTGCTTATGAACACTTAGGATATAAATTGGAAAAATTAATCTGATTATGCATAAACCTGTTATGGTTAATGAAATTGTAAAGCTAACAGAGCCTAAGAAAGATAGTATAATTATAGATGCAACATTTGGTTTTGGTGGTCATTCAAAGGCATTTTATGAAATAATAGAAAATGGATTGATAATTGGATTTGAAAAAAATGAAATGACTTATGAAATTGTTAAAAAAATGTTTAAAAATTATTCAAGAATTTTAATTTATAATGTTGGTTATGAAAATATGGCTGAAATTATTGAAAAGCTTGGATTTTTTAATAAAGTTGATATAGTTATTTTTGATTTGGGTTTGTCCTCATTTCTTATAGAAAGATCAGGATTGGGTTTTAGTTATAAAAGAAATGAAATTCTTGATATGCGATTTAGTCAAAAAGAAGGTAAGCCTTTATATCAATTACTTGAAACTTTAACTCAAAAGGAGATTGAAAGAATACTTAAAAACTATGGTGACATTAAGAATCCTTATAGAATTTCTCAAACCATTATAGACAACAAACCTATTAAAACAACAAAAGATCTTGTAAATATTTTGAAAAAAATTACACCAAGAAATAAACTTGACAAAACATTAAAAAAGGTTTTTCAAGCATTTAGAATCTATGTGAATGATGAGATTGAAAATATAAAAAAAGGTATTTTGAATGCTTATAAGTGTTTAAAAGTTGGTGGTAGAATAGCGGTTTTATCTTATCATTCAATTGAAGATAGAGTTATAAAAAGTTTTTATAGATCCCCTCTCTTTATACCACTTTTAAAAAAACCATTAAAGCCATCAGATGAAGAAATTATAATAAATCCAAGAGCGAGAAGTGCTAAATTAAGAATTTTAATTAAAAAATGATTTTCTACATATTTTTTTCAATTGTAATTTTATTTTTGGGTTTTGGTTTTATAGCCTTTGAAATTGCTTATCTTTCTGTTTCATATCCTATAATTTTTAAATCAACAAATAGAAAGGAATTTATAGAAAATCCTGTTGGTATTTTATTTACAATTTTATTTGGTGTGAATGTTTTATCTATTGTTTATGCGATATTAAGTTTTAGGTTTTTTAAGGAGTTTTTTAATGAGGATTTAGCAATCGTATTTGGAGGAGTTTTTTCTACAATTACTTTTGTTTTATTTTCTGAGTTTGCTCCAAGGATTATATCAAGATTAAATCCTTCAATTATTTTGAGAATTTTTAAATGGCAAATTATATTTACATATTATTTACTTTTACCTATAAACTTGATTCTCAAATTTTTCTCTCCAAAAGATCCTGAAGAAATTATTAAATTGTACTTGGATGAACTTGAAAGAAAACAAATTTTAAATAAATTTGAAAAAGAAATTGTAAGAAAAATTTTTGATTATTTGAAAATGGAAGTTAAAAATTTTGTAAGAAAATTTGAAGAATTTGATATTGTTTTTTTAAGTGAGCTTGAAAACAAAAGAAATTTTAAAAGTGATATTGTTATTGTTAAAGATGGTGAAAAAATTTTGGGATACATATATAAAAAACAAGTTTTAAAAATTGATGAGATGGAAATTTTTGATTTAATCAATAAGCCTGTTTTTATGAGTAATAATTCAAAAATTGAAGATGTTATTAAGGAGATGAAAAATAAAAGGGTAAGTGTAGTTTTTACAGAAACTGGTATTATTACACTTGAAGATGTTTGGAAGGGGATAATTTAAATATAAGCTCCATAGTATTCTCTGAATTTTTTCATTTCTTCATTGTCACTATTTAAAGCGGAATGAATGTCTCCATCAAAAATTTTATATCCATCTTTTAGTAAAATAATTCTATTTGAAATTTTTATAGCACTTCTTAAATCATGAGTTATTGAAATTGTAGTAGTTTTAAGTTCGCTGTTAAGTTTAATAATTAGTTCATTTATTAAGTCAGATGTAATAGGGTCAAGACCTGTTGTTGGTTCATCATAAATAATATATTTTGGATTGTGAATAATTGCTCTTGCTATTGATACTCTCTTCCTCATTCCGCCCGATAACTCAGATGGATACAATTTTAAAACTCTTTCATCTAAATCAACCATTTTAAGAACTTCTATTATTCTATTTTTAATATAATCATTATCTTTTACACCATTTTCTATTAAAACAAAGGCTAAATTTTGATATACATTATAAAAATCAAATAATGCTCCCATTTGAAACACATATCCAAAATTTCTTCTTAGTTTCATAAGTGATTTACTATCCGCTTTATCTACTCTTAAATTGTCAACCCAAACTTCACCTTCATCAGGTTTCAAAATACCTACAATGTGCTTTACAAGGACACTTTTTCCTGTTCCACTTCTACCCATTATTGTAATACTTTCTCCTGTTTTTATTTCTAAATTTATACCTTTGAGAACTTTAAAATTACCAAAAGATTTGTGAAGATTTATAATTTTAATCATAAAAGAGCTCCTTGAATATATCGCCATATATGAATCTTAGTCTTCTAATTGCCTTCTCCTTAATTTGTCTTATTCTTTCTTTTGATAAGTTCAATTCTTTTCCTAAGTCTTCAAATGTTTTTTTCTCACCAAGTATTCCATAATATTCAGTTATAATTTTAAATTCCCTTTCACTTAAAACTCTTTTCATTAAATTAATTACATTTTCAAGATTTAATTCGTTTTGGATTGTTTGGTTTAAATTTGATTGTTTAGGATCTTCAAATGTTTCTTCTATTGGTCTTTCATTTTCTTCGTTTTCTTCATCAAATGAAAATTCACCTCTATATTCATTTAAAACTTTTCTAACATTTTCAGGTCTTGTATTTAGTATTTTGGCAATTTCTTCAATTGTTGGTTCTCTTCCATTTGCTACTCTAAATTCTTCAATTATTTTAAAAATTTTGTCAATTCTTTCTTTGTAATCTAATGTAATTTTAACTGAATGAGTTTGTTCAACTGTAATTTTTCTCATAGCATTTTCAATATAATAAGCAGCAAATGTTAATAATTTTACTTTTTTTCTTAAATCAAATTTTTTTATTGCCTGAATTAAAGCAAGAATGCCTTCACTTACTAAATCTTCAATAGGAATACCATAATTTGAATACTTTAAAGCACATTTATATATAAAACCATAATTAGCATTTATTAATTTTTCAATAGCTACTTTATCACCTTTTTTAGCAAGCTTTATAAGTTCCCTTTCTTGATGGGAACTTAAATTCATAGTTTAAAATTTTAAACCTATGGATGAAGTTGTAAAAAAGTATAATGAATTGGTAGATTTTCTGAATAAATGTGATTATTATTATTATGTTTTGGATAATCCCATAATATCAGATGCAGAATATGATGAACTTAAAAAAGAGCTTTTTGAAATTGAGAGAAAATATCCTCAAATAATAAGACCTGATTCTCCAAGTCAGAGAGTTGGATTTAAACCCTCAAAGGAATTTAAGGAAATTGAACATAAAGAAAAAATGTTATCTCTTGATAATGCAGAAAGTGAAGAAGAAATCATAGATTGGATTAGAAAAATTAAAAGAGATTACCCCAATGCCACATTTGTTGTAGAGCCAAAATTTGATGGAACTTCACTTGAATTAGTTTATGAAAATTCAATTTTAAAATTTGCTATTACAAGAGGAGATGGTTTAAAGGGTGAAGATGTTACAAATAATGCAAAAATTATAAAAACAATCCCTTTAAAAATTCTTAAAGATATTAAGAGAATTGATGTTAGAGGTGAAGTCTTAATTTCAAAGGAAGATTTTAAGAAGTTAAATGAGGAGCTTTTAAAAAATCACGAAAGGACCTTTGCGAATCCAAGAAATGCTGCTGCTGGTTCGTTAAGACAATTGGATCCAAGTATCACTGCTAAGAGAAGATTAACATTTATTGCATGGGGAATTGGATATTTTGAAGGATTAGAAATTGATAATCAGTTTGATGTTTTAAAATTATTGAAGGAATTGGGTTTTAAGGTTTCAGAGCCTGTTAAATTATGTAATGATGAAAATGAAGTTGTTGAATTTTATAAGGAAATGTTTAAAAATAGAGATAATTTTCCATTTGAATTAGATGGCATTGTAATAAAGGTAAATGAGTTTTATATTCAAAAGGAACTTGGCTGGACAATAAGAGCACCCAAGTGGGCAATAGCTGGAAAATTTCAGGCGGTTGAGAAAACCACTAAAATTGTAAATGTTGTTTTTCAAGTAGGAAGGATGGGAATTATTACACCTGTTGCCATATTGGAACCAGTTGAGATTTCTGGTGTTGTTGTTTCAAGGGTTTCTTTACATAACTTTGATATAATTAGAAAACTTGATATTAGGATTGATGATTGGGTTTATGTTAGAAGAGCTGGTGAGGTTATACCAGAGATTACAAGTGTTATTAAGGAGAGGAGAACAGGTGGAGAAAAAATTATTCAAGAACCTAGAAACTGTCCATCTTGTAATGGAGAAGTTATAAAGGATGGAGCTTATTACAAATGTATAAATTTATCTTGTCCTGCGAAACTCGCAAGTCATATTCAATATGTTGGGGAGGTTCTTGAGATTGAAGGTCTTGGAGAAGCAACTTCTAATAATTTAGTTAAGCTGAATTTAGTAAAAGATTTAGCGGATTTATTTTATTTAACAGTTTCTGATTTTCTGAAACTTCCTAATTTTGCTGAGATATCAAGCAAAAAATTATATAATGAAATTCAAAAAGTTAAAGATGGAATATCTCTCGAAAAATTCATAATGATGCTTGGAATACCTTCAATTGGGAAAGCGAATGCTAAGGCTCTTGCTAATAAATTTAGAACACTTGATAAATTTCTAAATTGTACATATTATGAACTTATTTCAATTAGTGGGATTGGTTATGAGATAGCAACGAATGTAATAAAGTTTTTAAGGGATGAAAATAACAGAAGAATCATAGAGAAAATTTTAAAAAGTGGAATTAAAATTACGGAGGAAGAGAAAGCTAAAAAATTATCTAACTTTTTTTACAATAAGAAGGTTGTTATAACAGGTGAGCTTTCAAAATTTACAAGAGATGAGGTCATAAAGTTTCTTGAAAGTATAGGTGCAATTGTTTCAAATAATGTTAGTAGTAAAACTGATTATCTTATTGTTGGTAAGAATCCAGGTTCTAAATTGGAAAAAGCTAAAAAATACAATATAAAAATAATTAGTGAAGAGGAATTTTATGAAATACTTAAAAGTGAAGGAATTCTTTAATAGAGTAGCAAAATTTTACGACATTATGATGCGTGAAATGGATTATAAGGAATGGGCTTTTTATATTGAGGAAATTATTAAAAAGTTTTCAAATGGAAATAAAATTTTAGATTTAGCTTGTGGGACAGGAAATATCACAGAATTTTTAAAAAATAAAAAATATAATGTTTTTGGATTAGATATATCTTTTAATATGTTACAATTAGCAAAAAAGAAAAATGTTAATAATTTAGTAAATGGAACATTTTTCAAATTGCCCTTTAAAGATAATTCCTTTGATGTTGTTTTATCAACATTTGATAGCTTAAATAATGTTGAAAGTTTGAATGATTTAAAGAATGTTTTTAGTGAAGTTTATAGAGTTTTGAGGAATGGAGGATTATGGACATTTGATTTAAATACGATTTTTGTTTTTATTGATTATTGGAGTAATTATTTTAAGATGGATATTTTGAACGATTTGATTATTATATGGAAAAGCAATTACATTATTCCAAATTCTTGTCTTTTGAAAATTTACATTTTTGAAAAAATTGATGATGATATTTATAAAAAATATGAGGGAGAATTATTGGAATTTGGCTTTAAATTGGAAGATGTTAAAAATGCTTTAAGAGAGGTTAATTTTAAAGAAATTAAAATTTATGAACATTTATCTTTTAGAAAAGGACATGAAAAAAATTATAGGGTTCAATTTGTTGCTATAAAGTAAGTTAATCTACTAATTGGACGAGTTCTATTTATTTAGAAATTTAAACTTTTCCTTTTTGAATTTTGATTTGAAATTAAGGGGAGTAAGCTCTAAAGATGGAGGTATTATGAAACTTGATAGTGAAGGAGGTGAAGAGCTAATTGTGTAGTTTGTGGATAGTAGAAACCATTTACTTCTCCATCATCTCCAATTAATTCCATCAGCGAATTTAAATTTCTCATTATTGTGTTGTTATTTATAAAGTAATCATCATTTGTTTTGGTAATTGCTTTAATTTGATAATTTCCTCTTGGAAGTGTTAGTAAATTTGGAGCACTTACTAAAATTTCTTAATGTTTCTGAATAAAAAAATTAGAACTATCCTTAAAAATTTCATTATTGAACTGATCAAGGATAATAAAACCTCTGTTTTGAATTTTTACATAAATTTTGAAAGGATTATATTCCGAAATTAACATAATCATAAATTCCATATTGAGTTGGAATAAAATTTTTGAAATTAAGTTGTAATTCACTATTTTGTTTGAGCCTATATTTTTAATTTTTATTATGTTCTGATAACTTTGATTTGTTTGTAAATAGGATATCTACCATCCTTTGAAATTCTTGCTAAAAAACAAGAACCTTTTTCATTTAAATTTGTTGCATCATCTGGAACATTTATTATAACATTTCCTAATATTTTCCACAAGAACATGCTATCATTCTACTTTAACCATAGTTATAACTTGAAAGCAGAACAAAGGTAGTCACCATTTGCTGAAAGTTTTGCAGATGTTTGATCATAGCTTATAGCTACTTTTAAATTATCTAAACTAAAACTTACACCGTAAAATTATTTGTAAATAATAAAATGCATTAAATACATTTGAATTAGTAAGAATAAATAAGGTTTGGCAATGAACTCTTCATAAAATCAAAGTCAAATCCAAACATTGAAATAAATCAGCCCACCATATTGAACTTTTGTAATATGTCCAACCTGGAATTGAAGAACCATTAGTGAAATATCTACTAAATTGTCAATCCAAAGAATTTGAGCAGATAAGATAGAAGGATTAGTAGGTGTAGGTTTTATACCTCTACTTCAACTGATAAAATCCCTTCTTGATTAATTATTTATTTCAATGTTTTCAATACACTTTCTACAATAATTTCTTCATCTATGTTTTCTAAACATATTGGAACAGAAAAACGACATTTATTTTTTAGACATGGGGAACAATCTAAATTTATTCTTATAACTTTTAGGAATTGTTTATTATAAGGGGCAGTATTCCTTTCATCTCCTGCACCAAATAGAACAATTGTTTTTATATTTAACGCATTAGAAAGATGAGCAGGTCCTGAATCCGCTGAAAGCATTAAATCACAAGCTTTTAGAACCTTAGAAAGTTCAATTAAATTAGTCTTTCCTGTTAAGTTTATAATTTTGGTTTTATCTTTTAGTGTTTCAATTAACCAATAGACCCTTTTAATATCCTTTTTTGAACCTGTTAAAATAAAATAAGCATCTATTTCTCTTTTTAAATTTTCTATAATTCTTGCCCACTTTGGGATTGACATTCTCCTACTTTGTGCTTCTGAATTTATATTTATAGCAATTTTATATTTTGAATTTAGTTTGATTATTTCTTCATCAGTTTCAACATTTAGTTTTACGTTTATATTTTCAATTGGATTTTCAATAAAATCTTTTAGTAAATAACAATATTCTTCAACTCTATGTAAATTTTTTGGTTTTTTGTAAGCTCTTGTAAGTAAAAAATTTCTAAATTCGTTTTTATAGCCTATTCTTTCTTTTGCATTTAGAAAATATCCCATTAGTGCACTTGAAAACGAATTTGGTAATGAAAAATAAATGTCAAATTTTTCATTTATTTCTTTTGCCCATTTATATATTCCTAAAAATCCTTTGTATTGATGTTTTGAGAAATAATAAATCCTCTCAAAATTTCCAAACAAATTTAATAATTCGCCAATTTCAGGTTTTACAATAGCATAAATTTTTGCATCTTTAAATGTTTCTTTAAGTTTGTTATAAAATCCATTAGACATAACCAAATCGCCTAACCAATTTGGAAATTTTATTGCTATTTTCAAGTTTCAAAATTTTAATGCTTTTAAATTAAACGTTAATGTTTAAAATTTCAAACTTTTGGAAGAGATTCTTAGACTTATTTTAAATTATGCTCAAAGAGAAAACTTTAAAGGGTATGACCCTTATGATGCATTAAATAGTCCTATCTTGAATAGGATAGCTTTTAATAAGTATTTAAGGATTTTTTTTACGCAACTTATTAAACATTTTCCATTTAATATCAGGAAACTTTTATTTATAAAAAAGGACTATAATCCAAAAGGTATTGGTCTTTTTCTTTCAGTTTATTCAAAATTAAAAGATGTTGATAACTATTATATTTTAAAAAACTTGTTATTAAATTTAGCTTCTAAAGGTTATAGTGGTTATTGTTGGGGATATAATTTTCCTTGGCAAAGTAGAGTTTTTTATTTAAAGCCATTTACACCTACGATTGTAAATACTTCGTTTATAGCTCATGCTTTTTTGGATGCTTATGAAACATTTTCTAATAAACAAGATTTGGAAGTTGCAAGTTCAACAATAGACTTTATTTTAAATGATTTAAATATATATAAGGAAGAAGATTTTATAGTTTTTTCATATACACCTATTGACAATCTAAAAGTTTTTAATGCAAGTCTTCTTGGTGGTTCAGTTATTTCAAGAATTTCAATTATGAAAAATGATGACAATTTAAGGGAAATTGCTTTAAAGTGCGGCTTGTTTGCTTATAAATTTCAAAATGCTGATGGAAGCTGGTTTTATGCACCAGATATAAGATATATTGATAATTTTCATACTGCTTACAATTTACTTTCATTAAAGTGGATATATAAAGCCACTCACGATAAAAGGATTTTAAGTGCTATGGAAAAAGGCTATGATTTCTATAAAAAGAACTTGTTTACCAAGGATTTTTTGCCAAAATACTATCACAATAGACTTTACCCAATTGATATTCATTCTTATGCAAGTGCTATTGTTTTATTTTGTGAATTTAATGAAAAAGATGTTGCTAAAAAAATTTTTGAAAATGCGCTAAATAAAATGTTTGATCATAAAAGGCATTATTTTTATTTCCAAGATTACAAGTTTTTTAAAATTAAAATACCTTATATAAGATGGTCAATAGCTTGGATGAGTTATGCTATTAGTAAGCTCTTTTTAAATGAGTAATTATAATTTCATCTATATTTATATAACTTGGAAGCTCAATTATAAGCTTTACAATTTTTGCTACATCTTCTGGCATTAACATATCATCTGTTTTTCTAAATTTATTTTTTTCCCAAATTGGTGTCCAAACAGCTCCGGGCATAATTAAACTCACTCTTATATTTTTTTTTGAAATTTCCTTTCTTAAAGCTTCACTAAATCCTTTTATTCCAAATTTAGCAGCACTATAAACTGTCCAGTTTTCAAATGCTATTTTTGAAGCAATTGACCCTATATTTATAATAATTCCATTTTGATTTATATTCTCAATTAAAAGCTTTGTAATCAAAATATGAGATTTTAAATTTATGTCAATTTGTTCCTCAATTTCTTCAATTGAGCTATTGACAAATGAATTAACATAGGCAATTCCAACATTGTTTATTAGAACATCAATTTTTAATGATTTCTCAGTAATAAATTCTTTAATTTTTTTTATATTTTCAAAGTTTTTTAAATCTAAAAATAAATCTGGTCCATTTCTTGAAATACCAATTACATTGTAGTTTGCTTCCTTTAAAAGTTTATAAATTGCTTTTCCTATTCCTGAACTTGCCCCTGTTATTAGAATATTCATATAGTTTGAAATTTTAAAAGATGATGCTTTAAAATTTGTTTATGCTCGTCATAACTTTATCCCAGTCAATGTTGATGGGTCCCCCTATTGTTATAAAAGAGGGGCCCAAAAATATATGGGTATATAATAAAAATTATCAAACATCTCCTATTGAATGGTCGTACAACGCTAATCCTAATGAAAAGGTCTTTGGAGTTTCTCAATTCTTTAAGGGAGACTGTCCTTATGCTAATGAAAAAGTTCTTACTAATGAATCTTGTGATTTCTATTATGCTTCTGATATTATTGATTTTAGTGAAAGGACGCTAAAATTGTATGTAAAAGGGAAAGGTAAATTTAGAATAAGTGTAAATTCTTCCAAAGGATATATAAATCAGGAGGTTGAGCTTAACGATAACTGGCAAGAAGTTTTATTTGATTTAACAAAAGCTGTTCATATTACTCAGCATGGTGATAAATTAAAAACGAATTTAAAAATTTCTTTTACCCCCCTTACTAATAATTTTGAAATATATATCTCAAAATTTATTCTAAAATAGGAGGTTAATTATGATTTTCTTTATTTTATCTGATGCTCCTTTTTCTAATGAAGTTAAATTAAGTAATTATACAATGAATTCTTGTGGTCAGAATGTAGAAACTGATATTAAAAAAGTTGGAAATACCATTGTTGTTGCTTGGATAAGGGGTGATGGCTCTCAATATAATGGAAATTGGATTGTTATGAGTTTTGATGGTGGTAGTACATGGCCTGGTGCTTTGTATTATGGCTCTAATGATCCTAATTGTTGGATAGGAGATCCTGCTATTGCTATTCAACCTGATAACCCAAATATCATTTACTTTGCTGGTATGGTTTATTGTAATCCAAATAATTTAAAAGGTGAAGTTTATTTTTGTAGATGTACCGCTGGTAGCAATTGTACTAGTCCTGCTAATTGGTCCTGTGGATTTGTTGGACCTAATGATAATTGGGCATATCTTAAAGATAAGCCTTGGATTTTAGCACTTGGTAATAATACAGTTCTTGTAAACTTTACAACTGATAAATTCACTGGTAATTACAATTTAGCAATTTATAAGTCTACTGACAATGGTCAAACGTGGCAGCAAATATCTTATACTAATTGGCCTTCTACTGTTGGTTATTGGGCGAAAGATGGGAATAATATATATATGTCATATAATGATTTTTCACAAGCAAATAATGGAATAATTTACGTTGGATTTTTAAGAAGTCAAGATAATGGAAATACTTTTTCTGATATTGCATGGACAGGATTTAATTTTGGAAATTCAACTTCTTGTCCTAACTATCAAAGACCAGCAAAAATACATGATAATATCACTGCTAGTTCAGGGAATGTCGCAATTTCTTTTGTTGATGGAAATTGTAAAGCGAGACTAGGTGTTTGGACAGGCAGTGGAAATAGTTTAACAGTTTATCAGATTGCTCCAAGTGGTGGTGGTTCTCAGCAGATTCTACCAATGTTAGTTAGTTCTGGTTCTAAAATTTTTGCCCAATGGCAGGGAAGAATAAGTTCATTTAGTTCTTGTGGTGGATTTACTATCGGAACATGGGCTACTTATTGGTCTTATTCAAGTAATTGGGGTCAAACATGGTCTTCTCCAAGTAGGGTTAGTTCGGTTGATTTTCATTTCAGTGAAAATCCACTTGGTCATGACTATAATGGATGGATTATGGATAACGGTACAATTTATACAACTTGGGCAAATGATTATAGGGATAATAATACAGGTGATATATATTATAGTTGGACAAGCTCTGTTAATTTAGAAGAAAATTCAAATTCTAAAAAAATTACAATAAAATATCAAAATAATAAAATTATTATTCAATCACTTGAACACTTTTCAATATATAAGTTAGATGGAACACTTATTCATTCTTATAATAAAGGAAATTATGAAATTTCTTTAAAACCTGGTATTTACTTTGTAAAATCAAATAATTTTAGTGATAAGTTTATTGTCAAATAAATTGGGGGACTTTGTCCCCTATCTTTAAAATTTCAAACTTCAAATGAGAAATTTTGAGATATTTATTGTTTTCATTGTTGCCATAATTTTATTTTTTAATGCTATATTTGGTAAGCTTCTTGTTATGACAGATGCAATAACTGATGGCATATATTTATATGAATTCATAAGAAATGAGATACTAAAAGGAAATTTTCCTTTTTGGAATCCTTATATATTTTATGGTATGCCTACGATTGGAACATTACAATTTGGATTATATCCATTTTTTGTGCTTTTAATTATTTTGCCTGCAAAATTCTTTTTAAATTATTGGGTAATTTTTCATTTTATTATTTGTTATATTGGAATGTTTTTACTTGTTAATAGAATTTTAAATGATAAAAAAATTGCTTTATTTTCAGCCATTTCATATTCTTTAAGTGCTATTTTTTTTGGTTATATTTATAGTGGCCATCTTGGAAAGCTTGCTATTTATTCACTTTTACCATTTTACTTTATGTTTTTAAGAGAAATTTTTATAAATCCAAGTTCAAAAAATGCTTTAATTTTAGCTTTATTCACCTCCCTAATCTCATTAAATGCTCATGTTCAGATGCTTTATTATTTAATTTTATTTACTTTAATTTATTCAATTTATGAGTTATTTTTTATTTTTAAAGAAAACAATAAAAAAGCATTTAAAATTATTTTACTTGGTCTTTTTGTGCTAATTATTTCAACAATTATATTTCTTGGTCAGTTTCTTACAATTTATGATTATACAATAAATTATTCACAAAGAGGATTAAAGGGTGATGATTATCAGTTTGCCATTACTTGGTCTCTTGGATGGCAAGATTATATTTCTACATTTATTGGAGGTTTTAGTGGTTTTTCCATTGAAAGTCCATATGCTCACTATTGGGGTCCAAATCCATTTAAAATAAATTCAGAATATCTTGGTATTATTGTGTTTCTAATTTTTGTTTTAAGTTTTTTAAATAGCTCCGAAAGAAAATTAAGAAATATTTTAATTTTTAATTTTATATTATTCTCAATTATTTCGCTTGGTGGTTCAACATTTTTATATAAATTCATATGGTCTATTTTACCATTTTATCAAAAATTTAGGGCACCTTCTATGGCATTTTATATTTGTGTCTTTTCATTAGTTTTAATATCTTCAATTACTTTAAAAAATATAAAAGAAAATCCAAGTTCATATTTAAAAATTTTGTTTTTTGTTCCAATTATATTATTTATATTTTGGCTTTTTTCTTCTGAAAGTTTAATAAATTCAGTTTTCAATAATTCAATAGAAAAAGCACAAATTGTTAGTTTTGAATTTGACAAAATTAGATTTTCTATATTCTTGGCATTTGTATTTTCCCTTTTAGCTTCACTTCTTATTTATTCTTATATTAAAAAGTGGATTAGTTTTAATTTTTTAATGATTTCATTGACATCTTTAAGTGCTTTTGATTTATACTTAATTTCAAAAAATTTTATTCAATATGTTGAAGATGATAGAAATATATTTGAAGATGATAGTGTTGTTAAATTTTTAAAGGAAAATAAAGGTTATTATGTCGTTTTTCCATTTTATTATAGAACTGATGAAAATCACTTCACTTTAAAGAAAATTGAGACAATTGGAGGTCATCATGGAGTTCAACCTTATAGGTTATTTATTTTAATAGGAGCAGAGGGAAGGCTTATGTTAAATCCAGCTACAACTACTGAATTATTAAAAAACCCAAAATTAAGTGATATTTTATCAATTAGGTATGTTATTACTCAAAAACTTCCAAAAGAAACAAATGACCCTATTATTAGTTTATTTTATGAGTATGTTAAGAACTACAATAAAGTTTATGATGATGGTTTCTTTGAAATTTATGAAAATCCTAATTATTATCCTAAGTTTTATTTTGTTAGTTCATATAAAGTTTCAAAGAATCCAATAATTGATGTTAGAAATTATGATAAAAAATTAGTCTTTGAAAATGAACCTGATGAGAAAATAAATCATAATGAAGAAATTAGAGCAAATATAGAAATTTTAAAATTTTCAGAAAATTATGTAAAGCTTAAAGTTGTACTTGAAAATTCATCTTATTTAGTATTTTCAGAGAATTATCATCATCAATGGAGAGCATATGTTAATGGTAAAGAGAAAAAAGTTTATAGAGTTAATTGGACGCAAATGGCAATTGCTTTAAATAAAGGAGATTATATTGTGGAATTTGTTTATAAGCCAAATTTGGAATTTTTATCCTTGACATTTTATATTTTTGGCTTTATAATTTTGGGACTTTCATTTATACTTTTGAGGATTAAAAAATGAGGATGTTCATAGCTCTTGATTTGCCCTTAGAAGTAAAAAATTATATATATAGTAAATTAGAAGATATGATAAAAGTTTTTGATTTGAAGTGGGTTGATTATCATCTTTATCATATAACTTTAAAGTTTCTTGGTGATATTAGAGAAAATGAATTAAATAAAATTGACATAAAATTAAATGAAATCTCAAAGAAATATAATGTTTTTTCTTTAAGACTTAATAACTTGGGAAAGTTTCCTGTTTATGGTAATGAGGTCAATGTTCTTTGGGTAGGCGTTGAAATTAATGAAAAATTAGAAAATTTAGCTAAGGATATCCAAATGAACTTTAAAAATTATGGCGATAATAAGCCCTTTTCTCCTCACATAACCATAGCAAGAAATAAAAAATCAAAAGTGATAAACTTTAAGCCTATTCAGTTTAATTTTGAGTTTCAAATTGAAAAAATAACGCTTTTTCAAAGTATTCTTTATCCATCTGGACCCGTTTATAAGGTTTTTAAAACTTATGCTTTAAAGTTATAGAATATGATAAACTTTATTTTTAGTTTAATGGTTGGACCTCATCCTATATCTATGGGTTCTGCTTATAATGCATATGCTGAAAGGGTTGATGGAATTTTCTTTAATCCTTCTGCTGCTTCAATGGCGAGTAGAGTTATGATTGGTGGATTTTATTCACAAAGTGGTTATTATGGTGGGGGTATTGTTATTCCAAATAGGTTTATATCAATTGGTTTGGCAAGTTCTCTTGATACAACGAGAAATGGAACAATTTATGGTGTTTTAGCAAGGAATTTTAGTGGTTTTAATATAGGTCTTGGTATTCAATATCCATGGACATCAGATACATTATCAAAGAAAAATTTAAAACCTCATATTTATGGGGGATTTAGTTTTTATTTTAGCGATTATTTTATGTTTGGTTTTACTGCTGAAAATTTAGATACACCAAATGCTTTATCATTAAGATTTGGAATTCAATTAGCAAATTATCCTTTACCTGTTATTGGGAGAAGTTTAGCAATGACGATGGATTTGAATTCAACATTTGCTAGGAATGTTAAAAGTCAAGATTTGGCATCTATTGGTTTTGAAATTGATCCATTTTATCCTTTATTTTTAAGATTTGGATATAATTATAATCCTAATGATTCAATAATAAAGCATAAAATTCCAGCAGGTTTAGGTTTAATCTATGGTTATAATACTGTTGATATATTAGGAGATGTTAGTGTTAATGATATTAAAGCGGAAAGCAAGAATAAAATTTGGACATTTGGTTTAACAGTTAAGTTTTTTGGTTATACAGTTTGGGCTGAATCTTCACCTAAAATTATAGAAGTTTTACCGGAGGTAGAAGCTAGTGTTACAAAAATTTGTTTTAGATATATTTTGCCTTCAAAAGTTTCAAGATGGACATTTAATATAACAAATAGGTGGGGTAAAATTTATAAAACGTACTGGGGGGATGGTTCTCCCCCAAGTGAATGTATTTATTGGCATGTTGTTGATGAAGAAGGTAAGTATGTTGGAAAGGGTGTTTATTATTATGAATTTATCGTTAGAACGGAGGATGGTAAAATATATAAAAGAAGAGGAGGATTAGTAAATGTTAAGAAGGGGGTGAAAGGGATATGATGGGTACAATTTTAAATGTGATTTTAAGTTTGACCTATGAAGAATTTTATAAATCCTATAGAGAAGCAGAAGCGCTTTTCTTTGCTGGAAAGTACGATAGAGCAGAAAGGATATATAGAAGACTTCTTACAGATGCTAGAAGATTTGGATATGAAAAGGAATTTCTTTACAGAATAGCTGAATGTAGATTTAATGGAGGTGATTATAAAGCTGCTTATGATCAGTTTATGGCATTATATAAAGATGGATATATTGAGAAAAAACTCCCTTATTTAAAAGGGGAAGTCGCTTATGCTATTTCAGTGTTCTTTACGAATTTTAGGGATCCTAAAGAGGCAAAACAAGTTATTCAAGAGCTTCAAAAATATCCATATTATAAAAATTCAAATAGAACAAAGATGCTTCTTGGTATAATTGATTATAGAGAAGGAAGGTACGATGAAGCTATTGAAAAATTAAAAGATATAACTGATATTCCTGAAGCTCAGTTTTATTATGCAAGAAGTTTGGCATTATTACAAAAACCTCTTCAAGCTATTGGTGTGTATAAAATTTTATTAGAAAAATATAAGAATACACCAAGAGAGCCGTTTATATCCTATGCGATGGTTGAAGCTAATTTTATATATGGTGATTATAAGGGAACTGCTGAGCTGGCGAAAACATTCATTGAGAAGTACCATGGTTCGTTATTCTCGGATTGGGTTCAATACTATTGGGGTATTTCCTTATATAGAATGAAGGAATTTGAAAGTTCTATTGAGAAATTAACTTTAATTTCAAAGAAACAGAATTTTGAATTTGCTAATTTGGCTGCTTATTTTGCTGGAAATGCTGAAAGGGAATGGGGTAATCAATATAAGCAAGAAGGAAAAGCAGATGATGCAAAAGCAAAATATAAGGAGGCTGTTAAATATTATGAGACGGCTCTTTCAAAAGCTAATGATCAAGATATTTATAACGTTTCATTTATAAGACTTATGCAAGCTAATTTCTTTGTTGGAGATACTTTAAAGTCTTATACTATGGCTGATCAATTAAAACAAATGAAATTTCCACCTGAGGAAGCTGGAATTGGTGAATATGCTAGGGGTGCAATTGATTATTCGCTTGGAAAATTCTCTCCTGCTGCTAAGAATTTTGAGCTTGTCATTGAGAATTATAAGCAAACATTTCTAAGAAAACCTTCTATGGCTATGGAGATGTTGTCACTTGTTCGTGATAGAAAATTTAAGGAAGCTTTATTGAAAGGTAACATATATTATTCTGAAATGCAAGATACAATTAGACCAGAAGCACAAGATACTTCCTTTGATTTATGGAAAGGTTGGTACGTTTACGGTTTGGCTGAGGCTCACTATTATGCAGGTGCTTATCCTGAAGCAGAATTAAGGTACAATATAAATATTAAGAAACAATTAACGAGAGATTTAGTTATACTTTCAAGACTTGGTCTTGGCTGGATAGCTTATCATCAAAAGAGGTACGATGATGCATTGGCGCACTTTAATTCTATAGATGGTGCTGTCAGGGCGAGAGGTGATACTTCATTAATTATTGCTCTTTTCCTTGGAAAGGGTGTTGCAAAATTTAATAAGGGTGAATATATGGATGCGTTTAAAGACTTTGCTATTGCAGCATTATATACTCCAAGGTATGAAAGTGGTGAAGCTTTGTATTTCCAAGGATTTGCCGCTCTTGCACTTAAATCTTATGGTGATGCTGTTAAGTTATGGGAAAGAGTAGTTAATGAATATCCTGATCATCCAAGGGCTGCTCTTGCTGCTTATAGGGCATCTGATATTTATGTGAAGGCTGCTCAGGTTGATAAGGCAACAGCACTATTGGAATGGGAAGTTGAACATTTCCCTGGTCATCCTATAACACCTAGAGCGATGTATGCATTGGGTAGAAACTACACATTAAATAAAGAATTTGATAAAGCGATCCAAGTATATGAAAAATTCTTATATTTATATCCAGATCATGAGCTTGCTCCTGACGTTAGAAAAAGAGTTGAAGATGTTTACTTAGCTGCTTCAACACAAGATCCTAAGTATGCTGAACAACTTGCTCAAAAATATCCAGCAAGTGATAAAGCAGCTGAGGCATTGTACTATCAAGCAGCACAAGCTTATCAAAATGGTGATGAGGAAAAATCAGCAGATTTATTCTTTAGGGTAGCTAATGAATTTCCAAATAGTCCCAAATCATCAGAGGCATTATATACTGCTGGTGCTTTATATTTGAAGCAGAAGAAATATCAACAAGCAATTCAGGCATTAAAGAAATATAAAGATTTCTTCCCCAATGGACAACAAATTGAAAATGTTTATGATTACCTTATGAAAGCATATTTGGCTTCAAATGATTTTAATTCTGCTATTCAAATAGGTAAAGAGACATTGCAGAAGTTTCCAGAAAGTAAAAATAAGGCAAATACATTATATTGGATAGGTTATTCTTATTCTCAGCTTGGTAATTCAAGAGAAGCAATAACTTATTTACAACAAGCAAGAACATTATTTGAACAAGAAGGAAATACACAAATGGTAAGTCAGATAGACCAAATTTTACAAATTTTACCTAAATAAGAAGGAGGTGAAGGAAGATGATCTTTAAACTATATGCGGTTTGGGATGGGGTTGTAGGACCCAAAACCTACTTTTCAAGTTTCCCAATGTTCATTCTCTTAGTGGTTTCAATTATCCTTATTGCTCTTGTTATTGAAAGATTTATCGCTTACAACAAAAGAAGAGAACCTGATGCTAATAGGATAGTGAAGGAAACGCTAACACATCTTAGAGAAGGTGATATTGAAGGTGCATTAAAGAGACTTGGTGATCAAGATACACCTATAAGAAATGTTTTAAGGGTTGGTCTTCAAAATGCTGAACTTCCTCCTGAAGAGGTTGAAAAGCTTATGTACGCTAGGATTCTAAACGAAAAAGATAGATTAACTCAGAGATTAACACCTATAAGTGTTATAAGTGTTTTAGCTCCTCTTCTTGGTTTGTTTGGAACAGTTGATGGTCTAATTCACGCTTTCCACGAAATAGCTGTTACTGGAACAGGTGGTCCAGAGGTTGTAGGTGAAGGAATATCTACTTCTCTTGTAGCTACATGGACAGGACTTATTATAGCAGTATTAGCAGTTATTTTCTTTAATGTTTTTAATAGAAATGTTGATGTTCTTATTTCAAGAATTGAAGCTGCTGTTCAAGAATTTCTTGTTATACTTAGGGAGTATCAAGCAACTAGGGGGTGATTTTAATGCCAAAGAGAAGAATGGAACATGGTTCAGTAGAAGCTGAGGTCCCTGCAGCGGGCCTCATATCATTGACTGATGTTATGGGTTCTCTTGTAAAGGTTTTCGTTCTTACAATCCCCCTTATTGTTGAATCAGGTATTTTTGTAAGTCGTTCTATGGCTGCTAAACTTAATAGGCCGATTCAACAAAAGCAAGTTAAGACTGATGTTAAGGTTAGTATTCATATGAGAGCAGATGGGATTATTGAATTAAATAAAAAACCTGTTACTCAAGAGCAACTTGAAGATTTGGTTCCAAAACTTTTAGCCAGAAGTATAGAAAAGAATGCACTTCTTTCTGCTGATAATGAAGTTGTTTATGATAATGTTGTTCAAATGATAGATTTCCTAAAAAGTAAGGGTGCTGGTGATGTTCTAATAATGAAAAGAGGAGGTTAATTATGGCAAAAGCTAAGGGTGGAGAGGGTGAAGTAGCACAAGCGATTTTTAATCTTGCTAATATCTTCGCATTTATATTTATAGTTCTCATTATAGCTTCTAAACAAATGTTTCAAAGTACAAGTGTTGAGGTTGAAGTTCCAAAGGCAAGAGTAATAGAAGCTGATTTAGAGCAAAGTATAGCGGTTTCTATAAAAAAAGATAGAACATTGTATTTTAAAGATAAACAAGTTGATTTACAAACATTAACTCGATTAGTTAAGCAAGCACAAGAGGAATATAAATCAAAAAATCCTGATGCAGAAATGGGGGAACAATTAGTAGTAATAAGAGCTGATAAATCAGTTGATTGGAAAACAGTTTTAGATGCTATTGATGCTGTTAAAAGGGGTGGAAGTAAAAGAATAACATTAGCGGTTATTAAAAGAACAACATAGGGGGGTGATAGCATGAGAGAAAGACAAGTTATCCTCCCTGAATGGGAGGAAGATAGGGGGTCAAAGAGAAGATTTTTGATTTTTCTAATTTTTGCTATTCTTATACATGCTGGTATTCTCTGGACATTAAGAAGTCAAATAGCAAAAGCTATCGAAGAAGCAAGGTTAAGAGAGATTCAACTTCTTGAAGAGAAAGCTATGAAATCAAAATTTCTAAATCCAAAACTTCAAAGAAAAATAGAACAGATGAAAAAAGAAGTTCAAAAGAAAGAGGAAAAGAAGCCTGAGCAAGCAAAAAAAGAAGAAAGTAAACCTAGTCAAGAGAAGAAAATTGATTTAAGTTCAAAACTTTTGACTCAATCTACGGAGTTACCGAAGCCAACGCCTGGTCTCGGAGGTGGTCCTAAACTTGATGTAAATGTAAATATAGATCCAAGACTTTTAAATATGCCTTCTGTTCAAACTGAACAACTTGATGTTAAAGTAGATTTAAGTAAAACCAATATAGAAAATATAGCTAATTTACAAGCGGAGATAGATGTTAGTTCTCAAAATTTGGCTGATGTAGGGGTTGCAGATGTTGTTGTAGGTGTTACTGGTAAAGGTGCTAGCATATCTGATATACTATCGAGGGAGGCAGTACCAGCTATTTCACTTGGTGGAGGTATTGAAGGTGGTGGAAGTGGTGGCCTTGGACTTGGAACTGATGTAGGTGGTGGTATTGGTGGAGGAAGTGCAGTTAGCCTTACTCAAAATCCAAGTCTTGCCAGTGAAGTTAAAGTGGAAGTTAGCAAACCAACAGTTTCTGCTCCTTCTGTTCAAGAAGTTGCTAGTGTTTCAGCTCCTTCCAGCATGCAACTTGAAGGTGAAGTAGCAAATAGACAAATTCTTAATAGAGTAAAACCTATATATCCAAAGAGAGCTAAACAGCAAGGTTGGGAGGGAACAGTAGTTTTGTCATTTTCAGTAGATGCTAATGGTAATGTATTTAATATTCAGGTTGTTCGTTCATCAGGTTATGTTGATTTGGATAATGCTGCTATTCAAGCACTTCAACAATGGAAATTTGCTCCTAAACCAGGAAAACCCGAAGAAAAAGGAAGATTAACTGTTAGATTTGTTTTAACATAAGGAGGAAAATTATGAGGATATTTAAATTTCTAATTTTATTTGCTTTTGTTAGTTTTTTGATGTCTCAAGAGCAGCAGCAATCTGCTGGTTCAGGGACTGAGCAGGAAGAGGAAGTCGTTGAAAAAGCTGAATATTCAATTGACGATGCAGTTAAACCAATAACTGATGTTACACTTGCTCCTTTTGAACCAATAGATTCCTTACTATATAGAAAAGAAAGAAAGCTTGAACTTAGACTTCCTAAAACAATTGAAGATGAGATAAGAAAAGTTATAAAACTTGAAAACTTATTTATCCGTCAGCCTGTTTATCCTATAAATGTATATAGAGAAATTCCTTTAAATGTTGGTGAGTTTAATAAGAAGTATAGAAATGTTAAGGATTGGAAAATTGAAATTTATGATTCTTGGGGTAATAAATTAAAAGAGTATTCAGGAAAAGGTAAATTACCTGATTTTGTTTATTGGGATGGTAAGGATACAAAGGGTAAGGCTGTTGTTGAACCTGGCCAATTATTCCACTATAGAATAACAGTTTCTGATGGTAGGGAAACTAGAAGAGAATTAAGTAAGCCTTTTTCTGTAAAAGGTTATTATTATGAAGAAGGTGGATATAAATATACAATTGTTGATATTGGAGATGTTTTTGAAAAGGGATTTGCAGTTTTTAGGGAAGGTCAAGAGGATAGAATTATAGAAGCGCTAAATATATTGAAGGAAAATTATCCATGGACTTCTCCTATTGAAATAACTTATTATCCAAGTCCAGAGGCTATGGGTGTTATGGAAGAAAGAATGAGAATACTTAAACAATTCATAATGAGTAGATTACCTATTGAGGAGGGAAATATTGTTTTAAAACCTGGATATTATGAAGGAGGAGGTATAAAGTTAGAAAAAATTGTTGTTAAGTTTAAATAATTACAGAGGGGGTTAAATTCCCCCATTTTGTTGCTATGTTTAAATTTATTTTTTTGTTTATTTTAATTATTCTTGGTTGTGAGAAAAGTTTTTCAAGTGATAAAGTTTCAAATTTCCAATTTAAAACAATTGATAATAAAATTTTAGATTTGTCTCAATTTTATGGCAAGGTTGTTATTGTTGATTTTTGGGCTACTTGGTGCCCTCCCTGTACTAAGGAAATTCCCCATTTTATTGAGCTTCAAGAGAAATATAAGAATGAAGTTCAATTTATAGGGCTAAATGTTGGTGAAAAAGAATCTGATATAAGAGAGTTTATAAAAAGTATTGGTGGTATAAATTATATAGTAGGTTATTCCAATGAAAGAATAGAAAAATTATTCGGTGGTATTAGTGGTCTTCCTACAACATTTATTATTGGTAAAGATGGAAAAGTTAAAGCAAAAGCTATCGGTTATAGAAGTAAGGAATGGTTTGAAAACCAAATAATTAGTGCTTTAAGAGAAAGTCAGTGAAATTTTTATTATTTAATGATTTTGAAAATTTGAAAATTATAGAAAGTGAGATGAATGGTGATTTTTTAGTAAGAGTTAGAATGTGTGGTATTTGTACAGGTGAATTAATGGATTGGTATGTGAAATCAAAGGCACCATATACGCCAGGACATGAAATTGTTGGTGAGGTTATAAAATCACCAATTGATAAGTTTAAAGTAGGCGATAGAGTTTTTGTTCATCATCATGCTCCGTGTTTAAGTTGCGAATATTGTAAAAGGGGAGAATGGACTGCTTGTGAAACTTGGAGAAAATTAAAAATTTATCCAGGTGGTTTTAGTGAAATTATTAGTATTCCAAAAAATATATATGAAGTTGATGTTTTGAGGGTTCCAGATTTTGTTAGTGATGAAGATGCTTGTTTAATTGAACCCCTTGCTTGCTCCATTAAAGCAATTAGAAAAGCTAATCCAAATAGTTATGATAATTGTGCTGTTATTGGCCTTGGATTTATGGGTCTTTTAAATAGTAAATTATTAAAAATTTTTGGAGTAAGGAAAGTAATTGGATTTGATTTTCATGATAATAGAAGGGATATAGCTAAGAATTGGGCTAAAATTGATGAGGTTTATTCTCCTTATGAGTTTAATTTTAATGAAAAATTTAGTCTTATTATTGTAGGACCTCCTACTATTGAAGCTATTGAGTTTGCCCTAAAATTAGCAGATAAAGCAAGTAGGATTATATTATTTGCTCCAACACCGCCTTCTGAATTTTTAAAATTAAATATAAATTATATCTATTTTAATGAAATTTCTATTATTCCAAGTTATTCTTCAAGTCATGAGGATACAAGGATTGCTTTAAACTTCATATCAAGTGGTCTTATTAAACCTTCTGATTTAATAACACATAAATTTAATTTTGATGAAATAAATAAAGCTTTTAAAGTAGCCAGAGATCCAAAGGCAATTAAGGTTATTATAAACATAGGAGGTGGAAGATGATATTTTTAATTATATCACAAATTGGTAGTGTAGCAGGAAATTTTTGTTCTGGAAGTTCCTCTCACAATAAAACATTATATACGCCTTTTACTCAATTCTATCGTGTTGCTTTAAGAGGTAATTTTGTTCATGGTTCTGTAAGTCTTTCAAGTAATTCTGGAAATGGGAATATAACAATATCGGGTATTCCTAACGGTGCTAATATTGTAAAGGCATTTCTTTTTTGGGTGGATGAAGACAATGACAATGTTTCTGGTGGGAATTTCAATGGGAATCCCATAAGCGGAATAAAAATTGCAGAGGATTGTACCTCTTGCTGGGGAACAAGTAGAAATGCATTGTTTTATAGAGATGTTACAGCTTTTGTAACGGGTAATGGAACTTATAGTTTAAGCGGATTCCCTCCTCTTGCTTGTGCTTTTGTAGATGGTTCTGAGGGTGCTACGCTTGTTGTTATTTGGTGTCACAATAGTGAGCCTGTTAGAACGATAACAATTTATACTGGTGATGTTGAAACACCTGCTATTATTTGTACATATAGTTCCTATTCTTGGACACATACAGGATTTACTGCTTCAAATCCTGTTTTAGATGCCAAGTACTTAGTTTTAGTGGGTAATGGTCAAAATTTTGGAGAGCCTCCTAATGAATACATTTATTTAAATGGAAATATGATTACATCTGTTATAAATGGAACAACAGTGCCAGGTTTTGGACCTTGTGGCAATGGCTCTCTTTGGGATGCATTTTCTGGAAGTGCTACTGCTTGGATTGCAGGAAATTCAACATCTGCAACATTTTCTGTAAATAATGTTTCAGCTTGGGATTGTTGGCATCCTGTTGTAAGTGTTTTATCAGTTACGAGTTCTGATCCTATAAGCTATGTTTGTACGACACCTGTTGGTGTTAATGAAAGTGAAAATGTTATAATGATAAAGGAATTTGATAAATACTTATATATAAATTCAAAAGTTCCATTTAAGATATTTGATGTAAATGGTCAGTTAGTTAAACGTTTTAAGGAAGGTGAATATAAGCTTCTTCTTAGGAGGGGGGTTTATTTTATTAAATATGAAGGTAATGTTGAGAAAATTGTAGTGAAATAAAGGAGGTTAAAATATGATAAAGTTAAATGATTGGGAAATTGCTTTTATTGGAAGATTGGTTGAGTATTATAAACTTTATAAGGGAAGTTCTATAAAGATGCAAACTGTTATAGAAATTCTCTCAAAAGAAATGGCTATTGATGTTCAAAAAGTTTTAGACAGTTTTTATACATTGTTGAAAAAATCCTTGTCCATAGAGCCTTCTGCTATTAATAATTTAGATGGTTTTATATCTGATGAACTTATTGAGAATTTAAAAAAACATGGATTTTCATATCCAATTTTGAAATTTAGATTTCCAACAAAAAGCAAATATAGGGATATAAAATTTAGAGATAATTTATTATTTAGTAGAGGTGAAGATGGACTTGTTAGATTCTGGATTTATTATGGAAATTGGTTTTATTTTCTTAAAGAGATTGGAGAATATGGTTGTGGGTATGGTCATTATGAAAAACTTGAAGATTATTTGCTTTATACAGTTGGAAATAAATTATTAGTTTATAATATAAAGTCAGAAGTGAAAATAAGCGAAAAAGAATTCCCAAGTGAAATTTTATCACTTGAATTGAATAATAATGTTGTTTATGTTTATTATGGTAAAATTAAGCAAGGTGTTAAAATTTTTGATAATGAGATTGTTTATGATTTGGCAGATGTTTATGATAAATTACCATCATTAAAAACACGAATTGATTTAGATGAAGGATTCGTCTTTATTCATGAAGGACAAATTATATATGCTTTTGAGAATAACAAAGCATTTTCAAAGATTTTTGAATATGAAATTCCTACAGAGAATGCTGTTAGTCTTATCAAGAATTTTATTCTTATGAAAGATAAAACATACTACCTTTACGATTTTGAAAAAAATTCAGTTATTTTATCACTTTCTGATGAAATAGCATTTTCTTATAATAATAGTTTTCTTATAACATTTGACAAACTGAATAACTTAAAAATGTACGACTTAAATGATTATAAGCTTAAAAAATCAATAAAAATTAGTGATAATGTTTATTCCATTTGCTTTAATGATAGTTATTTATTTATTGGTTCAGATGGTTATATTCTGATTTTTAAACTTAAAGAGAAGATTGCTTTCAAAGAATTTGAAACATTTAAAAAATTAAAGAAAATTGATATTTCAAGTGAGAAAATTAGTATCATTAAAATTTTTGAAAATTACTTATTTGCTTATGGTAATAGTGTCTTGAAGGTTTTTGATTTGGAAAAATTTGATGAAATTTACTCAATTAAAGCTAGCTTGAAAGATTTCTTTTATAGTAATTTTTTGTTTTTGATTTTTGAAGATAGGGTTGATATTTGTAAGTTAAATGGTCAAGTTCAAAAAACATTAAATTTAAAAGTTAGTTCATATTTATTGGATAATAAAAGCATAATCTTTGGAACGGAAGATGGTAAAATTGTTATTTTAGAAAACGATGAAATTAGGGAATATAGTGTATCAAATAGTGAAATTAAATTTATTTCAAAATATAAGGATTATTATTGTGTTGGTGATAAATTTGGGATTTATTTATTTGCTAGTTTTTGGGATATTAAGCAGATCTTATCTTATAATCCTTCAAAGCCCATTACAGGTATTAAACGATTTGATGATTATCTTTCTATTGCTTATCTTAATGGGGAAATAAAAACTTATCATAAAGATGGTTCTTTAAAATCAGTTATGAAAACAAAAGGTTTTGAAGATAAAGAAATAAAAATAGATAATGAAATAAAATTTTTCGCATTTGATGATGGATATATTGTTGTAAAAGGTAATAAATTTTATGGTTCAAATAATTGTAGAGATTATATTTATTTTGTTGATGGGTACGATATTATTATGAGTGATAATTATTATGAATTTTTTGAAGATGTTTCTTTGTTTGATGAACTAAGTCTTTTAAATAGTTCATAGATTTCGGGAAGTTTTTTTATAATGTTTATAATCCTTAAATAATTTGTCCTTTCAAGATGAGGAATAGCACTTCCATATATATTATTACCTTTAATATAACCATTTGCTCCTGTTTTTGCAAGTAAAATTACGTTATCTTCAATAATTGTATGATCTGCTATTCCTACTTGTCCTGCTAAGATAACATTATTACCAATTTTACTGCTTCCTGCTATTCCAACTTGACTTGCTATAATACAATTTTCTCCAATTACAACATTATGTGCTATTTGAACCAAATTATCAATTTTTGTTCCTTTCTTAATAATTGTGCTTGAAATTGTTGCTCTATCAATACAACTATTAGCACCAATTTCAACATCATCTTCAATAATTACATTTCCAATTTGTGGAATTTTTAAATTTTTATAATATCCAAAACCATCTGAGCCAATTTTAACACCTGAATGTAAAATAACATTATTTCCTATTAAACAATTTTCTCCAATATAAACATGTGGATAGATTATACAATTGTTTCCAATTTTAACATTTTCTCCAATATAAACAAACGGATAAATTAAGCAATTTTCTCCAATTTTAACATTTTTTGAAATATAAACAAAATCCATAATTGTAGTTTTATCACCTATTTCAACATTCTCTTTTATTGTTGATTTTTCTGAAATGAATTTTTCATTTGAAGTTTTATGCCAATCAAATAATTCCAAAATTTTAATTAAAGCCAATTTAACATCTTCACATAAAATTATTGCTCTATATTTTATATTACTTGGAGTAAATGAACTTATTAAAAGACCAACCATTTTATCAGCATCATATTTCTTATCAAATAAAAATGTTATTGAATTTTCATCAGCATTTTCAATTTCTCTAATATATTTTACTTCAAAATCCTCCCCCTGAAAATTTTTATTTAAAATTTTAGAAATTTCAGAAACTTTCATGGCATTAAAATTCTGTAAATATCAAAAAAAGTAATAATAATCATTAGAATTATAAGAAAAACAAAACCTACTAATTGAATTGCGAAATAAAATTTTGGATTTATTTTTCTTCTTAAAATTCCCTCAATTAGAAAAATTAAAATATGACTTCCATCAAGTGCAGGTATTGGCAATAGGTTAATAACTGCTAAGTTTATTGAAATTAATCCTGTTAGAAACAATAAAAGGTCAATTCCAATTTTTGTTGATTCTGAAATTGTTTTACCTATCATAATTGGACCACCAACTGCACCTAGGGGTGTTTCTCCTGTGAAAAATCCAATTAGAGTTTTAAATATAAGTAAAGAAGATTCTAAGGTTTTTTCAAGTGCTAAATTAAAGGCTAAAATTGGATTTGGAATAAATTTTTCAAATTTTTTCGAAATTCCTATTCTACCTTGTTTTTTTTCTACAAAATCACTTTTTACCTTTATTTGAACTTCATAAATTTTACCATTTCTTTCATATTTTAATTTAATTTCTTTATTTGCTTTTTTTGATAATACATTACTTATTTCTGACCAGTCTTCAATTTTTTCTCCATCTATTTCTATGATTTTATCTCCTTTTCTTAAACCTGCTTGATAGGCGGGATAATCTTTTATAACATTATCAATAATAGGTTCAATTTTAGGTGATAGCTTGAAAACATTGTTCTTTTTTAGTGTTAAATTTATTGTATCATTGTTTCTTAAAATTTTTAATTGAATATCTTTTTTTTCATTTTCTCTTTGTAAGAAGAACCAACCATTGAAAGGTTTCCCGTTAACTTCTAATATAATATCTCCTTTTTGAATTTCAGGAATTTCGCTTTTATATATTATTGGATTTTTTATATTATTAATTCCGAAAACTTGAAAATAAGTATAAAAAATTAAAAATCCAAAAATAATGTTAAATAAAGGACCTGCTAAAACAATTAAAATTTTTTGATAATTAGGCTTTGATAAGAACTCATAAGGATAACCTTGATAAGAATTTGGCTCATCACCTGCCATTTTAACATATCCTCCAATAGGAAGCAATGAAATAGCATATGTTGTTTCTCCTTTTTTAAATGATTTAATAACAGGTCCAAATCCAATGGAAAATGTTTCTACTTTTACTTTAAATAATTTAGCAAATAAAAAATGTCCTAATTCATGAACAAAAATTAAAATACCAATAATAAACAATGCTAAAAGAATAGTTGTAAGGAACATTATGAAATTTTAAAGGCTCGATATCAAAGCATAATTTTTGTGCTTTAAACTTTTAAACGTAATGAAACAAAAGATAACATCCGAAAATATAAAAGCTATTGGTCCATATAGCCCTGCCATAAAAATTGGCAATTTTCTTTTTATAAGTGGTCAAATTGGCATTGATCCTAAAACAGGTAATTTAAAAGAAACTCTTGAAGAGCAAACTGAACAAGCTTTTAAAAATTTAGAAGAAATTTTAAAATCTGCTGGTTTAAGTTTGGATAATGTCGTTAAAACAACGATATTTCTTATTAATATGGATGATTTTCAAAAAGTAAATGAAATATATTCAAAATTCTTTAAAGAACCATATCCTGCAAGAAGCACAATTGCAGTAAAGTCCCTTCCAAGAAATGCACTAATTGAAATTGAAGCTATTGCTTATTTATAATACACTTAAAACGAAATCCATTTCATTTTTGCTACAAATGACACTTAAAAAATTTTTTCCAACGATGTAATTCCCATTTTTTAATTTTAATTTAACTGCTTCTTTTGAATATATTCTTGGGCAATCAAAATTTAAAAATTTTTTAGCGATTTCCTTATATAATTTTTTAGGATTTTTTAAGTAAGATAAACTATCAATTAAAAAGCTAATTTCTGAATCATTAGAAATTTCAAAAGGAAAATTATAATTTAAAAATTTTTTAGCAATTTTTTCATTTTTAAAAGCAATTTTTATTTTTTTATCTCTTAAAAAGGTTTCTAAATCAACTTCCTTAGAGTCATTTACCTTTTCAAATTCAAAAAGTTTTCTTTTCAACTCAAAGCCATATTTTATTAACTCATTATTTATCTCTTTAATGAAGAAATTTATTATGAATTGACTATCGGAAGGTTTTAAATATATTGATGGCTCATAAATAACTTTAAATACATCTTCTTTATTGTAGAATTCGCCATTGTCTAAAAAAATTGATTTTTCTCTAATTTCTAAGATTCTCCCATACATTGGTTTGTTCTTTAATTTAACAAATTCTCCAATTTCAAATTTCGGTTCAGAAAATTTAACATCTGAAATAATAAGTCCTAAAAATTCTTCTTCAAATTCAGTAAATCTGATAACTTTGTTTTTAATTAAATTTAAATATCTTAATAATGATTGCCAATTTTTGTACCATTTTTTATCTCTTTTTTCTTTGTTTAATAATTTTTTTCCAAAAGGATTAGATTTTGGAACTGGGACAAAGTAATGATATATATTTAAACTTTCTAAAAAACCTAAAAAAATTTTTAAAAGTTCTTTTCCCTTTGGAATAAAAACCTTTTTAAGTTTATATTCAGAACTATAATCAAGTTCATCAAAAGAAAAAAATTCAAAATTTTCATTTTGAATAATTAAAGTTTCCTCTTTGAGCCTATTTAAGAATTCATAAAACTCATATATGCTTTTTATTTTTGATTGATATAAAAAAATTGTGATGGGATAATGAATTTTTATTTCAAATACATCTATCATGGGATAATAATTGTTCCTGTTTTATTTAAAAATCCCTCATAAGCTTTATCAAGTGATGTTATAATTGCTCTTTTTTTTGTTTTTTTAACAAAATCAATAACTGCTAAGACTTTTGGACCCATACTGCCATCAGGAAAATGACCTTCATTATAGTACTTTTCAAGTTCATCAACTTTTACAATATCTAATGGTTTTTCATTTTCTTTTTTATAGTTTAAATAAACTTTTTCAACTTCCGTTAAAATCATAAAAATATCTGCATTTATTTCTATTGCTAGAAGTGCACTTGCTAAATCCTTATCTATTACTGCTTCAACTCCTCTAATGTATTTATTGTGTTCAACAACTACTGGAATTCCTCCTCCTCCTACTGCTATTACAACAAATTGATTTTCTAATAGATTAACAATAGCATCTTTATTTAAAATTCTAATAGGTTTGGGAGATGGAACAACAACTCTATATCCTCTATCTGAATCTTTTTTAAATTTCCATCCATATTTTAATGATAACTCTTTACTTTCTTCATAACTGAAAAATTTTCCAATGAATTTTGTTGGATTTAAAAACGCGTTGTCACTAGGATTGACTTCAACAAGTGTTATGAGAGTTGCAGTTTTTTTGCCAGTTTCATTCCTAACATGTTTTTCTAATAGATATCCTATCCAACCTTGTGTTTGTGCATTTAAGTAATCTAAACTCAATGTAAAAACTTTACCAATTGTAAATACATTTCTAAAAAATTCTTCACCAACTTGAGGACCATTACCATGTGTTATTACAACTTCATTATCTTGAATAATTTTTGATATGCTTTTTATTGCCAAGTTAGCATTTATATCATGTGTTTCAATACTAAAAGGTTCATTTTTTCTAATAAGGGCGTTTCCTCCAAGGGCAATAACTATTCTCATTTTTTTCTTCTTTCAATAATTTTATAGTTTAAAAATTTAATTCTCCATTCATAAACACCTTGATCAACTGTTTTTGTTAGTTTCATGACTAAATCTTCAAATGTTCCATTATTAAAATACCATCTGAAATAAACTCTTGTCGTATCTGCTTCCCTTTTAATAGCATAAACTTCATGACTATCAGGTTTCCCCCACTCTTTGAATTTTTCTTCCCAATACTTAATAAAATCTTCTTCACTTACATAGTTTTTTGATATTTTATCTATTAACTTATAAGCTTTACGATAGTCTCCTTTTTCAATAGCAAGTAGATAGTTTTCAACAACTTTTTCCGGTGGATCACCTACGCGGCAAGAAATTAAAAAAAATAAAACTACCACAAAATTTCTCATAGGGAAAGGTTTAAATTTTAAAGTTAGTTAAATTAATAGACAAAAAGTTTTTAATTACTTTAAATAACTTTTAATAATTTTAATAATTTTTCCAACTTTCTCAAAGCCATCGTCTATTGCTTTCTTATCTTGTAATTCTCTATAATAGCCACCAAGGTGAAGAATGTCATAAATATGATTAAAGAGCTTTTTTATAATATCTTTATTCTTTCCAAGTCTTGAAAGCTCATTTATGAAGTTTTCATAC
>Ga0101942_100171_pt1 | contig 39806 bp, 39 predicted proteins | sample DewCreD2012metaG_4_FD_75243 | JGI IMG/M metagenome (GOLD analysis project Ga0101942, IMG submission 75243) | Hot spring sediment bacterial and archeal communities from British Columbia, Canada, to study Microbial Dark Matter (Phase II) - Dewar... ...
GTTCCTCCCAGGGTGGGGGGCTGCAACATATAGCGAGAGGGAGCCCAAGAGGGTGTGGATCGAATTCCCAGTCTCCGGAGCCCTCTTAGATACAGATGCTGGGTATATACTCTTCGACACGGGCGTAGCGCTAGATGCATGGAAAACCCATACTAGGAATGTGATGGAGGCATTCCCATTCATAAAATACAGCGATGATAACAGGATTGAGAACCAGCTTAAGAGGCTAAATCTAAGGGTTGAGGACATAGCAGCAGTGATCCACTCCCACCTCCACTTCGACCATGTGGGGCAGACGGTAGTGTTCAGAGAGACTAAAACACCCCTCATAGTTCATAAGAAAGAGCTCCAGACAGCCCTAATGCTTCTCTGGCTAGGCAAGGAGGGCGGGTACCAGTCGGCAAATTTAGAGCCTCTTAAGGGGGCTAACTGGTATATAGTAGACCTCCCAGTATTCGAGCTAACAGATGGTGTTAAGCTCTACTTCTCAGGAGGACACACATCAGGGCATATGATCCTCACTGTCAGGACTAGCAAGGGCAATAACTATCTATTCACAGCAGACCATATACACATGCCAAAAGAACTGGAACTGGAATCAAAGGGCTGGCTCCTAGGAGACTACGATGAGTGGTTAACATTTGTTAAGCACATGAAGTTGTGGGAGAGGTTCGATAGACATAGGATAATAATATGCCATGACCCAGATCTATGGAGCAAATACCCAAGAATACCTGGGTATCTAGAATAGGGGATGATCATGAGCACCCAGGGCGGAAGCGTATATATAGCATACTCCCAACAAAACGACCCGGTGTTCACAATCTCGCTACCCCAGACAATAAAATTCGGCTTCGGAGTAGCTAAAGAGGCTGGGTACGAGGCTAGAAGGCTTGGCATAAGGAGAGCCCTAATGGTGGTCGGACCAAGACTTGCCGAGACAAGGCTTGCCGAGGAGGTTAGGGCGTCGCTCGAGGCCGAGGGTATAGAGGTTAGAGCACTGACAAGGGTTAAGATAGAGCCCGATGATGAGGCTATAGAGGAGGCTTATAGGGCTATAAAGGATCTAGAGATAGATGGATTCATAGCCCTCGGAGGAGGATCTACTATAGATACCGCCAAGATCCTTGATCTCCTATATACATATCCCGCACCCCTGGAGAACTATATAAACAAGCCGGTTGGCAAGGGGATGACACCCCCAGGCCCCCTAAAACCCCTTATAGCTATACCAACAACAGCCGGAACTGGGAGCGAGTCTACAGCAGTAGCAGTCATAGATATAAAGAAGCTCAAAGTTAAGACTGGAATTAGCAACCCATACATAAGGCCCACAGTAGCCCTCATAGACCCCTTAACAACGATCACAATGCCCCCGATGGTGACGGCATCCTCGGGGCTGGATGTGCTCAACCACGCAATCGAGTCATACACAGCTAGACCGTACACATCAAAGCCAAGATCTCAGAGCCCTGGCGAAAGACCAGTATACTCGGGAGCCACACCATTGGGAGATATATTCGGCGAGAAAGCCATAGAATGGGTCTCCAACTACCTCAGGAGAGCCTATGCAAGCCCTCTGGATATCGAGGCTAGGTATTACATGATGCTAGCAGCAAGCATAGCTGGCATAGGATTCGGTCACGTAGGGGTTCACGTGCCCCATGCAATGGCATACCCAATAGCCGGGATGGTTAGGAGCTACTATCCCGAGGACTATGACTTCGGATATCCTATAGCCCCCCACGGGATCGCCACAGCTATTCCTGCTGCCTACGCGTTTAAAAAACTAGTCCCATATAACCATGCTAAGTTCTCAAGAGTCCTTGAGATCCTCTCTGGGGAGGAGGAGAGGGAGCCCAGAAGGATAGCTGATTCCCTCTCGAACATCTATCTAAGGATCCTCGAGGATCTCAGGATCCCCACAACCCTAAGGGATCTTGGGTTCGGCAACGATGATCTTGACAAGCTTGTTGAGGGAACCCTGGTGCAGCAGAGACTACTCTCTATCTCTCCTAAGGTCATTAGTAGAAAAGATCTATACGAGATCTTCAGAGAAGCTCTGGGCTAGCCTTAGTAAATGATCCTCTTACCACCTCCTAGGGTGTTTTTAATCTTTGTTATCAAGATGGAGGGAGGAACAAATAGCCGGGCAGCTTGACAGAATATATGGAATTTAAGATGAGAATTTGATCTATATGCTTATGATAGCTAGCCTTTGCCTTGTTATATAGTTTGCAACCGCAATGGCTGTTATCTCTGTTATGATCAGGATCACTCCGAGGGATGCTGCGACAGCAACTGCCTGGAGCTTGTTAGCTATATAGTCGCTCATTATGAATGTCATAGGCGCTGCGTGGTTGATCCCAACTGCTGCAAGGCCCCCCAGAGTTACTGAGACACTGACCTCGCTGAACGCATAGACCCAGCCCACCAGGGCTCCTCCAACTATGCTTAGCTTGGCTAGGGGCATTGTGATCCTTGCTATGACACCCGCTCTCCTGGATCCGAGGTTTAGGGCTGCCTCCTCAAGGCTCTCAGGGATCTGCTGGATCCCAGCATATGTGGCCCTTATAACAAACGGGGCCTTCCTAACACTATAGGCTATTATTATGGATAGTGCTATCGAGTATATACTATCCTGGTAGCTGAGCCCCAGAAGTCCTGTGAGATCCATGAAGTAGTATAGATACCCAAGCGCTATCACAAGCCCTGGTATTGTTAGTGCACTCATAGCCAGCGAATCCACGGCAATAGCCAGCCTACCCCCCATCCTCTGGGATGGGTAGGCTACACATATAGATACAAGGATCATTATTGCGAGGGCTGATAGGGAATATATTATAGAGTTATAGAGAGCCCTCATAGCAACTGGATCAGAGAAGGCCTCAAGAACATGACCAAAACCCAGCTCAAGAGGGAGAGGGCCTCTAAGCCATGAAGAGCCGGCTAAAGCGAAGATGAAGACACCAACCTGGGGGAGGGATGTGAAGAAGATCAGGGGGATTATGACTATATATATAGCCAGAAGACTTAGAGGCCCCAGCCTCCTAGACGGCTGGAAAACCCTGCCACCCTTGCCTGCAAGAACATATCTCCTCCTCCCAGCAAGCTCTCTCGTGGCTATAAAAACAGAGAGAGCCATAGCAAGCAGTATAAGTGCTAGAAGAGCCGTCACAGGGCTCAGGCTCCCCGCAACCGCCTGGCGGAATGACGAGTAGATCTCATAGGATATGGTATACCTAAACTTAAACGCTATAGGCCCCCCAAGATCCTCTAGGCTGAATATAAAAATAGTAGAGGCCGAGGCCAGAAAACCTGGAAGGGATAGCGGGAACGTCACAGTCCTGAATAGAGTGAAGCCTCTGCCACCAAGATTTATAGCCTGCTCCTCAGCTGAGGGATCCTGGGATAGCATCGAAGCACTTATATTTATAAATGCTATGGGGTAGAAAGCCATGATCTGGGCAAGGATAACACCGGCCATCTCCTGGAAACCAATGCCCCATGGAAGCCCTAGTAGATCCACCAAGAGCCACGGGATCAGGCCCCCAACAGGGTCAAACAGCTTGAAGGCCACAAAGGCGTTGACAAAGGGGGCCGGGAGCATCGGAATATAGAGCAACACAGAGAGCAAGCCCTTGAGGGGGAAGACATACCTCGACATAATGAGGGCAAGGATCGTGCCGATTAAGAGACAGAGCACAGTGGTTATAGAGGCTATAATAAGGGAGTTGGGTATAACACCATAGTTAAAACCCCTAACAATATAGATAACCCTACCATCAGGCCTCTCAAAAACCGCTAGAGGCTCCTGAGAGAGGTATGGGGAGAAGTACTTAGGATTCACAACAAGGGAGAAGGGGTCTGCGTGCAGAGCTATGGAGAGGATATAGATGAGAGGCACGACTAGGAAGAGGATATAGAACACAAGGGCTGCGATGAGCATAAGAGCGACAGAGCCCTCTCTAGCGGGCATCAAATCCCCAGATAAGATACATAATATTATTATATATCCCTTAACCCATCCAGCAAGCAGAGAGATTCCATGCAATAGATAGATCAAAACAAGGAGAAAGATATAAATAATCCTAAAGGTATAGTAACAGCGGGAACAGATCCACTATAGAACTGAAAGGAAATGGGGGGACTATAGCTATGGAGAGACTCGAGAGGCTGGCCATGCTGAGGCTTGAGGAGGATGAGAGGATGACTATATATAGGGATATAGAGAGGATACTAGCATTCTTCAAGCAGTTGGACGAGCTGGATCTAGGGGGTGTCGAGCCCCTATTCCATGTAACAGAAAAGGAGGCCGGGGTTGGTGATGATATAGAGGTTAGAAGCATGGATCGAGTGTGGCTCGAGGCCAGCGCCTATAGAGTGCAGGACGGCTTTGTAGTGGGTCCCAGAACTATAAGGGGTGAGGAGGATAGCAGATCTTGACATGCCTGTGCATGATGTCATAGAGATCATTAGGGGCGATAGGAGAGCCCTGGAGGAGTATATATATAGCATCTATGATAGGATAGAGAGGCTTGAGAAAACCCTCAGGGGTTTCATAACAATTAGGAAAAGGGAGGATGTGCTAGAGGAGGCTGTGAGGGCAAACATGGAGGAGAAACCCCTGGCAGGGATCCCCATAGCTGTTAAAGATAACATATCCACAATGGGTATAAGGACAACCTGTGCCTCAGCAATCCTCGAGAACTATGTGCCACCATACGATGCCACAGTGATTGCCAGGCTGAGGTCTGCTGGGGCAGTCATTATTGGGAAGACCAATATGGATGAGTTTGCAATGGGATCCACAACAGAGACAAGTCACTTCGGCCCCTCAAGAAACCCGTGGGATCCTGATAGGGTTCCCGGAGGGAGCTCTGGCGGGAGCGCTGTTGTGGTGTCATCATACATGGCACCAGCAGCCCTTGGAAGCGATACTGGCGGTTCTGTGAGGAACCCTGCTGCATATACAGCAACATTTGGCTATAAGCCCACATACGGTGTTCTGAGCAGGTATGGCCTCATAGCATATGCCAGCTCGCTAGACCAGATTGGCCTCATAACCAGGGATGCTCTAGACACAGCCCTCCTACTGGAGCATATGGCAGGCGAGGATCCCATGGACCCTACATCAGTTGATCTAAAAGTTAGTGGGCTCTATAGAAGGCTCAGAGATATAGGGGCTGGGAGGAGCCATCTAAGTGCTAGGCTCGTGATAGTTAGGGAGATGTGGGAGGGTGTTGAGGAGAATGTTGCTAGGGAGGTTATGAGGGCCATAGATAGGCTCTCATCATCAGGCTACACTTTTGAGGAGACAAGCATCCCAGAGATAAGGTATGCTCTCCCAGCATATTATATAATAGCATTTGCCGAGGCCAGCTCCAACCTGGCCAGATATGGGATCCCGATATACGGGCTAAAGATAAACCCAGAGAACATGGGCTGGGAAGACTACTACTCGGAGGTTAGGTCTAGGGGCTTTGGGAGAGAGGTTAAGAGGAGAATAATGCTTGGAAGCTACATACTAAGCGCTGGGTACTATGAGCAGTACTATATAAAGGCCCTTAAGGTTAGGAGAGTGCTTAGGGATAGGCTTTTACCGATACTCAGGAGGGGGTATATAGCATCCCCAACAATGCCTATAAAACCCCCAAGGCTTGGGGAGGCTATAGAGGATCCTCTGAGGCTATATGCAATGGATATAGAGACTGTAGTGCCAAACCTCATAGGGGCTCCGGCTGTGAACATACCGGCTGGCTTTGTAGACTCTCTCCCAGTGGGTCTCCAGCTGATAGGGGCTCCTATGTCTGATCAAGATCTCCTGGAGGTATCGAGATCCGTGGAGGATATAATAGGGATCTCAAACACAACCCCAAAGACAGGGTGAGGCTATATGGATAGAGGAGTCATGATAGGCCTAGAGATACACCTCCAGGTTAACACGGTCAAGACCAAGATGTTCTGCAGATGCTCCTCAGACTATAGAAGCGCTCTCCCAAACACAAACATATGCCCAGTATGCCTAGGTCTCCCAGGATCCCTGCCAGTCCCTAACAAGGCTGTTATAAGAAAGGCTATAATGCTAGCAATAGCCCTAGGCTCCAGGGTTGTGGATAGAATAGTCTTTGTTAGAAAGCACTACTTCTACCCAGACCTCCCAAAGGGGTACCAGATAAGCCAGCACAGGGGCCCCGGAATGGCTCCAATAGCTGTTGGGGGAGGCCTCGAGATAGAGGGCGAGGGGGAGCCAAGGATTATAAGGATCAGGAGGCTAGGGATAGAGGAGGATCCTGCGAGGATCACATACCCATACGGGGATCCCCTGAAGAGCCCATACAGCCTGATAGACTATAACAGATCTGGGGTGCCCCTCATAGAGGTTGTCACAGAGCCTGATATAAGGAGCTCTAGAGAGGCTAGGGTGTTTCTAGATAAGCTCCTAACACTAGCAGATCATCTTGGAATAACAAACCCAGATCTAGAGGGGGCCTTCAGGGTTGATGTCAACATATCCCTCGAGAACCAGGAGAGGGTTGAGGTGAAGAACATAGGATCCATAAGGGATATAGAGAAGGCTATAAACTACGAGATAGCAAGGCAGAGGGGTATAGTAGCTGGTGGGGGCAAGATAAAGAGAGAGACTAGGCACTGGGATCCCCTGAGGGGGGCCACCTTTGTTTCTAGGCATAAGGAGTATGAGGAGGAGTATAGATACTTCCCAGACCCAGACCTGCCACCAATAGCTGTGAGTGCTGAGGTAGTTAAGGAGATAGAGGATGGGATGCCAGAGCTTCCCTGGCATATGGCTGAGAGATATGTTAGAGAGTATAGCCTTTCTAGATATGCAGCCAGGGTTCTGGTATCTAGGAGAGCTCTTGCCGAGCTCTTCGAGAGGACTGTAAAGATCTATGGCGATCCAGATAAGGTGGCTGATCTGCTTATAAACGACTTCCTAGGGGTTGTCAACAGCAGGGGAGGAAACTTCCAGCTTGTTAGGGCAACCCCAGAGAGCATAGCGAAGCTCCTCAGCCTCATGGATAAGGGCGTTATAAGTATAAAGATAGCGAAGATGATCCTGAAGAGGGTTGTTATAGGGGGAGAGGATCCTGAGGAGATAGTAGCCAGAGAAGGTCTATTAGTGATATCAAGCGATAAAGAGCTAGAGGAGCTGGCAGAGAAGGTTATAAGGGAGAATCCAAAGGCTGTCGAGGATGCTAGGAGGAACCCCAAGGCTATAAACTACCTGGTAGGCCAGGTTATGAAGCTAACAAGGGGCAGGGCTGATCCGCAGAAGATCTCTGAGATAATAAGGAGGAAAATAGGGCTGGAGAGATAGAGAGCCATGCACTACAAGGAGTTTACAGTAAGAACAAGCAAGAGGAGGGAGCTTGTCAACATAACAGAACATGTTGAGAAGATAGTGAGGGAATCGGGAATGAGGAATGGAATAGCTCTGATATTTGTTCCACACGCAACAGCAGCCATAATAGCTAATGAGGACGAGCCACTAATAAGGGAGGACTACCTATGGCTATTCGAGAGAATAGCTCCTGAGAACTTTGGCTATAGCCATAATAGGATTGACAACAATGCCGACTCCCACATGCTGAGCGCTCTATTCAAGCAATTCTACATATTCCCAATAAAAGAGGGAGAACTTGTTAGAGGGAGATGGCAAGAGATAATGCTAGCAGAATTCGACGGCCCCAGAACCAGGAGGATCTCTGTAGCTGTAATAGGATGTGATAAGGGCTCCCAAGATAGTGTGCACTAGGATATAGATCTATCCCTAAGACTAGATATATTTGAGATTGAGATGCTGATCACATGATCTCAGGGCCTAGGTTATGGATTATATATAGCCACATGCTATAGAAATTGGGGTATTCAGGTCTGGCGATAACCCCTAGATATGTCCCCATAGATCAGTTTGTGATCCCAAATATGAGTAGGGTAGGTACTCGAGAAGCCCCGCTCCTTAATATCACCTCCAGGGATTCCCAGGGTCTTTTTTACGGGCTAGGTGCTCTAGATCTCGCATCCCTTATCTCTATCCTTGTATTCATCCTCATCATGGTTATTGCAGTAATCTATATATTCTCAGCAATATCTCCCCAGAGGCTTTCCTCTGGGAGTGCTAGCATTGAGAAGCTCGCAAAGTCTCTGAACGAGGCTAGAGGGGCTAGCGTTGACTACAGGTATGATGGTGCTAAGCTAATCCTCAGGAGGGTATATCTAGAACTTAGGAGGAGAGCCAGGTGTAGCAGTTGCACTCCTAGAGAGCTGGCTAGAGAAGGATATGCTCCTAGAGGTTTTGCGGATCTCTATGAGGATGTCGTTTATGGCAATATCGAGACCGACGTCTATGAGGAGCTAAGGAGGATCGGGCTATACCAAGGGGAGAGGGCTGATGGTAATGGCTAGGCTTTTGATAACCTCTGTGGTAATTATAGCTTTGGTGCTCATAGGTCTAGGGGACATTGCAATCCCTACTATCCAGGCTTATGATCCCCCATCTATCTATAACTACGGGAGAGGAGGATACTCGGAGCTGGTCCACAGGCTAAGGGTTATGGGGTATGAGTTTGATTCTATAGATAACATAGCAAAGCTGAGATTCTACGAGCCATCCAGATGGATCCTCATAATAGCTAGCCCCGACAGAGATATAAACGATCGAGAGGCTGACGAGATACTATCCTGGGTATCATCAGGTGGCAGGGTTGCCATACTAAACGAGCTTGGAACAACAGACTCTATATTATCAAGGTTCGGGATCTACCTTGGAAGACCCGGGGGAGGTGTTGAGACTGTTAGGTGCACCATTGATGGTAAGGAGTACGATGTGATATATAATATATACTCGCCTATGAGAATCAATAATGAGCCTGGACATAGGGTTAACATAATATGCGGATCCCCAGAGTACATCCTCGGCGTCTCAATAGATATGGATAGTGTGATAGTGATTCCTGATTCAAGCATAGCCATAAACGAGGTTCTCCTAAAAGGATATGGAGATAGTAGCCTCGCCTTTCTGCTATCGATAGCCAGGGGGAGAGGTATTCTATTCTATGAGGGTGGAAGAGAATATTTGGTTCTCAGAACATCTTACCTCCTCAAGGCATTGATGATCATCCCATCGATACTATCCTACATGGTTAACACAGCATATGCCCATGGGGCTCTGGCTATATCCATAATGATATCTGTGATCTTTGTATTCGCATCATTCATACTAGCATCAAGCCTTGGGATGGGCTATAGTTCTAGGAGAAGAGGGGTTTCTAAATATAGTACCAAGGATATCATATCCAGGGGTGCTGAGAGGTGGAGGAGACTGGCGAGATAGCCTTTAGAGAGGTTTTCAGCAGGGTTGTTGAGAATGTATCCAGGATCATTGTTGGGAAGAAGTCAGAGATCGAGATGATCCTCGCAGCCCTACTATCAGGGGGGCATGTGATTATAGAGGGAGTACCCGGGGTTGCTAAAACCCTCATGGCAAGAACCATAGCCCAGTCCCTGGGGCTCGAGTTCAGAAGGATCCAGGGGACTCCCGACATGCTCCCAAGCGATATAATAGGTGTAAGCATCTATGACCAGAGAACAGGGGGTTTCGCGTTCAGGAGAGGCCCTATATTCGCAAACATACTATTCATAGATGAGATCAACAGGATACCACCGAAGACCCAGAGCGCTCTTCTAGAGGCTATGCAGGAGCTCCAGGTCACAGTGGATGGGATCGTCCACAGGCTTCCCGAACCCTTCATGGTGATCGCAACCATGAATCCTGTGGAGGTTGAGGGCACATTCCCCCTTCCAGAGGCACAGGTGGATAGATTCATCGCCAGAATCGAGGTTGGCTATCCAGATGTTGAGGAGACAGTCGAGATCCTGAGGAGGGTTGATGGGATCCTCGCAAAACCAACAGAGCCTGTTGTTGGGAGGGAGGATGTTGTTAGGGCTATAAGGGCTGTGAAGAGTGTGAGGGTTGATGAGAATATTCTGAGGTATATCTCACTAATAGTCCAGGCTATAAGGAATAACAGATATGTCAGGCTAGGCCCCTCGCCAAGGGGCGCTATAGCCATCTACATGCTCTCGAGAGCCCTTGCCCTGATCAGAGGGAGGGGCTATGTGACACCCGACGACGTTAAGGCCGTCGTCTACTCAGCCCTCTCCCATAGGATAGCCCTAAGGGATGAGGCTAGGCTTGGGAGGATAACCCCTAGATCTGTTGTGGAGGAGGCCCTATCAACGGTAGATATCCCATGAGGATCACCCTCGCCGGCTTCACAACCCTCCTCTCATCCATTATCCTTGCAATATATTCCCTACACATATCCTCTCTAGAGGCTCTAACACTCTCAGTGTCCCTACTGCTTCTGGTTTTTATGGGGTATAGGGATGTGATCTCCTATAGAGACTCTCTTAGGGGTATCGAGGTTGTGAGGAGAATATCTAGGGAGTATGTTGAGGAGGGCGATGTGGTCGAGATCACGCTGGAGGTTAGGAACACTTCCGACAGACATATACCGAGGATCGAGGTTGAGGACATAGCCCCAGAGCCCTCAAGACCCCTTGACGAGCCCCTCCTAGGGGGATCCCTGCCCCCAGGCTATGTTGCAAGGCTATCCTACAGGCTCTATATACTCTCGCCTGGTAGGTATGAGTTCTCCCAGATTAGTGTGAGGGTGAAGGATCCCCTTGGCTTCTTTGCTGAGGAGAGCGTTGTGGAGCTTAGATCCATGGTGGTTGCGATCCCAAAGATCCTGGCTCTTAGGGAGGGGCTCTCAATAGCCTCTAGATATCCGGGGCTATGGATCAGGGGTATGAGCCTTGGAGGGCTATATGATCTATACAGCTTCAGAGAATACCAGGCTGGGGACGATGCCAGGAAGATAGCTTGGAGGCTATATGCAAAAAGCGGTGTCCTCCTAGTGAGGGAGGATCTATCAGAGTCGAGGGCAAAAGCCCTTGTGATCATAGACATCCCAGAATCCACGTGGCACACTGGAAAAACCCCCAACACCCTAGCAGAACAGCTGGCAAGGATCTCTAGGGGGGCTATAGAGGCCCCCATAAAGAACTACAGCTCCGTTGATGTGGTTATATGTGAGAAACACGCACCAAGAATCATAAGAGGCCTCTGGACTGGGAATAGGGAGAAGATATACACAGTATACTCAAACCTCAAACCCTACAGTGGGTGTGAGACGAGCTTTGTGCTATACAACTCCCTAAAATACCTGGAAATGGGCGCTAAGGATCTAGCGATAGTGATAACATCACCCACAGGACTCGCCGAGACAGACCCCAAAACATTCATCGAAACAATATCTCTGGTAGCAAAGAAAAAATACATTATCATATACACACATGAGGAGGAAGAAAAGGCTGGAGCCATAGGGCTGCTAGAGATAGCGATACCAGCCCTAAAAAACCTTGGATGGGAGATCATACCTGTGAGCAGTAGATGAGCTATTCAATCCCGAGCATCTTCCTATATACCCCCGCTATGTCTATTAGAGTTGCGAACTCCGCCTCCCTGGACTTAACGTGATCCTTTATATATCTTATAAGCCTTTCGAGGAAAACCACCTATGCCCTCACCCAACAACCTCGGGGTGAAACACGAATGTGATAACACCCTCCTCCATGTTCCTAACCATATACTCGAAATCGAGAACCCAGTTCTCCAAAACATCGCTAACAGATCCAAGCCCCTAAAGAACATAGCTCTGGAACCCAACATACTCAAAATGAGGATAGTCATCAAGGCTCCAGCCTACAGATATCTCAACAAGCCTCAAAAGAGAGCCCTTCACAATCCTGCCAACATCGTCTGCATAGACATATAGATAAGGCCTATGGGAGTATAATCATTCACCATAAGGCTCGAATGACCCCACGGTCCTAAAGGACTGAGTTTCGAATTTCTGGGTCTCGGGTGTTAGCATATTTGCCCACCAAGACCCGACCCTCACTAAATAACACTATGAAAACCCTATAAAAAACATACCTTGCCCTAAAGAGCGAGGCTTTCAGGTTTTTTGTAAAACCCTCGTCTTCAGAGACTGGTTGGTTTAGAGTGGTTTGGGGCGTGGATGGGGGGATTGGGTGGATGATGTATAAAGGGACTAGAGATTTATAGAGATTTTATGATACCTATGTTTAGGGGGTGGTTCTCGTTCTCTCCAGGAGGTGCTGAGGATTTTCTGGCTATGGCTTATAAATTTCTATCTAGGCTTCCTGAGACCATGGGTTCGGAGGATATATGCTCGGTAGTGGTCTTGGGCTCGGCTGCCAGATCTTCAGATTTTGTACAGGGGGTTAGCGATATAGATGTTCTAGTCTTGGTGAAGAAGGCTCCGGAGAAGCGTTTATACCACTTAGACTTTATGGGCACCAGGGTTGACGTGACAGTCTTCACTCCGGAGGAGCTAGATCTCTTGATCGAGGATGGTGCTCCCCTGGGCTTCATGCTTAAATATTCGGTGGTCTTGCTAGATCGCGGTTGCTTAGCTATAATAAGATCGAAGCCCAGAATAACTGAGTATACTAGAAAAACCCTGAGGAGATCGATCTTAGCAGCTCTAGGGCTAGCCATAGAAAACTACTACATGAATATGCCTAGGAAATCTGCTTCACACCTCTACCACTCGATAAGGCATCTAGCCAGGTATCTCTACTCGCTCTCGGGGGATGTCGAGGGGTTCCCAATCTCGGATGAGGAGATGCTATCACGGAGCCCAGGGGATCTGAGGAAGCTCCTCAAAGGGCTAATCGAGATGAGGAGGAAAGAGACCAATATAGATGAGCTTAGAAATGCCATTGAGGAGTCGATAGAGCTCGTAACGAGAAAGCTGAGCCTAGAAAAGACAGGGATCGACGCGATAGAGAGACTCTCGAGCAGGCCACTAGCAGTAGTAGCATGTGAGGATTATAAGTGGCTAGCATTTCATGTTGAGATACTGAGCCACACAGGTCTGAAGAGACTAAAGCTCAGAGGATCCGAGGCTGTAGAAATAGAGGATATCTTATGTGATTAGCATGATCGAAAAACCAATCACCCCGGATCCAGGCTATGAGAGGGTTGCCCAGCTATAGGAGTTCTTGGCCTAAATATGCTAAATAACACCATAGAATATGGGATAAGGTGAGCTCTTTGACGGAGCAGTGTGATATCCTTGTTATGAACGCTCGCATCCGCGGCTATCCCCATGATAGAATGTTCAATATAGCAGTCTCCGAGGGCAAAATAGTCTATATAGGTGAGACCAGGCCTTGTAGAGCGTCTATTGAGATAGATGCTGAGGGTAACCTTGTTACTGAGTCTCTTGGAAATCCACATATACATCTATGCAAGGTATATACATTAGATCTCGTGGGGGATGAGGCTCTTAGGCGATATCAGAGTAACATGATGGAGGATTCATTACTGGCGATCGAGGTAGCCAGCCGCGTTAAAGATATATATAAAGAGGATTGGATCTATAGAAACGCTAGAAGGGCTATAGCAGAGATGATAAGGTATGGGGTTCTGCATGTTAGAGCATTCGCCGATACGGATAGCAAGGCTAAGTTAGAAGCTATTAAGGCCCTTCTAAGGCTTAAAGAGGAGCTGAAGAACATTGTAGATCTTCAGGTAGTGGCCTTTCCACAAGAAGGCCTTATACGGGATATGAAGGCATATGAGTACATGACTAAAGCCTTAGAGATGGGGGCAGACGTCGTAGGGGGGATCCCATGGATAGAGTTTGAGGAAGATGTAGAAGAACATATCGAGAGAGCCTTTACCCTTGCGAAGGAGTTCAATAGAGATATAGCGATGCTGACAGACGATGCAGGAGATCCAGGTCTCAGAACAACCGCTAAGCTGGCTAGAGCTACTATAAGGAATCGATGGTTTGGAAGGGTATCAGCCTACCACGCTAGGGCTCTAGCACTATATCCAAAGCCCTATCTAAATAAAGTGATCGAGTTATCTAAGCTAGCGGGCATTTCATACGTCATAGCCCCACATACAGGTCCTCTACACGCCCCCTATAAGTCTATGTTAGAGTCAGGAATCAATGTATCGCTAGGGCAGGACGATATCGAAGATGCATACTACCCATATGGCAGGGGCAATATGTTAGAGGTAGCATTCCTCGCTAGCCACATAACAAGGTCTATGGGGGCGAGCGATATAGAGACACTCATTGACATGATAACTTGGAGAGCTAAGGTAGCCATGAACCTAGCTAGATGCGGTCTTAATGTAGGGTGCGAAGCTCTCATAGTAGTGCATAGGGCTTCAACTACGCGTGAAGCCATATCGAGGCACGAATTGCCGCTATATGTTATAAGAGGCAGCAAAATACTAGCAGAAAATAAGGTAAAGTCAAGGCTCTATATATAGTCAGTAACCCCGATAATAGGCTTTATCACTTTCAATGCCCGCTCCCGGCGTCATAGCAAGGTGTTTGAAGCCAGCGGTTCAAACTGCTATCGGGATTCGGGGTTGATAGATGCTCTTTAGGAGCTGTTCCAGGTTTTATGTTAATTTAAATGTTTGTTAGAGATTTTAGTAGAGCCCCGCAATGAGGGTGAAGACCCAAGAGGGGCTCACATGCAATCCATAAACCCAGGATGCGGGAGTTCCCCCACAGCAATGAACCAGAGACCCCGATGAGGGTGGAGCTGTGGGTAGGGGTCACTCAGAGCGGGTTGATACAGATGATGCTACGCGACAATGAAAGCCCTGCCAGATGCTCATAACTTATAACTTTTATTTCTCATCATGTTCATAGGGATCTTTTGATCCCAATAGGTTCACCAGTGTGGTGTCGAGCCCGACACCGCAGGGATCTAGCATATATTGAGCAGAAATAAATATAATTCATGGATATCTGGTCTCTTCCGATTTCAACCCCTCTTGCTGCTGCGGGAGGGTTTATGGCCTAACGATCTATTGCTTATCTGATTATAAGCTTTTTAAGGCCTTTATGATGTTTGGAGAAGCTCTATAGTCTCTGATGATAAGGATTTGCTAACCTCTCAATAGCTATGGGGGTTAACCCTGAGCCAGAGGCTATAGAGCTCCTCGAGAAATATAGGTTGGTTCAGAACTACTCTATATACACGATACTGAGTCTGGATCTGAGGAGCATTGGGGAGGTTCATCAAATACTATAGAGAGTAGAGAGATTAGTTCGGGCCTCCGTCTAAGATAGTCATCGACTGCTATAGAGATGCTTTAGCGAATGCAAAGGCTTGGAGGAGGAATCCATATAGAGGTAAACGCCCGAGCGTTAAGATGTTTAGCATGCTATTACACCAAGCTCAGGCTATAGAAACAAAGAGAGCTATGTAGAGATCATAGGAGGGGTTAGACTAAAGATCATTGGCTGGAATAGAAGGTATGACCAATACTATAATAGAGAGGCAAGGCCTGTCTACAGAGGTGGGAGGATGATGCTGTGAATATCTAAAAAGATACCGAGGCCCAAGCAATACAACCTAGAGACGTTACAGCCATAGACATCAATGAGCGGAAAATAGTCTATGGGGATGACAGGATAAACAAAGAGATAGGCATGGCCATTGATAAGGCATATAGGTGGAGGCTCCTAGCTGAAAGACTTCAGAGGAGATACTCATCATCTAGGTATCCAGCCTGGAGGAGGGGAGGAGGGATCCTAAACAGGATTAGATCATATCATAGGAAGGTTAGGAACATTCTTGAGGAGTGGGCTAGGAATGTATCACTGAAGATCGTGGGGCTCTCTTTGAGGCTTGGATACGCTGTCGCTAGAGAAAATCTAACGGGGCTGATAAAAGCTTTAAGGAAGATGCCGAAGGATCACAGGACAAAACTGATCATAATGGGATATTCGAGGCTTGGTAGGTGGATAGACTGGCAGGCTATGAAGCACGGAGCACCAATAGTTATAGTAGATCCCAGGGGCACATCCTCTGAGTGTCCTAACTGTGATTCCAAGCTTGAGGAAAACGGATATAGAAGATTGAGATGCCCTAGCTGTGGCTTCGAAGCAGATAGAGACATTGTTGGAAAGCTAAACACTAGGAAGAGAGCCCTCGAGATACTGGGGATCAAAGCAGATTTCGGGGAGCTCCGCACCCTCCAGATGACAGATGTAAACCCAAATAGATGTGGGGAATCAATGAAACGCTCTGAGGCGAGGGGGTTTGATGATGATCTGAGGAGCCCTCGCCCCTTAAGGGCGGGTGGAGGTCAGTTATACTATAAAAATTAGACATATAATAATTTATTTAGGATAGAATGCAAATTGCGTTTAATTTAGATATACAGCGGGCTTATCCCGGTTTCTTCAAATACTAGCTATGGTGGAGTGAGAGAATTAGGCTTGTTTAAAAGGTTTTTGATGGTCTTCAGCTATGCTGACTGCTATTCTATGTAGACTGGCTCTGTTTTCCTGGATCTTTTCCGGTTGTCATGGTATATGCTATCCTGTATACGTCTATCTCGCTTCTATCCAGTACTGCTGCTATTCTGCCTCCGTATATTATTGCGATTCTATCACTTATCTCTACCAGCTCGTCTAGGTCTGATGAGTAGTATAGGATCGCCTTCCCCTTGTTCCTCTCGCTGATTACTAGCTGTTTTAGCTGTGCTGTTGTGGCTATGTCGAGACCCTTGCTGGGGTTGTAGAGGAGCAGTATTCTTGGCTCTATGTGAAGCTCTCTGGCCAATACTATCTTCTGCTTTGTACCCCCGGAGAGTGTTGATGTCCTCTGCTCGGGCTTCTCGATCTTTATCATATAGGCTCTCACTAGGTTTTTGAACACGTTCTTAATCCTCTCTAGATCTAGTATAAAGCCCCCTCTGGTATATCTGGAGGATGTTGTTGGCAATATGACTATGTTCTTGAAAGCTGGGTACTCGATCACTAGGGCTAGGTTGGGATCTTCTGGCACATAGGCAACACCGAGATCTCTAATCTCTCTTGGCGAGAGGTCTGTGGAGTTAGTGTCATCAATAACTATAGAGCCCTTCAGAGGTTTTCTAAGCCCCGCTATAGCCTCGAAAAGCTCCCTCTGGCCATTCCCCTCAACACCGGCTATGCCGAGGATCTCACCATAGAATAAATCAAGATCGACACCTCTAACAGAGATCTGGCCAAGATCCCCACCAACATAGAGACCCCTAATAGATAGAGCAACCCTCCTCGCACCAGGCTTAGGAGACACACTAGAAACACTCCGGGGAACCTCCCTCTCGCCAACAATGAGCCTCACAAGATCCTCTCTAGAAAAATCCATAGTATAGCCTCTAGCAACAACCCTCCCAGCCCTGAGAACAGTGATCCTGTCAGTTATAGAGAGAACCTCATCAATCCTGTGAGAAACAAACAACGCAGAAACACCGGAGGAGACAACCCTCCTAAGGGAATCAAAGAGCCTCTCAGCCTCAATCCTAGTGAGAAAAGTCGTTGGCTCATCCATAATAAGAACTCTAGCCCCGAGTGAGAGAGCCTTGACAATCTCAACCCTCTGCCTCTCACCATAGGAGAGCTTATAGACAGGAACATCAGGAGGCATCTCAAAACCAAATCTCCCAGCAACCTCCACAGCCTCCCTATACACAGAATCCCTGGAAACACCAAGGCCAGACATTCTAGCAAGCACAAGATTCTCAGAAACACTCAGGGTTGGAATGAGAGAAAGCTCCTGGTGAACCATAGTAATCCCAAACCTAATAGCATCCCTAGGACTCCTAAATCGAACCTCCCTACCATTAACATAGATCTTACCAGCATCAGGCCTCAACTGACCATATATAATCCTACACAGAGTAGTCTTGCCTGAGCCATTCTCACCAAGAAGACCGTGGATCTCTGATCTATAGAGCTCCAGGCTAACCCCATCATTAGCAACAACACTGCCAAATCTCTTAATAATCCCCTCAACCCTCAAAACAGCATCGGGCGAGCCCCTCTGATCCTGCATATCACACCCTCTGAGAAATAGTCCAGAAATAACAATAATAAAAATAATCGCCCGCCCATCGTTTGTCCCTAGAGGGTGGGTTGTGATTGGGATATCCTCTAGGGGGCTTTCACCTCGTATAAGGATTTGGGTATCCCTATGAGTTCATGGGTGGCTATCGAGCCCAATGGCACGGGGCTATCATCTAGGGGTGCCTACCCGGGCTTGGAGCAATGCCCCACAGCTTGGAGGTCATTGATATCATTAAGCATTTTGGGAGGCTACGAATAGCTGGGAGCATGATTTGCCAGATAATCTAATAACCTCGAAAGATCTTAATTATCATAAATCACCATGAAGATGGTTTCTGCCCCAACACCAGCAAGCACTATTGAGAGAAACAAGACAAAACAAACATAACCTTATAAGCTCTGGATACCCACTATCCCTGAGGGATATAATGGGGCTTAAGGCTCTATCAACACAGACAGCAGGGCTAATAGTGGTTATAGTGATACTAGCTGGTGTAGCAGCATACGGCTGGGCAAGATCGCCAGCAACTGTTACTGTAACAAACATTGTTGAGAGAACAGCTGCTGCGGCAACAATAACAGCAGAAAGGATCGTTACAGTAACACAGGCGGGAGCAGCATCCCCACTCTCAGGGTTAAAGGTAGCTCTAATAATGCCAATAGACCCATCAGACCTGTCGTGGAACTACGCTGCAAACGAATCCCTCGCAAAGCTTCAGAGGCTCTATGGGTTCAAGCTAGATGTATATACAAACCTATTCGATGGAACAAAGGCCGAGCCAGTGGCGGTGAGACTTGCTAGGGAGGGCTATGATGTGATAGTTCTCCAAGGGATCCAGTATATGGAGATGGCCCAAAAAATAGCACCTCAGTATTCAAACACTCTGCTCGTTTGCGTAGACTGCTTCCAGATCGGGGCCCCCAATGTCTATAACATATGGATGACCCTGGAGGAGGGGGCTTTCGTTTTGGGCATAGCAGCAGGGCTTCTCACAAAGAGCAACGTAATAGGCCTCATAGGAGGTGGAAGGGTTCCATCAATATGGGCCGGGCACGAGGCGTTCAAGGCAGGAGTGCTCCTGGTTAATCCAAATGCTAGGTTCCTCGAATACTACGCACCCCTATCATGGGCAGATGTTGCGGGGGCTAGAAAGGCTGCCGAGGATATGATAGCCAGAGGTGCTGATATTATATTCTCCAGCGGAGATGGCATAGATGTTGGTGTCTCGCTAGCTGCAGGCGAGAAGAAAGTCTGGTTCACAACAGTCTATGCAGACATACCAAGGATCAAGCCCATGGACACGCTGCTAGGATCTATAGTGTTCAACTGGGATATAGTGTACTCCAAAGCCCTTAGAGACAAGGTGACCGGAGAGTGGAGATATGGATTCCTAACAGCAACAATGGCTTCAGGAATAGTGAAGGTTAGCCTCGGACCCCAGGTTCCTGATGATGTTAAGAGAAAGGCTCTTGAGTATCAGAACATGATATTAATGGGCCTGATCAAGATATACTTCGACGTAGATCCTGCTAAAAAGACCTTCAAATGCTTCGATGACCCAAACCTCCCTGAGTGCAAACCCACGGCTGCTAAGATAACATTCAAATGATTTTTTTGCATCTCAATATTATCAGCCGGGTGTTATAACTAACTGTTAGAAATGGTGGTCAGAATGGCTAGAGGATCTATCGTGGTTATAGCATCATACTCAGGAATACTAGCTGCAGGTCTCCTAGGGGTCTCGATGGTAGCATCTCTATATGGGATCGGAATGCTGGACTCCATGAGGATCCTGATCACGTCTCCCTTCTCGGATCTGCTTCACTTCTCAGAGATCTTCGTGAGATTCATAGCAATATACACAATAGCACTTGGGGTCTCGATAGCATTGAAGGCGGGCCTTTGGAACATAGGTGGTGAGGGGCAGTTCCTAGTGGGGGCTGTGATGGCTTTATATATAGCAAAGGCTATCCAGGCGCCGTATCCCCAACTAGCGATGACAATAATGATCCTCGGAGCATCTCTTGCAGCAATGCTCTGGGCCCTCCCACCAGCTTTTCTAAAGGCTAGGTTCGGTGTAAACGAGATAGTAACAACACTTATGCTAAACATAGTTGCTGCGAGCTTCACACTCTACGCCCTAGACGGCCCTATAAGGGGGCAGGCATCCTATGGCTATCTACTATCAGATGTCCTGCCCCCAAGCCTTAGATTCCCGGTTCTCCTCAGAATCCCTATGCAGACCAGCACAGGGATCGAGTGGGTCGATACAAGACTGAGCTACTCTATATTCGTAACAATAGCGTTAGCGGTGGTGCTCTATATAGCCATAGAGAGATCCCCCTTGGATATCCACCTAGGCGTTGTTGGGAAGGACTGGAGGATAGCATCATATGCAGGGATAAATGTCTTCAGAGTCGTTGTTCTAACAATGCTCCTGGCAGGGGCCCTGGCAGGACTCTCGGGGGCTCTCCATGTGATGGGTGTGCTATATAGATTCGATTCTGGACAGATAGACCACGGATTCGGCTACCTAGCTGTTCTAGCAGCAGCACTAGGGAGATCCAGGATCCCACTAACAGCACTAACATCCCTCCTTATATCAATCCTAGTAGTAGGGGGCGAATCACTATTGGTAACGATAGGGGCTACATACGCCATAACATGGGTAGCTGTGGGGCTCATGATGATAGCAATACCAATAGCAGAGAAAATAGTGGGTGAGAAGAGATGATACCACCAGAGCTTGTGAAAACCCTAGAGCTCCTAGCAACACCATCAATACTAGCAGTATCACTCGCAGTATCACTAAGACTCCTCCCAGTAATACTCTATGCAAGCATGGGCGAGCTGATAACAGAGAAGAGCGGTGTTCTAAACCTAGGGGTAGAGGGGATCATGCTCATAGGAGCATTCGCAGCATTTATAGTGACGCAGAGATATGGAGACCCCCTAGCAGGGCTTCTAACAGCCATAGCAATAGGCTCGCTCGTATCTATGGCATACGCATACATGGCAGTTGCCCTTGGAGTAAACCAGGCAGTTGCCGGCTTGGGCCTCTGGCTCTTCGGCCTGGGAACCACGGGTGTGCTATACTTCACAGCCTCCCAGGTTGGGGTTTCTGTGAAAACCCTTGGAAGCCCTCTAAGCGTTTCCGATATAGCCAGGGTTGTTGGCTATAGAGAGGCTGCGGAGCTCCTGGTATCGATAACAAACCCGCTGGTTATAGCATCACTAGCCCTTGTCCCAGCAACATATCTCGTGCTCAGAAAAACAGTAGTTGGGCTCATGATAGAGGCTGCTGGCGAGGATCCCATGGCCGCCGACGCCCTGGGGATTAATGTCCAGAGGGTGAGAATCATCTCAACAATCTATGGGGGCACCATGGCCGCCCTAGCGGGAGCCTATCTATCGATATCATACCTAGGGGACTTCAGATATGGAATGACAGCCGGCAGAGGTTTCATGGCCCTCGCAATGATCTATGCAGGCAGCTGGGATCCATTGAGAACATTCATAGCATCACTATTCCTCTCATACGTGGATGCCCTGCAGCTGAGCATAGCATCAAGCAGCCTGGATCTTGCTAGGAGATATTACTTCTTCAACATGATACCATATATAGCTGTGATAATACTGATAATAATCCTCGGCAGAAGGGCTAGACCCCCTGCTGGCTTGATGAAGCCCTTCAAAAAGCCCTAGTAGCCCTCAGAGCCCTTGGATCCATATTTATAACCCCCCTCTCCAGCATGGATATTATCTCCCCATCGCTATAGCCAACCTCCCTGAGGATCTCGAAGCCATGCTCCCCCAGAAGCGGGGGTGGTCTCGAGATCCTCCCTGGTGTTAGGCTCATCTTGAGGGGGGTTCCAAGGCTCTTGAATCTTCCGATTATGGGGTGATCCATGTCGATCACCATTCCTCTATGGAGAACCTGGGGGTCTCTCAGTGCATCGCCAACCCTGTTCACAGGAGCCGCCGGGATCCCGGCTCTCTCGAGGATCCCTAGCCACTCTCCCGTTGTCTTCTCCCTGAACGTCCTCTCAAGCTCCCCTATCAATAGATCCCTGTTCCTAACCCTATCAGGGTTTGTCGAGAACCTGGGATCTTTTAGCAGATCCTCCCTCCCAATAGCCCTTGCAAAGATCTGCCACAGTTTGTCATTCCCGACAGCGACAACTATATAGCCATCCCTTGTGGCGAGGGCCTGGTAGGGGGCTATGCTTGGATGTGCAGAGCCAAGTCTCTCGGGGTTTCTGCCTGTTGTTAGATAACTGAGGGCCTGGTGAGATAGGATCAGGATCTGTGTGTCGAGGAGAGAGATATCTATATACTGCCCCTCCCCACTCCTATCCCTATGGTATAGAGCTGCGAGGATGGATACTGCAGCCATGATACCTGTGGTTATATCTGCAATAGGAACCCCGAACTTCACAGGAGGCCTTCCAGGCTCTCCGGTTATGTCCATCAAGCCGCTCATTGCTAGGGCTATCAAGTCATACCCAGGCTTATCCCTATAGGGCCCATTCTGCCCGAAGCCCGAGATGCTGCAGTATATAATCCTAGGGTTTATCTTGGAGAGCCTCTCATAGCCAATCCCGAGCTTCTCAGCAGTCCCGGGCCTGAAGTTCTCCACAACAACATCGGAGACCCTAACAAGCTTTTCTATAATATCCAGCGCCCCAGGCTTCTTCAAATCGATCGCTATGCTCCTCTTATTCCTATTAACACTTATGAAATAGGCAGAAACACCCCCAATATCGGGAGGCATCCAGTGCCTAGACTCATCACCCTCAGGAGGCTCTACCTTTATAACATCAGCCCCGAGATCTCCTAGTAACATTGTGCAGAAAGGACCAGCCATAGCCCTCGTGAAATCCAGAACCCTTATACCCTCTAGCGGAGCTCTTGACAATATATACACCAACCATCGTTTATATAGGAAACATATAACCCTGGATACTCTAACAATCCATGGCGTTTCTATGCTGGAGAAGGGTTCTAGATATGTTGGAAAGCCTGTTGAGAGGTTCGATGTCGAGAAGGTATATGGAGGCGCTCTATACGCCAGCGACCTGGATTTGTCAGGCATGCTGTGGATCAAGCTAGTATCGGCGCCATACGCCCACGCGGTGATAAAGAAGATAAACTACTCTGAAGCCCTCAAGATCCCAGGGGTTGTTGCTGTATTCACAGGAGAGGATTTCCCATATAAGGTCGGGATCTATGCGGCAGACAGGGACGTGCTGGCCAGAGGCAAGATCCTATACTATGGGCACCCAGTAGCAGCTATAGTTGCCGAGAGCCTGGACACAGCCGAGAAGGCCTCCGAGAATATAGATATAGAGGCGGAGCCCATAGAGCCAGTGCTAACAATAGAGAGAGCCCTATCACCAGAAGCACCCCTTATCCACGAGAAGCTTGGCGAGTATAGGAGGGCTACATTTATAAACCCAGTGCCTGGCACGAATATAGCTAACAGGGTTAAACTGAGGATGGGCGACGCTCTAAGGGCTATCGAGGGGGCTGATGTGGTTGTTGAGGAGACATATAGATCGGATCCGCAGTCCCACGCATATATGGAACCATGGGCAGGAGCAGCTAGAGTTAGAAGCGATGGCACCATAGAGGTCTGGTCATCACACCAATCACCATTTGCAGTTAGAAATCTCCTAGCAATGTCCCTCGGAATCCCTGTGGGCAGGATAGTGGTTCACCACCTATACACAGGAGGAGGCTTTGGGGGGAAGGCTGGGCTCCTTCTCGAGCACATACCGGTGCTCATATCAATGAAGCTCGGAGGAGCGCCTGTATTCCTATCCCTCAATAGGGAGGAGAACTTCTACTACATGGCCCAGAAGCCCGGCTTCCTATTCAAGATGAGAACAGGGGCCTCAAAAGATGGGAGGCTTTTGGCCCACATAGGAGAGTACTATCTAGATGCTGGAGCATATGCAGACTATACAGTGAATGTTATAAGATCTTCGACATTCATGGCAACAGGGCCCTATGAGATACCCCACATACATGTAGACGGCTATGCTGTGTATACAAACAAGGTGCCAACAACAGCCTTCAGAGGCTTCGGGGTTCTTGAGCTTACATCAGCCTTTGAACAGCAGATCGATATACTGGCTGAGAAGCTCGGGATAGATCCTGTGGAGCTTAGGATCAGAAACGCCCTCAAGCCTGGATACTCGCTAACACCAACCCAGGAGATCCTTGCGGAAGACGCTGGAGCCCCTGCAGAGGTTATTAGAAGGGCTGCCGAGCTGATAGAGTTCAGCAGACCCCCAGGGAGATCCCCAGAGCCCTGGAGGATCAGGGGTAAGGGGATTGCGGCTGCATGGAAAGGGCCTGTGCAGCCACCTAACGCTTCTTCATCAGCTATTGTGAAGCTAAACGAAGACGGATCCGTGGATGTTTTGGTAGGAACAGGAGAGTTTGGGCAGGGAACTATAGTGGGCCTAGCACAGATCGTTGCTGAGGAGCTGGGGATACCGATCGAGAGGGTTAGGATCTCACCATATAGATCGACAGACGGCGTCCCCTACACATGGCAGACGGTAGGCAGCAGGGGGCTCTACAGCGATGGGCAGGCCCTTATAAGGGCTCTCCAGGATCTAAAGGAACAGATAAGGGAGATAGCTGCAAAGGTTTTCAAGGTATTCAAGGACGAGATAGAGATCAGGGATGGAAAGGCATGCGTCTCAGGAAGGCCGAGAGAGTGTCTATCCCTTGAGCAGATAGCCCTTGGATACACATTCCCAAGCGGTGAGACAATACATGGCCCCCTGATAGGGAGGGGAACCCATGTCCCGTCGGGCACAACATATCTAGACCCAGAAACTGGCAGAGGGAATCCGAAGCCCTTCGTGACATTCATAGCAGGGGCTGTGGAGGTGGAGGTAGATCTAGTGACACTCCAGGTTAGGGTTTTAAAAGCTGCCCTAGTTGCTGACACTCCAATAATAAACCCAGGCCTCGCCCTGGGACAAGTATATGGGGGCGTTGTTATGGGCATAGGTCTCGCCTTGAAGGAGGCTATAGAGTTCGATGAGACTGGTGCTATAAGGAATGCTAGCTTCCTCGAATACAGGATCCCGAGGGTTGAGGACATGCCCCCAGAGATCCTTTTCGAGAGCCTGGGAATCCCCCAGAGGAATGCCCCATATGGTGCAAAGGGTATTGGGGAGCTCACAGCCCTCCCATGGCAGGCTGCGATAGCTAACGCGATATATAGAGCAATAGGCGTGAGGATCAAGGAGTACCCAATAACACCCGAGAGGCTCCTCAGAGCTATAAGGGAGCAGAGACCAGATCTTCTCGATATGCTTAGAAAAAACCTCATGGGGTGATCAGATGGCCCTAGTTTTCAGAACAACGATCCCAGATGTAGAGTATATAGCCCCAGCTACTATAGAGGAGCTCGTTGAGATCAAGGCTAGATATGGTGATAAAGCCGCAATACTAGCCGGTGGGACTGTTATCCTCAGCCTGCTGAGAATGGGGCTTAGATACGAGTATCTAGTCGATATCAAGAGAGTGAGGGAGCTGGCATCTATAGAGCATAGCGAGGGGAAGGGCATATCCATAGGCTCTGCAGTAAGGCTTAGAGAGATCGAGGAGAACAGCGTGATAAGGGATAGATACGGGGTTCTCTGGGAGGCTGTGAGACAGATCGGGGATCATCATCTCAGAAACAGAGCAACGATTGGGGGCAATATATTGAACCCAACTCTCCAGGCCGACACGATCCCGCCGCTGCTTGTTCTGGGAGCATATGTTGACATAATATCCATAAGAGGTGTTAGGAGAGTACCCCTGAAGAGCCTTGTTAGCGGGGATCAGAGCCTGGGATCCGATGAGATCCTTGCAAGGATATATATACCAGAGCCTCCTAGGGGCTCTAGGGGTGGGTACTTCAAGGTCTGGTGGATCATGGGGATCGCAGCCCATATCGAGAGGATCGATAGCCTTGGCGAGAGGAGGGTGAGGATAGCATATACTTCAGCCTCCAAAAAACCCCTACTCATCGAAGACCTGGACGAGATCTTCAGGCAGGATAAAAGCCCAGGGGATCTTATAAGGGAGGCTATTGAGCATATTAGGATAAGGATAGACCCACCAACAGATCCCAGAGCGTCTAGGGAGTATAGGGAACACCTAGTTGAGTTTGGAACAGCATATCTCCTCAGAAGACTTCTGAGCATGGGGTGATCTCTTGAGAATAACCCTCACAGTAAATGGTAGGAGAAGAGTGCTGGATGTGAAGCCCAGCGAGAGGCTGATAGATGTGCTTAGAAATAGGCTGGGGATAAAGAGCGTTAAGGCTGGATGCCTAGTGGGGGACTGCGGGATATGCACAGTGCTTGTCGATGGAAAGCCATTGAAATCCTGTCTAGTTCTGGCAGCTGAGGCCAGCGGATCTAGCATAACAACCCTAGAAGGACTCTCGGATAATATGAGGCCATCCCATGTTCAGAGGGCATTTGTAAGAGCCTTCGGATACCAGTGCGGGTTCTGCACACCAGCATTTGTGCTAACAGCCCACTGGATTGTTGAGAACATGCTCAACGCCTCAGACGAGGAGATCATGGGTGTGCTTAATAGCATAACATGCAGATGCACAGGGTATAGGCAGATCCTTGATGCTGTTAAGCTTGCTATAAAGATGAAGAAGGGTGAGGCTTGATGGATAGCCAAGAAAGGATTGGGGGCATAAAGGAGGAGATCGAGAGAGCCAACAGCACAGCTGTTGAGAGGATTATGGAGTCAGAGCCATACTGGGTTGATATGGAGCTATCTATAAAAGCCATCCCCGGTATGAGGGATTACATGCTACTCCATGCAGGGCCCCCCATAAAATATGAGAGGGCTTCGGGTCCCTTGAGAGGGGCTCTCATAGGGGCGGCAATCTATGAGGGGTGGGCCAGCTCTCCTGAGGAGGCTGATAGAATGCTTAGAAGGGGGGAAATTGTTATCAAGCCTGCTCATCACCTCAGCTCTGTAGGCCCCATGGCAGGTGTGATCTCTCCAAGAATGCCGGTGTATATAGTTAGGGATCGAAGGAATCCGGAGAGATATGCATACTCCAATATGAATGAGGGCATTGGGAGGGTTCTCAGATATGGTGTTTATGATAGAGATGTTATAGATAGGCTTAGGTGGATGGAGAGGGTTCTCTATCCAGTGCTTAGAGAGGCTATAAGGGCTATGAGGAGGGATGATAAGGAGGGCCTTGACATCAAGTCCCTCATAGCACAGGCTATACACATGGGTGATGACTGCCACAACAGACTTGTAGCCGCTACTACCCTCTTTATAAAGGAGATGGCTCCCTACATCTTCTCAACAGATTTCGAGAGATCCTTGGTTAGGGAGGCATATAGCTTCATATATGGAAATCCGTTCACAACCCTCAACATAGTTATGGCGGGGGCTAAGGTGATGACCATGTCCGCCCATGGGGTTAAGTATAGCACGATAGTAACGGTTATGGCTAGGAATGGAACGGAGTTTGGGATAAGGGTGAGCGGGCTTGGGGATGAGTGGTTCACAGCACCAGCACCTGTGCCTAAGGGCGTGTGGTTCCCGGGATATTCGGAGAAGGATGCCAACCCAGATATAGGGGATTCGGCGATAACAGAGACAGCAGGCTTCGGAGGCTTTGCAATGGCAGCAGCCCCGGCTATCGTAAGCTGGGTTGGAGGGTCTGTGGAGTTCGCTGTTGAGAATACGAGGAGGATGTACCAGATCACATATGCGAAGCATAGATACTTCACAATACCATATCTAGAGATGCAGGGCACACCAACGGGGATAGATATTAGGAAGGTGGTAGCGACCGGGATAACGCCCACGATAAACACGGGCATAGCCCATAGAGAGCCTAATAAGGGGCAGATAGGGGCTGGAATAGTTACAATGCCGATAGAGCCTTTCAAAACCGCTCTCAGAAGATTTGCAGAGGTATATGGGCTATAGCATCTATGAAGAATATCCCAGCGTACTCGATAGGCTGGATAGCTAAGGAGTATATTATGAATAACAAGACCTTCAAAGTCCACAGCGTGTTTCCGAAAGGCGTCTACGTAGAGCTTGGCGGAGATATAGTTTTCGATATAGCTATCTCTAGGGTTAGGTCGGAGGCTGGGATAACCATTAATCCAGATACTTACTCATGGTGGCTGGTAGATCTGAGTAGATATATCTCTAGGGGAGACCGAGTTATCGTAGACGGAGATCTAATAGCTCTTGAAAATACACTGGAAATCGATCTTGGGGATGCTGAAGTATATATAGCTGACACTATGAGGAGGGGAAAAATATGTGGGGCTACATATAACAAGGAAGACTTTGAATGGCTGGCCAGAAAGACCGCCAACATAGCTATCCTACTAGAAAAGCTATCCGCTGAGGAAGCTGAAGCTCTAAACGAGATCATAAGAAAGATCCGTAGAATAGCTGGGGAAGGCAACATAGGTGAAGATCTATTCGAAATACTTAGAGAATATATAGGATTAGGAAGAGGCTTAACCCCGATTTTCGACGACTTTGCATCAGGAATATTAACGATCTACAATAGCTTGGCAATCAGATGTAGCGGAAAAAGACCGCTGGAGCTTAACATAGAAGATCTTAAGAGAACAACAGATATATCAAAATACATATTAAGAAACGCAGTCAAAGGAGCGATCTACGAGCCAATAGAAAAAATCCTATCAGCAGATAATAGATATGAAATGCTAGAGCATATAATAGATCTGCTAAGTATAGGACACAGCTCTGGAGCAGCATTCAGCCTAGGAGTAATAGCAGGCCTAATGATTTCCATATGATGCCATTTGCACTTTCGATTCAATAAGAATTAAATTTAAAGCCGAACAGCGCTAAGAACGCTTAATTACAGGAGTTATTAGTTTGTTCTTGCAGAAGTTTCCATATATACTATAGCATCTTTATTGATATTGATTTAATAGTTAATAAAAACACTATTTTATTCCTAGTTAAAGTTTATTAACCGTCACATATTACTAAAAATCGATATGGCGATCAAGTTCTTCCATTCTATAGTAGAATTGCTGATCTATTTGTTTTGTGTTTTGCTTCAATATTATCTACCTTATCCGCTTATAAGCGAAGATCCGGCCTTCGATCTGTTGTTTTTTGTTAGCTGGGTTGGTGTGGTGTTAGCTTTATTTCTCCCAGCCCTATTCCTCTGCTCCTGCCTATCCCCAGCATCTGTGCTAGCTCCATGGTTTTCACGACTATTTCCTCCACCTCTTCGCATGCTATTTTGAACCTCATCCTCCCCTTGAAGCCTGTGTCTGTTTTCGACTTTCCATCCCCCCTCTTCCCAGTCTCCAGGACGACAGATCTTATTTTAGCCATCTCCACCCCTGTGCATGCCTCTGCCTTCAGTGCGAATAGAGCTTCATACCGCCTAGCAGACTCCTCGTCGCATGGCTTCGGAAGCCTGAGCTCTGGAGGTGCTATGGAGTTCCAGAGCTTCAGGGAGTATGCTAGGATAGACCCTGGCGTCGGGATCCTAAATAGCTCTACTTCCTTACCGCTGCCCCCATTGCTATTGCTGTACATTATGATCTTAGATGATATGAGGGCTGGGGTCAGGAGCTCCACGTAGAACCTTCCGCCGCCTCTGAGCCCCAGGCTAGACATCCTGTGAACCTCTATAGACTCCACCCAGTACAGGATCCTGCCGAATGGGGTGTCCACGTAGCCCTCCAAATCCGGGTCTATCGAAGCCCCGCCGGCTGGGGAGAGGCACACCCTGCCATAGTAGATCTCGCCGGGCTTTAGGATCTGGTGCTTTGAGTTGTATAGCGAATACATCCTCCTCCCTAGGCTGTTGGAGAGCATTGATATGAATAGGGGCTTATACCTATCCCTAGATAGTATGAGTTCTCTATGGCTCCTCAACACCTTCTGGATTGCAATGCTCTTGAGCACCCTAGACGTAAAAGGGTATATCCTGATAACCTCCTCTGGGGTGATCGAGATGCTGATGCAGTAGACCTCCCTATCTCCTCCTATCATGGGCGACCCTCCCGTCGCACTCGTTGAGGATAGCCGCTACAGCCACCGCTGCCAGCTTCTAGAAGGCATCGGTATACCCCTGCATCTCTCCGAGTAGCCCGCTGGCATTTGTCGCAGCTAGAACTATATCTCCCCTCCCGATCAGGTTTGCCACCCCTCCCACGAGATTCCTGGCCTCCCGGGTCTCGAACAGATCTATCTTCCCCCTCAGCATAGCCTGGAGATCCTCGGCGCAGGGAGGCCATATGCTGATGTCTGTAACCGACGATAGATCATCCCTTAGCCTCTCAAGCTCCCTTTGGAAGTAGTGATGCCCGAGTATGGGGACTAGCAAGGTTGTTCTCAAAACCTCATCCCCGACTTCCCAGTCGGGCCTTTGGATCGCTGTGGCTACGAGCTTATAGCCCTTCACGTCGTGCCCGCTGAATTCCTCACACTCCTTATCGCATCTCTCCTGGTAGATCTTGTCTGCCTTTCCTATGTCGTGTAGGAGGCACGAGGCTACGATTAGATCCCTGATATAGCCCTTAGGCTTGTTATATTCCCTAGCGATCTTAAAGGCCACGGGATCTAGGAGCCTAAGCCCCGCGCAGCATTCGGCAACCTCGGCTAGGTGCCCCGCTAGATCCTCAGCCCTCTCCCCCTTCTTGTATGCATAGCAGCCCCTCACCTTCCCTATACACCTCCTTCAAGATCAGGATGCCCCCAGCGACCACCCCACGCCTAGATCCTTTCCTCATGTGCGCAATTACCAGGCTCCTATATAGCCTGCCAGGCGATTCCAAATTTTTCCTTATATCTTCCCATAGCTCCTTAACATCTTCGCCGCTTCTAACGCCTAGCCGCTTTTCCGAGTCATATGCCTCCTCGACAACCTCTATGTAGACGCTGACGTGTTTGGCGCACTTCTCGACCTCCCACGCCTCAAGCGTGATCATCCTCTCCAGGATCTGCCCCGAATCCGCATCCCCTTCCCGGCCCTCGATGAAAGCCTGCACCAATAGGCTCCTCCTGGCTGGCGATCCCTCGCTGAGCAAGTACTTCGTGATTTTTTCCTGACGCACGAAGAATGGGTAGAAGAGGTCGAAGAGCTTCATAGCCTCCCTCCCCACCCCCTTTATCTCCGTTTTCTCCGCATCCGCATCTATGAGCCTCCCATAGCCCTCAGCCCCTCCAAAGCTGAACGGGATCCTCCAGCTTATCTTTGGATTTATCTTAGAAAGCTTTTCTACCTCCTTCAACACGTATTCCTCGGATCTATGCTCTACGATGAAAACCTCGGGGGGCTCTTCACAGGGCTTATCCACGTCCCTGCAGACCCTGCCGCTCCACTGCACTATAGATGTGAAGTCAGGCGCCTCGACTATAAGCGAATCGAAGCTCGCATCGACCCCAGCGTTTATAACTGGGGTTGCCACTAGGGCGAAGGCTCTGTCCGATGATTTCAGCAGGGTTTCAACTTCTGACAGCACCCTCCCCCTGTCGCCAAGTGTTAGCCCTGCGTGTAGGATGCGAGCTTCTACCCCCTTCTCCCTAAGCCCTCTATATATATTTACGGCCCTCGCAATGCTCCTCATGCCTATCAAAACCCTCCTCCCAGCCTTCACGAGCTCCTCCGCGCTGCTTACAACATTCTCCTCCCTTATTTTATGCGTCTTCCACTCTATGGCTGATGCCTTCTCGATGAATTCCCCGCCGTCGATCTCAACGTCGCACCTCCCCCCTATCCCGTCCCCTTCTAGGCATGCTGTTACCACCTCCTCTCTTTTTAGCTTGATCCACTCTATGTGGCTCTCATGAATAGTTGCGCTCATCAGTATGAGGGGAACCCTGGCCCCTCGGGCGTATCTAGCTAGGAGGGCTGTAGACGCTATAGCCCTAGGATTTCCTGACATGTAGTAGGCCTCATCGAGGAAGAGTGCAGATGTGAATATCCTGGCCAGCGGGGATGCGTAGTGCCTATTACTCTTGAAAGCCTCCGCCAGCAATTCTACTATAGAATGGAAGGACTTCTCTACTATGGGGTGAGGTCATGCACACTTCTTTAGCATCTCCACTACTCCTGGATCCCCTGCCAAGAGGATCCCGTGTCTCGCTATTTCCTCGATTATCCTCCGCCTCTCGTGGCACATTTTCATAATTTCCTCTAGCGTGTAGACTCTCGGCTCCACGTCTATTCCCAGCTTCGTCTCTATGTAGTTCGCTGAACGATCAATGATCCTCCTCGGGTCCTCCCTCACGACGATGACAACGTCTGCGTCTGAGAAGGCCGTGTGATCCCCCCTCGCGAGGGATCCTATCAACACTATGGCCAGCACGTTTTCGCTCTTCTTGCTCAACGCGTACTCCCTGAGCCTCTTAAGAACCGCATCGCGATCAAGCCTGAAGACCCTTACTTCTGACAAAGTCGATCACCATCCTGGCGTACTTAACAGCCCTCTCGGCGTCTTCCCGAGAGTAGTAGTCCGCAGGGGCTCCCTCAACGTGAAAGTTGGGGTATCTCGTAGGGCCGTAGTGCCTGTCCAACTCCCTAGCCTTGTCAATGAGCTCTCTAGGGGGCTTGTGCTCTTCGGGGAGCTCCTCGAGCAAGCGGGAGACGGAGTGTCCCCAGACCTCCATTCCGAGGTGCTGGTAGAGGGCTTTGACTGCTTTCTCAGCCGCCTGTTGAGCCACAAAACAAGCCCATTCATAGTAGTCCGCATCCATGATCCTCTCCGCAAGCTCCAGATCCCTGAGGGACTGCCTGAACCAGTCTCTCGCTCGAGAAACCACGCTTATGCACCATCTTATCTCAATTATTACTTCGCATGAGGGGGTTAAAACAGGCTAGCTACGCGCCTAGAAGCATCCTCCCTTTTTCGCCTTGGATAATGAAGATCCCGAGCCTAGGATCTAGGATCGATCTTATGCAATGCGATCCGCAAGGACCCCATAGGAGAAGCTCTTGCCCACGAGAAATCATGTGGATAGGATCGAGATCAGAGGAAAGATCTACAAGATATCCGCGGTGGATGCTGCCAACCCTGTATTCTTTTTGAGAGCTAAGGATCCAGAGTTGACTGGCACAGAAACCCTGGGGAGATAGATAACAGGGCTATAAGATCTAGGGTTGCAGAGCTAATACAGCTAGCTGATAAAGCAGAGGAGGCAAACATCAAAGCCCCACTCCCGCATCAATAGCCATAATAGGCGAGAAAAGAGATTACAAAGAAATTAAAAGCCCTGTCCCTTTTAGAAAGGGTAGGAGGTCACTTCGCTAGCCAAGATGATAGCTTCTCTGGATCTATGTTTCCGCCTGTAATCATGGCTATTACTTTCAAGCCGCGGATTCTATCCCTTATTTTATAGGCGGCGGCGAGCGAAGCAGCTCCTGCAGGCTCTGCCATGATCCCCTCGAGCTCTGCTAGCAGCTTTACTGCCCTTATTATCTCCTCATCCGATACTAGAACTATATCATCGATCCTATCTATGAGGATGCTGAAGGGAAGCTCATAGGCCCTGGCTGTTGCTAGGCCCTCTGCTATAGTGTTCGCCGATCCCGTGCTGACAAGTTTTTTCTGTTTCCACGATAGGTAGAAGCTAGGTGCTCCCTCTGCTTGAACCCCTATAACCTTTATCGATGGATCAGCGCTCTTGGCAACGATCACAGCGCCGCTGGCCCCGGACCCGCCTCCAATAGGGTTTATTATTATATCCACATCAGGTAGATCCTCTATGTTCTCTAGATGCATAGTAGCCACCCCCGGGTATAGGAGAGGCTCGTTTATCGGGTGTATATAGAGCATCCCCCTCTCCTCTGCAAGCTTCTCTGCATATTCTCTAGCCTCTTCAAATATAGACCCGTGGAATATGATCTCCGCTCCCAGGTCTCTTAACGCCTCAACCTTTGTCCTCGATATATTGTGAGGCATAACGACCGTTGCCTTCACACCATATATAGATGCTGAACATGCTATTGATTGCGCGTGATTACCCATCGAAGCTGTTATAACCCCTCTCCTAGACGCTTCATCAGCCTTTATACTCATATAGTACAGCCCTCCCCTAACCTTAAAAGATCTCGTTATTTGGGTGTTCTCCAGCTTCAAATATATATCTAAACCAAGGATCTTTGATAGTCTTCTCGAATATCTTAAGGGTGTTCTAACTATGTGCCTTGATATAGAGGTCCTCGCCCTATAAACGTCCCTAAGACTATAGAACGTCAAGGACACATCCTTATTCCCTTGTTAGTCATTGCCTCTAATAAGTCTTCTCCATTTAATGCGGATCCTCATATTTTATAACCCCCTCGAAAACTTTGATATGGTGTTTCAGATGTCAATATACTTCGGCAATTGGAGACCTAGGCAAGGGAATATCCTTGAGGAGTTTCTGGCCGAGATCCTGACTAGGGGTAAGCCTAGATATGATTGGAGTAGATCTATAGATTGGTCTAGAGCCAGGGTATATGATCTCTCACAACCGCTGAGCGTTAACACACCCCCGTTTCCTACCTATCCACCATTTGAGATCAAATGGATCAAGACTGTGCAGGAGCACGGCGTCAATGCTCAGTATATACAGACACCCTTCCACATTGGAACCCATATGGATGGGCCTCTCCACTTCGACACCGCTGGGCTCGATATAGCCTCAATACCGATCGAGTATTGGATTGGAGAGGGTGTTATAGTAGATATAAGTGACGAGGTAGGGGATCTAGATATATACACCTCGGATATGGTGGAGAGGAAGCTAAAATCCTATAACCTATCGCTCAAACCCTTCGATATCCTAGTAATACATACTGGCTATAGCAGATATGCTTGGTATAAGGCTGAGGCAAATCCTGTGAGGTATATGCTCAAACACCCAGGCCCTATGAAGGAGTTTGCGGATTGGCTGATCAGGAATAGGATTAGGTGGACAGCTGTTGACGCAGTCTCGCAGGATCATCCCCTTAACACGGTTATCAGAAGGGTTAGATCAGATATCGTGGCAGAGTTTAAGAGAAAGTTTGGGAGGGATGTGGATGAGGTGATGCCGTGGCCTGAGAATTATCAGCTGATGCACACATACTTATTCCCAAAGGGTATACTCCATGTGGAGAATGCTGGGGGGGATATAGATAAGGTTCTCAATAGAAGGTGCTTGATAGCAGCTTTCCCAGATAAAATTGCCGGTGCCGAGGCAGCCTTCTGCAGGCTCGTTGCTATATGCTCTGACTAGCAGGCGAGATGAACAATGCCGAGGATCGTTAACATAGTTAAGAAAGGGCTTTACAGGGATTCTGTGCAGCTCCTCCACATAAGCGACCAGGTAAGGAGACTCGAAGGTGTTCTTAATGCAATGATTGCTATGGGGACTAAGCTTAACAAAGAGATCCTCGCTAGAGAGGGTCTCCTAACCCCCGAGGGTAGGGATGCTAGTGAGAATGATCTTGTTATAGCTTTGAAGATATCAGATCTAGCAGATCTAAACGGGATCCTTGCCAGAGTAGAAGATCTGCTCTCGAAAACCCCTACACAGGATCTAGAGATCTACAGCGATCTAGATTATGCCCTCGACTCTAACAGAGATATAAACCTAGCACTAGTATCGGTTCCAGGCCAATATGCTAGAGAAGTCGTTATGAAGCTCCTAGATAGAGGGCTTCATATTCACCTCTTCAGCAATCACGTGCCCATAGAACATGAGGTGGAGATGAAGAGATATGCCGTTGAAAAGGGGCTCCTTCTAATGGGGCCAGAGGCAGGGACATCTATAATATCAGGAGTTGCCATAGCCTTTGCAAACCAGGTTAGAAGAGGGCCTGTAGGCATTATATCAGCATCTGGCACCGGCCTTCAAGAAGTCAGCGTCCTTCTACATAGGATCGGCCTCGGCATATCCCACGGGATCGGTGTTGGGGGCAGGGATCTCAGTAGAGAGGTGGAGGGCATAATGACACTTTTCTCGATAGAGGTTCTCGAGAGGGATCCAGCAACGGGGGTTATAGTGGTTATATCAAAGCCCCCCTCGCAGGATGTTACGAGAAGGGTTATTGAGAGGATCAAGGCTGGTGGTAAGGGATATGTGACATGCTTCATAGGAGGCGAGATACTGGATATAGGGGAGAAGCACAGAGGGAGGGTTATACAGACAAGAACACTCCACGGGGCAGCCCTAGAGACTACAAGGCTGGCGAAGTCCCAGCTATATTGGGAGGCTAGGAGGATGCTTGGAATCGATGAGAAGATCCTCAATAAGATCGAGGACGGGATCTCTAGGCTTAGAGAGGGGCAGAGATATGTTAGAGGACTCTATGTAGGAGGAACCCTAGCATATGAGGCAATGTATATACTAAAGGAATATGTGGGGGATATATACTCAAACACCCCCCTAAAGGAGGAGTACAGGCTAGATAATCCGTGGACTAGTAGGGAGAACACAATAGTAGATCTAGGGGGAAGCGAGTTCACAGAGGGGAGACCCCACCCTATGATAGATCCTAGCATAAGGGTTTCTAGGATAGCTGAGGAGGCCAGAGACCCGGAGGTTGCTGTGATCATGTTGGACTTCATACTAGGCTATGGATCCCACAGCGACCCTGTGGGAGCTCACCTAGATGCTCTTAGGAGGGCGATCGAGAGCTCTAGATCTAGCGGTAGGGAGCTCATAGTGCTAGCACACATTGTTGGGACAGACAGCGATCCCCAGAACATGGCACTCCAGAGAGAGATCCTCGAGAGACTCGGGGTCGTGGTTCTGCCGACAAACGCCATGATGGCACTAGCAGCTGCAATGATCACCATGGGGAGGGCTGATAAAGAATTTATAGAGGAATTCGAGGAGAAATACCTAGTGGGGTTCTAACATGCAACCCGACGTCGAGAAGGCTCTAGAGCTTCTGAGAAGCAGGCCGAGGGTTCTTAGCATAGGGCTGGAGCACTTTTCGAGAGAGCTCAGGAGGCAGGGTGCCAGGGTAGTCCATGTAAGCTGGCAGCCTAGGCAGAGACTTGAGAGGGATCTCGAGGAGATCCTCTCAAAGATACTATGATCAGCCTCTAACAGCTTATTAGTCACCTCCACCATATAGACATAGTGGCTATAATGCCGAGGATAAGGGTTGTCAGGCTCCAGGTCGAGGGTGGGAAGGCCACCCCAGCTCCTCCCCTAGGCCCTACCCTCCAACAGCTCGGGCTCGATGTTGCAAGGGTTGTTGATGAGATCAACACGGCCACCAAGATCTATGAGGGCCTCGAGGTTAGGGTTGATGTGGTCATTGATCTAGATAGCAAGGAGTATAACATAAAGGTTAAGCTCCCAACAACAACAAGTCTCCTACTAAGGGCTGCTGGTGCTGAGAAGCCCTCCGGGGATCCGGGTCACAATAAGGTGGGGGATCTCGATATAGAGAAGATCATAGGGATAGCTATTCTCAAGAAGCCCGAGCTCAATGCAAAGAGCCTCAGGGCTGCTGTGAAGACAATCCTTGGGACTGCTAAGAGCATAGGGATCACGGTCAGCGGCAAGGATCCCAGGGATGTTCAGAAGGAGATCGATAAGGGCTTATATGACGAGACACTGAGAAAATATGAGGATAGATGGAAAACATAATAGGGGGTGATGGTCGATGCCATCAAAGGAGATCCTTGTGGAGAGAATCTCAGAAGCCCTCAAGCTGGGAGGTGGCAGGAGATTCAAGCAAAGCGTCGAGCTTGTAGTGGTGTTCAAGGGCATAGATCCCAAGTCTCCGAAAGCCAGGTTCAGGGATCCCGTGTTCCTTCCAAAGGGTCTTGGCAAGAGCCCTAGGATATGTGTTATCGCTGATGGCGATACCCTTATAAGGGCTAGGAGTGCTGGTGCAGATCTAGTCCTATCTAGGGAGGAGCTCCAGAAGCTCAGCAAGAAGCAAGCTAAGAAGATAGCCTCTGAATGCGACTGGATCCTTGTCAGAACCGATCTCATGGGGCTTGCTGGAAGAATACTCGGGCCCGCCCTAGGGCCTAGGGGCAAGGCACCAATCCCCCTGGATATGAATGCCGATATCAACTCGATCACGAGGTACTATAGATCCGTCTCCAGGCTTAGGAACAAGGAGCAGCCATTCGTATCGGGGATCATAGGTACTGAGGATATGAGCCCAGAGGATCTTGCCGAGAACGCCCTGGCGGTTATAAACTTCATAGAGAATAAGCTCGAGCAGCCCTTATCAGTCTCCGCTAAAAAGATTATTGTGAAAACAACTATGGGTGTGCCTGTGGAGGTGCCACCGTGATGAGGGGGAGAACCAGGAGACTCTATGAGAAGGCTCTTGAGGAGATGAGTAGGAAGAGGCCTGAGAGGTTTAGGAGAAATGTTGAGGCTAAGAAGGAGATGGCGAGCGAGGTGAAGAAGATCCTCGAGGGGTCTAGGAGCTTTGTCATAGCATCAGCAGTAGGCCTCCCAGGACAGCAGTTCCTCGAGATAAAGAAGAAGCTAGAGTCCCAGGGCCTTATGATAAGGATGATCAAGGGGAGTGTGTTTCTAAAGGCTGCATCCGAGCTGGGGCTGAGGGGTGTTGATAAGCTCGAGCCCATGCTATCTAACCCATCTCTCTTCATATTCTCGGATAGGCATAACGTTTTCGAGCTGGGGAGCCTTATTAAGAGTATAAAGACATATAGGAAGGCAAAGCCTGGGGAGAAGACCGATGCGGAGATAGTGATACCGGCAGGCCCTACTGGGATACCTCCGGGGCCCATGATAAGTGTCTTCGGAAGGCTGAAGATCCCTGTGCAGCCTAGGGGATCAGAGATCCATGTTATAAGAGACACGGTGGTTGCAAAGCCAGGGCAGGAGATAAGCCCGGAGCTGGCATCACTCCTAAACAAGCTGGGGATAACGCCATTCATAGTGAGGCTCAACGTGCTGGCAGGATACGAGAATGGAATAATAGTGCCTGGAGAGAGCCTCGTGCTAGACATAGAGGGCACTAGAGAGATGCTGAGAGAGGCCGCAACAAGGGCCATGGGGCTTGCTGTAGAGATAGTGGTGCCAGATAGATACGTGCTCGAGGCCGCTATAAGGAGAGCATATATGAGGGCATCAACCCTAACAATAGAGCTCGGGATAGTAACCCCGGAGAATGCTCCAGAGATCCTAAGGAGGGCATATGCTAGAGCGCTAAGAGTAGCAGCAGAGATCCAGAAGCTAGTAGATCTTGGGGTAAAGATAGAGACACCAAAGCCTCACGAGGAGAAGAAAGAAGAGAAGAGAGAGGAGGAGAAAGAAGAGGCTGGGGAGGAGAAGAAAGAGGTATCTGAGGAGGAGCTCGAGCAGGGTCTCTCAGCACTATTCGGATAAAGAGGATATGCACGTTTTTATCAGCTACCCGCTATACCCTAGCCTGGCCGAGCCTTGTTCTAATACTTCTATCCATGCCTATGATCAGGATCGCAAGATTATATACTATTGAGAGTGCTAGAATGCTCTGAGCAAGGCCTATGCTATCCGCCATTAATGTGGATGCGTAGGATCCTATCGGCGATATTATTGATATAAACATTAACCTAACCCCAAAAACCCTACCGTTTGCCCCTACACTTTCATTTCAATCATTTTATGTAATCATGATTGGGTGTAGGGGCTTAGCCCTCAGCCACCTACCAGTCTTGAGGGTAGGTGGGTCATGGGGCTCCTTCGAGCCCAACGGCATGGGGCTCACATCTCCAGCCCTCTACCAACCCTTGGGGCAGCGCCCCCATCGGGTTGGTAGTCAATCCTGTCCCCGTTGATACTTTATGCTT
>Ga0101942_100172_pt1 | contig 39288 bp, 43 predicted proteins | sample DewCreD2012metaG_4_FD_75243 | JGI IMG/M metagenome (GOLD analysis project Ga0101942, IMG submission 75243) | Hot spring sediment bacterial and archeal communities from British Columbia, Canada, to study Microbial Dark Matter (Phase II) - Dewar... ...
GCATCTAAGGGGGTTCTGGCCCCTTATTGCTATAATAACAGATGTAAGCCCGAATAGGGGAACCTATGATCCGCCGGTAAGATGGCTGTGCTCCAGCCCTTTCAAGGAGAGGAAGAGGTCAGCAGTTTTAATCTATAGCTGCTCTCCCTCAGTCTCGGAGATCTTCTTCATTTGCCTTATATACATTTCATAGAGCTCCTTCTCCGTTGTGGCATCCTCGGGCTTTTTATCTGGTCTCCATCTGATGAACCTAGGGAATCTTATCGATATACCGGCGCCTTCTCTCACAGAGTCTCTGCAACACGTGTGTAGAGGCGATAGGGTTAGCTCGGCTCCTATTATCTCCATAACGAGCTGTGGAACTACCCACACATCTGGCTCTATATCTGACACAACCCTTGGGTGTCTGTGGTTTATTATGAGGGGCTGGAGCATCTTGTTCATCTCAGCAAGATCCTGGTCTGTGAAGCCTGTCCCAACCTTGCACACTGTTTTAAAAACATCGTTCTGGGGGTCGTATGCTGCCAGCAGCACAGTCCCGAAGAGCCCTGCTCTTCTTCCCCTTCCATAGAATGCTCCCACAACAACTAGATCCACGCTGTCTATCATCTCGCTCTTATAGTCCCTCTTATATTTTATCCACAGCCACCCTCTAGCTCCTGCCTGGTAGACCGCCTTCTGGTGGGTTGCCTTGACAACAACGCCCTCGCAGCCGTCCTCAACAGCTTTTAGGAAGAATCTATCAAGCTCTTCAGGATCATCGGTCACTATGTAGCTAGCTATCGAGAAGCTGGGGCTCTGATCAACTATTCTCTCAAGAACCTCCCTCCTATATGGTAGAGGCTTTCCAGTAAGATCTTCTCCATCAACGTATAGGGCATCGAATAGCCTTACAACAACTGGGTATTTCCTGGCTATATTCTCTATATCGTGCTTCCTCTTCCTATGCATAAGCTCCTGGAAGGGCTTCATCTCACCTGTCTCTGGATCTATAGCTACTATCTCCCCCTCGACGATAGTCTCTCCAGCCTTGATCTGCTTCCTAGCCATTGCAACAACATCCGGGTATTGGTGTGTTATGTTCTCAAGCCTCCTAGAGAATATATATATTGTATCGCCCTTCTTATGGATCTGCGCCCTCTCGCCATCATACTTATACTCTACAATACCCTTCCCACCAACCTTCTCGAGGATCTCCTTAGCGTTATCAAGCCTCTCAGCAAGCATGGGTCTTATTGGTATGCCAACCTCTGGTGTTAGCCTCTTAAGAGCCTCGATCCCCTCCCTAGCCAGGATTGAGGCTATGTTACCGAGATCAGCCCTCAGGTTATATGCCCTCTCAACAATGGGTCTCATAGCATCGCTCCCACCAAAGGCTATTGCCAGTGCATCTAGGATTGTTGCGTCGCCAACACCAAGCCTTAGATTCCCCTCGACAAGCCTAACAATATACTTATCCTCCCTAGGCGATGCATCGTGGAGTAGAGATACGAGGATCTTTATCTTGAGATCCCTCGAGCCCTCACCAACAAGCCTGGCAATCTTGACGAGGGAGTTATAGACCTCAGATACGGTGAGCTTCCTAGCCTGGCCGCCCATGAAGGATACAAGCCCCCCAGCCTGCCCCCTCCTAGAGGCCTTGAGATACTCAGCAACCCTCCCGAGATCCCCGTGCTTCTTATATAGCCTCTCAACCTCAGCCTCAGGAACAGAGAGGGCTAGGGAGAGGGCCTTTATAAGTAGCTTCTCGCCAACACCAAGCTCCGGCTCCCCCCTCCACTGTGGCCATAGCTCGCCCTGGACTAGATATACAATCTTATCAATATCCCCTGGGTCGGCCTTCTTAAATAGATCCGTTAGTATAGCTGTAAGCTGGAGCCTACTACTGGTAGTCTCAAGCCTCTCAAATACCTCTGCCACAACCTCAAAGTACATATTACTACCAATATGATTCATGGATAGCATCAATATATTATTTATAAACAACGAGCCTTACAAAGATGTCGACACATGATCTTAATAATAATAGAGCCCTAGCCATCTCTCACTATGGGGGACTCCAACGGCTAGGGAGGATCTTCTTAAGAGGATCTCTGAGAGGCCTCTTCTTCAGATAGCACTAGATCTCATAGATCTCGAATATGCAGCCAAGCTTGCAGAGACGGCATCTAAGGCTGGCTTCGATATAATAGAGGTTGGGACACCCCTTCTAAAGACCCACGGCGTTGAGGCTATATCGAGGATAAAGAGGGTATCCGGGAACTCGATCGTAATGGTTGACACGAAGACAGCTGATGCGGGAGCCTTTGAGGCAGAGATCGTTGGAGGCTCTGGGGGCGATGCTATGAGCGTCCTAGCCATAGCTGGTAACGATGTCATAGTGGAGACTATCTCCAGAGCTAGGGATCTAGGGGTATCTGTATGGGCCGATATGATCCATGTGGTAGATCCCGTTAAGAGGGCTGGCGAGCTTAGAGACATCGGTGTTGATCTTTTGATCATGCATGTAGGTGTTGATATACAGAAGAGAAGAGGCATAACAATCGAGAGCCTTGAGAGGGAGATAAGAGAGATCATAGAGTCTGGATACCGAGTCGCCGTAGCAGGCGGGATAAGGGGCGAGGCTATTAGTAAGATGGCTAGCCTCGGAGCATCGGTTATAATAATAGGGGGTTGGATAACTAGACACCACACACCTAGCGAGAGGATATATGAGGCTGTGAGGATCCTGAAATCCTCTCTTGGGAGATAATCTGATCAGTATACTCGCCAAGCTCAGCAATGCTCGGCTTATTCCTGGCAAGCCATTCAAGGGCTCTCGAGACCTCTATTGCCGTGTCTGGGTGAAGGAGTAGGGGGATGTTCATATCAGCAAGGGTTCTCCTAACTCTATAGTCCCTATCTAATGTATAGCCACTAGTTATGCTGAGATCTATTTTTCCACCAATAATAGCATCTATAGTCTCGCCATGGCTCAGCACTCTATCAGCTCCGGGAACCTCAGCTCCTTCTAGCGTGTATATCTCATATAGTCTGCCAAGGGTTTTTGCAGCATCTCCTAGAAGATCTAGATCCCTGTGTATATAGCTATACACAAGAATAGACCTTCTAGGAACCCTGTTGGGGTATGCCGATAGCCAGCTCTTTATAAGGGCATCCTCATAGCTATAGCCCATGCTAGCAACCTCCCCGGTGCTTCTCATCTCAGGACCTAGGAATGGATGGGCACCCCTTATCCTTGCCCATGAGAACTGGGGTGTCTTGACAGCCCACGCCCTGCTCGGTGGTTCGAAGAACTCCTCCCCTATGCTGAAGCCCTCGCCAAGTGTTGCTATTACAGCAAGCTCTGCCAGGTTTATACCCTTAGCCTTGCTTGAGAACGGCATCGACCTGCTGGCTCTCAGGTTGAGCTCTATAACATAAACTCTCCCGTTTTTCACTATATATTGTATATTGAATGGCCCGCATATAGATAGCTCTCTAGCAAGCATCACAGCTATCTCCCTTATCCTCTTAATAGAACCTGGATCCAGCCTTCTAGGAGGGATAACCATCATGGCATCACCACTATGAACCCCGGCTCTCTCTATATGCTCTATAACAACCCCAACCACACGGCCCTTCCCATCGGCTACAGCGTCTACCTCAGCCTCTATCCCTCCATCTATGAATCTACTTATAGTAACTGAATGCTCTCTAGAAACCCTGGCGGCTTTTCTGAGATACTCCTCGAGCTCCTTATCGCTATATGCTATAGCCATTGTTGTCCCGCTGAGAACATAGCTGGGCCTAACAATAACTGGGTAGCCTATCTCTCTAGCAGCTCTTATGGCATCATCTATCGATGATACCCCAGCCCAGCTTGGCTGGTCTATGCCCAGCCTGTCTAGTAGGGAGCTGAACTTAGCCCTATCCTCTGCTATATCAACGCTATAACCCCTAGTCCCAGCTATTCTGAGGCCCTTCTCCTCGAGCTTTTTGGCAAGGTTGTTTGCAATCTGGCCCCCGACTGATGCTACTATATAGTCAAACCTCTCCTTAGCATTTATATCAAGTATCCTCTCTAGGGTTATCTCTTCGAAGTATAGCTTGTCAGAGATATCCCAGTCTGTGCTCACAGTCTCAGGGTTATAGTTTATCATGGCAACCCTATAGCCCATCTTCTTAGCATAGATTGCATAGTTCACAGCTGCCCAGTCAAACTCTACAGAGACACCTATTCTAAAGACCCCCGGGCCTATCACAAGGATCTTTCTTCCATCCTCTCTAAAATTGAGATCATCCTCGTGCCCTCCATAGGTTGCATATAGATAATTGGTTTGTGCAGGCCACTCAGCTGCTAGGGTATCTATCTGCTTTACAGCTGGAAGACCTGCTATCCTGATCCTCTCATCCCTAACTCTCTCGGGATCTATTCCTATAGCCCTAGCGATCTGCTCGTCTGAGAACCCCATGATCTTGGCCTCCTGGATCAACTCCCTATTCCACAGAACCTGCGGCCCCTCCCTCCTGAGCCTCTCATAGAGCTCCACAATATCTTTAACAACCCTTAGGAAGAACCTATCTATACCAGTGATCCTGTAGATCTCATTAACATCAACTCCGAGCCTGAAGGCCTTGGCAGCCCATAGAGGCCAGTATGGCCTTCTATACCTGAGAGCCTCTAGGATCTCTTCTAGTCTATGGCTCTCCTCATAGAAAGGCCCGCCTACAACACCTGGTTCCCCTATATCTAGCATTCTGATAGCCTTTTGGATTGCCTCGTGTATATTCCTCCCAATAGCCATCACCTCGCCCACGCTCATCATCTCACTCCCAAGCCTGTGATCTGCTCCAACGAACTTCTCAAGATCCCACCTCGGTATCTTGACAACAACATAGTCAAGGCTTGGCTCGAAGAGGGCTGATGTCCTCATCGTTATCTTGTTCATAAGCTCATCCAGGGTGTATCCTAGGGCTAGCTTTGCAGCCATATAAGCAAGGGGATAGCCTGTGGCTTTACTGGCCAGCGCACTGGATCTAGACATCCTTGGGTTTGTCTCTATAACATAGTGCCTTTCACTCTCAGGATCGAATGCGACCTGCACATTACATTCACCAATTAGATTTATAACCCTAGCGACCATTCTAGAGGCTTCCCTTCCGATATAGTACTCCCTGTTGGTTAGCGTCTGGCATGGCGCGACAACAATAGATTCCCCTGTGTGAACACCCATGGGATCCATGTTCTCTAAACAGGCTACCGAGACTGAGTTGCCCTTCTTATCTCTCATGATCTCGTATTCGATCTCTTTCCAGTGCTTGAGATACTTCTCAACAAGAACACTCTTAACAAGCCCTGCGTGGGCAAAAGCCCTGTGGATCTTTGATCTGAAGTCATCCCTATCATGTGCAACAAAAGAGCCTCCTCCTCCAAGGTTAAAGCTAACTCTAACAATAACAGGATAGCCTATACTCTCAGCAGCATCCATAGCCTCCTCAGGCGATAAGGCGTTCATGCTCGGGGGAACAGGGATCCCGTTTGAGATCATGGTGCTTCTAAAGAGACCCCTCTCGAGAGCAATCTCTATCCCCTCTATAGGTGTTCCAAGAACCCTGACACCGTATTTATCGAGAACTCCCGATCTCCATAGAGCAACCCCCGCGCTAAGGGCTGTCTGGCCCCCAAAGCCTATCATTATGCCATCAGGTCTCTCACGCTCTATAACTCCCTCTATATACTCGGGGGATACTGGCAGGATATATACCCTGTCTGCGAATAGATGGCTGGTCTGTATAGTAGCTATGTTTGGGTTAACTAGTATAGTCTTTATACCCTCCTCTTTGAGGGCCTTGAGCGCCTGGGATCCTGAGTAGTCGAACTCTGCTGCCTCGGCTATCTTTATACCACCGCTACCCAGCACAAGAACCGAGGAGACACTTTCCCGAGGCAAAAGCCCACATATTAGATTTTACCGAGGCTTATAAGAAATATCGAAACAATTATTAGAAGATCATGGGGGTATCATATAGCTCTTTTATAGATCCTCCATAGGGTTATGTTTATATATAAAAACAGAATCGGATTTGCTATAAAAGCAATGGAACACAAAACCACAAGCTAGTCTAGCTTGAAGACCCATCCCTCCAGTTTGTATGCCGAGTCCCAGAATAGATACTCATATATAGAGCTTATCCTAAAGCTTCTAGCAATGCTAGCCCAAAGATCCCTATCGGCTCTTGATAGCACGCTATCAGCAATCTCGAGAACCGCTCTAACTATTGATTCATATATTGCTGAGGAGTATGTGTCTATCCATCTCTTATAGAGAGGATTGGGAGAACTCCTCTTCTCGAGGTGCTTACCAACCTCCAGGTAGATCCAGTAGCATGGTAGGATGGCAGCTATAGCCTCCTCATAGCTCTCCTCAGCAGCAACCCTGAGCAGGTGGCTTGTATATGCATAGTTAACAGGTGAGGGAGGGGTTTTCGATAGATCTTCCTCCGAAATCCCCCACTCTCTAAGAAATGATCTGTGGAGGCTCTTCTCAACCTCTATAGCTGTTCTAGCATGCTCCGAGAACATAGAGATCCAATCCTCTCTCCTAGACCTTGATGCTAGCCTTGCAAGGGCTCTTGAGAAGTCCCTTAGATATAGGTAATCCTGGATCACGTAGTACCTGAATGATTCAACCCTTAGATCTCCACTAGATAGCCCCCTTATAAACGGGTGTTCGAGTATTGCGCTAAAGATATCTGTAATACCGCTCCAAAGCCTAGCAGTAGGCTTCTCCATGTATCATCAAACAAAATTAAAACCAGTATCTTATAAACCTATCTATAGGTAGTCTATAGCACGGAGCCTTGGTTTTGCGAGAACCGGAGCCCTAGATCTTAGATATCACCTGGCCCAAACAATAGGTAGACAGTTGCCATGGTCTCTTAGCATTTGGGAAGTGATGCCCTAAGTATAGATTATTACGATAAAGGGTCTCATGTTCTGCTGCAGAATGCTTGGGACACTGATCTTAGACTATATCTAACTCCATATTCTCGATATGCTCGCCGCATAGGCTCCAGGCTCTTATCTCTCTGCTTGGTATGCTCATGATCAGCCAGGGGATTGGCCATAGCCTCATCCCATCAGCATCCCTCTGGCTCGGGATGCTCGGGTGCTCTATATGTGTGTGGTATATTCCGACAAGATCTAGTCCTGCGCTCCTAGCCATATTATATGCAATAATAACATCCCTAGGATCCATGAGGAACTCATGCTTACTCCCAAGAATATTCCTAGCTGGGATGATATCTATAGCCTCTACCATATCCCCCCTATAGAGGCCTATGAGAAAGCCACAAACCTCTTCTCTCTCCGAAGCGCTTAGGGCTATCTTCTCGATAGCATTCCTCCTAATAGCTATCTTTTTGTAGCACTTGAGAAAGCCCTCCTCACCTCTTGTGGGAGCTTGTCATACTCGATCTCTTCAGCACCCTCGGTGTTCTGCTCCCATACAAGCTCCTCCTCTCCCTTCTTATAGACATGCTTCCTCAGCTTCTCTATAACTATGAATGTCTTGCCATCAGGAGATCTCCTAACCTCTACTAGATAGTCCTCCCCCTTCCTGGTGACTAGGTATCTACCCTCGGCGTTTGTTTTTATCAATCCAAGCCCCATAATATGATATTGATTAATCCTAATAAGCGACCAACCAGCCTCCTCCCAACTCTAGAGAGGCTTTCAGTTGCAACTGCACATTGGATTATAAGCACGGCTCTCAGGCATCTTATATTGTGTTTAGTGGGACTATTTCTAATGATCCTCTGGGTGTTCCACAGGCCAAGATCTTTAACTGTATTAATGGCTTTGGCTATAATAGAGCTTGTTGATATATAATTCTGGAGAAATGCTCCGGGTGTTGGTGCTGGATGGATGTGAAGAGGAGGAGGATAAAGGTTCTTGTAGACACATGGGGAGAGATTATGCTGAGATCTGGTGAGGGGCTTAGTAGAGGTGGTATAGTTGAGATTCTTAGGGAGAACTATAAGAGATCCGGTGTCGAGCCTCTGAGGGGTGCTGCGAATCCTAGTGATATATATGAGAAAGATCTGATAGCGTTATATGTTATAGGGGTTGAGGGGCTTGGTATAGAGTCTGAGATTCCAAAGCCGGTGCTAGAGCAATTTGAGCCAGAGAGGAAATATCTGAGGGCATTAGAGATAATATTTAGCCAGGAGCAGGAGGGTCTTAGGGAGAAGCTTGTGGAGCTCTTTGGACACAGCCTAGATTCATCAACGATATCCAAGATCTTCAGGGCAGAGCTTATCAGATACTACTACGGCTTCAAACAAAGGGATGATATGCCCAAGATAATATCGATCCTCTCGAGGAAGTTCCCTGAGGAGGAGAAGACATTCAAAAGACTAACAAAGTTCTATATAGCAATCAAAGTCGCCGAGGCAATAATAAGGGGAGACGTGAGGGACTGGGCAACAAAGGAGGCTCTAAAGCAGGCTATAGCTGTAGAGCTCGGAAGCCCCAAAGCCCTTCCAGATGATGGGTATATATCGAAGATAATGCAAACAGTATTTGGTGTAAAGCCTTCTAAATATGGAAAAATACTCAGACTGGATGAGAGGAATAGGGAGAAGGGCCAGCTAGAATGAGGATCTTAGAGCTATATCTATAAATCCTCCTTAGTATATAAGATGGTTTTTAGAGATCCCATCTATCGTGGGTGTTAAAAACCCTGGTTCTCTATTAGTTATTGAGGCTATTCTCTTTGGAATCTGTTAGAGAACCCAGATCCAGGTCTGTTGAGATGCTGTGCAAGGGCAAGAGGTATGCTTTCTCGAAGGTCTATATAGACTTTGGAGATAGATCTATTGTTAGAGATCTCTTACTACACCCAGGAGCCGTTGTTATAATACCTCTGCTAAACAGGGAGGAGATCATAATGCTCAGGCAATATAGACCAGGGCCCTCGAAGTGGATCATAGAGCTTCCTGCGGGAACTCTAGAAGGTGGCGAGACCCCTATAGATACAGCTAGGAGAGAGCTTTTGGAGGAGACCGGGTATAGGGCTGGGGCTATGAGGGAGCTCTTTAGAATGTATAGCTCCCCGGGAGTCTCTACAGAGATCCTATATGTCTTTCTAGCAGAGGATCTCTCATACGAGGGATCCTCTCACCAGGAGGATGAGATGATAGAAGTTATAAGGATAGAGCTTGGCAAGGCTATAGAGATGATTAGAAGGGGCGAGATAGAGGATAGTAAAACAATAGCCTCTCTACTTTACTACGTGGTATTCGTTAGAGAAGGCGCTGGAGACCTAGGGACGAGAACCAGTGGCACCCCATAGAAGGCTATATATATACTCGGGCTTTACAGGCATCCTCGATATCCTAACCCTAACACCGGCTCTCCTGAGGGCATCCTCTACCGCTCTCACAATAGCTGGGGGAGCAGCTATGGTGCCGATCTCCCCAACACCTCTAGTCCCGTGTGGATGCCTAGTTGGAGTCTCCTGAATGTGGCTCTCTATATTCGGGATCTCCAGGGCTGTTGGGATCATGTAGTCAGCCATAGTAGGATTCCTCGGATTCCCCTGCTCATCGTAGAGCATCTCCTCATATAGAGCCTGGCCTATAGCCTGGGCAACCCCGCCTACCAGCTGGCCCTCTACGAGCATGGGGTTTACGGCTCTCCCAACATCATCTAGGGATCTATATTTCAGAAGCTTCACAGCACCGGTCTCCCTGTCTATCTCAACAACAGCTACATGGACACCAAATGGATACACAGCCCCTCCGGGGTTATAATAACTCACAGCCTCTAGACCTGGCTCGACACCAGGTGGTGGTGAGAAGTAGGCCTTGCTGGCGACATCTTTTATTGTAACATACTTGCCAGGAGATCCCTTTACGTAGAAGCGGCCCTCCTCATAGACTATATCCTCTTCTCTTGCCTCAAGCATTTGGGAGGCGATCTTTCTAGCCTTTTCAAGCACAGATCTTGTTGCTTGTATAACAGCGCCTCCACCTACTGTGAGTGTCCTGCTGCCGAACGTGCCAAAACCTCTAGATATGATATCCGTATCGCCCCATAGAACGGTTATATCGCCTATATCTATCCCCAGTATGTCGGCAACAAGCTGTGCAAAGCCGGTGGCATCCCCCTGACCATGCGGCGTTGACCCGCTTATCACGGTCACCTTTCCATTGCTCTCTATTCTAACTATGGCGCTCTCGAAGGGGCCTCCCGAGGTTATCTCCACATAGAATGAGAGGCCTACACCAACAAGCCTGCCCTTCCTAGCCTCCTCATCGGCCCATCTAACAAGCTCTCTATAGCCCAGAATATCAACTCCCCTTATAAGGGTTGATGGGTAGTCTCCCGAGTCGTATTTAAGACCCCCGCAGTTTCTATATGGCATCTCGCTGGGTTTTATGGTGTTTCTGAGCCTTAGCTCGATAGGATCTATTCCAAGCTCGTCTGACACGAGATCCATTATCCTCTCTATAAAATATGTTGCCTCGGGCCTTCCAGCGCCTCTGTAAGCCATTAGAGGAACCTTATTTGTATATACACCCATAACCTCTATAGAGACATTCTCGATCCTATAGGGCCCAGTGATCATTCTAGCGCATATATATGGAAGCTCCGTTCCCCATGGATAGCCCCCAAGATCTGCTAGTATCCTACCCCTAAGCCCCAGCATAGTTCCATCTCTGCCCACTGCCACCTCTAGATCTGCGTATAGATCCCTTCCTCTGTTGAGACTTACGAAATCCTCCCATCTGGTTGAGAACCACTTAACAGGAGATCCCAGAAGGATCGATGCTAGGGGTACTAGGATCTCCTCCGGGTATTTGATGATCTTAGCGCCAAATGCTCCTCCAACATCTGGCTGTATAACCCTTACTCTGGGGATCCTGATCTTTAGTTTAGTTGATAGATACTCCTTGAGATCGTATGGCGTTTGAGTAGAAGACCACACAGTGAGTGTGTGACCATCGAATATAGATGCAACACCCCTAGGCTCCATGGGTGCTGGTGCGACGCCCTGGTTATATAGCCTCTCTGAGAACACGTAGCTTGCTCTCGAGAATGCCTTATCAACATCGCCGCAGGATATTCTATCGCTAAACGCTATATTCCTATCAGCAGGCTCGTGGATCCTTGTGCTAGAATCCATAGCTTTGAAGGGGTCTGAGAAGGATTCCAATGGCTCGTACTCTATAGATATGAGATCGGCAGCATCCCTAGCAGAATATCTATCGCTAGCCACTATCATAACTATAGGCTCCCCAGCATATCTAACCCTCCCGCTAGCCAGGAGAGTCATGGGTTCTGACTTTGCATCCTCGAATGTGAATGGCTCTACAAGTCTCTCTATATCCTTATAAGTATATATTGCAACAACACCGCTAGCCTTTCTGGCATCATCAACATCTATTGAGACTATCCTTGCATGTGGATAGCTAGATCTAATGAAGTAAGCATAAAGCCCTCCCGGAAGCTTTATGTCATCAACAAAAAGCCCCCTTCCTGTTACAAGCCTGGGATCCTCTATCCTCTTGATCCTCTTACCAACATATCTGCCCAAGAATAGCTTCTCAGACAAGAGAGGCACCAAATATAATGAATGCTCCAGGCTTAAAAGATCATATAGATCCTAGCAGAATTATATCAAAACTATGGCATATAGCCATGCACTAATCCCAAGATACCCTCTCAAGCACACAGAAGAATCTACAGAGGCTAGCCTATGAAGCATAGGAGAAAAGGCGCTGGCCCTAATGATCTTAGCTCTGTGCTCTGGGCAAGGGGAAGATCATAAATATACCCCAGGGCTAGTATTCTGTGGGCTATATTGAGGCTAGTGCCAATAGCTGAGGAGAGCCTTGGAGTTAGGTCTGTTGCTATGTATATTGAGACAGGGGATCTGAGGATCCTCCTAGATCCTGGGATAAGTCTTGCTCCCAGGAGATTCGGGCTTCCTCCCCACCCAAGGGAGATCATAAGGGTATCGGAGCTCAGGAGATCACTTGGTGAGCACCTCTCAAGGGCTACCCATATTTTTATAAGCCACTATCACAGGGATCACTTTACAGTCCCATATGAGAGTATATATATGGGTACTGAGAGGGATACATATGTGGGTGTGTATAGAGGTAAGGTTGTTATTATGAAGAGCCCTAGGGATCTTAACTATAGTCAGAGGCTGAGATACCACGGGCTTCTCAAAGCTATAAGGGATATATCGAGGGCTATTATATATGCTGATGGTAACACAATTGATATAGGCTCCACCAGGGTTTTTTTCTCAGAATCCCTTCCACATGGCCCAGAGGGCTCTAAAACTGGGAGGGTTGTTGCTGTTACCATAGATGATGGGGATCTTAGGCTCACCTTCATGCCCGATGTTCAGGGGCCCATATCTGAAAGGGCTATTGGCTACATAGCATCTATGGAGCCAGAGATCCTAGTTATAGGAGGACCACCAATATATCTAACCCACGTGTTCTCCCAGGAGGAGATAGAGAATGGTATAAAGAATCTCCTAAGGATCATAGATATGCCGAGGCTGAGAAGCCTTATAATAACCCACCACACACTAAGAACACTGGAGTGGAGGAGCAGGCTATCAGAGGTGTTCTCTAGGGCTAGGGCTAGGGGAGTGGAGATGATGACATATGCTGCCATGATAGGCAGGGAAGAGGATCTGCTTGAGGCTAGAAGGAGAGAACTATTCGAGACAGAGCCCCCTCCCGAGGGGTATATAGAGCAGTTCAGAGCCAGGGGTGAGGATGAGGAGTGAGTGCTCAGAAGTGCTTAGAATATTATAAATTATATAAAGATCTGGAGGAGAAAATCCTAGATATACTGGGTAGCAGGAAGATCTCATTTGACATGCTGAGGGAGGAGCTTGAGAGAATAGGGATCTATATGGACGGCAGGTGTCTTAGAAAAAAGGTTGCCGAAATGATAAGAGCTGGGATGATCTCGAAGACGCCAGATCCAGAGTCGAGGAAACTCCTGCTAGGCATAGCACCCAGCAGCCCACCAAGAGATAATGGGTGGCATTACACTCCGTAGATCCTCTATGGGTCTGGGATGTTGAATTCTAAGACGCCCTAGAGATCCTTTTTGAGAGATCTATAGATATGATCCTCAACAGCAAAATACCTCCAGAAAGGCCTAGAATAAATGAGACTGCTGAGAGCCATAAAAGCCTGTAGGATTGGTACTCGAGGCGACCTGAGAGGCTGATCACACACCCAGGAGAGCCCTCTATGGATAATAGGGCGTTTGTATCGTTAGCAGGGATCTCATAGATCCTCCCAGGATCTATTAAAAAGCTCCTAGAAAACCCCCCATAGTAGATCGTAATATTTATAGCTTTACCACATGTTAGATTAGCATATAGCCTGAGATATGTAGTCTGCTTAACACCCCTATCAATCCCTAGAAAACCCTCTAGAGTATCAACCCTTGAGGATGATATATCTATATCCCTCCTAACATCTATCGAAACCCTTGTGGGTGTATATGATAAAGGTATGAGGACTAGAGATAAGAGGAGCAGAATAGATGCTACAACAACAAGCCTTCTCACAGATATCCCCACAGCTATATATGTCTAGCACATAATAATAATAGAGATCTTTTTAGCTGGTTGCCTCTAGAGGTTGGGTTGTGATTGGGATTTCCTCTAGGGGGTTCCACTTTGCCTATAATCCTCTCTTGGGATTATGTGCTCATTGGTTCTGTTGAGCTAATGGCATGGGGCCCTTATCTAGGCTTATCCCAGGTGGCTTGGAGCATTGCTCCCATAGCCGGGGTTATGGATATAATTATAGTTTCTAGATCTATAAGCTTCTTGGGCACTAATATCGAGGAGCATGATCTACCACTAGTCTAACAGCCTCAAAAGATCCTAATTATCATATCACTATTAAGAAGATCTCTGCTCGGCTTTAACAGCTCCACTCTCCTGCAAACCCCAATCAACACCAAACATGCTCAAAAACCAACTAACCCTAAACAACCCTAATAAAGATTTCAGCCCCAGCCTGGGCTATAATTCCCAAATAGTGTTTATGACCATCTCAGCCCTGAAGACCGGTGGGGAGGCTATAGTCTGGTTCATAGCCCTCTGAAGCGGGTTTTGAGGGCTCTAATCAATATCTCACTCATCTACAAGGATTTAAATCTCGAGCATAGTATTAATTGGTGAGAGTATAGCTTCTAACCGGGCTAGCATAAGATCTATATCGCTATCCGAGGAGCTATGGCCCAGGAGAGGGGGCTGGAGGGGCAGGGTTGTTAGTATTTTGAAAAACCCAGGGGATCGGGTATCCATGGGAGAGGCTGTTGCTGAGATAGAGATAGAGAAGGCTATCCTGGTTATAGAATCCCCATTCGATGGGGTTGTTAGAGAGGTTATTGCAAAACCCGGCTCCAGCGTTGAGCCGGGGTCGGAGCTCATGAGGGTGGAGGTTTTTGGAGAAGATCAGGATAAGGGTGTCGGTGGGCAGTAGATATAGAGAGCTGGCAAGGCTTGTATCAAGGCTGGGGATAGCCACGGTATGCGAGGGGGCTCTGTGCCCCAACATATTCGAGTGTTGGGGCAGCGGTGTTGCTACATTCATGATAATGGGTGATACATGCACTAGGGGGTGTAGGTTCTGCTACGTTAGGAAGGGCTCTCCACAGCCTCTTGATCCTATGGAGCCTGTGAAGGTTGCCGAGGCTGTGAGAACCCTGGGGCTGGATTATGTAACCATAACCTCTGTTGATAGAGACGATCTTCCAGATGGAGGTGCTAGCCACTTTGCGGAGACTATAAGGTCTATTAAGAGGGTGAACCCGGGGGTTAGGGTTGAGGTTCTGATCCCGGACTTCGGGGGCGACTATGATGCTATAAGGCTTGTTGTCGAGTCTGGCCCAGACGTTGTTGCCCATAATATAGAGACTGTTAGGAGGCTAACGCCCCTAGCTAGGGATTGGAGGGCAGGCTATGATCAGAGTCTTGAAGTTCTGAGAACAGCTAAGAAGATCAATCCGGGCATTATTACGAAATCATCAATACTGCTAGGGCTTGGAGAGACCCTAGATGAGGTTATAGATGCCATGAGGGATCTTAGAGGAGCTGGTGTTGATATAATCGTCCTATCCCAGTACCTCAGGCCTAGCCCAAAGCAGCTCCCAGTAGCTAAGGTCTATACTATGGAGGACTTCAGAGAGCTTGAGAAGATAGCATATAGCCTTGGCTTTGCCTATGTGGTGGCTCACCCACTAGCCAGGACATCGTATAGGGCTAGGGAGGCCTATATAGAGACATGCAGGAGGCTCAGGATCTATGGAGAGGGTCTTGAGGGTAGTGCTAGACGGCCCTAGAGATCCGTGGCTCAACATGGCCATAGACGAGGCGATCGCTAGGCTCAGAAGCTCCTCAGGAGTGGATACTCTGAGACTCTATATGTGGCTACCCAGCGGCGTCAGCATTGGGAGAAGGCAGGATGCAAGGAGCTCTGTGGTTTTAGAGGAGATAGAGAGGCTCGGCTTCAAACTAGTTAGAAGACCTACTGGGGGTGCAGCCCTTCTACACCCAGAGACTCATGAGATCACCTACAGTATAGCGATATCTAGGGATAATCCCATATATAGCCTGGATGTGGTATCCTCATCGGCAAGAATAGCGGAGGGGATAGCTATAGCTCTGAGGAGGCTTGGTGCTGAGGCTGGTGTTAGAGGCTCTGGGGAGCCTTGGAGAGCTAGCTTCTGCTATATCAACCCAGGATCCTCTGATGTGATCGTGATGGGCAAGAAGATCTCTGGGAGTGCTCAGAGGCGCGATTGGGGATCACTGCTCCAGCACGGAACTCTGCTCCTGAGATACGATCATGATCTCTTTATAAGGGTTATAAGGATCGAGGAGCCTCAGGCTTCGGAGAAGGTTATGGGGCTATGGGAATTCATAGACGCAGGGATCAGGGATATCATGGATGCCATGGTGGAGGGCTTTAGAGAGGCGCTGGGATATAGAGGGGTTATATATGGTAGCCTAAAAGCGGAGGAGATCTCACTAGCAATGGATCTATATAGGTATAAGTATTCAACACCAGAATGGAACCTAGAGGGGAGGGCTGCTGAGGAGTGGAGATAATTAAGCATAGATCACCAAGCCCAGCCATAAACGTGGCTCTAGATGAGGTTCTCCTATCATCAGTTGTAAGGGGGGCTAGAGGTCCTACAGCAAGGATATGGGTAAACCCCCCATCGCTAGTTATCGGGTACACGTTAAAACCATGCGAGGAGATCCAATGTGGAGAGGCTACCAGGCTGAGACTGCCCATTATAAGGAGAATAAGCGGTGGGGGGGCAGTATACCACGACTATGGGAATATAAACATATCTATAGCAAAGCCTTCTAAGGGGCTCAGACATGTTGATGATCTATATAGAGAGATAACGGGCATAGTGCTCAGAACCCTAGAGATCCTTGGTGTAAGAGGCTGGGTGGAGAATAATAACGATGTTGTTGTAAAGGGATATAAGGTGTCGGGATCTGCTGCGGCTATAAAAAACAAGGGCTATCTAGCTCACGCAACACTGCTGGTATCGGCAGATCTGGATACCCTGAGGAGGGTTATAAAGCCAAGGCTAGATAGGGTTGCAAGGGGTGAGGTTACCATGGCCAAGTATAATCCTGGAAATCTATATGATCTAGTGGGCATAGGGCTGAGCGAGGCTCTGGAAGCTATTGAGAAGGCTCTTGAGGATCTCTATGGCCCGCTCTACATGGGAGAATACATTGAGGAAGAGCTTGAAGAGGCTAAGAAGCTTGCTAGGCTCAGAGTACTGGATCTAGAGGCCCTTGAGGATCCCTCTATCCTGAGTGGCGGAATAGCCTAGCCCTCCTGTCCCGACTCCTCGGGTCTAGGGCCATAGAGGGCTTTGATCCTATATGCGACATATCTATCCTCAGGTGAGAACCTGGGCGGGTGGGGCGATACTGTTTCAGAGCCGCATATGGGGCACCTATCCTTAAGTGTATATCTACCGCATTTGGTGCACTTTCTTATGAGATATCTCATCGATATCCTCTCTATTTTCTCTCGAACGAGAATTCAACACCATGCTTCCTCGATAGCTTCTCAGTGTTGTCAATGATATCTGAGAGTATTCTCTCAAGCACCTTATAGTCTGTACCCTCTAGAACTAGCCTATACCTTGGTGCTCCGAGCGTGTATATATTGATCTTAACGTCTCCCTGACCCTTTGTGAACACCATGTTTATTATCTCGCCCAGAACGCTCTTAATCCTCTTTATGCCGTCTGGGGCCCTGGATCTTGCTGTTATTATCCCAGATATCGATACCCTCTTAACCTCTATATGCCTCCTGGCCTCCTCTATGAGGGTTGCAAGGATCTTCTCGTCTATATCTAGCCCCGAGGCTGCCTCCTCACCCCTTATAGCCAGCTCCTCTATACCGGCCATTATCTCCTTATACTTGTCCTCAAGCTTCCACCCAGCCTTCTCATATATAGTCTCTACACTCATCCCAAGCTTTTTGGCGACGATCTCTAGTATGTTGTGGGCCTTCTGAGCCCTCTTCCATAGTATCATCTTACTTCTTCTCTCGTCATCGCTAACCTTCTTAGTAGAGATATCAACAGCAGGGGGCTTCTTACTTCTATCAACCCTTATAACCTTAGCAACAACCCTCTGGCCCTCCCTAAGAACCTCCTTTATATCCTTGAAATGTCTTGCTGTAATCTCGCTCCATGGTAGGAATGCTCTGTATCCTCTATACTCGTCTAGGGTTACATAGGCTCCATAGTCAAAGATCTCCTTAACTGTTGCTACCACTAGCTCTCCAACACTGGGGATCTCTTTCCTCTTGAGAACCAGAGTATCACCCCAGGATCTTCACTATATCCCCATATATTATAGCCTTACCCCCAGTGCTCTTAACAAGCTGTGCTCCGCATATAAAACACCTAACTGGGAAGGTTGCGTGGTCGAATATAACCTGCTCATTCCCGCACTGTCTGCACCTAATCCTAACAAACCTGCTCTTGGGCTCGGGTATGAGGATCTTTCTCTTCCTCATCCCCTAACCACCTCGACAAGCTCCGCCTTCTTAAGCCTAATACCTCTTCTATGTAGTATATAGCCGCACTTCTGGCACTTGAGCTTGAGCACAGTCTTCTTAGTAACCTTGGCGAACCTCTTCTGCTCAGGCTTCCTCTTAGATCCATAGCCCTCCTGCTTAGCAAGATATCTCCTCTGCCCCTCAGAAAGGGTTCTCCTCTTGCCATGCTTATATATAGAAACGCTATGCTCTGTGTGAGCCTTACATCTAGGGCAGTAGGTTGTGATCAGCTTTGGGAGCTTCAGCAGAGCCACCCAAAAAGATGAATACAGAAAGAGATATAAAAGCATGAATGTCTTGGAAAACCCATTTGGGATGATATAAATCAGAGGATCCCCCAGTGTTCTGCTATCCTTCTTGCAGCCCTCCTTATCGCTATAGCCCGATGGCTTATCGTGTTCTTAATCTCCTCCCCCAGCTCGGCCATCGTCTCCTCGTATCCCTCTGGTATGAATATAGGGTCGAAGCCAAAGCCCTTATCACCCCTTGGTGTTGTTGATATCACTCCACACACCTCCCCCTCCTCAACATCTATGGAATCTCCTATGGTAAATGCCACAGCAGCCCTATAACAGGCTCTCCTATGGCTCACACCCTCGAGGAGCTTTAGAACCCCCATGATCCCGATCTTCTTGAACACATAACTTGAGAAGGGGCCTGGGAAGCCTCCCAGGGCTTCTATGAAGAGCCCCGAGTCCTCTACCAATACTGAGTGCCACCTTCTTGGATCTATATTCTTCAAAGCAGTTCTAAGGGCTGTGATAGCTATCTCCCTCAAGCTCTCGGACTGGATCTCTAGCTTCTCAACCCTATCCCCAACCTCTATGCTGAAGACGCCTGGGTGTGTGTTGCCAAGTATCCCGGAGATCTCTCTTGCCTTGTTCATGTTCCCAGTGATCAGAAGGATCCTTAGCATCTCTATCTCCTCCACACTGTTTTAAGCCTCCTCTCAGCCACATATCTCCCTCTCATTCTTATCTCACCAACCCTCCTTTCGATATGAGATGCCCTCTCACCCCCTAGCGCTCTTCTATAGCCCTCTGCCACTGCTCTCTTAAGATCCTCTATAGATCCCAGGGGGAGGGTCTCTATGGATCTATAGAGAAGATGTAGATCCACAGCATAGTCCTCAACATCATCGCTATACCCTGATAAGCCGAAGTCTATTATCCACAGATCCCCTTCTTTGGATACTATGTAGTTCGATATTGTGGGGTCTCCATGGTATACACCAGACATGTGGATCATCCCCAGTATTTCTCCAGCCCTTCTACATAGATCAAAGGATCCCCTCTCAGCTAGGACATCTCTAAGAAGCTTGCCATCTATGTATCCCATGACAATAAGCCCAGCATCTGGATCTAGGTCTAGGATCGGCGGGACAGGGATCCCGAGCATGCTCAGCCTAATCATCACCCTGGCCTCGTTGACTGTTCTCTCACGCCTTATCCTCTCATCAAGAGCCCTAGCCCTATAGGGCTTCGGAGGCCTGTACTTATATATAGCTCTGAGCCCCAGGTATCTCCCCGTATAGATTATAGCCTCTGCCCCCCTGTGGATCTCCACTAGATCCTCCAAGGAGTATCCACCTCATCAACCCTCCACCTAGGCCTTATATAGCTCTCACTAACATCTATAGAGACACCACTCCTAAACGCTAGAAGCCCTGTCCAGGCTATCATCGCACCGTTATCGCCAGCATATTCTGGTGGCACTATATATAGCTCAGCCCTATGGTGCCTTGCAGCCCACTCCATCTTCTCCCTGAGATAGGGGCTCGCAGCAACGCCCCCAACAACAAGGATCTCCCTCTTCCTCGTGTGGGATACACACCTCTCAGTAACCTCAACAACCATCGAGTATGCTATCTCCCTCAGTGTATAGCATATATCCTCAATAGTCTCGCCCCTCTTGAGGGCTCTGAGCGAGGCTGTTAGAAGGCCTGCGAATGATAGATCCTGCCCTTTGACAATATATGGCATGCCCTCAACAATAGAGGATCCCTTCTCGGCGCATCTATCCACAACATGGACACCCTCAACAACATATGGGGGCCCTAGGCCCGACTCTCTAGCAAACGTGTCTAGCAGATTTCCGAGTGCTATGTCGAGTGTCTCTCCAAAAACCCTGTATCTCCCGCTATGATGGGCTATGATGGCTGTGTTGCCTCCAGAGAGATACACAACCACAGGATCCATGGCCCCGGTTGTTATAAGCCCTATCTCTATATGGGCTACAGCGTGGTTCACAGGAACCAGGGGTTTTCCATAGTATATCGAGAGGGCCCTAGCAAGGGTTGTACCAACCCTGAGGCTGGGCCCCAGACCAGGGCCCAACGCTACGGCTATGGCGTCGATATTCTCCAAGCCCACCCCAGCTACTCTGAGGGCCCTCTCAAGGATTAGGGGCGCGTTCTCAGCTAGAAACCTCGAGGACTCCCTAGGGTGTATCCCGCCACTCTTAGGTGTGTAGATGCTCCTCTCATTAGCTATAATATATGGGCTCGAGTCTATCGCAACACCAACACCTATTGTGTGGGCAGTCGACTCTATCCCAAGAACCCTTAGCACGTCTAGCCCCCAGATATAGATGATACAAAGAAGCTAAGAAGCCTCGTCTCTCAGGCTGAGGGGCTGTCAGAGAAGCTTTATCCCTCAAACCCAGTGAAGCTCGAGGTCGTTATCTCTGGGTTGTTGCCTGAGCAGCTACCAGGCTCTTTCTAAGCTGGAGAAGCCTTTTGAGCGCCTCCGACTTAACCTTTCTCCAATCCTCGTTCTCGGGTACAGAGATTCTGACAAGTATGATGACGTGATCCTTGTCTGACTGCTCATTAATATAGGGCCCCCCAGCTATCTCAAAGTCTCAGAGGGTGTTTCTCACTATATCCTCGAGAGAATCTAGATCTATGGATGCTAGGGGCATTTCGACTCTTACATTTATTATCTCCCTGTTGGAGAACTCCGGCGAGTAGTCTATAATGGCTGAGTTAAGGAGCAGCGCGTTCGGGATCTTTATTTCCCTCCCGCTATCGGTGACCATCCTTGTGTAGAAGAAGTTCATATCCACTATAGTGCCCTTATACCCTATCTCCACATAGTCGGAAGAGAAGAACTTATATGCGGGCAAAATCGTTGGAGAGTATGGAACGCTGCTAGTCACTACCCTAGCCCTGCCACCTACCTCGATCATTCTTGTTGCCATGAGGAGTATGCCTGCGAAGAAGTTACCAAGCACTGGCTGGAGGGCTAGACCTAGAACAAGCCCGGCTACAACTCCACCAGCTAGTAGGCCTGTTAGATCCACGCCAGCGACTCCTGCAGCAACTACTATAGCTATTATATAGCCGCTGATCCTGACTAGGGATGATATGTGGTAGGCCTTAGCCCCAAGCGTAGCCGGCATTCTGGTTCTCACTGCAGAGGCTATCGAGTGGGTTATCCAAATGATGCCGAGCGCTACTGCAGAGAATCTAAGGATAGAAATTATATTTCCGGGAAGCTCTATCCCTGGGATCAATATTGATGCTATTTCCCTAGCATTATAGGCTATATATGATAAGGCTATCACAATAACAGCTAGAAGAACTATCCTCCTCAAACAAGCCACCCAGGGCTATCTACCATAGAGTCTAACAGCTATTAAGCTCATAATCTTCAATTACAGCAATTGGCTGGGATTATAGGGCTTATGAATCAATGTTATTAGTTAGGAGAAAACCCCACGGTTCCTGGAATGCTAGGATTAAAGCTCTGTAGGACTATTCTAGGGGGGGTGGTTCTGTGGATTTCTCGCTGAGTGAGGATCAGGGGCTAATGGTTAAGGCTGTGAGGAGCTATCTCTCTAGAGAGGTTGCTCCAAGGTATGGGGATATAGAGTATAGGGGCCATGTTTCAAAGGATCTGTTCATGGGTCTCGCATCCCAGGGGATTCTCACACCAAGCATCTCCCAGGAGTATGGGGGGCCTGGGCTCTCGTGGCTATCCTCGGCCCTCATTATGAGGGAGCTCGGGTTCTACGATCCCGGGATGAGCCTTGCTGTCTATGTTGTTGTTAACAACACATGGGCTAAGATGATCGAGGTCTTCGGATCTAGAGATCTGAGGGAGGAGATCGTTCCCAGGGTTGCTAGGGGAGAGATCTTCCTGGGGATAGCATCAACAGAGCCCCACGGGGGTAGCGATGTCGCCAACATAAAGACAACTGCGCATCTAGATGGAGAGCACTATTTTATCAACGGTGAGAAGGTCTATATAAGTGGTGTTAGGGAGGCCAGGGAATGGGGAGGGGGCTATTTCCTCCTAGCCAAGACAAGGCCTGAGAGGAGCCACACGGCTATATCAGCCTTCTACCTGCCGGTAGATGCTGAGGGTGTGGAGATAGGGCTCTTCGAGACTATGGGGAGGATAGGGATAAGCACAGGGATTTTGATGATGAGGAACACCAGGATCCCTAGGAGATACATTGTTGGCGAGGAGGGAAGGGGCTTCATATATGCCACCGAGGGGTTCATGAGAGCCAGAACACTTATTGGGGCTGCAGCTATAGGCTCGGCCACAAGGGTTTTTGAGGAGGTTGCGGAGTTTGTCAAGAATAGAGAGGCCTTTGGATGGCCCCTAGCAAGGTATGAGGCTATACAGTTCAAGCTGGCAGATATATGGGCCGAGCTGGAGGCCTCATGGAATCTGGTTCTTAAGGCTGCGTGGGCCCTTGATCTATATTCTCAGAACAAGATCCCGAGATCTGAGGTGTATAAGCTGAGCGCAGCATCAAAACTCCTAGCGGTTGAGAAGAGCTTCAGAGCAATAGTAGAGCTGACACAAATGCTGGGCGGGCTTGGATATACTAGGGAATCTATAGCAGAATCAGCCCTCAGGGGGGTCTTCAGCTACATGGCGGGCGCGGAGGGGGCTCCGAACATTATGAGGATGATTATAGCCAGGGAGATATTTGGGAGGGAGTATAGGCCAACACCGTTATAGAATAGCCATGGTTATAGCTTTCTGACCATGATCATACCGATCCATAATATGAGGATTCCAACAATCACCCCGAATATAGATATTATCATACCTAGAAGACCTGCAAGGGCTATGGGGGGTGCTACGAGCAGGGCTAGGTGAGCCCCCAGAGATGCTGCGAATAAAGCTATGGAGTATATGAGGATAGCGATCCCTATTCCTAGGAATAGCAAAGATAGGAGCGAGTATATAATCCTCCCGATATCGATAACAAAACCCCTTCCCCTAACATCCTCGGGGTCGTCTTCCCTGGGTATAAGGGCTGATAACAGTATATAGATAACAAGCACGAGGATCCAGGCCCCTACTAGGATTGAGGCTATAAAGAGGATCAGGGATAGGAGCCTAAGAAGCCCTGGATCTATACCTAGAAACCTTGCAAGCCCTCCTATAAGCCCTGTTAGAACCCTATCCCTGGAGAGCCTATGCAGGGGAGCGCCTGGCACCGAGATCTACCGTGTCCTTTATCTATATCCCAGGACTATGGTGCTGGGAACCATGATGGCCCTTTTCTAAGGTGTTTGAATATAACTATCTTCTGGATCTCGTTGGTTCCCTCCCCGATTTCTAGTAGCTTCGAGTCTCTATATATTCTCTCAACATTGCTCTCCTTACTATACCCATAGCCTCCCAGGAGTCTAAGAGCTTCTCCGGCAACTGTTACACTAACCCTGGCTGTGTGTAGCTTTGTTACAGCAGCCACTGCTGGGAAATCACCCTGGTTTTCCCTATATAGCTCTGCAGCTCTATATGTCAGGGCTCTCGCACTCTCTATCATGGCATATAGCTCTGCAAGTGTGAACTGTATACCCTGGAACTCTATTATGGGTTTTCCAAAGGCTGTTCTCTGGGATAGGAATATGTATGCCTCCTCGAAGGCTGCCTCGGCTAGCCCAAGGCCTAGGGCGCTTATTGCAACCCTCCCAATGTTGAGGGCGTCCATGGCTGCTTTGAATCCATGTGGCGGGGGTGCTATGAGATCATCGTCTCCAGCCCTGCAGTTATCTATAATAACCTCAGCTGTTCCGGTACCCCTGAATCCCATGACCTCTATCGGGTTTGTCTTTATACAGCTCCCCCTTCTGAGAAGGATAGCAGCTATATTCCTATGCCTCTCACCCCTACTCCCGATCCTTCCAAATACTAGGAAGTAGTCGGCATACATAGCCTGTGTTATCCACATCTTGGTCCCCTTAACAACCCACTCGCCACCCTGTCTCTCTATCGTTGTCTCTATGTTTGCGGCATCGCTACCACAGCATGGCTCGCTCAGGGCGAAGGAGCCTATAGAATCTCCAGAGGCTAGCCTTGGGATCACGTCATCCCTTATAGCCTTGCCGCCGTAGTTCACAAGAATATGGGCAACAAGGGTTCCCTGAACCTCTGGGATCAGGGCGGCCGAGCCGCTGAACCTGGCTATCTCCTCCAGAACTATCGAGACCCCTGTGAGGTCTAGACCTGCTCCCCCGAGATCCTCTGGCACGTTTGGTGCTAGTATGCCCATTCTACCCATCTCCCTAACGAGATCCCTTGGATAATAGTTCTCAGAATCTATCCTCCTGGCTAGGGGTGCTACTGATCTGAATGCGAACTCCCTAACAACGCTCCTCAGAAGCCTTGGATCCTGGTGCTCCAAGAGCCCCACCAGATAATATTGGATAAAGAGAATATATTATATTGGATCGCTTGGGGATCTTCTAGAGATAAGGTAGAGAACACCATCGCTAGCCCTTATCTCCTCAACACATCCCCCCTCCAGGTGGCAGTAAGCAACCAAAGAGGCTACTATGGCATCCATTATATCCCTAGCAAACCTGCCCTTAGGGATCTCTGGAGGGGGCTTTATTCCAAGCCATCTTATAAGATCCACAGGATCCTTGAAGCCGGAGTTCTTGAGAGCGCTTCTAGGGTGGGTCTCTATAACCCTCACCCCCATGCTTGATAGCCCCTCATATAGCCTCCAGGCCCTCTGGGTTAGGATCCTCATGCCGCCAAGGCTTGGGGGGAGTACACTGATGCCCATCCTGATGGCGATTCTATCGAGCTCCCTCACCCTCGGCTCAGGGGTTATTGGAGCATCTATAGCAACTATAGAGACTCTCCCAACGATTACGCTGAGGATCTCTTCATCTCTATATAGGCATCCAACCCTAACTATGGCTCTCATATCAACATCTATCTCTGAGTAGCCACTACACCTCCCAGGACTTCCCGAGAGATCTAGACCAGATGCTATAGATCCCAAGGATTCCCTCTCTGAGGACTATGGTGCGGAGAGACGCACAGGATCTAGCACTCCTCCAGACCCCTTTCTACTCCCTCCCCTCTGCTCTATCTTTAGAGGATGTCATCACAACTATGTTTGAAGCCTTGATTACCAGATCCACTTGATCTCCGACACCGATCCCCAGCTCTTCTAGAGCCTCACTTGTTATGAGAACCTTCACAATAGAGGGCATGGTCTCAGCTTCTATGATTGCGGAAGCTCCCTCCCTTACTATTGAGAGAACCCTAGCCTGGATCCTGTTCCTGGCGCTCAGGGCTTCAGCCTTCGAGCTTATATAGGCCTCGAGCATCTCCTCACCAAGCATTGTTAGCCTAGCCCTTGATCCCCTACCCCTTCTGGTTATAACCACCCTCTCCCCCAGCTCCCTCTCAAGTTTTCTCACTATGCCGATGACCCCCCTATATGATATGCCAAGCTCTCTAGCAGCCTCCTTGAGCGTCCCCTTGCTCCTAACAATCCTGAGGATCTCTAGGGCTCTGTAGCTGACCTCAACCTCTCGATTCCCTACCCTGACTAGAAAGCTTCCAGGCTTTATAGTGAGCATCAGGATCACCAAATAGATATACAGCCGAGCAGTAATATCTATGGCAGGTGCCTGGATTGGGTTTGGAGGAGGTGGGAGTAGGGGATCTCGTGAGGATCAGAAAGGGGGGTGTGATATATGAGGGGATCGTTATGCCCAAGCACTCATACTCGGGCGAGGATATAGTTGTTATAAAGCTCGAGAGCGGCTATAACATAGGCTTGAAGATCGATAACGAGACCCATATAGAGGTTATTAGAAAGAGGGCTGTAGAGCAGGTTCGGAGAGTATCTAGCCAGGGTTCCAGAGGCTTTGGAGACCCTGTCAAGGTTATAGCCACTGGGGGGACTATAGCTTCCAAGGTGGAGTACGAGACAGGTGCTGTGAGACCTGCCATGACCCCCGAGGAGCTTTTGGAGGTTATTCCAGAGGCTGGCGAGATAGCCACGCTGGATGTTGAGATCATCATGAGCATTCTTTCGGAGAATATGGAGCCCGAGTACTGGGAGAGGATTGCGGAGAGCATATATAGATCCATGGCTAGGGGTTATAAGGGGATTGTGGTGACCCATGGGACAGATACTATGGGCTACACCTCGGCGGCGATAGCATTCGCAGTCCAGAGAATGCCGATCCCGGTTGTCTTCGTCGGCTCTCAGAGGAGTAGTGATAGGCCCAGCACAGATGCATTTCTAAACTTCATAGGGGCCCTTATAGCAGCATCTAAAGCGCCATTCGCAGAATCGGCTGTGGCTATGCACTCAGACACCTCGGATACAGAGATAGCTATACATAGAGGCACAAGGGTTAGGAAGATGCACACATCGAGGAGAGACGCATTCCAGTCGATAAACTCGCATCCAATAGCCCTAGTAGATCCCTATAAGAGGGAGGTTAGGATGATAGCAAGCGACTATAGGAGTAGAGGAGATGGAGAACCAATACTATATAACGGCTTCGAGAGGAGGGTGGTGCTGATATATAGCTACCCAGGGATAGAGGATGAGCTGATAGAGATGCTCATAGATAAGGGCTATAAGGGGATAGTAATAGCAGGCACGGGGTTCGGGCATGTCCCGGAGAAGATAATATCATCCCTCAGAAGGGCTACAGAGATGGGGATTCCGGTTGCGATCACATCACAAACGCTATATGGGAGAGTGAATCTAATGATATACACAACAGGAAGAGAGATGCTAAGAGCGGGAGTAATACCGTGCGAAGACATGCTACCAGAGACGGCCTATGTAAAGCTATCATGGATCCTAAAGAGAACGAAGGAGATGAGCGAGATCAGAAGGCTCATGCTAACAAACATAGCAGGAGAAATAAGCGGAAGACACACCGTAGATCTCTATAGGAAGCACAACCCGTAGATATTAGAAAAAGCTCTCGATCTCTCTATTAGAGGTGTTAAAAACTATTTAAAATATGTGAACTGGAAGTATATCCGGCGACCGCTAGGATATACAAATACCCCATCAAGTTGTGAAGATGCTAGAAAGAACTGCTTCTATGTGTATAGAAAATACCCAGGGAGCATCTCTCCATACGATCTCTGTTGCTTTCTACATAACTAGATCCTCTTGCCCTCAATTATTTCTATGAATGAGTTTCTTAACAGCTGATCTACCCGCTGGTTTCAGTATCTGACTATCTTTATATACTTGGGTGGCATTTGAGTGCATGCGAAATAACTATTCATATAGTGAAATGGGTGGAATAAGCATTCCATATTCCGCAGAATTCTTAATTACATCTCATTATCTTTAATTCTCTGACCTCCTACCCGCCCTAATAAAGATAATGATCTATATTGCTGAGACATTCTTCATAGTTGCTAGAGATCCTAGAACAGAGGTGATCTGGGTGTTGCTGTATCTACAGCGGCTCCAGCTGTCGGTTCTGTATTGCTGCTGTTTCTACCCAATTACCCCTCCCCTTTCAATTCTATATAAGATCTTTTCGCTGGGGTCTCGGGTGTTACCCCTCTGGTGGGGGTTTATTGGCTCTATCTCCACAATCATCGGGCTTATCAAAGCCCCCGAAGCTGTACGCATCATCACTACAATAGATATTTTCCCAGAAAACTTAGAAATACAAACACCACCCCACCCTAAAGGATAAGGCTTACCTTGTTGTCATGAGGACTTTGAATGCACCTGATAGCTCTATACTGTTCCTAGGGCACAGGGATTCAGAATCTCATGCCAGGGCCCAGGCGATCCACAGTAGGCTATCCCCCCTTGACCCCTTTAGGTGCTCCTCATACTACTTCGCAGAGGGGTTCGGGTTTCATTGGGCTTGATGTTTTTGCTCAAGCCATCTTTCCTTGGCTTCATCGCCCTCAGGATCCCTTTTCATCGGGATCCATATCACTGAACTCCACCTGCTTTGGGTGATCCCAACCCGCAGCTTCACCCTCATAGAAGCCTCAGGATCATCTCTGTGGGGAACCCGCATTCTAGTTTTCTCTTCTTTCTTCTCTTCCCACCTTCTAGGTGTCTTCTGCTAATGTTTATAGGTGCAATCTTATGCCTGTTCAGCTTTAGATCGCATCTTGGGCATTTGAAGATCTGCTCCTCTTGGGTCTCTACTAAGAACCCGCATCTGGGCACTCCCTCGATGTGTTCCTAAGATCAACGAAAGCTGTTAATGCTACCTCTGATATTCTTCTATGTATGCTCCTCCAGGGCGTTCTGGAATTCCTCTTCCTCCTTCCTACTTTCTTTCTGCTGACCATATCCTCCTTATCTAGATCCTCAAAAACATGGATAGTGTTTGGGAACGGCCTCCTCAGGGCTACTAAGAGCTTGTTCTTAAAATCCCTATTACCCTTCCTCTGTGCTATGATTTTCTTCTCATAGGTGATCTCCATGCTCTGCAGAAGCCTGAGATCAACATGTATGAAGCCTTGCTGGGCTCGTGGCTGTCCAATGATAGCTCGTTACTATCCCAGCCGATAACCCTTCTTATATAGATCTCCTCAGAGCTCTTGAAAGGAGTGATAATCCTGCCATCCTTGATTATAGCCTCGCCAACAATCCAGCCTTTAACCCTGTGCTCAAACCATGTTGATATCCAAGATATGGAGAGATACTCCTCCGGTTTTAGTGTTATTCTTAGTTTTTGATCGATAATATATCTTCATAAGCGTGTTCTTGCATCTAGCAAATCTCCTCCTAATCCTTGGCTTTATCATCCTATCCCTCCCCCTTAGATATCTCTACCTCCAGGATTCCATGATTGAGTAAGCTGTTCTGATGACGGCATCAACCAATGAAAAGGGGTTCTGAGGACGATGAAACCAAGGGGAGGGGATTGAAACCATAGCCTGATGAGACCTGAACACCAAATCAACACTAACTGCAAGAAGCCCGACCCTTTTATACCTATAGCATCTGAAAAGCAAAAGAGGGTCAAGCCATCAAGGGTCTCCTAGGGTGTGAAAAATCGTTGAGAAATGCTTAGGGGTTAGAATGTATAGCTCTATTTATAATATGCTTTGACGAAGTAGAAGTTTTCGCCAAAGTGGACCATTATGCCAGATAGATCTGCAGCCTTAGCTGCGAAGCTCTTTTGTGTGTATAGGAATATCCATGGAGCATCGTTCCATATAATCTCGATGGCCTGTCTATATAGATCCGATCTCTTCTGGGGATCCGTCTCGACAATAGCTTTTTCAAGAAGCTCATCAACTACAGAGTTGTTATAATGTGCAGCGGCGAGGCCCCTCGGCGGTGCCTGTGATGAGTAGAACTGGTTAAACAGTATGAAGTGAGCGTCTGGAGCAGCGGTGCCCCATCCTAGTAGTAGTAGGTCGTAGTCCTTCTGATCCAGGGGCTTTGTTATCGACGCAACAAAGCTGGGCCAGTCCATCGTCCTCAGCTCAATCTGAAGCCCTATCCTCGAGAGATATGCCTGGACAGCCTCTGCAACCTGCTTATCCTGCAGGTACCTCCCGGTTGGGTGTAGAAGCACAAGCTTCCTATCAAATGGGAAGCCAGCATCCTCCAAAAGCTTCCTAGCTCTCTGAGGATCATATGGATAAGGTCCTACTTTGACATAGCCAAAATGATGGGATGGGATTGGAGAATCAGCTGGTATTGCAAGCCCATATAGCACATTATTAACAATAGCATTCTTATCAACGGCGTAGTTAAGAGCCTGCCTAACCCTTGGATCTTTGAGGGGCCCCTTAGGCAGAATAGCTATGAAGATAACTCTATCGGTTAGGGGTGTTAGCACCTCAAATCTAGGATCATTCTTAATTCTATCCAGATCTGGCGGTGGTAGGTTGAATGCGAAGTCGACATCTCCTGCTAGTAGTGCTGCGAGCCTTGTAGATGCTTCTGGTATTATTAGCCACTCGATCCTCTTTATAGGGGGCTTCGAGCCCCAATAGTCATCATTCCTCTCCAAGATGACCCTCTTACCCTTCTCCCAAGAGACAAACTTATAGGGCCCAGTACCTACGACCTCAGTTATAGTCTGATTACCAAACTTCTTAATAACATTTAAACTTGTGATCATGGGAAAGCTCGCTAGCACAGCCAAAAATGGTGCATAGGGTCTTGAAAGATATATTTTAACGGTGTAGGTGTCAACTACCTCAGCCCCTTTCACAGGCCCTAGCTGAGCCCTTGCTGGAACCCTCACATTTGGGTCTATCCACCTATCTATATTCGCCTTTACAACCGTTGCGTTGAACTCGGTTCCGTCGTGGAATTTCACGCCCTTTCTTAGGTAGAAGGTGTATGTGAGACCATCAGGAGATACCTCCCACCTCTCGGCAAGCCACGGAATCATCTTCTTGCCCTCGTCGTCGAACCAGAGTAACGTTTCATATACATGTCTCAATATATTGATGACAGCCCCAGTAGTTTGTCCATGGGGATCCAATGTGTCTATGTCGACCCCTATAGCCACCTTTAAAGTATCCTTCTTAGGTGCTGGAGAAGTGGCTATAAATGGTGTTACTTGCGTTGTTTGTTGTAGAGGCTGCACTTGTCTTTGAAGCATTAGTACATAGGATGCTATACCAGCTACAGCTATTAAGACAACTAATATAGATACAAGAACAACCTTTGAGATCCCCTTATCCATAGCAGGATACCAAGATGCATAACCGAGATTTAGCTTATATATTTTCTCATTTTTCCTATTATTTAAGACCCCCTCTACCTCCAAAGGGCAAAGGCTTTCGCACTATATAATCAAAAACACGCTTAGGTCCGATGGTATGATCTACTACAGAATTGAAAGGCAGAGAGACTCAGCCTGGGAAGAGGGGATATATGAAGCCTTTTAACATTTTTAACATTTACTCTCCCCATACTCTTCTAACAACCCTCAGTATGTTTCCTCCTACCACCTTAGCTATCTCCTGGTCTGAGTATCCGTGTTTTACGAGCCATCTCACTATGTTTCTAAATTCTGAGGGGTTTTCTAGGCCGTCTACATATTCAACCCTTGGGAATGGCGGTAGGTTCTCCTCTATGCTTGTGAGTGCTAGATATTCTCTGAATGCTCTGTGGAGTGCTACATGGTCTCCGAAGAGTGTGTCTGGTCCGAAGGCTACGTGGTCTATTCCTACAAGCTTCTCTATGTATTGGAAGTGCTCCATAACACTCTCAATACTATGCCTAGGATTATTCCTGGTTATGGTTGTGTGTGGAGCTGCCTCAACACCGAAGACCCCTCCCCTCTCGGCTAGAGCCTGTATAACCTCGTCTGGCTTCATCCTCCTCGAAGGCCAGAGAGTCCTCGCACCAGCGTGGGTAATCACAACGGGATCCTTCGAAGCCTCTATAACATCCAGGCTAGTCCTATCACCAGCATGGGCAAGATCTATTAGCATCCCTAACCTATTCATCCTCCTAACAAGCTCATAGCCAAGATCGGTTAAACCCCTATCAACACGATCAGCCAAGCCAGAGCCAAACTCGTTACCCCTGCTATATGCTATACCCATACACCTAACACCAAGACCATAGAGGATATCAACCCTAGACAGATCCTCCCTAATATTTGGAGGCCCTTCAAGATGGATAACCATGGCAACTCTACCTTCTCTAAAAGCCCTCTCAAAATCCACAGCCCTCCTAGCGACGAAAACAAGATCCTGATGATCAATATCAGCCTGGATCATACCTATCTGGTGAATCACATTATCCCAATCCCAAGGATCAGGAGATCTCATAAGGGCGACACCGTCTAACATTCCCTCGAAAACCCCGTCTAAGCCTGATACAGCTAGCCCCTCATATCCGATCCACCACCTGCTATTCCTAGCATATTCTATTAATTCACCAGGGTTTTCAGGCCATACGAAGGTATGATCATGTAAAGAGATCACTATGCTCTTCCCTATGATCTCCTCTACCCTCTCTTCCTCGGCTTTGCTAAGCTCCACAACCTTAGAGGGTACCCTTCCCACCTCTCTTGCCAGCTTGAAAACCCTATAATCTCTCCCAGCTTCTAGCCACGAGTAGGATTTATATCCTCCATGCCTCTTACCCGATCCCATTAAAATCGCCTAATCTTTATATCCCTCTGGACGTATATTTTTTATTATATAGCTCGGATTCTCCCTCTAGACTCTAACGGCTTCTGGAAGACTATTTAAAATATTCGGGGATTACACCATCTTATCCCATGCGATCTATTGCTATATCTCCCGCCAATCCATGCACTAGAACTCCCATTCTCTCACAGCATCTCCCAGGTTTCTCAGGCCAATTCCGCACATAGCTGTTATAACCCCTGCCAACACATCTCCAGAGCCTACCTTAGCCATTCCTGGGTTGCCTGTCATATTTATATATAGCCGTCTAGATTACAACTGAAAGCCTCGCCCTTTAGGGCGGGGGAGGAGGTCAGCTCCAGCTGGTGAGAGCTGTTGGCTGGATTATATGGCAATATTTAAATTAGACACCAAGATAGTATTGGTGGTTGTTTGCCAAAGCCCATAGATCTTCTGGTTCGTCTGATACCTCTAAAATGTGTTAACGATCCTAGCGCTGGGTTGAAGCCAGATCCCAATTGCGTCTCAGGTGTTGAGGATGTTATGAGAGCATCTGGAATGGATCCCAGGGTTATAGAGAGCGGTGGCTTCTACACCCTCTACGATATATACGGCTCTGGAGAGCCTGTTGTTCTATACCTAGCACACTATGATGTAGTGCCTCCAGGGCCTTCCTGGACTTCTGACCCCTTTAGTCCCATGGTTAGGGGTGGTAGGCTCTATGGTAGGGGGTCTGCAGATGATCTGGGGAATGTTGCTATCATTTCCTCAGCCTATAGAGAGATGGCTAGAGTTGTCGATAAAAATGGCGGAACCCTAGTAGTTGCCTTCACAGGCGATGAGGAGATAGGGGGCTTGAATGGAGCTAGGGTCCTTAGGGATTATCTCAGAAGCAAAGGTTTATATCCGAGCTATGTGGTTAACGCCGACGGCTCTGGCATGGTTGTGATCAATAGGAGGAGGAATGCCTTTAAGATAACCATAGAGACTGAACCTAGAAAAACAATGGCTAGGGGGGCTGTTAAGAGGATCTCGAGCAGTCTGAGGAGTAGGAGCTATCATGCTGCATACTTCATACCAGGATCTGATGTTCATCCACTAATAGAGATAGCCAGGATTGTCTATGAAGAGGATCTCAGCGTTATAAGCCTGGGAGGGGATTTCGTCAAAACAAACGTGCTCCCCCAGAGGGTGTGGGCAGACGTTCTTGAGCCGGGCGGTGGGGGTGATGTCGAAATAGACATTGGCCTGAGAGAAGCGCTGAAGGCGATCATACCGGTAACAAGGCTCTCAGTGGAGCAGGATTTCCCAAGCATCTATGGGATAACAGCAACGCCAAATATATACTACTCAACAAGCTCTAGACATATATTCGAAATAGATCTCAGAGCACCCCTGAAAGATAGAGAGAAGCTTGAGAAGGCAGTGAGAAGCATAGCAGAAGATCTACCAGGTGATATTGTTATAAGAGTCTCAGGCGGAGGAGGCTATCTAAACACCCCGAGGAGCTCCAGAATAGTGTCGAAAGCCCTTAAAACCCTAGAGAGGATCGGGCTAGAAGGCAGGGCTGTAGAAAGGGCTGGTGCGAGCGACTCTAGATACTTCTCCCCAGAGGGTGTTGAGGCAATAGACTTCGGACCAGTTGGGGGAAACATACACGGCCCTGACGAGTATGTAGATATATGGAGCCTAGGGAAGACGAGGGAGTTCTACATAGAGATCCTAGGAGAGCTCCTCAGGAAGGAGGAATAGGTGCGGGGGGTGGGATTCGAACCCACGCAGGCCTACGCCAGCGGATCTTAAGTCCGCCCCCTTTGACCCGCTCGGGCACCCCCGCCAAATATTATAAAATACTGGGAGAGGATAAAGCTTTAAACTAGATCTTCCAATTAAGGCTGGAAGCCTCTTCATTAAGGGAAGGCTGTACTTATAAGCTAAGGAGCAATGGGTTTTTAGATTCTGTTGATTACAAACCTATGAGCCATCCTAGGGTGGAGAAAAGATTAGTGGGGAAGTGACGGGCTGGCTGTGCTAGCTGCTTTCTTCCTCAACACCGGTTGATTCTCTGAGCATTTTCCTGAGAAACGCCTCTTGGGGAGAGTCTCTATACTCCTCGGATTTTTTAGCCAGGATCTCTAGCTCCTCTATCGTTGCATACTCTAGGGGCTCTCCCCTCATATTATTATTGCTCCAGGCTCTCACAAGCCTCTCAACTATTCTTGACACATCATCGTCTGAGTAGAATAGGGCCTTAACCCAGCTGTTTTTGTTCTCCTCAATGTTTGATATTATTGTTCTTACTAGGGTTCTTCTTCTACTATCCTCTCCCAAGGGTTTCTCCCATAGTATTATAGCCTTGGGGGATAATATCGGGATGTTTATTATTCCTCTAGAGAGAATAGTTATTGGGATATGGACTTGTTCGAGAATAGTGTAAAGAGAAGCCCAGTCTATAGAGTTGATATTAGAGAGGCTATCGAGAGAGCCCTTAAGGGCACAACCACTGTGGGGCTTGTGACAAAGGAGGCTGTGATACTGGGGGCTGATAAGCGAGCTACAGCTGGCATGTATATTGCCCACAAGAATGTTAGGAAGATAGAGGTTATAGATAACAGGGCTGCGCTAACGATAGCAGGCCTTGTTGCTGATGCACAGACTATTGCTGATTTCCTCAGGTATAGGTCTAGAATGTATAGCATTATGACAGGAACGCCGATGACTATAAAGTCCATGGCCAGCCTTCTAGCACTTGTGCTAAACAGCTCCAAGTACTTCCCATTCATAGTTCAGCTACTCCTCGGCGGGATCGATGATAGGCCTAGGCTATACCAGATAGAGCTCTTTGGAGACGTTACTGAGGAGAAGTATGTTGCCACAGGAAGTGGGAGCCCTATAGCGATAGGAGTTCTCGAGTCAGGGTATTCAGAGGATCTAGATGTGGATCAGGCTGTGAGGTTGGCTAGAGATGCTATAGCTTCATCGATAAAGAGGGATGCATACACGGGAGAGGGGATAGATATTGTTGTTATAACAAACAGCGGTATAAAGAGCCTCTACTACCAGGTGAAATAGCCCCCCAGGCTGGGGATGGTTTTCGTGAGGGATAGGGTTCTCGACGAGATAAGGAAGGTGGTTCTGGAGAACATACCCCCAGAGGCTGAGATGAGAAGGATAGAGTTTGAGGGCCCTTACCTGGTGATATATGTTAGAAACCCGGGCTTCCTAAGATCCGAGGCTTCTGCTGTGAAGAACATAGCAAAGATCCTTAAGAAGAGGGTTATAGTAAAGGTTGATCCCCAGTCTAGAATGAAGCCCCAGGATGCTAGGAGGAGGATATTGGAGCTCATACCCCAGGATGCGGGGGTTGAGGAGAAGGATATAGAGTTTGATGAGATACTTGGAGAGGCTGTTATAAAGGCTGTAAAGCCCGGGCTTGTTATTGGGAGTGAGGGGGAGAATCTGAAGAAGATCCTTGTTGAGACTGGCTGGAGACCCAGGGTTGTTAGAAAGCCTCCCATGAGGTCTGCTCTCCTCGAGGGGATTGTGAGCTATATGATCGATGAGAGCGAGTATAGGCTTAAGATGCTTAGAAGGGCTAGCGAGAAGATCCATGTCGAGCCCATGTTCAGAAACGAGTCTATAAAGATCACAGCCTTAGGGGGGTTTATGGAGGTTGGCAGATCAGCAATCCTTGTCGAGACCTCGAATAGCAAGATACTCCTGGATTTCGGTCTCAACCCAGGGGTTAGCACTCCCCCCAATATGTATCCAAGGATAGATATGATTGGCGTATCGCCTGAGGAGATAGACGCTGTTGTGGTAACCCACGCCCACGTTGATCACTGTGGGCTTGTGCCCTATCTATTCAAATACGGGTATGAAGGGCCTGTATATGCTACGGAGGCTACAAGGGATCTGATGGCCCTTCTCCAGCTAGACATACTGGATGTCGCCAGGAGAGAGGGGAGCCCTATGCCGTTCACACAGAAGGAGGTTCAGAAAATGGTGCTCCACACGATACCTCTGAAATATGGGGAGACTACAGATGTAGCTCCGGATGTTAAGATAACTCTATATAACGCTGGCCATATTCTGGGATCTGCTATGGTTCATATGTACATAGGCAACATGGGGGGTGGTGGTTATAACCTACTATACACGGGGGATATAAAATTCCAGAGGACAAGGCTTCTTGAGAGGGCTGATACCGAGATCCCGAGGGTAGATGCGATCATAATGGAGAGCACATATGGGGCAACAGATCTCCCGCCAAGGAATGAAGCCGAGGAGAAGCTTGTTGAGATAATAAAGAGAACCATTGAGAGAAGGGGGAAGGTTCTGATACCAACCCTAAGCGTTGGCAGGGCGCAGGAGATAATGCTGATCATCAGGACAGCTATGATGGAGAAGAAGTTAGAGGAGATCCCGGTATATATTGAGGGCATGATAGACGAGGTCACAGCTATACATACAGCATATCCAGAGCTGCTCTCCAGAGAGACCTTCGCATTATTCAAGAGCGGCGAGAACCCATTTAGCTATAGCACATTCAAGAGGGTTGAGGATAGGAGGGCTAGGGTTGATATTGTAGAGTCTGAGGAGAGCAGCGTTATAATGGCCACAAGCGGCATGTTAACAGGAGGCCCTGCTGTTGAGTATTTCAAGATGATGGCAGGGGATCCCAGAAACACCCTTATCTTTGTTAACTACCAGGTTAAAGGAACCCTTGGCAGGAGGATCAGGGATGGGGAGAGGGAGATCCAGGTTCCAGAGGAGAATGGGAGGATAGCAACTATTAAGGTTAACATGGAGGTTCAAAGTGTTGAGGGATTCTCGGGGCATAGTGATAGGAGACAGCTTGTGAGATTCCTAGAAAGCCTCCCCAACGCCCCTAAGAGAGTAATACTGAATCACGGAGAGCCCACAGCGATCCAGACCCTAGCTAGCGAGATAAGGAGGAGCAGGGATGGGAGGATAAGATATGTGGAGATAATAACCCCAGCTGTTTTGGATACGATAACGCTCAGAGCATGAGAGGATTCTATCTATTCTAGCCTATAGGCCCTGTACCTATATATATTAAGCCTTGGAGAGTACTCCCTAACCCTCTGGAGATCCGAGACCCTAAGTGCTCCTCTAGAGAGCCTCTCTATCCTATTAACACCCTCTTCAGGCCTTTCAACAAGGATATATATGTAAGCCCTACCTCCTCTCCTCACGAGACCTGCTATGGTCTCTATATATCTATCCATGTCGGTTGGGTTATCGGCTATAACGACATCGAATCCCCTCCTCATAGGAGGGCTTTCAGCGTCTGAAACCAGAGGGTGGACAGTGCCTGCTAGTTTGTTCATATATATAGATTTAACCATATGTATGATAGATTCTCTATTTATATCCGTAGCAATAACAGAAGCCCTCCTAATCCGGGCTATATTGAGTGCATAGGCACCATAGCCCGAGAAGAGGTCGAGGACTGTTTCGTTATCAGAGATCTCCATCGCTATCTTGAGCCTCTCGCTAGATAGCCTTGTATTCACATACATGGAGGCTATATCTACCGAGAATAGCACACCATTCTCCTTATATATAGTCTCGGTTCTCCTCTCCCCACCTATATGGTGTAGCCTCTGGATCCTCAGGGTTCCCTGAACAGGTCCTCTAGCATAGACGCATCTAACCCTTCTATGGATCCTCATTATAGCCTCTGCAATCTCATGGCCATATCCAATGAGATCCTCGTCAAGCCTGATAATAGCTATATCACCAACAAGATCGAAACTCCTAGGAAGCCTCGCAACTATATCATCTGGAAGCCTGCCCCTTAGAAGATCCCGATATGTTGTCCTAGGCAGAGTGCCACCACCCATCCTTCCACATAAGCATAAAGGGTGGCTGTTTTTAAGATACTTAATAACTACAAGATCTAGATATACGCTCTATCATTCTAACCACTCATCTCCAGAAGGGGTTCGGGTTTAATTGGGCTTGGTGTTTACCGAGCCCTCTTCCCTTGGTCTCATCGCCCTCAGGATCCCTCTTCATCGGGATCCATATCACTGGGCTCCACCCACTCGGAGTAACCCCAACCCACAGCTGTGGGGAAACCCCCGCATCCTGGTTTTCCTCTTCTTCCTCCTAGCCTTCTTAGATTTCTTCCTGGTAACAAGATCCCCCTTATCTAGATCCTCGAAGACGTGGATGGAGTTTGGGGATAGTCTCCTCAGCGCTGCTGAGAGCTTGTTCCTAAAGTCCTTCTCCCTATTCCTCTCCCTAGCCTTGTACCTCTCATATAATTCTCTTCTACCCTTCCTCTGTGCTATAGCCTTTTTACGCTCATAAACAATCTTCATGCTCTGAAGAGGCCTGGGATCGATGTGGATAAAGCCTATGCTGGGCTTGTAGCCGTCTAGGGATGGCTCACTGCTATTCCAGCCAATAACCCTTATAACCTTGATCTCCTCAGAGTTCTTGAAGGGAATAACGATTCTATTATCCTTGATTATAGCCTCGCCCACTATCCAGCCCCTAACTCTGTGCTCGAACCATGTTGATCTCCAGGGTATTGAGAGATATTCTCCTGGTTTTAGTGTTATTCTAATGGTTTTTGATTGATAATCTATCTTCATAAGTGTGGTTTCGCATACAGCGAATCCCCTCCTAATCCTTGGCTTTATCTTCCTAGCTTTCCCTTTTAGATATCTTTTTCTCCAAGACTCGATTATGGAATAAGCTGTTCTGATAGTAGCATCAATCCATTGGCTTGCATATGGGTTATTTCTCATAAGCT